>Ga0137383_10000653_pt1 | contig 18640 bp, 26 predicted proteins | sample SagtaG_19_FD_104817 | JGI IMG/M metagenome (GOLD analysis project Ga0137383, IMG submission 104817) | Vadose zone soil microbial communities from Sagehorn Ranch, Mendocino, California, USA - Sage2_R_40_16 metaG | ecosystem: Environmental > Terrestrial > Soil > Vadose zone | place: USA... | reverse complement strand
TGGGAAAAACGGCTTGCCATCAAGCCGGCATCTCCATGCACCCAACATAAACTTTACAGGTACATGAGTATGTGGATAAATTTGTGGACAAACGTTCTAATTTGTGGATAACTTTGGCGCAAGTTTTAAAACGGCAAGATGGAGACCAAAACGTAGCTCCCCTTGCAGGTAGTGGTGATGCGAGAAGCGGCTCCTCTTTGCGCTTACCACTTCCGACAAGGGGGATGAAAGTATGGCAGCGAGCACAACTTTTTGTAAGGGCAGCATGCTGCCCTCACTCACTTACGCTCAAGTCGAGCACCCACCAGGGATGCCCACGCATTACTTCTTCTCGACAGCATCCGAGAGTTCTTTACCCGGAGAGAAACGCACCCGGTTCTTTGCGGGGACAGTTAGCGGTTTGCGATCTCGCGGGTTAACGCCCTTGCGGGCAGCACTCCTGCGCACTTTGAAAGAACCAAAGCCGACCAGGCGTACCTCGTGACCTTGCTTGAGAGAGTCGCGGATGTGATCCAGCGTCGCTTCTAATACCTCGGCGGCTTTCTTCTGGGTCAACTGTGCCTGTGTAGCAATACGCTTGGTAAGCTCCTGTCGACCAACAATGGTCGATTCAGCATTTGCAGATTTTTTTGTGGTAGCCATGAGTTCGAAATCCTCCTTACAACAATCAGCACACGTCGCTTCTCATCCCATTTTTCTAATTGCTGGGCCTGTAGAGCGGCTTGACAACTCACTGCCGTTAAGGAGTATAGCACGGGATTTTGCGGAATGCAAGAGGCTAAGGGTGCTTGAGAGCTAGGCTCATACTCTCACATCGCCTAAGAAGCCAGTTTAAAACAAGCGAGCGAAAAGAAAATTGGCTTCTCATGCGGCGCGAATAGGGCGTTATACAGCGTACAAGATGAGGCTGTCTGTGGTATGCTGTTGCTCAACCCGGCCGTTAAAACGGAGATGTTCAAGGTGCGACAGGGTTTCGGCAACTGCCATGCGGCGCGCTTCGCTGTTATTAAAACGGTGTCCAAAGAGCTGCTCGGCAAGCTGATAGGCGTGTTGGGGCCGCCCATCGAGCAGCGCTAATATCTGTATTTCACGCTGCTTGTGATGTTCAATGATTTCCGCGGTACGCCCCGCCAGGTTGACGAATGGCTCTCCATGTCCGGGAAGGACGATACTCGCTGGTAGGTCGGCGACCTTTTCCAGTGAATTCAGATAGTCACCCAGGGGATTTTCTCGATCTTTGTCCGAGTAGAGACCAATATTCGGTGTGATACGCGGTAAGACGTGATCCGCTGCCAGGAAGACGCCGTCGCGCTCGCGAAAGAGGCAAATTTGCCCATCCGAGTGTCCCGGTGTCCAGATCACGCGGTAATCTTCGCCGACCAGGTTGATATATTCATTATCTTCAACCAGCGTAAATGCTTCATGTGGTGGCACGCGAATAAGGGTGCGCATGACCTGCGGATCCACCTGCGTAAACCAGAAATCGGTGGGAGGCAGGCCGTGTTGCCTGAAAAACTGCGAGACCTTCTTGAAGCGCTCGGGCATGTTACCCGACCAGTTGATCTGCACACCAGCTTCATCGATCGGGTGCATATAGACCGCCGCATTAGTCCGTTCATACAGCTCTGCTGAAAGGCCGATATGGTCAGGGTGATGGTGTGTGAGGACGATGGAGCGCAGCTTATCCAGGCTGAGTCCGGCGCGTTCCAGTCCAGCCCAGAAGGCTTTACGCGAGTCGGGCATGCCCATACCAGCATCTACCAGCGTCCATCCATCGCTGCCTACAAGAGCATGGACATTGACGGTACGCAGTGGAAAAGGGATAGGCAAGGTTATTTTCCAAACACCAGGCGCAACCAAACGAGCTTCGGGAAGCGGCTCATCGGGACGAGAAGGCTGCACGGGGGAAGATTGTTGCATACTAAAAGCTTTCTTTTGATTTGTTGGTTTCGTCGATATACAAACAGTTCTGTTCTGATTGTATTGTGCTGTTGGGAATGTGTCAACTAAAACTTCTAGTTGCTTCTTATCGACGCATTTGTTACAATGTCCTTACAAGCATGAGATGGAGCAACAGACAGGCATGGTCAGATGAAAGGTACGGAAGTAATCTGTGTCAAAAGTATATGCAATTGCAAACCAGAAAGGGGGGGTTGGAAAAACTACAACCGCTATCAATCTGGCTACATACCTGGCAGCAGCAGGTCGCAGGGTGTTGCTCGTCGATATGGATCCACAATCCAATACTACCAGTGGCATTGGAGCGACAAAGCAGCTCCGATCCCAAACCATCTACGATCTGCTGGTGCAAGAAGATGATGAGTTAACCATTTTTGATGTGATTGTGCCAACGCAGCGGCGTGAACTCGTGGTTGCCCCCTGCACTGTAGACCTGGCGGCAGCCGAGGTCGAAATGGTCGGAACATTAGCGCGCGAGAGCAGGCTGCGCCACGTGCTGGAACCTATCCGCGAGCGCTGCGATTATATCCTCATTGACTGCCCTCCTTCATTGGGACTGCTCACTGTAAATGCCCTGGTTGCCGCAGATGCTGTACTCATTCCAATTCAGTGTGAATACCTGGCCCTGGAAGGCCTCAGTCATCTGCTGAACACGATCCAGATGATTAAGAGCAAGTTGAATCCTGAGCTGTATATTGGGGGGGTCGTATTGACCATGTTTGATCCGCGCACGCGTTTAGCAGGAGAAATTGTACGGGAAGTGCGAAATCACTTTCCTAAAGAGGCGTTTCAGACGGTTATTAACCGTAATATCCGCTTAAGCGAGGCTCCCAGTTTTGGACAATCAATTCTTGATTATGATCCGTCATCGCCTGGAGCAGTCTCTTACCGTACATTAGCGGAGGAGGTGATGGCTCGTGGCTAAGCAGAAGTTTGGACTGGGACGAGGATTAGATGCTTTGATATCCGGCGCATCGGAGGTGATGGGTACGCAGCACCCCTCGCGTGTCGATGAGCATAGTATTTTGCAGATTCCCATCGAATCAATCCTTCCGAATCCACGGCAACCCCGCAGGCCGCTTGCAGAAGATGATCCCAAATTACTGGAGTTGAGCGCCTCTATCAAAGAGTATGGACTATTGCAACCACTGGTAGTGACACGCCTGGACACAGGCAATCACGCAACCTCCGCTCTCCAAAAAGCGCCAGCAAATGACCCCTGGCTTGCAAATAATGAGCAGCCTGGCCTGGCTGCTGAAGCAGCAGGGGATACCATGGTCGTACAATTTCAGATTATTGCCGGCGAACGTCGTTGGCGTGCTTCACGCCTGGCAGGTTTGAAAACAGTGCCAGTGGTCGTGAAAGAAGCGACGCCACTCGAGATGCTTGAGCTAGCATTGATCGAGAATATCCAACGTGCCGATTTGAACCCCATCGAGGAGGCGCTGGCATACCAGGCGCTGATCCAGGAATTTGGCCTGACCCAGGAGATGGTAGCCAAACAGGTAAGCAGGGACCGCACAACGATCACAAATTCTCTCCGCCTGTTAACTTTGACCCCAAAGGTGCGAGAAGCGCTGATCAACCAGTATGAGCATTTCAGCGAAGGACATGCGCGCGCGCTGATAGGCATTAGCCGCGATGAAGATCAAATTGCAGCCATGGACAAGATTATCACTTTGAAGTTAAATGTGCGGCAGGCAGAGGAACTTGCGGCGCGTATCAAAGCGGCGGAACGCCCTAATGGCGCGGCGCAAGAAGATTCTGTGGCTACACAAAGGCACTCCGCTGAGATCGAAGACCTGAAAGCACAATTCCGCGAAGCGCTGATGGTGAAGGTTGATCTGAAGCGTAATGCCAAAGGCAAGGGGACACTTGTACTACATTTCAATAATCAGGATGAGCTTGAACGTTTATATAGCCGACTGGTGAAAAAAGAAGATTGATTTGGAGGGAGATATGGCTCTATTGGAGAACCCCTTTGCTAAGGTGCGGCGCAAGATGGTGGATGCTCGTATCGAGTTCATGGGGCAGTTGGCAAAGTTCAGCGCTGACGAATTAACCCTGCACCCCAACGAGGATGAGTGGTCCCCATTACAGTTGGCCCATCATCTTTATGTCGCCGATGGGCTGGCCCTGGAACAGATGCAGATTGTACAGGACGAGGAAAATCCCCTGCTAACGGCTTCCGAAGAAGAGGCACCACGCCGGACGCGCGCCTCCGAACCACCCGTATCTCTCGATGCAGTGCTGGCAGGCATGGCCGCACGGCGCGAGGAGATTTTCGAGTACCTTGCTGGTCTACCAGCCGACGCCTGGGAGCGGCCATTTCGTCACCCTAGCCGGGGCCAACTCAAGTTCTATCAGATGGTAAACGTACTACCGGTACACGATAAAATGCATGCTCAACAACTGATAGATATCAAGGCGAAAAACTCGTAGGTGTGTGTTTCATAGTTGTATTTCTCTTCTTAATTCATCCAGGTAGGCGTACATAAAAGCCGTGCGTTGCTGGGCCAGCGCACGGCCTGTTTGTGTGGACATGGTGCTACTGAGCTTGAGCAATTTCGTAAAGAAGTGGTCGAGCAGGTAGCGATGATCGTCGAGTGTATGCCGTTCGGCGAAAGGATCGTCGAGATGATAAGACCGGGTTTGAGGAGTGCGCCGGACTGTTCCCGTTATTGCCCAGCGCAAGATACCAATGGCCCCAAGACTATCCAGTCGATCAGCGTCCCGCACGACTTGCGCTTCCAGGGTGCGAGGCTCGATTCCTAAACTGAAACTGTGGGCAGCAATTGCATGCAAGATAGCTTGCTGTTTATCAGTAGCGATTGGGTAGGCAGCAAGCAACTCGGTAGCGCTCAACACTGAAAGCTCGGCATGATGCTTTGTATGATCATACGAGAGACGCCCCAGGTCGTGCATCAACGCTGCCATTCCTACGATAAAGGTATCTGCGCCCTCTAGCTCAGCGATTTGTAAGGCGAGTTGGTACACTCGCTCGATATGTTCCCAACCGTGGGCAGGATCATCAACCGTCGCGAAACGCTGCTGTAGCACTGCATGCACTTCGGACAATAACTGCGATTCGGTGGCCTTTGCCTCCATGTACTGGAAACCTTTCTTAATGCAGGGACTATGAGTGCTTGGGCGGAATATGCTTTGCGGAGCGCTAATTACTACTGCGAGAAGATAGTGCAATATTTTCCCTTGCTAACCGTCCAGGAGGCAGGGTATAAGTGATTGTAGACATGCAGGCGGTTGATCCTCGCTGGGGATGTAAGCGAGGCGGCCATTTGTGCATAAGGTCGCCCCGCTCGACTCATGGCACCAATTTAGCCAGCTGATCGCAGCACCAGGCACAGGCGCGACAGGCATTAGCGCAATCCGTCTCACCCATCAGTTCACACTCTCCAGCACAATGATTACATACCAGGGCGCATGTCTGGCAGACGAAACCGTAAAGTGGAGAATCGTGTTGCATGAAGTGCGCAGCCGTCATACACATTTCAGCACAGTCTTGCAGTTCAGAAATGTGTTCGAATTTTGCGCGGTCGCCTTCTGCTCGTTGATAGTTTTCAGCCGTCTGCAAGCAAACAGTATTGCATTTCAAACAGTCTTGAATGCACTGTTGGATTTCCACTTCACCCATCTGGTTTCCAGTATCTTGTACCACTGTTCTTCGCCTTTCCAGGTTGAGGAGGAGAGTAAATCCGCCTCCTAACATATAAATCCGTCCACATTCTACTACATATACGTTTGAGTGGGTGAATACGGGACGCCAAAAAATTATTCACTAGTGCATTTCCCATGAGGTTTGTATCATTTGTATCATTTGTATCATTTGTATCACTTGTATCACTTGTATCACTTGTATCGCTGTGTCAGCTCGTGCATAAAAAGGGGAGATGTTCGGGGAACACCTCTTATTCCCGAAATGGTCTCTTGATTGTACTTAGTGCTTCCGAATGAGCTCCAGGCAAGATAGGCGTGGTTTCTATGGCCCCTCCGATCTTATCGCGGGTTGTTTGAGACGGATAGGTTTTACCGTCAAGCAGGTGTTGCAAGGGTAAGTAGAGAGGCTCAGGCAATGAATCCCATGTGAACCAGCCGACCTCAGACTCTTCATAAGGAGCCTTGACCTCAGGTTCACCAGAGTCGTATTTCGCTTCCATCCAGATCGTAATGTAATGCTTTTTCTCAGCTTCAAAGACATCGTTGGTCAGCGCCCTGAAGCGTATATCTCTGAAGGTCACACCCACCTCTTCTTGCACTTCACGAGTAGCAGTCTCTTCAGGCGACTCTCCAAATTCCATGTGGCCTCCAGGCGCTTGCCACGCTCCTGGCATAGGATCTTTATTTCTTTTTTCCAGGAGCACTCTATCACCGTTCATTATGAGAACCGATACGCCAACTAGTGGTCGGGGTTGATCCTTTTGTTGTTCAGCCATTGTTAGTTTCCTCCCTTTGGTAAGGCTAAGAGAACGCACTCACTATGATATAGCACGAAGCATAGCTCTCTTTCGTTTTCAACCCCAGCAACGCGCTACTCGCCTCACTCTAGGCGGCTAGTAAGCGCGTCGATAGGCCTTCGTACAGCAATATTGACAGCAGATTGTGTGCTTTGCCGAATAATGATTTGCGAAGCCCTGGACGGCCGCGGGGAGGTATTTCTTTCAAAGAGAGAACAATAGCTTGCCATTTTAGGCTATGGTGGGCTGGGACCGGTATAGGAAAGCAGAGTCGCACTTATACGAACCTCTCCGTTTAAGCGGTACTAGCTAAAATTAGCATTATTCAACCGCATGCTCAGTTGTCAAGGCTTTACAAACCTGTAAGTTGCAAGCCAACATGCTCGATGGGTTACATTACGAAGTACGTCTGCGGCGGCGCCATCGACCAACGGTGAAGAGGCGAAAGAGTATAATCATAATGATTGCTCCAATGAACGCCCTTACAATCGGTATATTCTCGACATAAATATCACCAACACCGGAAATGATGATAATATTTGTCATAATCCAAATACCGACTAAACCCGCGAATATCGCCCCGATAATCCCTCCGGGTATGTGCCAGTGCATAACGAATTCTGCAACAGCACCTACTATGGCCGCAACTAAAAGAAACACTAATAACCCGAGTCCGAAGTTAAGCGTAATAGTAATCGAGTTTAACGGTAAAAACCAGTCCATTTCCAACTCTCCTGTCTGTAACCGTACAAACTACTATGAACTACAATCATGAGCAGTACATAAATAAAACTCATTTTTCCCTCCAACATAATACCCTGGAAGATATTGTTTCTCTTGCCATTCTTTGTAAATCCTCAATATGACTCTCGTTCTGCTTCACACTTGGATTATACCAAATTGGCTCAATTGGCGGTAGTATCCTGAAAAGTGTGTAGTGCGCCCTTTAACGGGTGAACGTGTAGCCTAGAAAGGCCCATCAGGAGAATGATGCGAGGGGGAAGTGGCATGCGTTGAGGAGTGGCACTCCTCTTGCACTAACACGTTCATGCGGAATTGGGGAACTCTACAACTGCTTGACCCGAAAGGGACGCGAACATGCCAGCGTGCAGGACCGAGGGCGGAGGTGGCATAGTAATCAAATACCAAGCTGTAATAGCCTGGGCAGGGTGAAGGTCCGCCAGGAAGGCCACTGATGGAAGTAGACCGCTTAAATCGGAAGGCGCCACGAGTAGTAAGGCCATGTGCTCTGGCACAGCGGGGGACCTGACGTAACGGGTTGTGCCGTGCTCATGAGCGAGATCGCTATGGGGTTGAACATCCATCACAGGAGCGAGTACGGAAAGCTGTGTGCCATGAAAGTGGCCTGCACGGTTTGGAGCAAGGGAAAGGCGAGAGCCCTACCTATTGCTACGATTAACAACAAGATATTATGATACAAAGCGGACAATGAAACGGCTATTTGAGTACGAGGAGAACATTGACGAACGCCATCTAACAAACCGACCAAATCAGTCTTTCAGACCTCTATGCTAGTACAGCAAGCTATTGTTCCTGATTGCAAGCTGGTTGTTGCGCGCCAAGCGGCGGTTGCCAGCACAATTGGATCGGTAACGACTACAGCCTAATGAAGTGATTGTGCTACCTCATCGGAAACGACAAGCACATCCCGACCGTAGCGCATGACCTGGTTTGAGCCAAATGTCGGATAGCGGCCACCCAGGCGTTCGCGTAAACCACCGGAAAGCTCAAAAGCAACGATGCGTAGTGCAGTGGGAACACTGGTATCGAGTAGCACATTACCAACAGTACCTACGATGGTCCCACCTGCGCTCAATATCTTATAGGAAAGCAGATTGTGGCCAAGAAGTAATGAAGAAAGTTTTGGATCCTCTGACTCCTTGCTTATCAGCTCTTCGTTTGCCGTGGTGATTGCATGCTGTCCGATACCATTGATATTCGCGACTTTGAGCGCTTTGTGACCAAACATGCCGGTCTTCACTCGTAGCGCATAGATAGTAGAATTCGCTGGATCGAAGTAAAAATCATCGACCGTCCCAACTTTCTTGCCATCGGCAAGACTGACTACTGCTATACCAGCTAGCTCTGACCACCTTATGGTCGCCTGATTATTGTCCATGTGGGTACTCCTGTATTCTCACAACCCCTCGCAAGTATTTCACAGTTGAATTCGTCCCGCCGTTTCATAGAGAAGAACACTATGAGATTATCTTACAACATCCTTGACCTAATTGAGCGCTGGAGTGTAGTTCAGGATGCTCGCCTGTGCTAAAAGCGCTGGCGATGGGAGCAAGATCGGTGAGCGCGGATAGGGGAAGGAGTAACAAGTTACATGTATCTCACGCATCATACACAGGGAGAGCGCTAGAAGCCTCCCTGTGTAAAAGGACCACGGCACTATGGTCACTCGCCGTTTCGTTGAGCTCACATGCCGATTTGCCGTGACCCAATGTCTGGTTCGCGAGGCCTGTGTGGGGACAGCATGGAGTCATCGGTCTCACACCGGACCTTGGGATCGTACCTGCCGATGCAGTGTGAGGAGTAGAGGTTCCTGCTTGAGCCTTAGGGTTGGCGCGTCGTGGCGTCATAAGCTCCGTAATGACGCAGAATCCCTAATGCTTCCTGCTGCAGGCCAGTAGCCCTCACCACCACAATCGTGCGCCCAGCAGCTAATTCACTCTGATAGTAGCTTGCATCTTGCTCCGGCACACCCACGCGGATGAAATCATCCGCAGTCGTGAGAGCCGTTGGTTCTTGCTTGGTAAACAAACCCTTGAGACTCTCGATAACGCCACCGGTCGCGGCCCCGCCTCGCGAAACGCTGATCTCGTCATCGCTAAATCCCACACGTCGAAGTTCATTGATGGCTTGCTCTGCCTGTTCGTAGTCTGTAAAGACGCCTACTACTGCTGAGTGTTCACTCATGACCATATGTTTCCTCCTTGCTCTTGCCATGCATGGGCATGGTTGGGTAGCGGCTCTATTGTCTTTATACGTTCCAATACCTGCTAGTAGACGTAAATAACTTCTTTAACTTCTTCATCTAGAGACACGTATTGCATACGTAAAAAGTCACATATAATAAGTTGTCCAGTATCTGAAACACTCGATACAAAACATGAGTAAATAAGGGACAGTGGACAATTCACACCATATTCCGCATGCGCTGCCAAAAATACCTAAGCCTTCTGTTTCCCCACAGCATAAAACTTTGATATTCAACTATTTCTGTCTACAGCTTCATGTACAGCTTAACCAAAAAGCAAGGGCATTCAGCGCAAGTGGAGTGAACCCCTTTTACCACACCAGGTTCAAAGTCAACAGAGCCTTCCCTGGGTATATGCCATTTCAAATTCAACGGGGACATATAGCCCAAACTCGAATGAAGCCGCTTCGTAGTGATCTACAAGGTGGTCTGACGACGACATAAGCACAATAGACGACCTGTGAGCAGTTGAAGTTTCGAGACCACGAGTAGCTGTACTCGTGGTCTCTTTTTTGAACACCTCTATTGTCTCCTACATCGTATGTAGCTGGCCCTCGTGTTCGGGCTTGCGCAACCATAGTGAGACAAATGTTGGCTGCATCGTCTCTTGAACCACTGCCACCAATTGCTCACTCAACCGGTTCAAGTCCACCTCATTGCGCAGGGTGGCACTGAAAGCTTCCAGCGTGCGCGCTGCATCATACTTGCGACGATAGAAGCGACGATCGATGAACGCCTGAATACGCCGGCGCAGGGGATTGAACAGCGCAGCGATCACTAAAGTCGAGGCCACTACCGCCAGTGGGTTCTCTGCTGCTTGCCCGGTCAGTCCATGCAAGAGGAATTGCAAGCCAATCACCAGACCCGCATAGATCAGGGCCAGCAGCGCAGTTAGTGTGCCATAGACCAGCGTCCGGTTGATGATGACATCAATATCCCACAGCCGGTAGCGGAGAATGGCGATACCAATGGAGAGCGGAATAAGCAGAAAGAAGATGATAGTCATGGTTGCTCTGGTTAAGCGATCGGGCGAGTCGGGCTGGTTGAACGCTGGCACGAGTCCAGCAATGGCGAGATGAAGGACTAACAGCACCACGATCACGCTAAAGGCATAGACAAGCCACTTGGTCTGCTGGCGCTGCACCGGGTTGTAGACGCGCAGATAGCGATAGACCTGGATGCCCACAGTACTTCCCAACAGGAGGAGGAGATCGGCTGCGATGAGCACCAGCGGCCAGTTCCCGATATTGCCAAAGCTGAAGAACCAAACTTGAAGTAGCCAGAGGAGCACCACTACCCAGCTCCAGCGCGGGACAAACCGTCCTGTCGGAAATGTCACCAACAATGCACCCAGCGCAGGCCACTGGAGGATGAGCAGGAGATACAACAGCTTGACAGCACCAGGAGTCTGCGCTGTGATGAATGTTCCGGCGAGCGAGTCCGAGATACCCAATGAGCCAAAGATCACCAACACGAGCGAGACGAAGAGACCCATCCACTCATCAGACTTGCGCCAGAAAATTACGGCACCCACCACCAGGAACACGAGGGAAGCGATCACATCAAGTGTGAGCGTGTACACGGCATACGTGTCGAGAGAAAGGCCCAGGCGATGGAGCGCCTGCGTGTTCGCTGGCGTCAGCTGCCAGATATTGCAGCGCCCGAAAGTCGAGTTAGTACAGATAGTACGAAGTTGGATATAGGAGGCTGGAATGCTCGCTAGGAAATTAGCAAGTAGCAACAGCGCAAGCACAATCCATACTGCTCGTGCGATTGCAAGCCAGCGTCCCTGCAAGCGCGGGCCACTCTTGTGCGGTGTGGGTGCAATAGCGTCCTGGCTAGTGTGTGCTGCTGAAAGATGTTGTTTCAAACGACCGCTCCCATTGAAGTTGCCATCGGTGGCTCATGTACTTGAGCAACATCAGGTTTTTGGTAGTTCTCTCACCTATGATACCATAGCCGTCCAGGAAACGTTACAGTACTCAGAAAACGGCGACGGACAAGTCGGTTCAAATCTCTCCCTCGGCACTATCTAGCTAATAGCTTGCTTGCGATGAAGAGTAGGCTCCAATAGCGGCATGCAGCAGGAACGCCGACGTGCTCTGATATCGTCTATTCAGAGTTCCCCTGCATCGATCACCTTTCACCTCCCACAGATGCTTCAATGGGCAAGGTGAACCAGAAGGTCGCACCATGACCAGGTTCACTTTGAACCCCAACGCTCCCATGATGACGCTCAATGAACGCCTGGCACAGATATAAGCCTAATCCTAAGCTCAGCTCAGGCTCATGGTGTCCTGTCATCTCTCTGCTAGAAGAGAAGCGCTCCCAGATGCGCCCTTGCTCTTCACATGCGATACCCGGTCCCTCATCATGGACCGAGACACGAGCAACCACATCCTCCACCGTCAATTGCACGGTTACCGACTGATCAGCAGGCGCATAGCTGAGGGCATTCGCCAGGTAGCTGGTGATGACCTGGGTGATCCGCTCGGCATCGGCCACGATGGGCACCACTTGCTCCTGAGACAGGATATGCAGAACGATCGTGCGCTCAGGCGCTGACCGTTGCCGATGGGCAACGGCTGCTTTGAGCAGCGCTATCAGATCGCAGCGTTTCAGGTACAACTCGAGGGTATTGGCTTGAATACGCGCGTCATCGAGCAGATCCTTGATGATGCGCTCCTGAAGACGGGCACTCTGAGCGGCAGACGCTATGGGGGACTGGACCTGCTCAAGTTGCTCACCCATGCGCTCGTGCTGTTCCACTAGCTGGCGCTTCAACGTGGTGAGACGGCGCTGTGCTACTTGAAGATTGCCTTTGATGACAGTCAGAGGCATGTTCAGTTCGTGACTGGCCAGGTTGAGGAAGTCAGTGGTGAGGCGCTGCATTTCTGCTTGCGCCAGTGCTCTGGCCCGCGTCTGAGCCTGCTCAGACAAGCAGCGCAGGCATTCAATGACAAGCACGGTCTGCGTCGCGACGGCTTTCACCAGTTCGATCTCCTCTGGCGTGTACGCGCTGTCAACACCAGCCTTGGCGATGAAAAGCGCTCCTGCCAGCCGCTTCTCAAGAAACAGAGGAACTGCCAGGAAATTCTCGCTGCCAAATTCCGCTCGGATCCTGGGCACGCGGCGCAGGCGATCAGTTGGAAGTATCACCTCCTGGTTGGCAGAGAGGCGAGCAAGCACCGTTTCGTCGAAAAACTCTGAGAGCAAGAAGTGCCCGCTACTTTCCCGCTGGGCCTGTTCTTGCTCCCAGGTGAAGCCACTTCCCATGGCATAATGCGCACAACCTGCCGGAGACCCAAAAGCCCAAAGCGCGACATGCCGACAGACCAGGACTTGACCGATCACGTCAACAAGCTGCCGCGTCACGAAGAGCACTGGGGGCGACAAGAGGAAGAGTCCTTCAGGGGCAGCGAAATCCAGATGCTCGGGAAGATGCGCGATGGCTTCTTGCAGGCGCGACACGGCCTGCTGGACGCGTTGGAGATGGAGTGCTTTCCGATAGCGCCGCGTGATATCATGGAACGCATAGACCGTTGCGACAGCATGTTGCTGTGCATCAGGCATGGGGAAGCCGACGGAGAAGCAGCGCATTTTGGCGTAGACCTTTCGCCCGGAGGGAACCTGTAGCACAATGATGGCTTCTTGTTGACCGGTTGTCTCCTCTCCATCACTGAAGAGGCTCATGAGCCATGGCTCCAGTGAGAGGGCTGGAGGTTGCTCGGCACCTATCTGATAGGAATGAAGAAACTGCTGGCAGTATGTCCCTCTACAAAAGGATGCGGAGGCCACTTCAAAGAGCGTGAGGGCGGCTGCATTGATGTGTAAGATCTTCCCCTCACGATCACAGGCAATGATACTCTCTCCTAAGGTCTCAAAGATGCCTTCGAGTTGGTTTGCCAGCAGTATCGCCTCTTGTATTGCTTGCTGTTGCATGGCTTCCTCCAAAGGCGGACATCGAGAACGTGCCTCCTGGCAGGCATCACACCTTCCCGGTGAACTCGGAGTGACACGCTCTCGGCTCTTACTCTACTTACTTCATCCGTGAGGCAAAGGATGGCATTTCCTCACGCAAATACTCAGCCGACGGGTTTTGGGGCCAAGAGACAACTGAGGCGCCTCGCCCTCTCTGCCACTAGTATAAAGAAGAAGTGTCATGAAAGCGTCATGAGCCTCGTCATGAACAGTGACCTCAAAAGCTGAGGGAGCCGATAAATCAACTCCCTCAGCTTTAATAGCAGCAATCGCCAAATTTAGAACAAGCTCGACAAGACACAAAAGGGCCAAAATACGGCCCTTACGATATAGCACGAAGCATAGCTCTCTTTCGTTATTGAAGAGATGATAGTTGACCACCTTTGCTTGAACCATAGACCACCTCCTTCACACGAAACAACCACCGAAGCACTGTGAGTTCACCCGACGTGCCAGTACTTTCATCAGGGCTTCTCAAACGTCTTTTTCCTCTGGGGTGGGGGGCTTGCTGCCAAGCAGAGCGACTTGTGAGAAGCCCTGGTACTTTCATCAGTTCTCGTTTTTTCTTTCACACCAGTATGCTATACTTGAGTACGGAAGAGCCTTGATGCCTTTCACTGCCATTTCGACATGACCCGAAATGGCAGTGAAAGGCATCACTACATTGAGCAGTATTTTGGTAGTGACCGAAATAAGAGAGGTGATGGTATGCTACAAGAAGAGAGCAACGAACCGCTTCCCGCAGAGCAACAAACCACCGCGAAGACTATTCTGGTCGTTGAGGATGATGTAGACACCCGCGAGTTTATAGCGTTGCTGATTTCAACGGCCACCGCTTATCACTACTACCTCGTACCGGACGCTTCCCAGGCCATACACTTTGTGAAAGGGATAAAGCCTGACTTATTTATTTTGGACTATCGACTCACAGGCATGAATGGCCTGGAACTCTATGACCTGCTGCATGCCACCCCTGGACTGGAAGCTATTCCGGCTATCCTGGTGACGGCGGTCAGGCTTGAAGCGCTCCGACCTGAAATCGAAAAACGCCAGATCACGGCTTTTGAGAAACCCTTCGACCTGGATGAGTTTTTACTGACGTTTCAACGGCTGTTAGGCGAAGCTCGAAGCGAAAAACATGCAGATGAGGGTCGTTCATAATCTGTACTGACATCCCGCGTGGCTTGCTATAAACGGATACCCTCAAGAGTGATAGTAAAACTGAAATCGTTGGCGAAATCTTTGCGCATCTGCGAGCGCACATGCGACGTAAACGGATGAAATACACGAGAGCAGAAAACAGAGCCAGCAGCATTATAGCTGCTAGCTCTCTAAGATTACTTTGAGAGTGGCTCAATCTCGATGTAGGTTCTTGTCTGGTCTGATGGGGCTCGCGCGATAACTGCATCAAACTGCGCACCATATTTATACGACAGTGCAGAGATAGCGCGCTGATGGTCAGTGGAGGGAAGCTCATGAGCAAATGCTCCTACCTGGTGCTGTCCATCTAACAGATTACCAACATGGTCAGATGGAGCTAATACTACATGGCCATTGTTGTGAATGCGCTTGAGCTTACCGGTGACGGCGGATGTCATCACGTAGAGTTTGTCCTGCGCATCAAGATCAGGCGCAAACCAGACTGTGGTTGGAACTGGGACGCCGCTCTTGCGAAAAGTCGTGAGGCGCATGAATTCAAAAGGATAAAGAAAGGCGAATGGATCGCCTGTCCGTACATGATCAACTGCCACGAATTAGATCTCCTCTAAATGCAATATGAAAAACAAATGGTATTGGGCAATTATGCCAGGTACCCTGTGTACTTGTAAGACGCTTCTAGAAGGGGGAAAAGGATAACAGCAAACAAGCAGGAAAAGAATGTTCGCTGGGCGAAGGATTAGGAGATCTAAATGACCGCGGAGGGACTCGAACCCTCGACCAATCGATTAAAAGTCGATTGCTCTGCCAACTGAGCTACGCGGTCATGCACAAACCAAGTATATCACGAGCCGTCAAGCCTCGAAGACTATTACCGGGACGTCAAGGGGCCGATTCACCCCGCGCTCATCTCCATGAAAAAGCCTCTCCTTAATGGCATCACAACTCTTTCTCAAAACCTTAATATTGCTTAAAAGCCCTATTTTACCCGGTAATTGATCTTGTGTGTTGAGGATTGACGTGATACACTACTGTGGTACCGGTACTTATCCCTGAATAGCGCGCCTCTACTCTCCGTTTCGGTCGAGAGCGGGTAGCATTGCCGATTGATTTGCTGAGGATTCAAGGCGTCGCATCCACACGAAGCTGGCAATGTAGTGATGGGGTATTTTGTATCCGTTCCTGAGGTAGTGCTCGTATTGTTAACAGGAGGGGTGTCTTCTCCCCAGCACCGGGTTGGGGCAAAGCGCCAATTACTTGTGGGAAAACAAATACTTATTATTGACGACCAGAGTCAGTTACTTTCTTTGATGCGTCGCATACTGGAAGACGAACAGTACCAGGTCTCGATCCTGCAAAATGGTAAAGACGCTTTCACACAGATGAAAGCCCTGTTGCCGGATTTGTTGATACTTGACCTGAAGCTGGGCAATGTCTCCGGGCAAGATGTGTTGAGACAGTTGAAAAAAGACGCGGTGACAGCCGAAATCCCTGTCATTGTCTACACTGCGGCAGTGCTTGAGGCCGAAGAGGTAGCCACGATGATATCGAGTGATCCCATACTTTACCAGCGGGTTCACCTCGTACATAAACCGTTTGAATTGGAGGACCTGCTTACCCTCGTAGGGCAGGTTCTGAATGAACCTGTATTCTAATCGGTCAATTCTACATTGCGGTCAATGACCGGAAAACGTTCCGGTCATTTTTGTATAGTGCTAGCTGAGCATAGTTTCTCTGCTGTTTTGAAAGGATGTAGGTGAGCTATGAAGTTTGTAATTGGCTTAGTTGTAGGATTTGCGCTGGGGATAGCCGTGGGATTAATCATGGCCCCACAGTCGGGAGAGGCCACGCGAGCACAGCTTAACGAGCAGGGCATCATGCTGCGCGACCGCTCTACTGGATTGGGTGACCAGATTCGAGTTCGTGCGACGGATGCGCTGTCACAGGGCCGCGATCTGTATGCGCGCACCAAGAACGAGCTGACAGATACCTACACCAAGGCCAAGAGCGGCAACTAGTAGGACCTCATAGGGGCGCGAATTTTCGCGTCCCTATTTTTTGTCATATTTTTTAATGAGTTTGTCGACCAGGTTGCCGATTTCGTGCCAGATATGGTGCTGATAATCCAGCATGGTTGCCTGGCGCAGATCAAATTCCCTATTGGAGGAGTCTTGCTTCGCGTTTTCCTCAAACTGTTTGGAAAGCGCCAAAGACTTATCACCACGGCCATGCAGATAGGTCGCCAATTCCTGTAAATCCTGCAGCAAAGCCGCCAAATTTTCTTCGGTTGTGGGCATATCTCATTCCCCTGTTGTATCTTCTGCTGGGAGAATCTGCAGCGCATCAGCGTAACGATTAAAGAAGTTGAACAGTCCAATCACTGTAGCGATCTCAACGATCTGGCCATCGTCGAAGTGCGCCTGTAGTTCATCCCACAATGCTTCATCTATATCACGGGCACCCGTGGTCATAATTTCGGCAAAACGCAATGCCACCAATTCACGAGCGGTGAAGAGATCACGATGTGTATCAATATGGAAGAGCGCGTCCAGCAACTCTTCGCTTACACCCAACTGCCTTGCCAAGGCAGTATGAGCTGCCATTCAGTAATAACAATGATTAACCTGGGAGACGCGCACCGCCAGTAATTCCTTCAACGCCGGTTCAACGGTTCCAGTACGCATAGCTGCCTGCAACAACTGCATGCTAAGCTGCATAAGTTCTGGCCGGTGAGCCATAGTGCGAAAAAGGGTGGACATGTTGGCAAAGAATGCTGGTTCCTCCTGCGGAAATTGTATGTTATCAATGGGTGGTATGCGTGGCATGCACGGTTCTCCTCCTAAAGCCCTACTTCTTCACCGAAGCTAGTATGAATGGCTAGGTCTTGTGATATCATTGTCTAATAAGTACTCAGATACTAGCACGGTGCATAAAGGCCTGTCAATTTAGAGAAAGCGTGAGAAACAACTCATGAGCGAGATTACACCGGTGGATGCCGGGAAAGCAAAAACTACCTCCCACCGAATTTTCGCGGCTATGTACGAGCGGCTATCCCACAGCGGATCTGAGCGTAGTTTCATGGAGCCCCTGCGTAAAGAGATCATCGGACAGGCCTGGGGCCTCGTCCTGGAAATAGGAGCAGGGAATGGACTCAACTTCGCGTTTTACAACCCATTACAAGTTGAGCGAGTAGAAGCAATCGAACCGGATTCGGCTATGTTGCGCTATGCGCGCGCGCGTTTGAAATCAGCGCAAGTACCTATAACTCTCACACAAGCGCCAGTGGAAGCTTTGCCCTTCGCCAACGAGACATTTGCAAGTGCGGTGGCAACGCTGGTTTTCTGCTCCGTCACAGACCCCCTGCTTGGATTAAGCGAGATTCGACGTGTATTAAAGCCTGGTGGCATGTTACTGCTAATAGAGCACGTACGCGCTCAAGGAGCCATTGCGGCGCGTTTACAGGATATAGTTACACCGGTGACGAAGATACTGCTCGGCAATTGCCACTGGAATCGCGACACTGAACATACCGTAGCCGAAGCAGGTTTCCGGGTCCAGGACAGGCGTGATCTTGGTGGGGCACTGCAGCCGATAATTATGTTGCAAGCTCGTCGAGAATGAATTAAACAGGCAGCGTTCTATAGAGATGATTGCGTCGCTGGAGGGGGTTGTATCTTCACAAGGGCCCACTAAACTGTCACCTTTTTATTCACGTAATCGTGTGAATCGTATAGGAGTGGCTTAGCATTTGATTGAAAGTGTTGAGAAAGAGGTCCATTTATGCCAAAGAAAAAGAAAGAAAAGCCCTTGAGCGGGGTAGGCGAAAAAGAAGAGCGCATGTATGAGCACATAAAGGACTCAGCAAAGAAAAGCGGCCGCTACGGAGACAGAGCGGAGGAGGTTGCCGCGCGTACGGTGTTGAAGCACCACAAAGAAGAAGGCCATAAAACAGGCCAGTAGCGCAGTGCCTTCTTCCGATTAAGCACTAAGTTTTATGCATCCGTATATCGATACGGATGCGGGTAACCATTTTGCTAATCTACATCCTAAAAAAGGAGCAGCC
>Ga0137383_10000649_pt1 | contig 18665 bp, 8 predicted proteins | sample SagtaG_19_FD_104817 | JGI IMG/M metagenome (GOLD analysis project Ga0137383, IMG submission 104817) | Vadose zone soil microbial communities from Sagehorn Ranch, Mendocino, California, USA - Sage2_R_40_16 metaG | ecosystem: Environmental > Terrestrial > Soil > Vadose zone | place: USA... | reverse complement strand
TATGCAAGACGAACGCCCTCTCAAAATCCTGATAATTTCTGCCGAAATGGTGCCTTTTGTCAAAGTTGGTGGCCTGGCCGATGTAGTAGGAGCTTTGCCAAAATCCCTCCAGGCTCTGGGTCATGATATTCGCTTAGCTATGCCTCGTTATGGGCAGGTGGACCCGACACGTTTCCATCTCGAAACGATAGTAGACGCTGTTTCAGTCAATATGAGTAATTTTCAAGTGCCTGTCAGCGTACGACGAGGTACGGTTGGAGATGCGATTCCAGTCTATATGATTGACGCGCCCCGCTATTTTGAGCGCGAGAATATCTATGGCTATACAGATGATGGCGAGCGCTTCATCCTGTTCTGTCGCGGTGTTTTGGAGGCATTGCGGTTCCTGGATTGGTCTCCTGATATTATCCACTGCCATGATTGGCATACGGGCATTGTGCCCAATTGGATGCATACTATTTATCACGATGATCCTTTCTATGCTCAGACTGCCACGGTGTATACCATTCACAATCTGGCCTATCAGGGGATTTTCGGCTATCGCATCCTGGAGGTTGCAGGTGTTGCCGCTCATGGATTTCTTTATCCGCAGATCGCGGAATTAGCAAATGTCGTCGATATCATGGGACGGGGTATCCTATTTGCTGATGCCATCACGACGGTCAGTGAACGCTATGCCCAGGAAATTTTGACGCCAACTTTTGGCGAGAAACTGGATCATTTGCTCCGCTCGCGCCGCGAGCGGCTCTTCGGTATCCTCAATGGGCTTGATTATGAAGAAATGAATCCAGCAACTGACCACTACATCCATACCAATTTCGATGCACAATCACTTGATAAACGCCCTGAAAACAAGCGCATGCTGCAAGAACAGGCACATCTACCAGTGAACCCGGAGGTACCTTTACTGGCGATGATCTCGCGGCTCACCGATCAAAAGGGTTTCGATATGCTGGGACAGATTATTCAGCCACTGCTGGCTCAGGGAGTTCAATTTGTAGTACTGGGCATAGGTGATCAGCACTATCATGAGATGTTTCAAAATCTCGCGGCTCGATATCCTGAACAGGTGGCGATTTTTCTTACCTTCAATACAGAAATAGCGCAGCGCATCTATGCGGGCAGCGATATGTTCCTCATGCCTTCACGGTTTGAGCCCTGCGGCCTCGGTCAGCTCATAGCTATGCGCTATGGTAGCGTTCCTATCGTGCGAGCCGTTGGCGGCCTGGCCGATACCGTTCAGGAGTACAACCCGCGCAGTGGTGAAGGCAACGGTTTTGCCTTCACCAATTATGATCCCTGGGAGTTGTTTGCTGCCATTGTACGTGCGCTTGAACTTTACCGTTTCAAAGATATCTGGCGGAAACTTCAACTGCGGGGGATGGCTGCTGATCACTCCTGGCAGGCGTCGGCCATGCGCTATGTTGAAGTTTACAACAATGCCATAGAATTTCATAAGAGCGGCAAGTGAGCGCTTTGCGGTGCACTCTATCTCAAGATACGCGCAGCTGACCACCATATATTGGGCTGAAGGAAGTCCAGCCATTGGAGCTACACGATTTCTGACAATGTTCCAGGAATCCTGTTAGATGAGCTTCCGCCAGGTCTGCCTGGTGGACAATCAATGCCTCAATGGTAGCAGGATTGACGGGTGAACCATATTCTTTGGTATGGTGCGCCAGGATGATGTGGAGCAGATCATCCATTTTCCCTTCTTCAAGTGCAGCTACTTGCTGCGCCTGTTCCTGCACATAGTACATACCCAGGACGATATGTCCAACCATACGACCATGCGGAGTAAACCCGGCGCCAACCTGTCCCTCGAGTTCCTCCAGTTTGCCTATATCATGAAGCAGCGCTCCAGCAAGAACCAGGTCATGATCACATGGATAAAGGCGGGCAGTCAGCTCGGCAATTGTGGTAACGTTTACGGTATGTTCAAGCAGGCCGCCAACAACGGCTCCGTGGTGTCGCACCGCTGCGGGCCATCATAGCACGCGGTCATTGTTCTGATAGTTCGCCGGAAGATGGACAAATACGCATGAGCTTATTTGTCCTCGCTCCTTTGTTTCAGCTACGCCCGTTGACGAAACAACCGACTGGGCGGCAGGATGCACTACAGGCATCCTCTTCAAAAGAAAAGAGAACATCTTCTCACGGGCGACGAGAAGAAACACATGGCTTCTTTCGTTTCACCACAGTGATGTCCTCTTTCCCATGGCGCTTTTTCCATTGTTCATGTCGTTGCATGAGCAACGCTTTGACGGCTTTTCGGTCTCGACATGCGCGTAGCTGTGTATCCCCGACGCGTCGTGAGATATTCACCGATGCGTTGGTGTCGGCATGCGCTTGGTACCCACAAAACTGACAGAAAAACGTTTTCTGATCCGGCCTATTGTTACGATGGGTATAATGGCATGTGCTGCACTCCTGAGAGGAGTACGCGCTTTTGACCGGGGTTGCCGTCACCCCGCGTTTTCGCGCATTCCACGCGATTTGCTTTGGCAGATGGGCCAGATTGGAGGCCCGCAGATAGGCATTCATGGCCTTCGCCCTGAACCGCATCGAAGCCACCGATAACTGTTCATAGGCGAAGTGTGCGTCTGGGTGGTCTTTGTAACAATCATTCACCGCTTTGTTGATCATCTGTCTAGTGTGACGAATCAGCCGCTGCCCGCTCCGACTGCTGGTGGATGGCACCTTTTTCGCGTTCTTTTTCTGCAAGCATGCACGCAATTTGGCCTTTCTGCGGCGTTTTTCCCGATCACTTTTGTGGCGCTCACGCAGCTTGCCGTGCATGCTCCCATAGTGGCGGCCCGTACTGGTGGTGATGAAGTTGGTTATTCCGACATCGATGCCAACTACTGGAGCATCTGGTGCTGTTTGGGGAGCCACGATTTCGTCATAGGAAAGGGTGAGCCACCATGCCCCATCGCGCTTGTTGAGTTGCACACTGCTATTCACCTTTTTGTCTTTCAACGCTTTTTGATGATAAGGCGCTAGCTTCACGGGAACATAGAGGGGTTTGCCCTTGGAGAGGGTACTGATGCGCAACCAGTAGTCATAGGTCGAGTCCTGTGACGGCTCACAGACCACGACATTGGCGTTGGCCTGGATCGCCGTTTCACGCAGGGTTGGCACGTTCCACTCGCGCCACGTTGGCTCTTGGCTTGTGGGAGCAAGCGTCCCCTCGGCCTGCTGCTCTCGGTAGGCGGCGAGCGCCTCTTGATGCTCCTGGTAAGCATTGGCGCGATTTGTGCGCCAACTGCGGGCAATCCCTGCAGCTTGCATGATGGCAACCCGGTGCCAACGCTCGGAGAGAGGCGTCGCATAGAGGGGAGTGCGCAGGTTGTTTGGCGTCTCTTCGATGCAGAACAGCGTGATATAGTGTTGACAGAGGGCTAGATAGATGGGAGCGAGCTCGTCGAGGGCGGCCAGCTTCCCAGGATTGACCTCGACCAGGCGAATATGGGTCACAGCCCGCGTGATGACTTGCGGTTCGCCTGGTCGGGCGCGTTTTTGGCGCCTGGGACGCTTGGGTTTCCTGTTCATGCGGGCCGTTCCTCTCGTTTGTTCTTCCTGGCTTCTTTTTCTGTCATTCTTTCTGACTTGAGAAATGCCGGAAAGGAGAAAAGTCGTCTGGTAATAAAGAGGTCACATTTGACCATATTTGTCCACAGATCTCCACATCTCTTAAAACCAGTTACAATACATTTCTTTCCAGTGGTGCTTTGCATGGCAGTTCGCACAAAGCACTTCGCATTTATCAATCTCACGCTTCAACTTGTCAATGTTCGTCACGTGATAAACGAGATTGCCAACCTCCCTGTACTTATCGCTGCCATCTCTATGATGAAACTGAAGACAGGCAGGATGGGAAACACCACAGAAGTTACATGCTAGCGTACGCTTGTATCTATTGAACCATATTACACCGTCTAATTGGTGAATTCTTCGTATTATCCTTACACGTGCTCGCCACCCTCGTGTATCTCTTAATTGTTGTTGTAACTCGGTGTATTCGAGGATATCAGCGGAATCATCCCTTTCTTGCCAGTGTTCCACCAGGTGACAGTTCGCACAGAGCACATCGCACTTGTTGAGCTCCTGAATAAATTTCTCTAAGTTGCTTGCTTGAAAGACGTAAGTGGCAATATTTATTTTCTTCTCACCCCTGTTTCTGTGGTGAAACTGCAAGCAAGCGGGATCGTTTTCACCACACCTGATACATTTAATGGTGGCCTTATATTGTCTGTACCATGTCTTAATCTCCTCTCGTCTTATGTGCCGCTTCTCTACTAGTCTATCTCTATGGCGCTGGCGCCACGTCCTGTCCCGCGCTCTTTTTTGTGCCATGTACTCTTCATAATTCTCCTCTTGTCTTTTGTGTCGATCCTCAGTTAATCGATCTCTATGGCGCCAGTACTGGGCTCTGTCCCGCTCTCTCTTTCTAGCTTTGCCTTCATCTGTCATGAGCGTATACCTTTCATATTGTTCGCCCTCTATAATTTCCTACATAATACTTCTTAAGTCATGATAAGTCAATGTTTACAATGACTTTTAAATGTATTAACCTGCATTCAAAGTCCTGCATTGACATTGACCGGGCTGGTTGGTATCATTAGCAACAAGAACTGTGCGGGTATCGGCTATGAACAGTGTGAGGAGAGAGAACATGCCCACCCTTAGCGATCTCATTACAGAAGCAGGGCTCAGAAAGAAAGAACTATCAGACAAAAGTGGGGTTGACGTGGCAACTATCATTCGAATAGGCAATGGCAAAGCTACAACCAGGGTTACTGTTGTCAAACTGGTAAGGGTTCTCGAAAAATATTTGGACCGAAGTATAGATATAGATAGTATCGAGGGGCTAAATATCACCAGGTAATGTTGAGGGCCTTACTACCGGCTAGACAGACAGGTGCAAAGCTTCCGAGAAGCCATCGAGGAAAGTGCTCAGCTTTCCGAGGACCAGAGAAGCCGTCCATGCCCCGGCTCGATTTGACTTGCACATCGTAATAGCAGTTCGTTCCTCGGTGAATCACGAAGTCGATCCCTCGATCATCGACTCCCGCCGTATAGACGTCACAACCCCAGAGGGTCAGCTCCATTTTGACAAAGTGTTCGGCATACCGGCCTACCTACAGGTGCGTCAGCCGGCTCCAACTGTATCTTTCCATCAGTGCACATTCCTTCTCTTGAGCATCACTCGCATCTATCCTCTCGCTAGCTGGTAGTCTGTACCCTCAACAGAGCCACTTAACGTTTGGATCTCTCGATCTACTCGACGAGGAATATCTCTGAGTTTTCGCTAACGATTGCCTGCGGTCGGTAGCGTTGACCATGAAGCCGCATGTCGAGTGCCCGAAGACGCATACCTATTCGGGCGTTTTTTAACTGTGGGAAGCGTTCTTGAGGCGCAACAATGCGGACTTCGGCTTCACGCCACCTCACAGTAACCTTCCAATGATAATCCTTGAGTTCAAGTACAAGAATCGTTCCTTCAAAGCCGTAAACAGCATCCGCTAACGCCTGTGAATGGCTGGCATGGTCTGCCTGCCACCTCCAAAATGGCCTGCACCAGGGACGGAACTCACATACCGTACAGACCGTACCGGGAGAGGCAAGGTGTTCTGCACTCAAACCCTCCTGCAGTTTTTGCGCTATCTGGCGAGCTTCATACCCAACCTGCAGGCATATCGCAGGATCGACGGCTACCTTATGCGTCGCTCCGGTAAAGGGATAAACGACCAGGGCCTCCGCAGGCCACTCACCGAATGTATCATGCCAGAGCAATGCGTACAACTGCAGCTGTCTCTCGTAGCGCTCCGGCAGATCAGCGCGTAGGGCCGACTTATAATCTATTAAACGCACGCCCCCATTGGGGAGCCTCTCCGCATAATCTATTCTTCCCATTAGGAGGCCATCCCGCGACTGAACAGGGATTTCTACCACAACGAACTCCCCGCTCACGTTCGTGTTCATGGAAGTCGCGCCCTTGATCGGCATATCCGTGCGCTGCTGTTTGTACCCCAATACGATAGACTCCCCGAGGGAATATTCAGCCACGCGCAGCGCCTCCACGGTTACCGCTTCCAAAGCGCGCTGAACGCGCTCCTCATTACGAGCGAGCATCTGCTCGCGCGGGCGCGTATCCTTTTGCATTTCCTGCAGGGCGAGCTCTTCGCGGAAACGTCTAGCAGCTTCCTCGACAATAATGTCAGGGTTGGATGAACCGATAGGGCGCTCAGTCAGGGATTGCAAAGACCGGTGGAACGCGATCCCGACGCGCGCTGCGTAAGCCGTACGGCGTTCGTAGCCTTTTGAGTACTCGAAGTAGATGCGTAGCGTGCAGGAACGCATGATCTCAATGGCCGTCGGCCCAAAGGGTGCCTCTGGTCGACCCCTTGGCGGCCAGAGGCTGCTCTCGTTTATCAGCCAGTTGAAGGCAGTTGGCGTCACGTTATTCATCATCTCACCACGTAAGGTTGTTCAGCACCCAGAATGGGCGCCGCTCGAGGTCAAAGGTAGTGTGGACTGCGCAAAGCAATCCGTGGGCACTCAAAAATGCCTGCCGCTCGTCGCGGGTCGGGCGCCCCTGGAGTGGGTGGATCACCCAGAGACCCACCTGTACTCCATCGGAATCGCGCAGGACAAGCGGGAAGTGTTGCCTGTCGAGTGTAACCCCAGGCAGTACGCTCCAGCTCGTTCGCGCATATTCTGCCAGCGCTGCGGAACCGTATTCGACCTGGAGAGGATTCAGGGCTGGCAGCTGGTGGCGGAGTACGAATCGCAGCAACGCTGCCCCTAATTCCCGGTCGAGAAGCGGATGGAACATCTGGTTCCGGTAATCAAACATGCAATGGTAGCAGGCACCCTGGCACTCTGGATTCGGGCAAGCTTCTCCCAATTCCAACGCTTTACGCAAAATAGCCTCCAGGTTCTGCTCTATTGCCCGTGCGTAGCCGGCCCCTCCGGGAACGTTGTCATAGAGAAAAACTTCACCGTGCAGACGGTGCCCGAGGCCCCTGCGCACTGCTCGCGCGCCTACCTTCAGTTCCCCAGGATCAATTTGTAAGATTATGGCAGCGGCATTCGCAATTAACATACCGAAAGAATACCAGACAGCTTTCCCGGACGGACTTTGGAAGGGAGCATCGAGCGTGTCCGGCAGGTCAACTCCCAGCAGGACAACCTCTGAGAAAAATTGGTGGCCGAGGATGACCTGGTTGTGGAAGTCATTCGTGTTTGGGCACGTATCACCGGCTCGCGGGCCAGCATTTTTCCCCCAAAAAGGTGGGACACTGGCAGGATAGGTATGGCTCCCCATATTATCGGGATCAAGTGCCCGCCCGCAGGCCGGGCAGATGATAAAGCCAGGGAAGTCGGAGTTCGGGCCCTTGTTGCAGATGAAAAGTTCACCCTGGCGTACGCGGACGTACAAGCGCGGCGCAAAGGAGAGTTGGGGTTTCCCTGTGCTGAATGATGTCTGTCCCACAAGGAGCCGGGCAGGAAGCACATAACCGCCCCGCTCGCGCCCCCCTCTCACATATCTTTCGCGCCCGACGTTTGGCAGAGCGCAGTCAACGGTGAAGCCTCGGGGCTGTAGATAGGGGAGCGGAGTGACCTGGAAGCTCCCACATTCTTCACACTGATCAGGCAGGTCACCCGCGTTGCGTACCAGTGTCACCGACTGGCAGTCGGAGCACTCCACCAGCATACCGCTCGGACTGTAGTCCGGATTCGGGTTGAAGCGATCATAGACACCGGCGCTGCGGTAAATGTAGGTATTTGGGAATTCTCCCCGGATCACCTCAGACCCTGGAGCGTACTCTGCCAGCGCGATCTGGAGGTCCCGCTGCATAGCATCGCCTTTGACCAGTTCCGTCTCCCCGTAGGATGGTTGATCCGATGGGATGAAGAGGCTCACAACATCCACTGGGAAGGCGTACTCTGGGAGAAGACCGGCGTTCATCAGGCTATCCAGGACTTTATCCTTATTCTCGCACCTGCTCACCACCGCCTGCACTTCGGTCACAAGCTTGTCGAGCCACACTCCCAGTTTGGGCACAAACACTGGATCAATGATTTGTTTGCAACGCTCCAGAAGAGGAGCGCGGTTTGAGGCAAGGTAGGTGCGCAGTCGTGTGGAATACTGGCCGTTCGTAAAGTCCGCAACCGTTCCCCAGGCTTCGAAAAGATTTGACTGCTGTGCAGACTGTCGCGTTTTTGACGACTGGTAGAAGAAACTCTGCAGGAGCAAAGAGCGCACATGGCGCCGTGCGAAGACCTCCTTCGTCAGGTAGAGAGCGGGCACTCGAGGCGGATGGCTCACGATTTCTGGTGGGTGGGCGAAATAGTACTGGTCGTGGCTCCGGAACTGCGCGAAGGAGAGTACCGTCGCGAGGGAACTCCCGCGTCGCCCGGCGCGACCAGCACGCTGCTGGTAGTTCGCCACAGTAGGGGGAACATTGCGCATCCCCACGCTGAGGAGGCTGCCAATGTCGATTCCCATCTCCATGGTGGTGGTCACAGAGAGAACATCGACACGGTAGTCATCGGCATGCTGGTGGTCATGGAAAAGGTCCTGAAACCAGCGTTCCTCGTCGCGGGCTTCCACGCCCGGGATCTGGGCCGTGTGTTCCACCGCTCTCAATGGATAGGGATCATCGAAGAGCGACCCAGGGAGCGCATGCAAAGCCGAGCGCCGATAGAAGCTGCGGACGGAGGCGGCAGAGAAAGGGCTGGTTGGCTGGCCACACCGGAGACAAACGTTGAAAGGTGCCTCGCTCATAATATACGCGCAGGCATTACAGCGCTGGACAGTGGAACCGATAGGATGGAGGTTGAAAACGTCGATGCGGATGCCATGAGGGACCTTTTCGCCAAATTTTTTCCCAGCCGGTGTCAAAATCTTGAAGCCAATGAGCGCGTCCCACAACGGCCCAGCCAGGTTCTTGACCCACTGGTCCGCCGCAGCCTTGTTGGGAAGGCGCTTCATGGCAACAAGCGCCTGGGAAACGGCGATGACGTAACGCCCCAACTTGCGCGTGGCATTGAGATTGTAGGGAATAGCGTGCCGCCCCTGGTCGGTATCCCGTTTATATCCCCAGATGAGTACATTGCGCTCATATTCGTTCACCATTTTATCTGGCCACTCCCACGGAGCCAATGGCTGAGGGGGGAGGAGAATATTCTCGGTGGCGAGGATGCGAGTCACAGCCTGGAGAAACAGGCCCGTCTCAGGTTCGCTCAGACAGGGGAATGTGCCGACCGTTTCCGGGAGTCCAACACGCCAGTAAGCGAGCCCCAGGGGTTCCAGTGCAAATTCTCTTTTTTGCGAGAGTTCGCGGCGCAGACCCACGTGAAAGGCCGTCTGCGCCCACTTGAAGCAAGCCGAATCTCCCTGCTCCATTTTCCTGAAGTATTCACGTATGAGCCCATTTGTCGGATCGATCCCTCGCTGAATTTGGAGCTGGATCACGCGGGAACGCACCTCTTCGAAAGAGAGCGCCCGGGGGTCGGGATGCCTTCCCGATCCCCGGCACGCGTAGCAGGTCGTTCGCGTGCGTACCTGTTCCTGGCCGATAATATATGCCCCCGTTTGTTCGATGCTCCCTTCCCCCTCACATTCCTGGCAAGCCATCAAAGCCCGGTAGACAAGTTGGCGAAACACATCATTGTGGTGGTCGTCCCGCAGGTCGGCAGCCAGCTGCGCTGCCTCCTGGCGCGAATCGGTGAAAAGGAGCGCTTTGCGCCCGTAATTCGGAGGGGTGCCATGCGTCGCCCGCGGTTGGACGCGAAACCCATCCTCGGCGATGATGGAGAAGGTGCGCGGGCCTTTCGTGCGCAGCGGCTCGATGATCTCGCGGCCACCCTCCCTCATCTCACGGTAATTGCGACAGCGCGGGCACTGGGCCGGGAAGTTTCCACCCTGCGCAATCCCATCCGCGTCTGGTTCAACCGTGTAGACTGGGCGCGCATACACGTCATGTGGGTGTGTCGGTAACGTGGTTCGGGTGGAACGATATTCAACTGATGCATAGGCGTCAGGGATCTCGACGCCAAACACTTCAAACTGGGTAAAGTCGGTCCGCCTCCCGCTCAAATCGTCGCTCCATGGCCAGAGGCTTCCCTGAGCGGAGTCCGGTATTCCGCCCAAATACAGCAGTCCGCACTGCCGGCATGAGAACAGCTCCAGCACACGGGCACCGCACTCGCACCACGGGCGCGGATCCATATACAACTTCCCGACGGGACGTGGCGTGGTTTCCGAAGCTGGGGGAGGCGCTTTCGGGCAGTCCGGGTCCATGCAGGCCCAGATCCCATAGACACCGCGGAAGAAGATGTGCATGCGCACGGAGATGAGCGGCGGCGTATCTGGGAGTGCCGATGCTCTCGCGAAGCTCCCCGCTGCTAAAATACCCGCCGTAGCGCGCTCGCGCTCTCCGGGCGTTCCCAATCCGGGCAAGCACTCTTCGGCAAGTCTATCGAGGAGCGTTGCGCGGCGGGCAGTGCGTTGACGCGTCCACTGGATATCGTGATTCTGCTCCAGCAGGTTATAAAGGGCGACTTGCGGCGGCAGTCGCTTATCAACTGGCTCTGCGACGAGATCAGCGGCCAGTTGTTCGATGGCCAGATCTGGACTGCTCAGAGAAAAGTTCCGATGGAAGCGCTCGAAAGCAAAGAGGGTACGAGAAGATGCCTGGCGTTCGGGCACAACCTGGGCACCCGCACCTACGTGAATCAGGGTAAACCTGCTTTCTGGCTCGCCAAAGAGGTCCGCAACGAACTGGATCAGTTGATCATCTGATCCCGGCGGGACCGAGGCTGTCGTAGCAATCGCACGGAACTGAGGTGACCCGGATGGCAGCCCCAGCCGCTCCTTGAGCCGCCTGACGAGATAGGCCACCTCGGTGCCCTTTGCGCCAGTATAGGTGTGAGCCTCATCGAGCACGAGCGTCAGGCGGGCATCAGGCGTGCTTTCCAGCCACATGCGCGTGCAATCAAACATTCTGGCCTCGATTGGGCGTATGAGCATGTATTCGAGCATGGAGTAGTTCGTCACGAGGACATCTGGAGGCGCTGCCTGCATATCCCAGCGGCACAACATCTCAGGGCTATCCGGGCGGGGCCAGTTTCCGGTGTCGCGCAGGTCTTCCCGCAATTTTTCCCAATCGGCTGTGACCTTTTGAAGGTATGCGTCAAAGCTCTCACGCCTGGATTTATGGCTCCAGTGCCCTGTGGGCAGCGATAATCCCGTGTACATACCGAAATGGATCACGTTCCCATTCCACTGTTGCTTTTGCCACGCTGGCGACCCACCTCGGGCAAGGATGCGGCGCAGGCGTGAGAGCTGATCGTTTACCAGCGCATTCATCGGATAGAGAATGATCCCCCGCATCGCCGCGGGACGCTGTTCATGTCGTCGGTTATTGAGCCACCCCCTGTGAGGATCGAAACGCCCTGGACGTTCCTGATCTGTGGCGGGAGCCCATGATGGGGCTTCTTGCAGCACATCGGCCAGTATCGGGAGCATGAAACTCTCTGTTTTCCCGGAACCTGTTCCAGTGGCTACCAGTAAATCGGGACGATCTCCGACCGACGCTAGCAATGCCTCTTCCTGGTGGGTATACAAAGGGAAGCGGTCAACCAGCACGCCATACTGCATAAGCGAGGTCAGGCCAGCAGGGACTATGTGAGGGTACAGTCTTTCGAGCTCGATCAGCTTATGCGCGGGGGGAAAAGCGGGGGTTGCTTCGATAAAGGGGGCCTGGGCCACCACGCCTCGTTGACGCAGGATGTCGCCGCGCTCGGCGAAAATAGCGGGATGCGCGATCTTGTACGCTGTCTCCAGGTATTCGATCATCGACTCTTTGATGTGCTCAAAAGCTTCGCTTGGTGTCAGCCGCATAAGTGATCCCTCTTTTACGCTGTCCGCTCGATCGTTTTAAATAATCAATCACCTGTGAGTTCGCCCGATTAATTGCTCCCAGATGCTCTCCCTTGTCCACTGCTGGTAATCTGACCGGGTCCGCGCACGCGGAATGAGCCAGCGATTGACGGCGAGTGTACCAATAGTTGCCGTAGAAGGACGCAATACTGCGCCAATCTCGCCCGTCCCACATAGGCACTCTCGCCAATTCGGTACAAGCGGGGCTCCGTATACTTCCCTGCTGATGCCGTGCCTGAGGAGATGGGGGTCGAGCCCAACGCGCCGCACTGCTTCCCTCGCGACCCGCAAACGCCAATTCGGCCCTTGCCCAAATCGATGCCCAGACGCATAAGCGTGCCCTTCTCGGCGCAGGAGTTCGCGCATAAGGAAGAAAAGCGGTTGCGGTATATGAAAATGCCCCCAGCCTGTTGTCTGACCGATGTGCAGAAATTCCAACACACCAGGCAGTTTCAGGCGATTGTAGAGCGACGAACGGCCAAGCGCTGAGGTTACAGTGATCAGGACGAGCTGGGCATGTTTGTACTGCTGGCTGATGATGCCGCTGCGATGGCTGTACTTTGCCGCGAAGGCATCGCATACTTCCTGTGAAGTCATGAGTGCAGCTGTAATTTTCCCACCAAGCAGAGATGAATAGGGAGGAACGGCTCCGACGACATGAGCATCCATGACATGCACGAGCCGTTGCCTACGATCATCCACATCCCACCCAATCCATGAGTCACGCGCTTGTAAATTGAAAACCGGATCTGTGAGCGCGAATATGCCGATGAGCTTGCCATTTGCCCTGTCCCGGACAAGGAAACGCAAACGGCGCCCATACCCGCGGGAGACGGGAACCGACCATAACAGTGTCGCGAGTCGGAATAAATCAGCGTCTTCTGTCTCGGAAATAACGAGCGAGATAGCGGGATCTACCGCCTCGGGTATGACTTCCCTACCCTCAGCAAAGTGCGGTAGGAGTTTGCGGCCGTGACGGAAAAGGAATTGCTGCTCGCCCTCTCTGAACTCTGCCCGTTGGGCCGCATGCCGGGAGCGCACCAGATCTTTTGTGTACGTTTGATCTGGCGCCGGAACAAGCGGGTCAAGACCGATGAGAGCCAGGTGAGCGAGTAATTCGACACGTATGCGCTCATGCAGCTCAGCCAGGCTGCACTCCTCAATAAAACTGTTCCCCGCTGGCTGCGCCTCATCGATCGATATTTGCTTTTGCTGTACGTTCATACACGTAAATCTCAAATCCTTACGTAATTGTCTCCTCGCGCATTCTAGCAGTTCTTCACTCTACTTGTCTAGTGACTCATCCCTGGGTAGAAATCACCCGCACTTGGGAAATTACTCCCGGCCCTTGAAAGTACCGGTAGAGAATTTGGAATCAACACCTACTATTCACTTGGATAGCGCGCGTTGCTCTTGCACAGGTAGCTTTCTCAGGCGGGTTCCACCTTTTTACCCTCTCGCCAATTGCTTAGGTCGGAGGAAGAACGAGGCTTGCGCTACTCCCATCGAAATCTTCGGTTCCAGAAGGCGTGTACCGCAACACATTTTCCACGTAGAGATCAATCAGGTGAAAGTAGTACGGCGATACCGTGTATTGCTGCGAACGCACAAATAGGACGCCCATGGTTGATAGAAACTGCACCTCGTTAAAGTGCGCCTCTCCCTGCATAACCTGGAAACGTCGAATGAGATGAGCGTGTTCCTGTCCCTGCACGTTCATGCCGGTTCGGGACCCCACGAGAAAGGCGTTGGTATCGTCATGCCAGATACCCTGATAAAGCTGCACATCTTGCCCTTTTTCGCTCAAAAACATTCCCAGGTCTTTGTAGATCCTGGCGATGTATCTGCGGTCATATTTCCCCTCCTTTGCCGATTTGCTGTCAAAAATGCGAGCGATACGCTCCAGCCACACACCGCTTGTCAGTTCTAGATAGGAGAGCGTGGGATGGGTCACGGCGATCTCTTCCAACAGCGCATCATACTCTAGCAGATGTTCATAGAAGGTCAGGGAACGGCGTTCAATCTCCGTGGTGGGTTCCCGGCTGCCGTCCAGTAGACCCCGTCGCGATAACTCATCCGACGGTAAAAGCGCCGACCGTTTTTGCTGGATCCTGTCATAAAGTGGAGCTAATCGAAAGTATGCGATAGGATGGGGCATCCACTGTTCCTTATGCCGCTCCTCGATCTTTTGGTAATCGTAGAGGATGCGCTCTTCCAGGTCTTCGATAGCGACGAAAAGGTCGCGGCCCACGACGATATCGAACATCGGCAAGTCCTTGAGAGCGCCATCCCTATCAGTACGCCGCTGCTCAGCGAGCAGTTGCTCGTATTGCTCATCCCAGCAAACGCCCCACCCATCGAGCAGTTGATAAAACGCATCTCTTTGCGCGGGGTCCCGCCAATCGAGGAAGCGCAACCAATCCCCCTCAAACCAGAGCGCCGTTGTAAAGACTTCGCCGCTGAAGCGGGCCCTCCGTATAAAGGCCAACTCTTTTGGGAGAAGCGGCAGAGCGAAAAGCCCAATTCCATGTATGACCGCGCACTTGAGGTAGAGTTCACTCAGCGCCACGCCTAGATTCCGCGCGAGGTCACCATCGTCGGATTGGGGTGGGGGGTAGTCGAGGTAATCTCCACCCTCCAGCGCATCGGGATCGTTTGTATTGACGTTGAGCGACTGCTTGGGGATTTCTGGATGGGCCGTATAGAGCGCAGGATAGGGATCGCTCTCACCAGAGAGCATTCCGTCCTCATCAAAATCTTCCGCCTTCGCATCTAATAATACCAGTACGCCTCCTTCCGGGGCGTTCCTGACATCATCTAAGGCGACGAAGTGAACACCTGGTGACATACTATTGAAGAGGTCAACATAGTCGGCGAGGAGATGGGCGCGTTGCAGGCGGTTGTCGTAGACGCCGACGACTCCCAGCCGCTGCACAGGTAAGTCTACATGCTTGGGAGGGCTGGCGCGGGTAAAAGTGCGTCCCTTCGCATGGCCGGTTATCCCCAGCCCTTTCAGGTCGGCGAGAAATTGCTGGATGAAATCCAGGACAATTTTCCCTTTGCCGGCATCGGGGTCTCGGGGGTCATGATACTTGACCTGCGCCCGCCTCCCTGGAAATGTGACGATATCGTAGACTGCTGGCTCTTGCTCGGCAACCCCTGATTTGAGATGCATGAAAAAGAACTTGTTCCCGACGGCGCGTTTGCCAAAGAGGGGGCGTGAGGGCTGATATGGCGGTTCGACCCTGCCAAAGCGCCTGGCGTGGGGGACAACGCGAAACTCCTGCGCAGGCACGCCCTCCGTATTGGTTGGGGCCCCTTTCAACTCAACTTCCACGCAATAAAGAAAGTCTCCGCCTCCCGATCGCGCGTACACGTAGCATCTGTCCTGCCCGACGAAGCGACTTGTCTCGTCTCTGTGGAAAAATCTGATCTGCAGCAGCTTGAGGAGGACATGCAGCGGCAGGTCGCTGAAGTGTATGTCCCTCCGAGGGAGGGGGGTATCCTGGAACCAGGGTAAAAGTAGATCCCTGACCGGAGCCTCTCGCGGGTAGAGAATGTAGACGACCCATTTCTTATTCCTCTTCCCATCTAGTTCGTCGTGCTGGAACGATTTGTAGGGGTAGTCGATCTGGTCGCGGATGGTGTTATACACGCGGCCAAAATCAGCACGTATCTTACGGTAACGCAGTTGGTCGGGAATGACATATCGCACGAGCCGGTATCGCGCTTCCAGAATGTCATAACTTTGAGGTTGGTCGATCACCAGCGTGGTTGTGGTGACGGTATGCTGCTTTGGGTGTTCCTGGATAGTCATGCTTGTTTGTTCTCCTCCTCTGGGTGCAGGGCCTTCTTGAGGTCGGCAAGGAACGTGGTGAAGGCGGCTTGGTAGCAATTCGGCGCCTGACGATCGAGCGCGCCTTGCACGACGATAATCTCCGCAGCCTCAAAATCAGAGACCGCCTGGAACGCGCGGTTATAGTAGCCCAGCGGCCGCTCCTGCCCGCTTATCAGATTGATGTACATGAGTTTGCTCTCCGCCCCGGCGTGACGCGTGATGTGATCCAGCTTTACCTGGGCGTGTTTGATGAAATGCGCCTCATTCAGTGACGGATGCCAGAGCGGATCGTCGGCGGGGAGCGGAAAACGATCGAGGGTGAGGTCGTTGTAGTTTTTACAATCGATGAACCAGGGCTTCTTTGCGACGCGCAGGTCAGCCACCTCGAAGAGCGCATCAGGCAGCGCCTCTACTGCAATGCCCTCCTTTGCCAAAAGCGCTGTGACGGCCTCCTCCCCGATCGCACCGGCGAGAATGGCCTGCAGGCAATAAGGCGTGAAGAAATGGAATCCGGGATGATCGAACTGCAGGTCGTATCCTCGGTCGAGAAATTGCTCGCGAATCACGAGGTTGTCCGAGATGACGGAATACACGGCATCCAGATGGGTGATCCTGCTGCCGGGAACGGTTAACCCGAAAGGCAGAACGTCGAGTTCAGTCGTCAGGTTCAACCTCCCCTGCGAGTAGTAGGGGGAGGTGGTCGCGCAATGGTAGCGGCCAACCACTTGCGCATGAAAGTCGTGCCGGAGTACTGCTTGGCGAAGCTCCTCCCAGTCACGTCGGGCTTCGAGGTCCTTCCCCTGGCGGCGTACCGTTTCGAGCCGGGCAACTAACTCGCGGATCGCTTCCCGGCTGCGCTCGTTACTCCCGTGCAGGCGGGTATCCCGTCGGCGGCGGGCCTCGCGTTCGAAGCTCGCTGTCTTGTGCACCACTGCATCCATGAGGGCTTGCAGGTTGGGGGAGGTGAAAGGCGCGCGCTGCTCTCTGATCGACTCATACTCCTCGGCCAGCATCGCCTGGAAACTACGGAAGACCTCTGGGCTGAGCAGCGCTACCTGATGGGGCGTCTTGTCCCATGCGCGTTCCACTCGTCCCAGTGCTTGAATGAAGATGGCAAGCTGGTTGAAGAGGCAGTCCGTCGCCGTCGACCCCTGCTGATATCGTTGGTTCCATTCCCCCGGGCGATTAATGGTACCGAGTATCTGGAGAAAGCGTTCACGAGAAATCAGCCTGGCAAAAAAGAGTTTTGCCTGGTACCAGATGTTCTCCTTATAGCCGGCGAACACCTCGTCAGGGGATTGCTCCTGCGGATCAGGCTTGGTGAAAAAGTAATAGGGCGCCTCGAGCAAACCGATATGGGTGAAGTCCTGTTCTGGTCCACCTTCCTCGTTCGCGTACTGCAGATTGACCCCGTTGCCGGCGGAGAGGTACTGCGTGACTACTACCACTGGGTCGGATGTCCAGAAAAGCCTGGCAAACGCGTGTTCGGCCTCTTTGCTCTGCCGCACCTGTGTCGCGAGCTCGGCATTAAAGAAGACGACCGTCGCCTTGCGAGCAGCTATGGTGAGAGTGAAAGCAGAAAACCAGGGGGTATTGGGTAGCTGCTCGACTGCATAGATGCCTGCCTCCTCGGCGTGGGAAGCAAAGGTGGTAAAGAGCAGTTTTACCTGGCGAAAGGTGTTTAAAAAGAGCAATTGCCGGGGACGATCCCCTCCGTGTTCAAGCAGCCAGAGCAGGGATGCAAAGAACCGGTGCATGCGTTGGCTGCGATGGCCGCCGACCGTATCTTCCCCAAAATCGTCGTTGTGCACAACAGCTGCCAGGAACTGGTTTAAACGCCCCTGGAAGGCATCAGTGGTACTTAAACTATCGACCAGCGCGACGCTCATGCCGTTGCTGCCCCGCTTTTTCGCCTTCTCTGCGCTCATCTGCTGGATATCTGCGCGGTCCTCATCTGTGATGGGGAGAAGGAGTCCTTGTTTCTCGATCCAGTCGAGGTCGAAATGGTGGAGGCAGCGTGGGAGATCGGCTGTTGCCGAGAGCCCGAAGACGAGGAATTTCTGCGCCAGCGTACGTAAGAGATTTTCGGGGGTCTGCAGCATTTGGTAAAAGCGCACCTCGACCTCCTCATTGTCCGTGCGCTGCTGAAGATCGCTGATGTCAAACAGGTTGTATCCCCCGCTCAGCAGGCTGCCGCGCGGCGAAGTCTGGGGCTGTTGCTGGCCGGGGAGCCGTGGAATGGTGGCCACCTGGTCAAAAAAGTCCGTGTTGCGGAAACACTGGCGCATCATTTCCCAGTATCGTACCTCGTCCTCGCGCTCCAGTTCTTTGAAAAGCCCAATGATGCGCGTGGTGGCCGACCCGATGGCGTTAAAGAACCAGAGTGCCGGGACCCACCGCGGGTCGGTGCGCCGCGTCTCTAGCTGGAAAGCCCGCGAGGTCTGGTTGACGTAAAGCGGATCTGTACTGATGACGTGCTGGGTGCGAAACACGGCGGGGGTAGTATTGCGCTGGCTTCCTTGGGCGCGTGTTTTTTGCAGGGTGAACTGGTTGATGTCTGGATAATCCAGGCCCTTTTGCTGTATGCCATCGATGATCTCGACGATCTTTTCGATGCGTTTGCGGATGCTGGGATGGAGGGGGAAATCTGCCTTTGGCAGCTTGTGGCGAGCCATCGCGCGGTAGAAGTTTGCTGAAAAATCGAATGGATCGCTGATCTGGGGCGCGCGACAAATTAATCCGACGAGGTCATGCTCGAGGAAGTCAAACTCATCGAGGAAAACGACCGGGCGCTCATCATCGGAGAGGTCGGTGAGGCTGCGCATCTGGGAGCCATCGAAAAAGCCATAGTAGGCTTTATGAAGCGTGGTCAGC
>Ga0137383_10000638_pt1 | contig 18786 bp, 11 predicted proteins | sample SagtaG_19_FD_104817 | JGI IMG/M metagenome (GOLD analysis project Ga0137383, IMG submission 104817) | Vadose zone soil microbial communities from Sagehorn Ranch, Mendocino, California, USA - Sage2_R_40_16 metaG | ecosystem: Environmental > Terrestrial > Soil > Vadose zone | place: USA... | reverse complement strand
CGCCGTGAGCGTCAGCACGTCCACGACCAGCTTCAGGGCCTTCAGACGTTCCTTGTGCCGCACTCCGAAGCGATGCTCCTCGTCCACCACGAGAAGACCGAGATCCTTGAACGCTACGTCGCGCGACAGCAAGCGGTGCGTGCCGATCACGATGTCCACTTCGCCGCGCGCGATGCGCTCGACCACGGATCGGGTTTCCTTGGAGCTGCGAAAGCGCGACAGCACCTCGTTGCGCACCGGGTAGTCGGCCAGTCGTTCGCGGAACGTGCGACCGTGCTGCTCCGCCAGAATCGTCGTCGGCACCAGTACCACGACCTGTTTCCCCGCCTGCACCGCTTTGAAGGCGGCCCGCACCGCCACTTCGGTCTTGCCATACCCGACGTCGCCGACGAGGAGGCGATCCATCGGCCGCGCGCGCTCCATGTCACGCTTGACCTCCTCGGCGGCGCGGCGCTGGTCGGGCGTGTCCTCGTAGAGGAACGCCGACTCGAGCTCCCGCTGCCAGGGCGTGTCCGCGGGAAACGCGTACCCGGTGGCGAGCTGGCGGCGCGCGTACAGATCGAGCAGCTCCGCCGTCATCTCGCGGATGGCCGCCCGCGCCTTATCGCGCTGGCGCTGCCAGGTCGTCGCGCCGAGACGATGCAGGCGCGGAGGCGGCGCATCGGCGTCACCGGAGGTGCGGTACGGCTCGAGCTGGTCGATCCGGTAGAGCGGTACGTTGAGCCGATCCCCGCCCTCGTACTCGACGACCGCGACCTCGAGCGTGAGGCCCTCGGCGCCCACCGGGATCGTCTGCAACCCGCGATAGATCCCGATCCCGTGCTCGAGGTGGACGACGTAGCCCCCCAGCGCGAGGGGACGTTGCGCCGCCGCGGCCGCCGCGCTCCGGTACCGGCGCGGCCGCCGCAACCGCCGCGCGCGCCGGAAGATCTCGTGATCGGTCAGGACGCGGAGCGACGGCAGCACGAACCCCCCGTCGAGCGCCCCCACCGCGAGGGTGGCGCGACCCTCACCGAGCAGCTCCTCGAGCCGCTCCAGCTGTCCTTCGTTGTCGCAGAGGATGACCGTCGGGGGCGGTCCCGTGACGAGGTGACGCAGGCGCTTCAGATCGCGCTCGACCGGCTCCGGAGGCGCGAGCGGAAATCGTTGATCGGTCTCGCTCGTCCCCACCGCCACCCGGCCGAACCGCTCGAGCCGCGCCCGCCACGAGGGTGGATCGATGAACAACTCCTCGCGCGCCGGCGGGTCCTCACCGAGACGCCGCGCCACCTCGAGGTGGTGCGCGGCATCGCTCCACGCTCGATCCACCTCCCGCCGCACCCCGGATTCCTCATCCACCACCAGGATCGTGTCGGTCGGAAGGAGATCCAGCAGCGACGCCCGCACGCGGTTCGCTTCCCCCGCGACCCGCTCCTCGGCCTGCACAGGGAGCACCGTGACGCGTTCGATCGCGTCCCCCGAGCGTTGTGTGTCCAAATCGAAGGAGCGCAGCGACGCAATGTCGTCCCCCCACCATTCGACCCGCGCGGGCGCGCCCATGCCGAAGCCGTACACGTCGAGGATGCCGCCACGCACGCTGAACTGCGCCACCTCCGTCACCGTCGGCACGCGCTGGTACCCCATGCGCTCGAGCCGGCCGGCGATGTTGCCGAGGTTCGCCGCACCCGGCTCCAGCACCACGCGCATCGCGGCGAGCGCACCTGGCACACCGGTGCGCTCCGCGGTCGCGCGAGCCGTCGTCACCAGAATCCGCACACCCCCACGCAGCAGCCGTTCGAGGGTCTCGATCCGCTCGCCCGCGATTTCGTAATGCGGTTCCTCGGCTCCGAGTGACTCGCGTTGCGGGTACAGGGCCGCCACGCCTCCGGCAAGCGTCTCCAGATCGGCGAGCCACCGCTCCGCGTCCGCCGGCGTCGGAGCTACGATGCAGAACACCCGCTGGGCCAGCCGGCGGGCGAGCGCCGCGACCAGCACCGCCGGGCTCGACCCGAATAACCCGCCCACGCCGAGGCGCGAACCGGCGGCCGGCAGCCCATCGGCCAGCGACGTCGTGGCCGGAAGTTCATCGATTCGATCGAGCAGGAAATCGAGTGGCATCAGCGGGTCAGCGTCGCCACTCCGAGTTCGGTGGCCGCGAGCAACACCGCCAAGACGAGCAGGATCGCGCTCGCGTCCGCACGACGTGTCCCCGCAAACCGCTCGGCCGCAAAGCGTGCGTCGTTCAGCAGCAGCGCAGTTGGACCGAACGCCGCGGCCACGAGGTCCGGCGTCGCGGGCGTCAGATCGGACTCCCGCGGGTCGAGCCCGAACACCGTGGCGCCCACCGTGTCGACGCCCTGCACCCGGAACTCCACGTGCGGCGGCCCCTCCGCCATCCCGACGGCAGCCACGCCGACTACGATGCGGTTCACGAGCGCGTCCACGAACGGCACGAACCCCGGAGTGCCGGGGAGCGCCGTCCAAGCGGTGTCGAGCCGACTCCCCAGCAGCACTACCTCCCCCGCCCGGACCAGCCAGGGGTCGCCGTTCACCGTCGCCACCACGTCACCCCCCGTTCCTTCCAGACGGTACCGTCGGGTCACTTGCGCGCCGGCAATCGCTTCGACTTCCCGCGTCACGAGCGGTCCCGGCGTGCCAGCGCTCCCCCAACGCCACGGAACGCCACGAGCAGCAAGCGCGCGGTTCGCTTGGCCGAGGAGTGCCGGATCCGCGGGTGGCTGCACCACCCAATGCCCGGTGCCCCCCCCCGCCGTGGGCACGTCTCCCACGATCACATCGTGACCCTCCCCCACGCGTCCCGCATCACGCAGCACGCTCAGCGCCGCCTCGACGAAGGGACCCGCACCTGATCCCGATGCAACCCGGGCCGGTGGGGCGACGTGCCACACGAAGGGCCGTCGGTCGTCGGCCCGCAGCTCGTCGGGCTCCAGGATCGCTTCGCCCGTCCACCACCCGGTCCGCTGTGGAGGCAACGCCACCGACACTGCGGCCCCCTGCCCGGGCTTGGCGAGCGACCGCCCGACCTCGCGAATCCCGATGCGCACGGTCACTGGTGCCGGCTCGTCGCCGCCCGAGCCGGTCACCTCCACGACCACAGCGCCCTCCGCGACGCGCGCGCGCGCGATGCCGCGGTTGGTCGCGCGTTCTCGGGCTGGCGTCAGCGCAAGGATCCGGACTCCGGGCGGCACGTCCGCGCGTCCCGTCGCGAGCGCGGTACGCTGCAGATCGCTGAACACGTGCACCTCGCGCTCGGGCAAGGGCTCGGCGTAGACCAGCCGAGCTGCGCGCTCCACGGCCTGCGCGAGGTCGAGCCGCCGCCAGTCGGGCGTCGCGCTGTCGGCACTCGCGAGCAGACCCTCCCGACCCCCGCCTCGCACGACACCGTCGGCCAGCAGCAGCCATACCCGATCAGCGAGCGAGGTGCGTGCGATGGAGGCGCGCGCCGCGACTCGCAGGCGATCGAGGACCGGCCGGCCGTCGACAACGGCACCCGATGACGGCGAGTTGTCCAGGATCACGACCAGCGCGGTCGGCTGGTGCTCTCCGCCGCCGCTCACCGGCACCAGCGGCCGGGCCGCCGCGAGAACGATCACGACGATGAGCGCCGTGCGGAGCAAGAGCAGCAGCAGATGACGCAGCTTGAGGCGCCGCGCGCTCTGCCGCTCCGCTTCGCTCAGGTAGCGCAGCGGCGGGAATTCGAGCTCAGGAGGCGTGCGGCGTTGCAGCAGATGGAGCAGCGCCGGGATCGCCGCGGCGCCGAGCCCCAGCAACGCCAGCGGGTGGAGGAAACTCACGTGAGCAGGCGCAACGCCATGCCGAACGGCAAGTCCGTCTGCACGTGATGATAGGCGATTCCATGCCGACGACAGGCAGTGCGCCAAGCGGCGACCTCCCGCTGGACGGTGTCGGCGTAGGCGCGCGCCAGCTCGCGAGGCCGCACAACCACACTCGCGGGCGATTCGGGGTCGGTGAACCGCACTTCGGGCGGGCCGACGAGCTCGACCTCCGCTGGGTCCATGAGATGAAAGACGATCACTTGGTGGCCGCGGTGGCGAAGGTAACGCAGCGCCGCGAGGGCCAACTCTCGGTCGAACAACAGGTCCGACAGCAAGAGAACGAGACCGCGCCGCGCCAGCAACGCCGTCAGTCGCTGCAGCGCCGCGTGCGCCGCCGTACCGTGCCCGTCGGGTGTGTCGAGCAAGCCGCGCACCAACCGAGTCCACTGCCCCGCTTTGACACGCGCGGGCACGACCTGGCGCACCTCCTCATCGAACGTCACGAGCCCGGTCGCGTCGCGCTGTCGCAGCAGGATCAGGGCAAGGGCGGCGGCCAGGCGATCGGCGTATGCGCGCTTCGTGAGTCGCTCCGGTGCGCCCCGCCACGCCATCGAGCGGCTCGCGTCCACGAGAATCATCGCACGGAGGTTCGTCTCCTCCTCGAATTGCTTGACGAACAAGCGGTCGGAACGCGCGAGGATGCGCCAGTCGAGGTAGCGCAGCTCATCTCCCGGCTGGTAGGCGCGGTGCTCGGTGAATTCGACCGAGAAGCCGCGAAACGGGGAGCGGTGCAGTCCCGACAGGAACCCCTCCACCACACCCTCGGCGACGATCTCGATGCCCCCGAGGCGGGCGACGTCAGCGGGGTCGAGCAGGTCTACGCGAGGCACGGGCATCGGTGGCGGAAGCTAACGGCGGGACGAATGTCCTAGCCACAGGACACACCCGACCACAGACAACGACATCAAGTGGTTGTGAGAAAACAACTTATGACACATCAACGGCTGGCATGGTCCGTGCCTAAAGCCCTGCCACTGGAGGTTTTATGCTTGCTCATCTCGCGTTGCTCGCTTTGGCGACCGTGCCGACAGCCGACACCCGGCAGCCGACACCGGCAGCGTACCGTCCTCGCGTCGAGTTGTGGACCACCCGCGGCGACGCCGCCGTTTATACCCGCGGCGAGCGCGTCCGGGTCTTCTTCAAGCTCGATCGCGACGCGTTCGTCACCGTCTTCCGGGTCGACACCGACGGCCGCGTGCGCGTCCTGTTCCCGCGCGAGCCGTGGGATGACAACTTCGCGCGCGGCGGGCGGGAGTTCGAGGTCGAGGGGCGGTCGTCCGATGATGCCTTCTCGATCGACGACTATCCGGGTGTGGGCTATCTCTTCGCCGTCGCGTCGGCCGACACCTTCACCTACGACGCGATCGAAAGCGGTGACCACTGGGATTATCGCGTGATCGCCGACGGGCGTGTTCGCGGAGATCCCTACGTCGCTTTGACCGACCTCGCCGAGCGCATCGTGCCCGAGGGGTACACCGACTGGGATTACGACGTCGTCTCGTACAACGTCGAGCAGCACTACAGCTACCCGCGATTCCTGTGCTACGACTGCCACACGTATGTCAGCTGGCCGTACTGGGATCCTTATAACTACTCCTGCATCCGGTTCCGGATGGTCGTGTACGACGATCCCTCGTACTACCCGTACCGCTACTATGGCAGCACCCGCGTCGTGTACGGGCGGCCGTACCGCGCGCAGCCCCGGTTCATTTTCAAGGATTGGGGCGCCAACCAACCCAACCGTGATGGCTTCGTGACGCGGGAACGCGAGCGACCCGTGAACGACAACGGGCGACGCGGTGTTACCGGCCGCGACATCGGCGGCATCGGCACGATTCCGCCCCCGAATGTGCGCGACCGCCGCGAGCAGCCGGGGCAGCCGGGTCAGCCCGAGCAGCCGGGGCAGCCCGAACGTCCCGGAAACAATGGTAACGACGACCGGGGTCGGGGACGTCGCGATCATCCCGAGCACCCGGACCACCCGGACCACCCGAACCGGCCGGACAATGCCGGGCGCCCCGATATCGTCGCCCCGCGGGAGCAGCCGCGGGAGGATCCGCGGCAGGTCGAACCGCGACGCGAACAGCCGCGGCAGTACGTCGAACCGCGGCGCGAGCAGCCGCGACAGGTCGAACCACGGCGCGAGCAGCCCAGGCAAGTCGAGCCGCGCCGCGAGCAGCCCAGGCAGGCCGAGCCGCGGCGCGATCCGCCGCGGCAGGCCGCGCCGCAGCGAGAGGCACCGAAGGAAAAGCCGCGCAGCGAGCCTGAGGTTCGACGGCGCAAACCCTGACCGTTCAACCTGAAACTGACGACGCGCCCGATCGTAGTCACACGCGGTCGGGCGCGTTACCTTTTCCATCCCAGTCACTCACTCTCCCGAGGATCGATCCGTGCGCCAAACGCTTCGCGTGCTCACGCTCCTGATGCTCCCCGGCGTGCTGGCGGCCCAGTCGTCGACGTCCGTACAGCGGGCGGTTCAGTCCATCACACCTGACGACATCCGGCGCCGCATCGGGATCATCGCGGACGACTCCATGCGTGGCCGCGATACGCCGAGCCCGGAGCTCGAGAAGGTGGCCGCGTACATCGCCTCGGAGTTCCGACGCGTGGGGCTCAAGCCTGGCGGCGAAAACGGGACATTCCTCCAGCGCTACTCGCTGGATCGCGTGCAGTTCGTGGCCGAGAGCTCGGTCGCGCTCGTGCACGGCGGCGGGGATGCGACGCTCACCTACGGCCGCGATTTCGTGTTCGGTGACAACATGTTCGAGAGCGGCGACTACGCGGGAGGCCTCGTCCTGCTGACGGGCTCCATGGGCGCCGTGACGCAGCTGGACACCGCGGCGCTCGCGGGCAAGATGCTGGTGGTCGCCGCGCGCGTGCGGAGTCGCGCCGAGCGGCAACGGTTGTTCGGCTGGCGTCCCGCCGGCGTCATCGTTCTCGCATCCGTCCCCGACTCGCTGTGGGCGACCGTGGTGGAGCGCACCGGCCGACCCGGACTGCGAGACCCGAGCCGCCGCGTCGGCCCGCCGCTCGTGCTCACCGTGCGCACCGCGGCGCTCGCGCCGACCCTCACGCGTCTCGGCGCGGACTCGGTGGCTGTGCAGCAAGCGGCGCAGGCGGGCGCCCCGCTGGTCGCGCAGCCGCTTGGAGACGCCCAGCTGCACGTGCACGCCCGGATCCGCGCCGTGGAGCGGGCTTCCGCCCCCAATGTCGTGGGCATCCTTGAAGGAAGCGATCCGCGTCTCAAGCGGGAGTACCTCCTCCTGAGCGCGCACATGGATCACGTCGGCGTCGGGCGCCCCGTCAATGGCGACAGCATCTATAACGGCGCCGACGATGATGCGTCGGGGACGACCGCCGTCGTGGAGGCCGCCGAAGCGTTCGCCCAGCTCCAGCCCCGGCCCAAACGCTCGATCATCTTCCTCACCGTGAGCGGCGAGGAGAAGGGACTGTGGGGCAGCGCCTATTTCGCCGACCATCCACCCGTGCCGATCGCGGACATCGTGGCGGACTTGAACAGCGACATGGTAGGCCGGAACTGGAAGGACACGATCGTCGTGATCGGCAAGGAGCACTCGGACCTGGGCGCGACCCTGAACCGTGTGGGGGCGGCCCACCCCGAGCTGCATATGCAGCCGATCGACGATATCTGGCCGCAGGAGAGCTTCTATACCCGGTCAGACCACTACAACTTCGCTCGCCAGGGCGTGCCCATCCTTTTCTTCTTCAATGGCACGCATCCCGACTACCATCGGCCCAGCGACTCCGTGGACAAGATCGACGCCGAAAAGGAGTCTCGCATCGTGAAGTTGGTGTTCTACCTCGGCCTCGATGTGGCGAATGCCGCCGACCGTCCGAAATGGAACCCGGACAGCTACAAGCAGATCGTGACGGGCGCCGGGCCGCACTGATGGCCGCGCCCCTCTAAGGCGCGGGCAGGTTGCACGGCCGCGGCCCGGGCCGCTATGCTTTGCCCGTGCGCGTGCTGATCGTGGAAGACGATCCCGAGCTTGCGGGCCTGCTCCGCGACGGCTTGCGCGAGCACCGCATCGACCCGACCCTCGCCATGACCTTCGCCGAGGGCCGCGCGCAAGCCACCGCTGGCGACTACGACGTCCTGGTGCTCGATGTACGCCTCCCCGGCGGCACCGGGTTCGAGCTGTGCCGCGAGCTGCGGCGTCAGGACGTCACGACGCCCGTGCTGATGTTGACGGCGCTCGATGCCGTGGACGACCGGGTTCGCGGTCTCGAAGTCGGCGCCGACGACTATCTCACCAAACCATTCGCGTTCCAGGAGCTGGTGGCCCGGCTCAAGGCCCTGGCCCGGCGCCGCCCCCTTTCGCTGACGCCCGACGTGCACCGCGTCGCGGACCTCGAAGTCGATCTCGCCGCGCGCGAAGTCCGGCGCGGCGGTCGGCCGATCAGCCTGACCGCCAAGGAATTTGCCCTGCTCGAGTTGTTGGTGCGGCGCCAAGGGCAGGTCGTCGATCGCTCGACGATCACGGCGCACGTCTGGGACCACAATCACGATCCCTTTGCCAACGTGCTCGAGGTGCTGGTGCGGCGCCTGCGCAGCAAGATCGACGATGGCTACACGCCCAAGCTGATCACGACCCTGCGTGGCGCGGGGTATCGATTCGGTCCGCCCCAATGAGCGCGCTCGGACCCAAGCCGCTCGCGCGGCTGCGGCTACGTCTCACCCTGTGGTACGGCGGGACGTTTACCCTGATTCTGGTCCTCCTGGGAAGCGGGCTCCTCCTTGCGGTGCGACGTCAGATCTCCCGCCGGCTCGACGACTCGCTACGAACGGCGAGCGCGGCGGTCGCCGTCGCCACACGGACCCTGGAGGTGGAGCGCGCCGCGGGCGGCGCCGCGGACGCAGTGGAGGAGCTGCACATCCCCGACCGGATGCTCTATCTGTTCGACGCAGCGGGACGCCCGATCACACCGTCCACCGCGGACGCGTGGATCCAAGCAGCGGCTCAGCAGGCGGCCCGCGAGGGTCAGGTAGATCTCGACCGCACCGGGCCGGCGGGCCGCGCCCTGCGATTGCACGCCGAGCGTTTCATGGGCGGCTCGGGCACCGCGTATGTCGCCGTCGCCGTCGCCGATCGCCTGGAGCTCGAGGCGCAATACGCCTCGCTGATCGGGACGTTCGCCGCGGCGGCGTTCGCGGCCCTCCTGCTCGTGGCGGCGGGCGGGTACGTCCTGGTGCGGCAATCGACGGCGCCGGTCGAGCGTTCGATGGAGCAGATGCGGCGCTTCATGGCAGACGCTGCTCATGAGCTCCGCACACCTGTCACGGTGCTTCGCGCCCGCGCCGAGGTCGCCCTGGGACAGGAGCGGGACCCCGTCCGGGACGCGGCGGCGCTCCAGGCGATGGAGCAGGAGGCCGGCCGGGTGGGCGCGATCGTGGGAGACCTCCTGACCCTCGCCCGCGCGGATGCCGGAGAACGGCCGGTCGCGCGCGAGGCCCTCTACCTCGACGACCTCGCGGCGAACGCCGTGGAAGCGGTACGCGCGCTCGCCGAACGGAAGCGGGTCGCATTGGAGGTCGGGGAGTTCGAGGAGGCCGCGATCACAGGTGACGGCACGCTGCTGCGACAGCTCCTGTTGATCGTGCTCGACAACGCGATCAAGTACACACCGGCTGGCGGCCGCGTCCGACTCGACGTGACCGCCCGCGACGGCCAGCGCTCCGTGATCGTGTCCGATTCGGGGATCGGGATTCCGGAGGAACAGCGGTCCCATGTGTTCGAGCGGTTCTACCGCGGCGAGCCCGCGCGCCGCGAGGCGGAGGGAGCGGGACTCGGCCTCGCCATCGCCCGATGGATCACCGACTTGCACGGCGCTCGGATCGACATCGGTCCCGCAGAGCCGGGCACCCGGGTGACCATCGTTTTCCCAGCACCCGTGTAAGGCCGTCGTAAGGTTCGGGCGTTAGCTTCCGCGAACCATGCGCATCATTCTCGTGGCCGCCGCGCTGGCGGTCTTCGGACTTTCGCCATCGCGGCTGACCGCGCAGCAGCCCGTGACGCGCGCCGAGGCCGTGGCCGCGGCGCTCGCTCGCGGCGCACGCGTCGCACTCGGCCGAGCCGATACGGCCGCGGCTCGTGGCTTGGTGCGGAGCGCGCGCGCGTTTCCCAATCCCGCCCTCTCCGCGAGCTACACGAAGGACGTCCCGCGATATCATGCCGTCGTAGACCTGCCGCTCGACCTCCCGTGGCTGCGCGGCGCCCGCATCGGCGCCGCCGAATCGGCGCGGGACGCCACTCGTTACGGGTTCGCGTTCGAGCGCGCGACGATTCGCTTCGACGTGGAGACGACGTACACGAATGCCCTGGCCGCGGCGCGACACGCGGACCTCTCGCGCCGCACGGCGCTCGACGCGGACAGTCTGCTCAAGATCGCCCGGCTGCGGCGTGAGGTCGGTGACGTGAGCGAGCTCGATGTGAGGCTCGCCGCCGTGAATGCCGGTCAGCTGGAGAACATCGCGGTGGACGACTCCCTCGCCGCATTGGGCACGCTGCTGTCGCTGCAACTGCAGATGGGACTCGCCGGCGACGAGCCGACAATCGTACTGGCCGACTCGCTGGCGCCGCCAACGGGTAGTGAAGGAGCGGCGGCAGGTACGCTCCTCCCCATCGCCGCGGCTGAGGCGTCGCTCCGCTCGGCGGAGCGGTCGTTGGCGTTCTCCCGGCGCAGCCGATTCGCTCCTAATCTCGAGCTCGGCTTCGATACGGGCGACCCGAGCAGTCCGACGCCCCACCAGCTGCTGCCGATCGTCGGTGTCTCGCTGCCGCTCCCGCTCTTCAACTGGAGCGGCGGCGAAGTGATGCGAGCCGAAGCGGAGCGAGCCCGGGCGCTGGCGCAGCTCGACCTCACGCGCCGCGAGACCACGGCGGCGGTAGTTCGGGCGCGGCGCAATCTGGCGGCGGCGCGCGCCCGGCTGGGCCGCGCCGGGGGACTGGTCGAGAGCGCCGATCGGGTCGCCGTGATGTCGCTGCGCGCGTACGGCGAGGGAGCGGTGGCGCTCGCGAGTGTTCTCGAAGCGCAACGCAACGCCCGGGAGATCCTGGCGCGTTACATCGACGACCTCGCGGCGGCGGACGCCGCGGCCCGGGCCCTGCAATTGCTCACCGCCGATCGGGACGCGCCGTGACGCGCCTGGTGCGGCTCGCGATCGTGCTCGCCGGCATGGGCGTGGCGTGCGGCGGCGGCGGGGACCAGGCCTCGGGCGGTGAGGGCGGGGCCGGCGTCCTCGGTGTCGGCACGAGCGTCGCCACGATCCAACCTTTCCCGCACGTGGTGAGCGCGATTGGGATCGTCAGCTCGCGTCCGGAGCGGTACGCCGCGCTCGCCGCTCCCGGACCGACGCGAGTGGCGCGGATTTTTGTGGTCGCGGGTCAGCGCGTCGCGAAGGGCGATTCTCTGGTCGAGTTCGAGCGCGCCCCCTTCGACGCCGCGGCGCAGAGCGCCGCGGCCGCGCTCGCCAACACCGAGCGCGCGTATGCCCGCGCCGTACGCCTGGTGCAGGCGGGCATCCTGGCACAGAAGGACAGCGGGCAGGCCGCCGCCGATCTCGCGGCGGCACAGGCCGCGGCGGTCACGGCGCGGCGCGCCCAGGAGCTCGCAACGCTGCGCGCACCCTTGAGTGGCGTCGTCACACGCATGAGCGCCGTCATGGGCGCCTCGGTCGACGCGAACCAGCCGCTGGTCGAGGTCGCCGACCCGACGGCGTTGGACATCGTGTTCAACGTATCGCCGGGGGAGGCGGGACGGATCCACCCCGGAGACACGGTCGTCGTCAGCGGTGGTGAAGGTGCGAGCGGTGAGCCGCTGGGGCCGGGTGTGGTGACCAGCGTCGCGGCGGCCGTGGACTCCGCGTCGCGCGCGGTCGCGGTGCGCGCGCGGCCCGCCCGGCCCACGCGCACCCTGCGGATCGGCGAATCGCTGTTCGGACGCATTGTGACCGACGTGAATCCCAAGGCCGTCACCGTGCCCGTCGCGGCCCTGGTCCCGGAAGGAGATGGGTTCCGGGTGTTCATCGTGGACTCGGCCGGAGTCGCGCACGCCCGGGCCGTCACCGTCGGCGGGCGCAGCGAATCCTTGGCTGAGATCCTCACCGGCGTCGCCGCCGGAGAGACGGTGATCACCACGGGAGCGTACGGCGTGGAGGACGGAGTCAGGATCGGCGGCGCACGGCGATGAGGCTGTTCGACCTGCTGAGCCGGCAGCAACGATTTGTGTATCTCGTGGTCGCCCTGCTCAGCACCGCGGGCATCTGGTCCGCGTTGCGGCTGCCGTCGGCGATCTATCCGGAGCTGCAATTCTCGCGCATCACCGTCGTGGCGGAAGGCTCGACGCTCGGCGCGCGCCAGGTGGTCTTCAGCGTCACGCGGCCGCTGGAAGAGGCCGTGAGCATCGTGCCCGGAGTCACTCGAGTGCGGTCGCACACGATTCGCGGCGCAACCGAGATCTCGATCACGTTCGCCCCTGGGACCGACATGGACCACGCGCTGCAACTCGTCCGGGCGCGCGTGAACCAGGTGCAGAGTGCCCTGCCCGCCGAACTGAGCCTCGAGGTCGAGCAGCTCACGCCGTCGCTGTTCCCCATCCTTTCGTACAACGTCGAAGGCGGTGAACCGGCGACCCTGTACGACCTGGCGCGCTACGAGATCAAGCCGCTGATCTCGCGCGTTCCCGGCGTCGGGCGCGTGGATGTGCAAGGGTCGGACGTGCGCGAGCTCGAGGTGATCGCGGACCCGGCACGCCTCGCTGCGCATGGCATGACGTACACGGACCTGGCGGACGCGATCCGGCGCGCCATCACGGTGCAGGCGGTGGGACGGGTGGCGCAGGACTACCGTCAGTATCTGATCGTGACCGATCAGGAGGCGCATGCGCCCGACGACATCGGGGCCGTCGTCATCCGGGGCGGACTGCGTGTGCGGGACGTCGCCATCGTGCAGCTGGGGACCGAGGACCATGTCCGCATCATTGCGGGAGATGGCAAGCCCGCGGCGCTGATCAACATCACGCGGCAGGTCGGGGGCAACACGCTCGCGCTCGCCGACAGCGTGGGGCGGATCGTCGCGGCGATCGGGCCCACCCTGCCGCCCGGCGTGCACCTGAAGCCGGTGTACGACCAGGCCGAACTCGTGCGTGACGCCGTGCGCGCCGTCCGGGATGCGATGCTTATCGGTGCGACCCTGGCCGTCATCGTGCTACTGCTATTCCTTCGCCACGGGCGCATCACCGCGATCAGCGCCGCGTCCATCCCGCTCACGCTCGCGATCACGGTGTTTGTCATGCGTTTGCTGGGTCAGACGTTCAACCTGATGACTCTGGGCGCGATGGCCATCGCGATCGGACTCGTCATCGACGATGCGGTCGTCATCACGGAGAACATCGCGCGCCACCTGCGTCTTTCGCCCGACCGTCTGCCCGCCATCCGGACCGCCGTGCAGGAGCTGATCTGGCCGGTAACGACCTCGACGCTCACGACGGTCGGGGTGTTTCTGCCGCTCGGCCTGCTGCAGGGCGTCGTTGGGCAGTTCTTCGCGGCGCTCGCGACCACGCTCACGATCGCCGTCCTGGTGTCGCTGGTCCTGGCCCTGACGATCATCCCACTGCTCGCGGAGCAGTTTGTAACCGCCCACGAGGTCGCAGGCTCCGGCGGCGTTTTCGACGGACTGGGGTCGCGCTACGAAGCGGCCCTGGCCTCCGTCCTGCACCACCCGCGGCGGGTCGCGGTCGCGGCGCTGGTGCTCGTCGCCGCGGGCGTGGTGCTGATGCGGCTCGTGGGCACGGGCTTCCTTCCCGAGATGGACGAGGGGGCGTTCGTGCTCGACTACTTCACGCCCGGAGGGACGGCGCTAGCGGAGACGGATCGGGAGGTGGGCATCGCGGAGCGCATCCTCGCGGCGACGCCCGAGATCGCGGGCACCTCACGGCGCACCGGGGCCGAGCTCGGCCTGTTCGCGACCACACAGAACACGGGCGACGTCGCCGCGCGGCTCACGCCGCCGGGCCGCCGCTCGCGGGACATCTTCGCGGTCATGGACGACGTACGTGATGCCATCAACGCGGCGGTGCCGCGCTTGCATATCGAGTTCGTCCAGATTCTTTCGGACGTCATCAACGATCTCGCCGGGGCGGCGAAGCCGGTGGAGATCAAGCTGTTCGGCGAACGGCTGGACACGCTCGAGGCGTACGCGCGGCGGCTCGCACCGGAGCTTGAGTCGGTCCGCGGGCTCGAGGACCTGTACAACGGGGTGAGCGAGCCGTCCCCCGAGCTGCTGATGCGTGTGAACCAGGCCGAGGCCGACCGCGTCGGGCTTACGCCCGAGGATGTCGGGAACGCCGTGAGCGCAGCGCTGCTCGGCACGAACGCAGGGGAGGTGCGCGCCGAAGACCGGCCGGTGGCGGTGCGCGTGCGGGCGCCCGACTCGGTGCGCTATGACCCTCTGCGGCTGCGGGCGTTGCCCATCATGGCCGGGAGCGAAGGGCGAGTGACGCCGCTCGGGAGTCTCGCCACCTTCACGGCCGCCGAATCGCGCCTGAGTCTCGAGCGCGAGAACCAACAGCAGATGATCGCGATCACCGCCGACGTGAGCGGGCGGTCGCTCGGCGGCGTGATGGGCGACGTCCGGCGCGCGCTCGCCGCGCAGCCCGCGCCCCCCGGCGTGCGCGTCGCGATCGCGGGCCAGTACGAGAGCCAGCAGGACGCCTTCCGCGCGCTGCTCCTCGTGCTCGGGCTCGCCGCGGTGAGCGTGTGCGCCGTGATGGTCGTGCAGTTCGAATCGTTCGTCGAACCGCTCGTCGTGCTCCTGGTGGCGACGCTGTCATTCGTGGGAGCGCTGGTGCTGCTGCTGGTGGCCGGGACGCCGCTGAACGTCGCGTCGTTCATGGGATTGATTCTGCTGGTCGGGTTGATCGTGAAGAACGGCATCATTCTGCTGGACTTCACGCGGCTGCGGATGCGTGACGAAGGCGTGGCGCTCGAAGTCGCCATTCGCGAGGCGGCGCGCGTGCGCCTGCGTCCCATCCTCATGACCACGCTGTGCACGTTGTTCGGTCTGCTGCCATTGGCCCTGGGCATCGGGGCCGGCAGTGAGCTGCAGCGCCCGCTGGCGCTCGCCGTGATCGGCGGGTTGACGCTGTCGACGCCGATCACGCTGTTCGCGGTGCCGATCCTGCTCGTCGCGATCCGGGGCGCGAACTACACTACGCGGAGTCCTTGAGCAGCTCCGCGTTGGTCTTGGTGCGCTTCAGCTGCTGCAGCAACGCCTGCATCGCCTGGTCCGGGGGCATACCGACCAAGGTGCGCCGAAGCTTCTGCTTCGCTTCGACGGTAGGGGCATCGGCCAGCAGCTCTTCCCGGCGAGTGCCGCTCGCGGCGATGTCGACGGCCGGATAGATCCGCCGGTCGGCCAGGTCGCGGGTCAGGCGCAGCTCCGCGTTACCGGTCCCCTTGAACTCCTCGAAGATGATGTCGTCCATCCGGCTCTCGGTCTCCACCAGGGCGGTGGCGATAACCGTGAGTGAGCCGCCGCCGTCCGCCGGCGGTACGGCACGGGCGGCGCCGAACAGGCCCTTGGGCTTGGCGAGGGCGTTGGCGTCGAGGCCGCCGGTCATGGTGCGGCCGCTGCCCCGCCCCGTGGTGTTATGGGAGCGCGCGAGCCGGGTGAGGGAGTCGAGCACGATAACGGCGTCGCGGCCCAGCTCCACCTGGCGGCGCGCGTGCTCGAAGACCATGTCCGCGGCCGCGACGTGCCGTTCGTGCGGCAGGTCGAAGCTCGACGCGACCACCTCCCCGCGGCCCCAATCGACCATTTCGCTGACTTCTTCCGGCCGCTCGTCCACGAGGAGAATCAGAAGGATCGCGGCCGGGTGGTTCTCCGCCACCGACTCGGCCAGGGCCTGCAGCATCACCGTCTTGCCCGCCTTCGGCGGCGACACGATCAGCGCGCGCTGACCGAATCCGAAGGGACAGATCAGGTCGACGACGCGCTGCGTCTCCGCCGTTCGCGGGCTCGACGCCTTCGGCGTCTCGAGGGTAAGCGGGCGGCTCGGGTGGACGGCGCCCAACTTCGCAAAGTCGGGCCGCGCATCGAGTCCGTTGGGCGGCTGGCCGTTGACGCTCGTGACGCGGCCGTTGTCCAAGACGACGAGATCGCCGCGACGCAATCCCGGCAGCTTGACGGAGGGATCGCCCTTCGCGGGCAGATAGCTGCTGGCCGCGAGGCGCAGACAGCCGCCCTTTTGGGCGGGGTCGTACCAGCCGGTGATGGATGACATGGGGGATGGGTGCCCGATAAAGATAGGCTGACGGCTATATTTCCCGCCACATGCGCCAAGACCACATCCGCAACTTTTGCATCGTAGCTCACATCGATCACGGGAAATCCACCCTGGCCGACCGGCTGATCGAGCTGACGGGCACTCTCGACAAACGGCTGATGCGCGAGCAGGTGCTCGACACGATGGACCTGGAGCGGGAGCGCGGGATCACGATCAAGCTCAATGCCGTGCGCATGAGTTACCACGCCAAGAACGGCCAATTGTACGAGCTGAATCTGATCGACACGCCCGGCCACGTGGACTTTACCTACGAGGTGTCTCGCTCACGCGCCGCGTGCGAGGGTGCCATACTCGTCGTGGACGGCTCCCAGGGCATCCAGGCGCAGACGCTCTCGAACCTGCTGCTCGCCATGGATGCCGGACTCGAGATTATTCCAGTTCTGAACAAGATCGACCTACCGGGCGCCGAGCCGGACAAGCGGGCCCACGAGATCCACGATCTGATCGGAACCAAGCCGGACGAGATCCTCCGCATCTCGGCTAAGGAAGGCAGCGGCGTTCCCGAGCTGCTCGAGGCGGTCGTGCAGCGCGTGCCGCCGCCCAAGGGCAATCACGAGGCCCCGCTCCGAGCCCTCATCTTCGACTCGTACTTCGACCGCTACCGCGGCGCGATCCCCAGTATCCGCGTGGTGGACGGCGTGATGGCACCTGGGATGAAGATCGCGTTCGGGGCGCACAAGGACGACGTGTACGAAGTGGACGAAGTCGGCTATCTCCAGCTGGGCCACAAGCCGGCCGAGCGGCTCGAAGCGGGCGAGGTCGGTTACTTCGTGGCCAACGTCCGTGGCGTGCGCGAGACCCGTCCGGGCGACACGGTCATCGACGCCGAGCACCCGGACGTGCAATTGCTTCCCGGGTACCGCGACATCCAATCGATGGTGTTCGCGGGACTCTACCCGACCAACCCCGAGCAATACGAAGAGCTCCGCGACTCATTGGCGAAGCTGCAGTTGAATGACTCGTCCTTGCACTATCAGCCCGAAACGTCGGTCGCGCTCGGATTCGGGTTCCGTTGCGGATTCCTCGGTCTCCTGCACATGGAGATCGTCCGCGAGCGATTGGAGCGGGAATTCGATCTCGACCTGATCAGCACCGTTCCGAGCGTGGAGTACCACGTCTACAAGACCGACGGCACGATGGAGCTGGTCGAGAACCCGAGCCTGATGCCTCACGGCTCCACGGTGGATCGCGTGGAGGAACCGTACGTGAAGGCCCGGATTTTCGTCCCCGCGGAGTACATCGGCGGCGTCATGACGCTGGGTCAGGAGCGTCGGGGCGTGTATCAGGGCATGCAGTACCTCGACCCGACGCGAGTGGAGTTCCATTGGGAGTTTCCGCTCGCCGAGATCATTCTGGATTTCTACGACAAGTTGAAGACGATCTCCCGTGGCTACGCGTCGCTCGACTACGAGTTCCTCGCGTATCGGCAGGCCGACTTGGTCAAGCTCGACATGCTGTTGAACGGCGAGGCCGTGGACGCATTCAGCGTCATCATCCATCGCGACAAGGCGTTCGAGTGGGGTCGCAAGATCGCCGAGAAACTGAAGGATCTCATTCCGCGGCAGCTGTTCGAAGTCGTCATCCAGGCGGCGATCGGCACCAAGGTGATCGCGCGCGAGTCCATCCGCCCGCTCCGCAAGAACGTGACCGCCAAATGCTACGGCGGCGACGTCACCCGCAAGCGGAAACTCCTCGAGAAGCAAAAAGAGGGGAAGAGACGGATGAAGCAGGTCGGCACAGTGGAGATCCCGCAGGAAGCCTTCCTCGCGGTCCTGCAGGTTGAGTAGCCTCGTCATCCAGACCGCCTTCCTGGGCGACGTCGTGCTGACGACGCCGCTGCTCGCGGCCCTCGCGGCGCGGCACGGGCCCGTGGACGTCGTGACGACGCCAGCCGCGGCGCCGCTCGTCGAAACGCACCCCGCCGTACGGCGCGTCGTACCGTACGACAAGCGGGGGCGGGACGGCGGCTGGGCGGGGCTGCGCGACTTGGGGCGCCGGCTGCGCGCCGAGCGGTACGAACGCGCCTACCTGCCCCACCGCTCCCTGCGCAGCGCCGTCCTGGCGCTCCTGGCGCGAATCCCGGCCCGCATCGGGTTTCACGACGGTTGGCCCTTCTTCTATACAGAGGTCCGCCGGCACCCCCCGGAGGGCCACGAAGTGGACCGGCTCCTGGCCCTCGCGGAGCAGCCTTCCGGGGCCTATGCTCCCACCCTCCATCCCACCGCCGACGACGCGCGCGTCGCCGGGGACCTGCTGAGGGCGGCGGGAATCGAGGAAGGGGCGCCGTTCGTCGCCGTCGCGCCGGGGTCGATCTGGGGCAGTAAGCGCTGGCCATACTACGGGGAGCTGGCCCGCCGCGTCGCGCTGCAGGTGCCCGTGGTGGTCGTGGGCGGTGCCGAGGACGCGGGCTTGGGTGAAGAGATCGTCAGGGCGGTCGAGGGCGGTCGAGGGCGGTCAAAGGCGGTCAATGCGTGCGGGAAGCTCGCGCTGCGGCAGTCGGCGGCGCTCATCGGGCGTGCGGCGCTGCTGGTGACGAACGACAGCGCGCCGCTACACGTCGCGACGGCGATGGGTACGCCGATCG
>Ga0137383_10000631_pt1 | contig 18856 bp, 18 predicted proteins | sample SagtaG_19_FD_104817 | JGI IMG/M metagenome (GOLD analysis project Ga0137383, IMG submission 104817) | Vadose zone soil microbial communities from Sagehorn Ranch, Mendocino, California, USA - Sage2_R_40_16 metaG | ecosystem: Environmental > Terrestrial > Soil > Vadose zone | place: USA... | reverse complement strand
CATCGCCCATTGCCGCGTGGACGAGCAGCCCGCCTGTGAGCAGCACGCGCGCATGTGCCCGTCGTGCCGCATGGTGCACTGCACGGCGCATGAAGGCGTCTGCGCAGATGGTGAGCATCCGGCGTGTTCCGCGTGTCTCGAGGCCTGCGGCAGTTGCGGCCGGATTGTCTGTAACGCCCACGCGGAGCAAAGCCGGGCCGACGCGCCCAAGGGGAGCCGGCGATTGTGCGCGACGTGTCTGCGCTATTGCGAGGGCGGCACCAACGAGCCCGTGGGCGTGGACGAGGTGGCGCAGTGCGCGAGCTGCGGCCGATCGGTCTGCACCGCGCACCAGGCCGTGTGTGCCGTGGACGAACAGATTCAGTGTTCCAGGCACCTGCGCCGGGCTGACGGGTCGGGCCGCCTCGTGTGCGAACAACATCGCGCGGCGTGCGTGGCCGAGCCGGAGGCGGTCTTCGCAGCGGACGAGGTGAGCGCCTGTCCAGTGTGCGGCAAGACCGCCTGTGCTTCGCATCAGGCCGCGTGCGGCTATTGCGGCCGCCAGGTCTGTACGGCGGATCTCGTGCAGCAGTCCGGGGGGGGCCGTTGCGCCACGTGCGCGCGGCTCGAGACGGCCGAGCCGCCGGCGGACATGGTCGCGGCGCTGCTCGCGACCGCGCCCTCGGGGAAACGATCCTGGCGCATGGCTCGCGATCGGACTCATGTCGTCCTGGAGCTGAACCTCGGGTGGCGTCGGCGGACCGTGTTCACGCTGCCGCATGGCGCCTCCGAGCCTGATGGGGTGGTGACGCATTAGGTCCTCACCCCCTGACCCCCTCTCCATTCTGGAGAGGGGGAACTCCTTAACCCCGAGCCAACTCCCGCAGCTTCTCGAGCACCTTCACCATCGCCCACGTATCCCGCTCGCGGTAGCTCGGCAGGTCCGGGTGGTGCACCGACGGCGCCGAGCGGACCGTTGAGGCCTCGACCGGGGGTGGAACGCGCACCATGTTGGTGACGCGGTTCTTCCACAGGAGGCCTTTGTGATCAGATCGCGGCCGTGGCGCAGCGCAGTTGCCCTGATGTTGGTCCTGTTGACGCCAGCGTGCACGACGTGGCGCGTGGAACGACTCGCACCGCAGGCACTGCTGGCTCGAAACCCCTCAACACTGCGTGTCATGCGCTCCGACAGCTCGATGCTGGTACTCCAAGATCCAGAGCTTCAAGGTGACACACTCGTCGGCACGGGCGCCAAGGGTGCGGAGGTGCGCGTGCCGCTCGATTCGGTGCGGCAGACGTCGACGCGCCGGTTCAGTCCGTTGAAGACGTTCGGCGTCCTGGTTGGGATGGCTGCGACTGCGGTGGTCGGATTGGCCATCTATATCAGCTCGTGTGGTTGCTTCGGTGATTGAGTGCGATGGGCAGCCGGAGGGGCGCTCAGAAGCCATAGGCCGCGAAGCTTTTCCAGCACCTTCACCATCGCCCACGTATCCCGCTCGCAGTAGTTGAGCAGGTCCTGCCGTACTCGGCTCCGCTCTTCTCTTCTTGCGGAATCTTGCCCGCCACCAAGAGCAGCCGAGCGATTTCCACGCTCGCCACGAGCCCGTCGACGATCACCAGATCGTCGTAGGTCAGCTCCGGGACCAGCGGGTGCAGCACGTATTTGAGACTGAAGCTGCCGAGGAAGTCGTGGTGGTAGGGCGCCAATGGATGCTCAAAATGTTATATCGCTGTGTACCGGACCGGCGTAGACTAACCGCCCCCTCCTGGTTGAGGCGCACCTGACGTCAGCCGGCGTCAACAGCTACGACGATCCCAGATCTCTGCTCCTCACGTGGCGGAACATTGGCCTCAACAGCTCCCGCATGCATTACGAAGCACAACGCGCCTTCGGGCGCCGCAACCGCCGGCTAGGTGGTTTTGCCACATTGGTGACCACGGTGGTGGGCGCGAGCGTCATCAAGGAAATCGGCGGTGCCTCATCTGACGCGCGCGTGCGTTGGACGATCGGCGCGATTGCGCTGTTAGCGAGTGTGCTTACCGCCCTGCACACATTCCTCGCCGCCCGCACTGCGAACCATCGCAGCACGGCCGCCGGATACGCCGTCGTGAGGCTAATCGACGAGGAGTTGGCCTTTCCCAAGAAGTCGCCTGATGAGCTGAGAAAAACCGCTGACTCAATTCGCGCTCGGTTGGACGCGCTCTCGCAGGATGCGCCAGAGGTGCCCGATCGAGTGTTGGCGAATTATCGCAAACCGAGCCTCGCCGCATCATCGGGGACATCGTGAAGCACCTTATCATCCTGCTCGATGGGACGTGGAACGACCAACTCGACAACACCAACGTGTGGCGGTTAAAGGGGATGGTGGCCCCTCGCTCTCGCGATGGTGTCGAGCAAAAAGTCTACTATCACGCGGGAGTGGGCACCCGCTGGTATGATCGGTTCCGCGGCGGCGCGTTCGGCCAAGGTCTATATGAAAACGTGCAAGGGGCGTATCAGTGGCTGATGGAGAACTACGATGGCGACCCCGACCCCGACGACGACCGTAACGACGACGACAAGGTGTTTGTGTTTGGCTTTAGCCGCGGCGCATACACCGCGCGCAGTCTCGGCGGCATGATCACCAAGTGCGGTTTGCTCAGCCCCGGCGCGCCGCTGAGTCTCAGCCAGGTGTACCGGCTGTACAAGCTCGGTCCGCAGCTGCGCCCACTCTATCGCCTCCAATACCTCAGGCGTCGCGGCTTGAACGGCGAGCCGGACTTCAACGCCGAAGAGCGGCTCTTGCTCGACTACTCGAGTCGCATCCTTATCAAGCTGATGGGGGTGTGGGACACCGTCGGCGCCCTCGGCATCCCGATCGGCTTCTTCACGGGCATCAATCGCCGAGCATACGGCTTCTTGCACACCAACCTTGCCAATAACGTGGAGCGATGCTACCAGGCGCTGGCCATTGACGAGAATCGCCGCGAGTACGACGCGGCGGTTTGGACTCGCTTTATCCCTCGTGATCCGTCGCCACCCTCGCCTCGACCGGTCGCTGCAGGCGCAAAACGCGAGCCAATCGTCGAGCAGCGGTGGTTCCCTGGCGCTCATGCGAATGTGGGGGGTGGATATCCTAACAATCCACTCGCACAGCTCTCCCTGAATTGGATGCAGAACGTCGCGCAGCAGGCCGGTCTCGAGTTTCGCGCGACTGTCCGGCTCAAAGGCGACGAGCGTATGGCCCCGGTCACCGACTCCTACCGCCAATTCATCAAGGGAGCCTATCGATTCCTGCGACGCCGATTCTACCGCAGCATCAATCGCGCGGCGGCGGCCAGAGAGCGGGGCATAGTCGAAACGGTCAACGAAACCATCGACCAATCAGTGGCGCAAAAGTGGCGCGGCGATCCGAAATACCGACCAGAGAATCTGCTCGATTGGGAGCGCCGCACCGGCAGGCGCGTTGCGGACATCTGAGGCAAAAACCATGACACGACTGCTGCTTCTCCTCACGCTGATCGCCTCCTCGGCACAAGCCCAGACCGCCGTCGTCTCGCGCAACGTCAACCTGCGCGAGGGCCCGTCCAGTTCGTCTAACATCAAGGAAACACTCCATCCGAACGACGAGCTCGTGCTACTCGACGCGCCGAAGACCAACAACTACTACAAGATTCGTGCGGCCGATGGCGAAGAAGGCTGGGTGTACGCGAATAACATCGACATCATCGACGCCGCGCTGTCGGACAGCAGCCCAATTCCCGAGCTCTTCAATGGTTGCTCCATGGAGGGTGAAACCGGCTATGCGAACCGCAGGCTTGCGAATGAGAAGAAGAATCGCAGGAGTGCGCCGGCGGCGTCCGATATCGATGCCAATGCGACCCTCACGGCACTGCTGCAGCCTGGCGATGACAAGACCCGCTGGTCGGATACGCGCGCGGCGTCGATTGTCGGCTACGTCTACAACGTCAAGCTAGGATCCAAGGAGACGGTCAACTGTGGCAGTGAGGACAGTACGTTCATGGATACCCACATCGAGCTCGTCGCGAGTCCCAACAGCTCGGGTGGGGGCGTCCGGGTGATTGTGGAGGTGACCCCTCGCTGGCGCTGGTTCATGGCGCAACAGAATGAAGATTGGTCGACGCGTGCGCTCAAGCAGACACTGCAGGGCCATTGGATCCGTTTCTCCGGATGGCTGTTCTGGGATCTCGAGCATCCCCAGAACGCCACAAACACGCACACTGGTAATGCGAACATCTGGCGCGCGACCGCGTGGGAAATTCATCCTGTGACGGAGATCCGGATCTGTCCCGGGTCCCCACAGACCTGCTAAGAGCTGCTCTTCCGCAGCTCAGCGAGCAGGCGCTGCTGTATCCAGCGAGAGCCGCGCATCCGCACCGTCTCCCAGCGCAGGCCGGTCACCTCACGCACGAGGCGATAGCAGGCGCTGGGGTGGCGCCGTGACCGAAACGCCAACCAGCACAGCGAGACACCGCTCTGCTCGGCGGCGAGCACCCACGACAACACCGTCGCCCACCCCGCCAGGCGATGCAGCGGCGGCACCCCCTCGCGTTTGAGCAGGCGGGCAAGCGTGAAGCGGTTCTTCATACCGAGGGTGCGCGCGACTTCGTCGGCCGAGCCGATTGACCCTTCGACCAGACACACGGCTTCGACAATGGCACGGGATGGAAGCGTCAGAGCGGGACGGAGCGTCCGAATCGCGGTCAACGGTTGCGAGAGCATCCGCCCTCGGCGAGTGGGTCGTGTAATTCTGTTGTCGCAATTCGATACCGGCAACCGCGCGCTCAAACTGTTCTAATTCCTCTGCACATAGTGCGATAGCGGACGGGCGCATGTAGCGGGCATGCTTGAACTTGCCTTCATCGCGGAGTTGAACATCATTGCTACTCGCGTTGCACTCGGCGCGATCGCGATTGCGCTCGCCGCATCGTGCGGTGGTCCCAAAGTTCATTCATTCATGCTCGAGCCGCGCAACGTGTGTCGTGGGCAAGCTCCCGGCAGTACTCGGATTTCGTGGAGCGTAAGCGGCACCCCCAGTTTGCGCGTGCGCTATGGCCGGGCTGCGAACGATGAGCCGGACGAACCCGATACGCTGACCTTTCTCCTAGTGGTCACGAAGGGCCGCGACAGCGTCACGGAGCGCGAGGATGTGCTCGAATTTCCCGCCCAGTTCGCCCACACCATCGCGATCCCCGCGACGTCCCAGGGCAGCGACGTCGTCGCCGCGGGTGAAACCAATCCGGCACAGTGGCCCGCCGTATTTGTCGTGCATACGGTGCGCAGCGGCTCGAGCCGCGCGATCAACGTGGTCCACGGCGGCCGTACGGCATCGGTCGGTGCGAACGGCGCCGAGAGTGCCGCGTTTCAGGGAACGCCGCTGGCGGGGTCGTGGCAGCTCAAATCGGCTGTCGCCTCCGGCGACGAGCCGCCCGACCGTCTGCGTCTGCAAGCCACGGTGAGCTGCGTGCCATGAAGGAGGGCGGATGGCGCTGACGGATATCGATACGGTCGTGCTCGTGATGATGGAGAACCGCTCGTTCGATCATGTACTCGGACATCTGCGGTTCGACAATCTGATCCCGGCGGTCGATGGTCTCAAACCGCCGCGTAAGCAGGACGCGTACGAGAATCTGTTCGAGAACGAAGTTTACTATCCGTGGAAGGACGAGGACCGGCCGCTCGCGTTCGATCCGCCGCACGAATGGGACGCGGTCGCCACGCAGCTCGCTAAGTCTGGCCAGCACTACCGGATGAGTGGCTTCGTCAAGGCCTACTACGACGCCAAACGGCAGGCGGCGGTCGACGCCGGCCAGACGAAAGCGGAAGCCAAGAAGATCGTGCCGGGGCCGAACGTCGAATGCATGAGCTTTCTCGACGCGCATGAAGTGCCGATGTCGTCGTTTCTCGCGCAGAACTACGCCGTGTGCCATCGCTGGTTCGCGTGCCTGCCCACGAGCACCCAGCCCAATCGCACGATGGCGTGGTGCGGCGACACGCCGATTGCCGACACCAAGACGCGCACCATTCCGTCGCCCACCACGATCGTCGATTGGCTCGACGCGCACGTGCGCTGGCGTGTGTATCACGATGGCTTGTCGTTCTTCGCGCTGTATCCGAGCGCGTGGCACCACGTGTTGGGGGACAACTTCCGCGGTTTCGAGCACCTGCTGAGCGATTTCGTCTCCGAGCCGAACGACACATTCCCGCAGGTGCTGATCGTCGAGCCGTCGTATGCGTCGGCGCCGCACATCGGCTCCGACCGGCCCAACGACAATCACCCACCGGTCTCGATGGGCTTCGGCGAGGAGTTCTTGCGCGATGTGTACGATGCGGTCACGGCCAATCCCGCGCGCTGGGCCAAGACCGTCATGATCATCTTCTACGACGAGCATGGCGGCTTCTTCGATCACGTCGAGCCGCCGCCGATCCCCTACACCGTACGCAACAACGGGCAGGTGGTGCGCGAATTCAAGAGTCTCGGGATCCGGGTGCCGGCGATCGTCGTGTCACCGTTCGCGCCGCTCGGCGGCGTCATCGACGCGACGATGGATCACACGTCCGTGCTGCAGCTATTGGCCGAGCGCTTCACGCCCGGACAGCCGTACTCGGCGACGGTTCAGCAGCGGCGTCAGGCCGGCATCGCCAGCGCGTCGGCGGCGCTCACGCTGCCCGCGCCCAGACCCGTCATACCGAAGTCGCCGATGTTCGCGATTCCGGCGGCGACCACGCTCGACACGCGCGGCGCGGTGCGCGACGACATGCAAGGGGCGTTCGAGAAAGCGGCGCTCGACCTGATCCAGAGCGATCCCGACAAGGTCGCCCGCCAGCTGCCCGACCTAATTCACTGGAAGGTCGCGATTGCGGACGCGCCCGGTCGCGCACCTATCGCGTAGCCACAAGGAGGGGATATGCCGCAGGCCGCTGTCGATGTGACCGGATTCCTGACCATGATGGCCGCATTGAGTGCGTCGGTTCAGACCCTGGTCGAGCACCTGGTAAAAAAGCGGTTCACGTGGCTCGACACAGTTAATCGGAACGGCAAGGAGAACCGCCGACAGACCACCGTGCACCTGATCTCGTTCGCCATGGGCGGCGCCCTCGCCTGGACGACCGGCCTCGAGCCCCTCGCTCTGCTCGGTGTGGCGGGCAGCGGAGTCGTGGTGAACTCCCTCGCCTCGGGAGTCCTGGTGAGTTACGGCGGAAGTCTGTTCGACGAAGGACTCGGCGCGATCCGGGCGTTCAAGAAGCAGCAGGAGGATCTGCGCGGGAAGGTGGGGAAGACTTAGCACGTTCCCACCCCTCGTTTTCCAATTTCATGTGCTGGATGACGACAGCGTTGGCATTTGCGTCGAGATCGGGAAGCGCCTCAAACTCGGAGACCCAACAGCGAAATACCTTGTAGGCGATCACGAGCTCCCCCGCTTCGTTATGGACCTCGAGGACAATATCCTTGCGAAGGCTCCCGGCGGAGACATTGTTCGCCCACTGCGCAAAGTCCTTGTCGTGCGTGATGCCACGCTCGAGCGTGATCGCCTCATACTTGTCACGGCCGAGTGAGCTGTGCTTCGTGCCGAGATGCTCTGCGGCGCGGTGCCCGATGGCGGTCACCTTGGTGAAACCCGCGACGTAGCGCCCCTCCCAGCGCACGCGAAACTGGAAGTTCTTGTACGGGTCAAACCGGCTGTCGCCGGTGCGCTGTCGGACCTTGATGATTACGAACTCCGCTGGCTTGAGCGGCGCGAACCCAACAACGACGTTCACGATACCCACCTTAACATCGTCTTGGGTCGTCGTCTCTTTGTCGCACTTCACGAAGCCGTCGTGACGGATCCGCCCCCACAAACGCTCGTCGTTTGGCTCGAACACGACCCACCTTGTGGACCGATAGAGCGACTCCTTGATGGATTTCGCCAAGCGACGGACTGGGACGTGTTTCCATTGTCTTCACCCGAGCGAAACTGAGACGCCTTCCTTCGCCATCACTAGCCTGTCGCCCCACCTCTCCTCGAACCATTCGGGGCGCTCGGTGTGAACCGGCATGATCCGCTTCGCGCCGATCTCCTCGATCACTCTCTCCAATGCGGGCCCATCCGCGTGTCCTGATGCGTGGTAGGGTCCCTTCTCCGCCCCAGGTAGGCCGCCGACGCGCTTCAGGCCGAAGTGATCGAGCCAGTTACACAGCCGCTGCGCGTCGATCTCCTGCTCTTCGTTGTACGCCTCCGATGAGGAGTAGATATACGTACCGCCGTGCGGCTCGATATCGATCAGGTTGCTGATATCCCAATACGACAAGCACAACACATAGCTCCCGGGAGACTTGCCGATCTCCTTGGCTTGCACGAAGCACGTCCCATGTTTTTCGCGGACGTCTTTTTCCCAGCTAGGCGTGTTGCCCTGCGGCTCCTTCAAGATCGCGATTCCGTTGTCCCCCGGCGTGGGAATGTGAGGATCGATGATGTGCATCCGCTCGAGCATGTAGGCGTCTTTGGTCGTGATCACGAGCCGGCGGCCGCGGGCTTGGGCGATGTCGCGAAACGTGCGGAGCCGCTCGATGTTGCGGGCAGTGAAGTCCGCGATCACGAGGCCGTTTTCTTTGGCGACGACTTGATCGGTGGCCTGATGCACGTCGGCTTCCTTCACTGACTGCTCGTCCGGCCCGATACGCGTTCCTTCTACTATAAGGAGTGCCGGCTTCAATGCGGCGGCTTCTTTCGCGAACGTCTCCGTACGCCAGGCGGAGTGACCGTGGGTGCGCAGGTCGCCCGAGTAGATAATCCAGCCGATGGGCGTTTCGATGCCCCAAGCGCCCGAGCCGGGGATCGAGTGGTCCACGCGCCAAAAGCGCAGTCCCATCTCCGTGGGATCTTTCACCTCGAGCGGCTTGGCGGCGATGCTCGAGCGCTCCCCCGGCACCCACTCCCAGAATTCCTTCAGCTGCTGCATCGCCGCCGCGATCGCAGCATCGGTCTCGGCGACGTAGTACTGCCGCTGCAGACGCGGCCCCTTCTTCGTCTTGAGGATCTCCCCTTCCTCGTCACATTCGCGCGGCACGGCGTAGTTGAACTCGCGGTCGACGCCCGTCGGTTGCGGGTCCTGGAGGCATTTGCCGATCAGCGCGGTCATGAGGCCCGTGTAGACCGGGATGTCTTCCTTGAGGAAGCCGATCGAGCCAATGTGGTCGATGTGGCCGTGCGACAGTAGCACCCCGTCGACATGATCGACCTCGCGATACATCGGATGGTCTTTGTAGCGGCCGAAGATGTTGGGATCGTGGGCGCAGAGGTCGGACCGGTAGACACCGTTCAGCGGCGGGAGCAGACCCATACGCAGGTAGTCGCGCAGGCCGAGTGTGGCGCCGCGGGGCTTCACGAATTCCTCGAAATACTTGGCGGTCTGGCCGAAGCGAGTGCCGAAGTCGAGCAGCCAGCGGTGTTCCGGCCATTCCAGGAGGATGCGGTTGCCGCCGATCTCGCCGGGGGAGCCGCCGTAGAGCGTGATCGCGACCGAGTCTGACATTCGGAGCAACGTAGGGAATGAACGAGTCGAGCGCCACTCACCCAAACGCGCCTCGCTCAAAGTGTCATTGCAGCAGCAGCGCGGCAGTGCATGTTCTCTCCCCACTGCATGATCAGACTCCGTGCCATAATCGTCGTGGGCCTTGCGCTGATGGAGCGCAGGCCATTTGGCAATGGATTTAGGTATCGAGTGGTCGTGGATACATCGAAGTGTCGGTGTAGGTGATTATGGGACCCAAGGTCGGGTCAGACTACACGGTTGTGGTGATCGGCACCGGTTTTGGCGGCACGATGACCGCCCTCCCCATCGCACGTCACTTCAAGGATCATGGCGCAAAGCGGACCGTGCTCATGCTGGAGCGCGGCACCTGGTGGACGACTCCGCTCAGCACCGTACAGGACAAGGCAGTCGCCACATACGATTTCCTGCAGCGCGATAAGCGGCAGCCGGTGCAGCACTGGGCGCCCCAGAATCATTTCCGGGGATTCATCGACATCATCACGCGGTGTCGCAGACGCGCGGGGAATGAGGATGGGCTAATCGAGGTCACGCAACCGGGCAGAACGACGCTCTTTGGCCTCGTGCGGCTCAAGAACGACGGCGTCTCCATTTTGCGCGGCTGCGGTGTCGGCGGCGGCTCGCTGGTGTACTCGAACATCACCATCCGTCCCCCCGAGCTGATTTTCAGGGATCCGCGTTGGAGCGGGGTCACATGGTCCGCATCAGAGCGAGACCAGCTCTACGACTTGGCGCGGGAGGCGATCGGCCGCGGCGTGCTCCGCGCCCTGGACGTCCGGGACAAGGTTGACCCGCCGGCACCTGGGCCGAACACGGGACTCAGCAACATCGTGACGCGCACGGCCACGCTCGATCCAGGTTGGGTCGTCGAACCGGATCCGCTGAATCCCAAGCGCGGGCGCAAACGCCTCGACCTGTCGTTGACGCAGCCCGCTCGCGACGCCGCGCACCGGTTGTGGATCGATCGCGCGCGGGTGTTCCAGACCGCGATGGCCGAGCTGGTAAAGCAAGGGTTAGCGGATGATTACGGAGCGGTGGATTTGGCGATCAACGATTTCGACCCCGATCCAACGCATCCACCGAATCAGTTTGACGACAAGGGGAACGCCAAGAATTACTGCGAGCGCCAGGGGCGCTGCAACGTCGGCTGTCTCCCGGGCGCGCGGCATACGCTCAACAAACAACTCATGGCCGCCATACTCGGGCAGCCGGCCCCGCCCGGAGGCCAGCCGATTGCACCCCTGCTACCGGGCGTGCTCACATTGTGGCCGCTCGTGGAGGTGGACGTCGTCGTAAAGCGCCCGGAAGGCGGCTACGAGGTCCGGTTCGTGCGGCAGGATCCGGAGGCGTATCTGCGCGGCGAGCGACGCCGGGTGCGCGGCAGCGTAACGGCTGACACCGTGATCATTGCGGCCGGCTGCGTGGGGACGAACGAAATCCTGCTCCGCTCCAAAGCCCGCAATACGATTCCGAATCTGAGTCCTGAAGTGGGCGCTGGTTTCTCCACGAACGGCGATTACATCGCGTTCATGGACAGGACCAAAGAGCGCGTCAGCCTGATCCGCGGACCCGTGACGTCGAGCTTTGGACACTTCAATACCGCCATCGATGAGCCGGAGCAGGATCAGGCCGACCCGAACCACCCCCGGTTCCACACCCTCGAGGATCAAGGGATTCCTCCGGCGCTGGCATCGCTCGCCGGCGTGGGGCTGCCGCTGATTCGATCGCTGTCGAAAGGCCGGCATCACTTTTTGTTCCTGGTTTGGACGTTCATCTGTTTCGGCATACGCACGGCACTGCGGCGCATCGGGGACATCTTCGCGGCGTTCTTCGGCAACCCGTTCAAACGGCCGAGCACCTTCCAATCCGAGGAGGAGCTCACCAGCCGAATGATGTGTGTCGTGGGGGCCGGGCGAGAGGAAGCGAAGGGTCGCTTCAGGCTTGGCCGGGGCCCTGGCGCGACGGTGTTGCGCGTGCGGCGCGATGACAAGAAGGATTTCTGGGATGATCCGGTGTACGCTGACATCGAGCGCAGCCTCGCACGGCTGGCGCCATTGTTCGAGGATCCCGCGGATCCGCAACCGTTCATCAATCCATTCCTGACGAAGAACGTCTTCGGGAAGCTGAAGATGAATTCCATCACCCTGAGTCATCCGCTCGGGGGGTGCCGCATCGCGGCAGATGGCCACGCGGGCGTCGTGGACGAATATGGTCACGTGTTCGACGCCAGCACCCCGGGCGCGCGCGGCTTCCACAAGGGGCTCTACATCGCCGACGGCTCGATCGTGCCCACGGCGCTGGGCGTCAATCCGTCGCTGACCATCACGGCACTGTCGTTGCGGATTGCGAACAATGCGATCCAGGAGCTCGATCCCACGAAGGACGCCGTGCGATGAGACAGGAGGGGCCACGCGACCTGGCAGCGGTGTATCGCCTCAAAGGGTCCGCGGCGCGATCCCTCTGGATGACGCATCAAGAGCCGCCGCCACAGAATCCCATCCAGTTCTTGACGCGCAGTCTAGGTCCGTGGTTCGCGCACTACGTGAGCGTCATGATTCACAGCCGCCACGAGCTGAAGACGTATGTCGGGGGCAATGGCATCTTCAGAATTCCCGACTCCGCAACCATCGCCCTCGCGGCCGATTGGGGCACCGGTACGATTCCCGCCTACAAGGTGGCAGAGCAGATCCGGATGCTCCAGCCGCGACCGGACGTGACGGTGCACATGGGCGACGTGTATTACAGCGGCACGCCCGAGGAATACCACGACTGGTTCCTCGGCCAGGAAGATTGGCCGCGCGGGACACTCCGCACGTTCGCGATGAATGCGAATCACGAGATGTACTCGGGGGGACACGGGTACTTCGAGACGGCACTCGACGCTCTGCAACAGGAAGCAAGCTACTTCTGCCTGGAAACAGACTATTGGCGCATTCTGGGCCTCGATAGCGGATACTACTCCGGCATATTCCCCCTGCTGGAAAAACTGTGGCGTTCTCGGATCCGGCTGGATGATACGATCGTGTCTTGGCTGCGGTCGATTGTGTTCGCCGACCCGACCGATCGACGCCCGGTCGTTGTCCTGACCCATCATCAACCGTTTAGTGCCTTCGGCCCCGGCTATCCCACTCTCGTCAAAAACCTAGCGCCGTATCTCGATCGCGTGCTGCTCTGGATGTGGGGGCACGAGCACCGCTTCGCCGGCTACGGTCCGGTGGCCGTGGGCGATCCCCCGACTATTCGCGGTCGCTGCATCGGTCATGGAGGCATGCCGATCGAGCTGGACCAGCGCCCCACACAGGCCCGCGAGACCAACCTCGTGTTCTACGATGACCGGCTTCAGGCCGGGTTATCGAAGACCGTCGGGCAGCCGATGGGCTATTGCGGATTTGCGGCCATGCGTCTGAACGGCCCGGTCCTCACGATCGATTACATCGATGAGGATGGGAAGCTGCTGCTCGCAGAATCGTGGAAGCGGTCGGGGGGGGGAGCCGGTCCCCGTGGAACTGTCACGGCCGGCGACCAGCCGCTCAATCTTGTCCATCCCGATGGTCTGAACGCGCTGCTTTGAGCAGCAGATGTCATGGTGCCAGGGCGTGCACGAACCCCCGGTTGGTCGTCACGTACACGCGCCCGCGCGCGATCGCCGGCGTCGTGCGGATCCCGCCCGATAGCCGGACACGCGCCAGCACGGCGGGAACGGGAGTCAAGCGAAATCCGTTCGGCGCACAGTCGGTGATCGAGACGCCCGGGTAATCGCATTGCGAGCCCGTGGCGGGGAAAATGTCGGGATCGGCGATGGCGTAGAGCGTGTCCTCCGACGTGCCGATGTAAACGATCCCTCGAGTCACGCTCGGCGCCCCCATCGTGGGAGATCCCGATCCGCTGAACTGGAGCCACCACCGCACCCGCTCGAAATCCGACGCGCACGAGTTGAGCGCGTACAAACGCCGGTAGCCCGCCGTCACGCTCGCCGTGACGTCGCGCCCCCCAGTGACCGCAAACACGACATCCTTCCAGACCGCAGCGCCACGCGTGTAGCGGATGTCGCCGTGACTGCCGCCCGTGAACGGGATGGCGGCAGGCGGGAAGGACCAGCGCCGCAGACTGAGCGCGAGCGTCACCGGATTGCCGGCGGGCGATGTTGGTCCAATCGCGAGCGCGTGGGTGTAACCGTCCTTCATCGGCGCGACGGCCATGGTGCCGCAGCTCGCGGCGTGGACCGTGGGTACAGCCGCCCAATCCGGGTCATCGTCCAGGCTCCACGGCACTGGCTGAAACTTCCAGATCATCGCGCCGCTCGTCCCGTCCAGCCGGATCATGCTGAGGGCGTGATCGGGACTCGGCTCGCTCGTGCACCCGCCGTTGTAGGGCACACAGCCATTCCCCGTCGTGATGATGACGTCGCCGTCAGCCGTCGTCGCCGGGGACGACCATATGCCGCCGCCGCGGATCGCCGAGGCAACGAAGGTGGTGAACCCACCGAGCAGTGCGCCCGTTTCGAGATCGACGCCGTAGAGCTTCCCGGCGATGATCGGCGAGTCGCAGTGATTCGAAACCCCTACATAGACCCGGTCGCCGTAGATCACGGGTGAGTCGTAGCCGATTTGCTCGTTGGCCGTGCGCGACGCCAGTACCGGCGAGCGCCAGATGAGCGCGCCGGTGTTGGCGTTCACGGCCCAGAGCCGCCCGTCCCCGGCGTTCGAGGCGGGGTCTGGCGCGCCGAAGATGACCGCAGGGACGTCGCCCACGTCGGCCGCCACCGCCGGTGTCGATGCGATGCCGGGGCTCGACGGGTTGCATTGCGTGGCGGACGTGAGTGACGGGCTGCCGGCCGGCGGGTACTTCCAGAGGAACGTGCCGCTGGTGTCCAACGCGTAGAGGCGGCCGTTGAGATGGGCCAGGAACACCTTGCCTCGATACACGACCGGCGAGGCAGAGAAGCCGTACGCGCCATATCCGTACCACACGGTGTCGGGGTCGCCGATGAGGCGCGGGTGCCAGCTCCACAGCTGGTGGAGCGTCGGGACCCTGGCAGGGTTGGACAGCGCGGACTTGTGCGGCTGGCTGGCAGTGCGCTGCGAGCTGTAACGATGGCTGGGCCAGTCCTTTGACGCGCACGAGCAGCCGTGGACCACAAGTAGCAGCACGCTCGCCAGGACCGCGCAACGGGACCTCATCTGGGTGTCAGGGTGGTCGCGCGGATGACGGTCACCTCCGCGGCGTTCTTGATGGTGACGCGAGCCCCACGCCGGACGATCCACTGACTCTCCGCCTCGCGATGCGTGGTGCGCCCGTCGATCGTCACGTCGGCCGCGCCCGAGCGGAGCTCCATCAGCACGAACCCGGCGAGTGGCACGCGCTCGGCGGTCTGATTCGGTCCCATCACCAAGTCGATCGTCTCGACGTGGTAGCCCGGTAGCGAGTCGGTCGCGAACAGAGGCGTTGTGCTCGCCAGGATGCCGGGGGCGAGCTGGCGTAGCGTGCGCTCGGGCGGGGGCGGGGGCGCCTGAGGTCGCTGCGCCGGCTGCGCGGTGGGCTGTTGCGCGCCGAGTGCGCCGACGCGGAAGAGCAGCGCGGCCGCGAGCACCAGTGTACGCCGCGGGAGGCGGGTCATGAGATGCTCCACTTGAAGCGGACGCATGAAAGCGTACGAGGAGTCAACGGGCCGCGCTAGAACAATCTGAGCGAAGCTCAAAGTGCGATAGCTCGCGGGACGTCGCTGCTGCACTGTGCCTCTCCCACGAGGAGGCACTGCTTATGACACGGCCCTACATCTTCACATTGTTCGCGGTGATGGCGGCGACTCTGCCGTTGCCCGGTGCGGCGGCGCAGCGCGCGGCGTCGGACCGTCGCTTTACCTACAGCTTCCACGTCGGCTTGGCGCATCCGCTCGGCACGATGGACTCGCTCAACGACGCCAACGTTCACGGTGATATCGACTTCAGCTATCGCATCAGTACGACACCGATCAAAGGGTACTTCAACCTGAAGGTGTATGGGGGACTGAACCAGTTCACTGCCGAGCCGTTCGTGACGATTCCGCACGAGCGGTGGATCAACCTGTCACTCAACGTGCAGTGGGTGCTGCCGCCGACCGGGAGTGGGCTGCGGCCGTACCTGGAGGCGGGACCCGGCATCTATTGGCCCAAGTCGGGGCCATCGGAAAAAGGGTGGAACGTCGGGGTGGGCGGGCAGATCCCCGTCGGTGTATTTGCGATGGAATTCGGCGTCGACGTCCATCAGATCCAGACGAAACCGGTCCGTCGCTTCGTAACTGCGCAGTTGGGTGTGCTATTCCACTGAACGCAAGACATCCCTAGGTTCGCGACCAGGGCACAAACCGCCCTTGTTCTTTAGGCTGTCTGCACACAAACCGAAAGGATCCGAGAACGTGAGGGCGTTTTTGCGGCATGGGGTGGCGTTTTTGCGGCATTAACGGGGGGCGTCGGAGGATCCTGGCAGTCGCAGCCCGCTCTACATGACTGTTTCAGATCTGCCGACGATTGTGTCCACCGATAGCCCGGATTCAGCAGGCCCAAAGAACTTGTCGATCTCGTCAATGCTTTCGTAAGACAGGAATCTCACTTTCCGGTCCAACCCGAGTTGCTTGAAGGTGGGCCGTCGGAGCTGCTCCCTGAGACGATTCTTCCGATCAGCCGGCGCCACCACGAACATTGGGTAGAGTGTATTAGGCGCTAGAATGTTGAGATCTGCGAATCTCAACAGGCCTGAATAGATAGAGGTTGAATTCTCGATCTCGTACGCTGCCCCGATGCGGAATTCCTGCTTCCACACGACATCGATGTTCTCCATGTAGGAATGCAGAAGATCGATTCCCGCCGCGAACTCCGGATCGAAGTCTTCGAACTGGAAGTGCTTGCGAAGCCTGGCTTGATCGCCTGCAGGCACCCAGACTCGCTCGCCAGCTTTGATACCGAGCCGCGCAAGCTTCCACTGCATTTTCACATGGTCGGAAATCAGCTCCTCTCGTAGGACCTCATCGATCTGGTCAGGGTGGAGCTCCACGAGCACTTCTGGTTTGGCCGTATCCGGTACGGCAGGTACGCTCCCCTTTTCTGTTACCGGCTCGCCTTTCTGGATACGTTCTAGAATCGAGTACAGATCATCGTAACGCTTGTAGAAATCCTTCAGCTTGTCGGCAGCAACGGTGGTGAAGCCGCGTAAGCGGTACGACCGCTCATAGCCAAAAAGGTCACAGAACTCCTTGAACGGCAGGTCGAGCTCTCGAGGGTTGGCGATGAAATAAATCAGCTCCCAAGTTGGGGTCGCCGTTCCCGACAGAGCTTTCCAAGGTTCCTGTGAAAGAGATGTGCTCTCTGTCTTCGCGGCGACCTTCCCGATCAGCTTGATGCGCTTGCCCTCCACGATCAGGATGTCGTCACCGGGAGTCATGCGGTCAAAGTTGCTTCGGTTCCTTGATCCGGCCTGGGAACCCCATGTGGCAATTGGCTTCAACCCGAATACGCCTCTTAACCGCGCTCGGAGATTTGGTGAGAGAAACGAGTTTAGTCGATCGAGAGGGACGCGATTGACGATGGTGTCTTGGTAATGCACCATCGCCTCGTGGTTTCCCGGAGGCATATAGAGTAGAAAGACATTGCCCATCGAGAGCTAACTTGCGGTAGGCCGCTGTTGGCGACAACCCGTCTCGGCTCCCCACGCCGCGTTCCCACCCCTCACTGCCGCAAAAAAGCCCTACCGCCCGCTCCCCCGCACACTCACCTTCCCGCCTAACATCCGCCGGAGCTCGCCCATGTCGCGTCTCACCCTGGTCCTCATCGCCGCACTCGCCTCATTGACGATCAGCACCGCCCACGCCCAAACCTGCACCGAACCTCACTACCGCTGGAGCGAGAAAATCGACACGTCGTTCGCCCACCAAACACCAACAGACGTCGACGTCTCCGGCATGCTGACCTGGACGCCACACACCATCACCGCGAAAGACAAATGCGCCAAACGAATCGGCCGCGAAAAGAACGTCTATGCCGTCACCGCCTACGTGCGGCGCATCAAGCTGCGTGAATCAGACGGCGACTGGCACATCGAGATCACCGAAGAAGAATCCACGCCCGTCCCGGCATCCTGCGTCATCGTCGAAATCCCCGCGCCCGCAAACGGCAGCCGCTACGGCGAGTCGCGCGACCAGCTCGCCGGCCTGGTCGATACCACCCACCTCGGCCCGAACGGCGACCTGAACGCGCCGGTCCAGGTGACCTTCACTGGCGCCGCGTTCTTCGACGGCTATCACCAGAAGACGACTCAAGGGGTCAAGCGCGCGAGCCAGCACGGCCGCTGCAATTCGTCGGTCCGCGCTGTGGCAGCTTCATCCTATCTACGAAGTCAAAGCGCCCGTCGGCCCGTAAACGCGCGTTTCACTCCAGTCCTCCTTACGAACCTGCGCCGTACCCGCGACCTTAGGGAACCACCATGCCTTCCCAAGTTGGATCGTCTCCGGTCGTTTCCCTCGCCGAATTCGAGGAAGCCGCACAGCATGTCTCCAGACACGCGTATCACACGCCATTGCTGACCTCGCGGCTGCTGAGTGAGCGCACTGGCTTCGACATTCGACTCAAAGCGGAGATGTTCCAGAAGGGCGGATCGTACAAAGTCCGTGGACCGCTGAACAAGTTCCGTCATCTCACCGCTGCACAGCGACGGCGCGGCGTGATCTGCTCTTCAGCAGGGAATCACGCGCAGGGCGTCGCCATTGCGGCCGCCGTGTACAAGATGAAGGCGGTCGTGGTGATGGCCAGCAATGCCACACAGTCCAAGGTGGACGCGACACGCGCCTATGGTGCCGAGGTCGTGCAACACGGCACAATCTGGGACGAAGCCAACGAGAAGGCCAAACAGCTTTGTGAGGAGCGCGGGCTTACCTACATCCATCCGTTTGACGACATGCAACTCATCACGGGCCAGGGAACGCTGGGCCTGGAAGTGTTCCGGGATTTTCCCGGAGTCGATGTCGCCGTTGTGCCGATCGGCGGTGGCGGACTGATCTCCGGCGTGTCGATGGCGCTGAAAGCGTCGAACCCAAAGACCAAGATCATTGGCGTGGAATCGTCCGATGGTCCAGCGATGCAGCAGAGCGTCGCAGCCGGCCGCGTCATCACCCTCGATAAGATCGACTGCATCATAGACGGCCTACGGGTGAAGCGCGTGGGCGATCACACGTTTTCTGTCGTGCAGCGTTTTGTGGACGACATCGTCATGCTCCCTGACCGCGAGATCTTCGCTGCCATGATCTGGATCATGTCGCATTGCAAACTCGTGGTCGAGGGTGCAGCTGCTGCACCCGTCGCGGCTCTGTTGCAT
>Ga0137383_10000628_pt1 | contig 18876 bp, 14 predicted proteins | sample SagtaG_19_FD_104817 | JGI IMG/M metagenome (GOLD analysis project Ga0137383, IMG submission 104817) | Vadose zone soil microbial communities from Sagehorn Ranch, Mendocino, California, USA - Sage2_R_40_16 metaG | ecosystem: Environmental > Terrestrial > Soil > Vadose zone | place: USA... | reverse complement strand
GAATCGTTTGGAAGACGGCGACGCCCTGCGGGGCCCATGGAACTGCAAGTGTAGGCTGAGTGATTCAGGCCCTCGCTGTGACTCGTGTCAAGCTCATGTGGCGTATCACCCACGGCCTGTGAGGCACCGTTTATAGTAAGAGAGATAAGTAGCTTCTTCGTCAATACACATCAACAGGGGGAAAAAGGGAAACAAAAAAATTACCGCGCAAATTGAGCACTATTTGCACCATAATTCGCACAAAGGCCACTTGAGTATCGCCCTTGCCATCACAGATAGTGGTGGGGCGTGACTTAAACGTTGGTGTTTATCAAATGCATCAGGAGATATGCCGGGAATACTGCTTCCATCAGGCCGGACTAGCCGTTGCAAGCGGCATTGGCCCTGGCTCATGAGCCAAGTGCCCGCACGCGCTCTACATCCACTTCCGTAAGATCCTTCACCATCAACTCCGCTTCGCGCAAGCCTGGTAGGTCCCGATTACCAACAACAGCAATACAACGCATTCCTGCGGCGTGTGCCGCCTGCACTCCTGCGACAGCATCTTCGATAACCACGCACCACGAAGGATGCATATGTAGCTCACTAGCTGCTTTGAGGAAGATATCAGGCGCTGGCTTCCCTCGGGCTACTGTTTCTCCTGAGACAAGTACAGAGAGGTAACGTTTTAAACCGAGTACGTCGCTGATAAGCTGAATATTCTCAATCGGGGTTGAGGATGCCAACGCCTGCGCAAAACCGGCTTCGTGCAGCCCGCGCATTAATTCCATAGCCCCAGGCAAAGGAACGGCCCTTTCACGAATCAGCTCGCGGAAATACGCTTCTTTACGATCTGCAAGGGCTTTTAACTGTTCAGCGGAGAGGGAGCCCCAAAATTGGGGAATAATATCATCGTTACGCTTTCCAAATGTGGACCAAAAGTCCGCGTCAGTAAAAGTGACCCCTTCTTCACGCGCTAGACGCTGCCATGCTAGGCGATGTTCGTTCGCGCTATCAATAACCACACCATCCAGGTCCCAAATTACTGCTTGTATTGCACTTGGCATAAAAGATAACTCCTAATTGCTTTTTTCATAATCATATCATACTCATTCGAGCACTGTTCTATGGGCACTCAGCAACTGTGGTGATACAATGCGTTCGGTAGATCTGGTCAACAAAGGTAAGTACCTCGATGATGTAATATCCCATATGGAGCGCATTGCCGCCGCGTTGGGATGCCAGCTCGAGTGGGAGTGGGATTATTAGACCCGGAGGAATGTCCAGGATGAGTGAACAAAAGTATTTCAACGAAGAAATTGAAACGCTTCCCAAAAGCAAACTTATGGCATTGCTATTAATGGATGACTCCCTGCAAAGTCAGCACGATTGTCAGTGCCGCAATACCATTATTAAGCATATGTAGTTGAATTGATGGCCAGATCGAGTGAGTTCGCAAGCGGAGAATACCGAGGGCTATCCCGATAATAAAAAGCACCAGGAACGAGCCTGGATCGGCATGTGCTACCGCGAAGATAAGAGAACTGAGAAATATCGCCCAACCAACAGGCATGCCTTTGCAAAGTCCTGGGAGTACAAATCCGCGAAAAACCACCTCTTCACAGAAAGGAGCCACGATGACAGCAGCCAGAAGCGTGGCGTAGGTTGTCAAGGGTGCAACTTTGCTCTGTTGGAGAATGAGCTGGTCGTTCGTTTGCAAGTTTAAATGAAACGCGTAAATCGCATATGAATAGAGTGTGTTGACACCGAAGATCACCAGCATCAACAGTGCTACCCAGAATAGCGTGCGACCTATACGATAACCACGGAATCCCAGGGCTCTCAGAGCCAGCCGCGTATGTAGTCTAATCGAACGATATGCGGCATTGGCGAAATAACGGGGGGCAATGAGAAATGCCCCTTCGATAATCACAGAAAAAACGAACGTCACAATTGCATTAATAAGGTCCGCTCGAGGAGAGAGCGGAGTTGTAATGGAGGTGTTCCCGCTAAAACTATTTAGTAGCAGAGTCAGTACGATCCATGGCAGCAGCGTTAAAAATATCCCCAGGAAGGTTTGCCTGATTGACCACGGGACCGTATCTTCTATAGAGGCTTTGTCTTTTTCTTGTTCTAGCAAGTGACTCTCCATCTGCTCTAAATTTAGGAATAAGGGCATCCCTTGAGGTTGCTCGATATCGATAATATGGTATACTACGTACAACATTATCTTACCGCAGATAATCCAATCCAGGAAGGACGAATTGTTGTCAGGTACAATTGAAACCAATCCATCTGAAAGTTCCAGTTGGCGTAAGCATAAGAATGCCTGTCCATTTTACCGTGAGCGCTGGTTTCCCGGCAATGATGTGGCAGCTGGCGAGCCAATGTATCAAGTGTTTTGTATGAAAGGTACTCCTCCCATCACCCTTGAGGAACAGGATCGCTGCCTACATAGCAAAACCTGTTGTTGGCGTTTAGCAAAGAAACAACAGGCTACTTCTCAACGAACAGCTACAGAAGAAACTCCGTCACCAACTCATTAAAACAAAAGACCAGCGGTCGCAACCACTGGCGTATCGCTCGCATTGGCCTCCAGACTTCAGATTAATAAGCAGCTACCAACTCTGTGATTTGACGGCTCGCCTTCTTCATCTCCAAGCGAACGCGTCCAAGGTTACCGCTAGTCTGAGTAGTAACAACAAGGATAAGGTCGCCTGCCTCTGCAAGCTGGATGGTCCCGTTTTGCGTTTCAATAATGACATGATGGATGTCGCCATTGTACATTTGGGTTGTGAAATTAGCGATCGAGCCAAAGACTGCTGCCGACATTGCGCCCAACATTTCTTCATTCTCACTTTGCAACGCACCTGAAACGATCAGACCATCCTTGCCGATGAGTAGCGCGCCAGTAATTTCATCAAGGTCGGCCAATCGTTGTAGAATAGTTTCCACCTTCGACTCCTTTGGTGCTAATTACTCTGACTCTTTACTTTCTTAGCAATCGTAAGAGCTTTATTATAAGCTTCCATCGCATGGAGGTATTCTCCTTGCCGCATGTAAGCATCGCCGAGTACACGAAAGCCCGCAGAGTACTTGGGTGCCAGTTTCATTAATGCTCGCACGTTGCTGATGATTTCATCAAGTAACTCAGGCGCATTACGGATGATAATGCGGTATTCTTGCATGGCATCATCGTAGGCTCCTGCGAGCTGGAATTGATATCCTCTGACCAAGCGCTCTTTGTTACTTAGATTACCTTCCTGGACTTTGTCTCCAGTTGAACGTTCTCCAGGATGTCCTCTACTAAGTAGATACGATACATCCGAATGGGCTGCTGAATGCTGCATCGGTTGGAGCCTGATTGCGGGCCGTTTCATAGTTGTTTCCAGCTCGTTTTCGAGTAACGCATCAGCACGGTGGCCTGATATGAGTGGAGCCTCTTGCGATACATTTGTAGCAAGATCAGCTAATGCCGGCTCGAAAACCTGAGTGGGTGCGATATCATCGCGGTCGGTTTCCGCACCAGGTGTTGCTGACAAGATAGCATTGCCAGAGTTGATAGGGTGCTCAGCAACCGGATCTGCAGGCATCTCGGGAACCTGGCTCGGTGTACCGGCCCACCATGGCTCTGACTGGGCTGGTCTAGAAGGTACATTCAATGGTGAGATAGGTTGCTCGGGTATAACTGGCTGCACCGGCATAATAGAAGGCTCGGGTGTAGCGGGCTGCACTGTAAAATTGCCAAGTTGAGCAAGTGCAGATGGGAACGTTGGTTCCTGAGTGATTGTCGAGAGAGTTCCAGGCGGCAATGGCACGAAGCCTTGAGATCGCAAATCGTTTTCGAGATTTTCTAGCATCGCGACTTGCTGTTCGCCAGCTTCCGCTAACGTTTGGTCAATCTGATCCTCCCATGATTGGGAAATCACGGACTGCTGCGTTTCAGGAACAAGAAGCACTGGTTCTGATTCATTCTCATTCTCCAGAGGTGCAGCCCCGAGTGACTTCAGCCATTCTGGCCATTCCATGTCTGGATCTTTATCTTCTGACGTGAAGAGGAAAGCGGGTTCTGCATCTTGCTCAGTGGGAGCAGGGATTGCGTTCAAATCTTCTTCCTGCAATGGTGAGGTAGCAGAAACGGGTTCTCCTTGAGGTTGAGTGAGAGACATGCTTTCAAGGGGTTCCTGAACACGTGCAGGTCGATTTGGAAGGATTGGTATTGAACCACTTGGCTGCCGATCTTTTTTAGTGAGCATATTTAGCCACGCAGGCGGTGAAGGTACATCATCTTCCTGAATTGTTGTCCATGTATCCGTGGATTTTGTGGACCCCAGGGTGTTCTTGCTTTCTGTCTCAATAGTCGGTTCAGGCTCAGCAGCGGCTGACTGAAATTGATCTGCCTGGAACCAGGGCTGTTGTTCTAGGAGAGCCGGATCAAAATCATCGTCGATTTCTAGTGATGCCTGCCATGTTTCTAGTCCAGACTCGGATTGGTTTTGGCTTGCCTGATCAAGAGTCGCCCTCGAGTCCACGTTCTTACTATTCGAAATATCTGACCATGCTGCATACGCCGAGGCTTCTTGCGCAGGCTGGGAATGAGGTTGAGAAACATGCGTCGTATCTAACTCGCTCCAGCTTTCCAGCCTATTCCAATCATGGGCTCGATCTACAGGCTCCGCAGGACTATGAGAGCCATTTGCAACAGCAGAGGTATTGATTTTTGTACTTACTTTAGATATTTGCTTATCATCCGAAGTGTCGGGTAAGACGATGGGTTCCTTTTTCAGCAATGCCAGGAATGGATCACTGTGTTGGCTTGCTATCAGGTCACTGAAGAGTTCCTGAGCCATCACTAGTTCGGGATCGAGAGCTTCAGCGAGCTGAATCAGCCCTTTGGCACGTTCCAGATCGTAAACGGAAGTGACATGTGCCAGGAGGAGCAATACTTTCAAACAGGTAGGAATTTCCTCAAGCATCTGGGTCGCCAGTTGTTGAACCTTGTCGTAGGTGTCCTCGCGCCAATAGGTCTCGAGAAGTCCTATGCGCGCATCGAGGCGGTCAGGACTGGCGCTTAGGACAGCTTCCCATTCTTGAATTGCTTGAGTCAGGAGATCACCACGCATATAAAGGCGCGCGAGACCGGCTCGTGAGAACATAAACTCTTGTTGCCCAACTTTAGCGCTGAGTTGGTTAAATTCCTGGCGAATATGACTATTGCCGCGACTTAGTTCATATGCTTGCTGATAACAATCAAGAGCAGTGTCAATGTCTGCCATGCGTTCGCTAATGAGCGCTCGATTACAATAGGCGATGACGTTTTCTGGATCGTTGGCTAATATCCAATCGAAAGTTTGTTGTGCCTCTTCCAGGTGGCCCTGTGCCATGTATACTTCGCCTAGTAGGCGTTGAGCCTCAATCGCGTCTGGAAAAAAGGAAAGAATGTGCTGACAGTTAGCCATTGCATCGTCGATGCGACCAGAACTGATGGCATCCTCTGTATTTTGCAAGTAATCGCGAAGTGTTATTTGCGCCATATAATCAGATCTCCTGTTCCTGCCTCGGCGTTATAAGTGTATCTAGGGGATACACTCTCCGACGAAGCGCTTTTCAGTCTCCGCCCTTGAGCAGTTCCCCAAAAAGCTCTGCTTGCCTGGGTTCGCAAGGGCCAATGAGTGCCAGACGACGCCATTCAGGAGCGAAGCAGGTTTGCGCTACGCGCTGAATATCTTCTATGGTTACGGCTTCAACAAGTGCTATTATTTCATCAATATCAAATATTTTGCCTCGTAGGCTTTCCTGGCTGCCAAGCCAATAGGCTACTTGCTGTGTGCCTTCCAATCCTAACTGTATACCACCCCGTATATACGCCTTAATTCGATTAAACTCCTCTGCTGGCACCAGGGTCTCACAGATACGGGCAAGTTCACGGCTAATGGCTCGTATAGCTGGTTCAACCTGTGTCGGATCTACTCCAGCGCTTACAACGAAATTGCCTGTTTCGGCATAACTATTGAAGTAGCTACCAATATCGTAGGCCAGTCCCTGCTCTTCACGAATTGTTTGGAAGAGCCGTGAACTCATACCATCCCCTAGAATAGCATTAATTAGCATGAATGGATAATAGTCAGGAGACGAATAGGCTACGCCTAATGTCCCGAGACAAAGATTGACTTGTTCTGTTTCTTTTTCAATCAGTGCTACTGGCGAGACATTCCTGGGTGGAAAGCTCTCGGTCCATTGAGCATGCTTACGTGCTTCCCAATCACCAAAAAGGCTTATAGCTGTATCGGTAATCTTTGCCGTGTCGATATTTCCGGCGATGCTGATGATCAGCGAATTGGGCCGATAGTATTCATCCAGATGGTCCAGTAGTTGCCTGTGCTGTATCTTCGCGACCGTTTCTACATAACCTGCATCATCACGACCCAGAGGTAACTTAGGCCATGTAGTTTCGTCGATGAGTAAATTGACCCAGTCCTGTGGATCGTCGCGAGTAGCACTCAGTTCTTCAATGATGACGCCGCGCTCTTTTTCTATTTCCAGTGGGTCAAAGAGTGGATGACGCGCCATATCCGCGAGAACATCCATCACTACCGGTAAATGTTCGGCGGGTACGCGAGCGGTATAGTTAGTCAGCTCTTTGCCCGTACTTGCATTGAATACTCCACCAACACCCTCAATCGCCTCTGAGATAAGCCTGGCTGTCGGGTACTTCTGCGTACCCTTGAAGAGCATATGCTCGATAAAATGCGATATTCCCGCAATAGCGTTCGATTCATAGCGCGAACCAACTGTAAAAAAGAATGAGATGCTGGCAGAACGCATACCTGGCATGGGGGCCATAAGTAAGCGTAACCCGTTCTGTAGCGTTGTTCGCTGGTAGTACATTGAAAATTGTTTCTTCTTCCTTAGCCAAAAACCTCTACACACCCAATTGCACGTGAAGTGCGACACTATTATAGACGTTTTCAGGATGTATGGCAACGGGAAAAGGAGTCGGGGATAGCCATTTTGGGTGTGGGAGTGAGCTTGCTTAGACAAATCATAGTAGGGGCCATGCTCGCATCGAAGTAGAGTGAACATGGCCGTCTATGAAGCGTTTCGGTTTTAGAACAGGCCAACGTCATTTGCCAGGTCACCCAGGCCTCCTAAGGGACCCTCTCCTTCGTGGCGGCCATATCCCCTGTCTCTCTCGAAGCCATGTTCTACCTCGTGAAGCAGTATTTCTCCACCGATGACTGCTGCTGCGCCGCCTAACGCCCCCATAGCCATATTTCCACCTGAACCTTGCATGAGTCCGCCTATTCCTCCCTGCTGGCTTTGCATTGGTATGTTGGCTGGTGTTGGCACAATGCCGGCCAGGCTGGTGCGGCAACTGGGACAACTGGTGGTACCCACAGGCGACATTGCCATGCAAATAGGACAACGCAGTACCATGGGTTGCTGCTGTTGATAGCCCATTTGTCCGTACTGCTGAGGATATTGTGTATTGAATTGAGGTGGCTGTTGGGGGTATTGTGCATTTGGCTGTGAATAGCCTGTTTGTGGTAGCGAGGTTCCAGCATTTTGTGTTATAGGGCTACCACATCCGGCACAGAAATTCACGCCTGGATTATTCTGCCGTCCGCAATTTGTACAATAAACAAAGCCAGGCGTTGCCGGAGTTGCAGGCGTTGCCGAAACTTGCATACTCTGACCACAATTCGTGCAGAAAGCCATGCTTACAGGAACTTCGGCGTGGCAGGCGGTACAGGTGCGTGTTAATGGCTGAGGCGGTGTAGATGTAGCAACTGCTGTTTGTGCGCCGAGTGATGAGCCACAGTGCATACAGAAAGCTGCGCCTGGCTTCACAATTCCATTGCAACGTGGACATACGCTCGTTGAGGCTGGTTGCCCCTCGGCACTACCTGTTGGCTGTACAGGCGTGCCGCACTGTGGGCAAAATTTTTTGCCGGTTACGTCGTTGCCGCAAGATGTACAGGATGCCATAGATGTTGCTTCTCCTTGTATAAATGCGAATGGCACTCTCATGTAGCTTACCTGAAGTGTAACATAGTTTGGTACTTTCGTCGAGAGGCGATTCGTTATAGAGATATGGTGCAAATAGCGCTCATTTTGCGCGCTAATATTTTTGGTGGTCGCCTTGACGTGAGAAGCCGTTCCAGCTATAAGTTGGAACGGCTTCTCACGTCAGCTTTTCCTTTCGATGACTCGTAAATCCATTATATCACACACACTCCTTGAGTGCTGCGTTGCTACTGATGCCACGCAGTTTCATGAGCGCAACCACTTCGAGCTGGCGTACCCGCTCACGAGAGATGCCTAACTCTTTACCAACTTCCAATAGTGTGCGACTGCGTCCATCGCCAATGCCATAGCGGAGTGTAATTACTGAGCGTTCGCGAGGGGTGAGCAGGGCCAACGCACGATGAAGTTCTTCGCCAAGCAGGTGCTGCGATGCGGTTTCAGCAGGCGCAGGCGCTGCGCTATCTTCCAGCGTGTCCGCTAAAGAATAGCGAGCTTCATCGTCTACAGGGGCATCCAGGGAGACGGGTTGTTCAATGATGCCGAGAAGATCTACGACCTCGTTGACATCGATATTGCATGCCTCGGCTATCTGCTCCGGCAAGGGATCTAGTCCATTCTCTTGCGATAATTGAGCCGCGACGCGGCGCACCTTGCGCAAACGTGTTGCGACATGTTCGGGTAAATGAATCAGGCGAGACTGTTCACCGGCCGCACGACTAACAGCCTGACGAATCCACCAGGTAGCATAGGTGCCAAAATGACAGCCGCGACGATAGTCAAACTTCTCTGCCGCGCGCATCAAGCCCAGGTTCCCTTCTTGAATGAGGTCGATTAAAGGGACGCCTGTGCTGGTATAACGACGTGCGATGGCGATCACCAGGCGCAGATTCGACTCGATTAACTTACGGCGTGCCAACTCATCGCCCGCGGCAGCTCGTTGAGCGAGTTCAACCTCTTCTGCATGTGTCAGCAGACCAAGTCCGCGAATATCGCGCAGGTAGCTCTGAAAAGCATCCTCAGAGCCCAGCGCATGCCGAGTTGTTATGCGAGTACTTCGTGAACGCCCAGGTAACCCTTCCAGCGTACCGGTGTCATTACCATCTTCCACCTCATCGGTATCGTCTAGTAATACATCGATTACTCCCTCCAGCGCAGGATCCAGTTCACCTAGCGGCTCAGTATCGCGCTTTGCCGGGGTGCTGGTCAATAACTCCTCTAACCCGGTTCCAAAGTCGGATCTGGTAGCGGGGGGAGACGCTACCGATTTAGCAGATGTGGGCGGCGATAAAGTGTACACTTTATCGCTCACAGGATCAACGATTGCCATATTTCCACGCTCCCTTCGGGAAACCTACCGACAAAATCAGCTGCCGGACTCCTCCGTGTGGCCTCGTGGTCAGCGCTCACAGACCTGCAGCATGCTCGCGCTGAACGTATACAATGCCTAGCCATTTTCTTTGTCTCAACTCTAATTGTATAGAGTAACGGAGGCCATAGCATCGGGTAAATACCTTAAATCAAATCAGGTTCTAACTGTATCTTCCTGATGTTGTTACGGCAACATCAGGGAATACGATGTAGCTTGATTAACAGTTTAATGCAATTCGATCTCCTCAATAGCCCCAGGTTGGCCTCGTGGAGGTGGGCCTTCGAGGAAACTGCATTTCCAGGAGTTCCTTCTATCTATAAGTAATACGCTTAACCTGGTTAAAACGTTACGCTTGCTTCTTCTATATGGGGTAGATCATGGTCGATCAGGATTTTCCTCATCGAAAGGATCATGAACTCCGTGCCCGCGATCATAGAGGAGTTGCTCAGGGTCTCCCAAGTGGTCCTCATAATCAGGACGCTTCTTCCATTCTTTTTGCAGCGCTTCATCTGCGCTCATGGTTAATTGCACCCGGTCATTTTCGATGGAAGCGATTGCACTATATGGAATGTAGCGGTCTGTAGGAAAGAAGAAGCCTTTGTGTACAAGAAAAGAATCTTCGTAAACCTTTGCTATATGACCTAATCTTTGCCCGTCGGATGCGTAAACATGCATGGATGGATGAACATCGTGTGCGCTCCAGCTTGCCATAGTTGATTGCCCTTTCTATCGAGTATCTTGTTTTGTGCTACGTCAAGTTACATCGAAAAGTTTCACCAGGTGCCTGCTTACCCAGCAACGAGAGTTCGAAGCTAGTTCATCATGGCAATTATCTGGCGAATGGCTTTGATTTGCCGTTGTATATCTTCTGTGTTTTCGACAGCAGAGGCATGTTCTAGGTAGGCAGTGAGGTCTTGTAAAGCACGAGCGTAGTGTTTGAGGTGGAAGTGAACAATCCCACGATCCCTTCGTTCAAGCGGTGCGTCGGCAGTCAGCAACAAAATGCGGTCACAAACCGTGAGCGCTCGAGCATAGTCTTCCTGGTGGATGTAAATATGCTTGAGATTGGTAAGCATACGCACTAATAATTGCCTGTGACTCACCGGTTCTAACCACTGCGGGTCGAAATCGGTTTTGCGTTTGAACACCCGCTGTATGTGTTCGCGACAATCCTCTTCGCTGAGTAGGCGTCCCTTTTCGTATGGGTCGATGTAGATGTAGCCATTTGGTAGGCGACAATGGACGACAAAGTGAAAGGGGAGGCCAATGCCCTCAATCTGCAAACCTATACGCTTACCAACTTCCATATACACGAGCGAGAGTGTAATGGGAATGCCACTACGTTTCTCTAGCACCTCATTGAGGAAACTGTTAGATGGGTTATAGTAGTCTTCCTGATTGCCTTTGAAATGCTCTTGTTCAAAGAGCACCTGGTTCATTGCCTCAATTGCTGTTAGAGGATCAACCTCTCCTGGGAGTCGTATGAGCTTATCAGGCTCTGATACGCCAAGTGTTGCACATACTCGCCTCGCTAACAGGTCGAGTTGTGCCAGGCAACCTGCTATATCCAGTTCTGGGTATTCTTCGAGGGCAATAAGAAGTGCCGCCTGGGCCAGGTCGATGGCGGCGTCATCTTGCGCAACAAGATCAATAAACCCTTTGCGTGCGCTTTGTTGTGGCGTGTCATTAAAAGATTCTTCTGGCATACTGCCCTTTTTTTAAAGCGGAGCAACGGTTTTGAAATTTAAAATAATTTCAGTCCCGGTGACAGCCTCCCTGGCTATTGTACCTTATTAAGCGGCGTGGGGCAATATCGGAGTTTATGTATTTTTTACCTATCTACCTAACCTAACTCTCAACTTCCCCTGGCCGGCCCTCACTCGTCGCTGTAATGTTCGTCCACCTGCGCGCACGATCACTTCATACCATTCGCGTTGTGGGCGGTAGGTGTCGAAATGCTCCTCAATCTCTACAATAGCGAGGCTACCGATCACACGACAGGAGATGGAGGTCTCGGCAAAATTGCCGTTCTGATAGGCGAAGGTTGCACCATCATCCTCGTACAGGGTGTAGCTTGCCAGGCCGTCTTCGGCCATGTAGCAAGTGAAGGTGAGTGGATCAGTGGGGCGCTGATCGGTGTATTGCATTAAGGGCCCGCTGGGAATGATAGTATTGCCACGCACGAGCAAGGGCCAGCGCTCAAGTGGAGCAGGGACATCACTCCAGCCGGCTCCTGGATATTCATCACCACTCCAGTAATCAAACCAGGAACCTGCAGGTAGATAGACATTTCTGCTGGCGGCGCCCAGTTCATAGATAGGAGCGGAGAGCAGAGAGTCGCCTACTAGAAACTCAGATTCTACGCCGGATGCCTGTTCGTCCCGTGGATAGTGGTAATATAACGGCCGCATAACTGGCGCTCCCCCGGTGGATGCTGCATGGAAGAGCGTGTAAAGATAGGGCATCAGGCGATAACGCAATTCGATGGCAGTGCGATAGGCGCTTTCGTAAGGCTCACCAAATGCCCAGGGTTCCTGGTCTGGCTGACCTAGTGAATTGTGGTTGCGACAAAAGGGCATCAGGGAAGCGAGTTGGGCAAAACGCACAAGTAATTCGCCATTACCGGCATTCCAGAAGCCCCCGATATCCACACCGACAAATGGTATACCGCTCATTCCCATATTAAGACACATCGGTATGGCCATTGAGATGTAATCCCAGTGGCTCGTATTGTCGCCAGTCCAGACAGCTGCATAGCGTTGCACACCGGCAGTGCCGGAACGTGTCAACACGAATGGGCGTCTATCGGGGCGTAGCCGTCTTAATCCATTGTGAGTAGCCCGCGCCATCTCCATACCATAAGCGTTGTGAAAGAGAGCATGGGATACAGGAGGGCCATCGGGTCCAGTAGCCTGGTCACCGCCGGCCTTATGTAGCACGTCGCTGCTCATTGTCGTACCATGTATGGATTGTTTATCGGGCTGTGACAAGATGTTTGTCATAGAGGGTTCATTCATATCGTTCCAGATGCCATCAACACCCTGATCGAGCAATCCGAGGTGGAGATTTCCCCACCAGTTACGCACTTTACTGCTAGAAAAATCGGGGAAAACACATTCACCAGGCCACACTTCACCCTTGAAAAGTTCTCCATTCTGGTGACGGCAGAAGTAGCCATGCTCGATACCCTGTTTGTAAACGGCGTAGTTTTCATCGATCTTGGTGCCAGGGTCGATAATGGTGACCAGGTGCAGACCTTGCTGATGCAGGTCGTTTGTCATCTGTGCGGGATTTGGGAACCGCTCTGTGTTCCAGGTGAAGTCACGGAACCCATTCATATAGTCTATATCGAGCCAGATAGCATCGCAGGGATGGTTGCGCTCGCGCAAGTTGTTGGCAACCTGGCGCACCTCTGCTTCGGAAGCGTAGCTCCAGCGGGATTGGTGGTAGCCAATGGCCCAACGAGGTGGCAGCGCCAAACGCCCGGTGAGTTCTGTATATTGCTGCAGCACATTTGCAGGTGTGGGACCGGCAAAGAAGTAGGCAGTTAGGCTGTCTTCTTGCACGGTGATGTTCGCTTCGCTGTCGTTCGTTTCTCCGATATCAAAGTCAACTAAACCTGTATGATCGATCAAAACGCCGTAAGCCGTGCCGTTATCGATATGCAGGCCAAGGTAGAAAGGAACGGAGGTATACATGCTCACGGTTTCTGGGTTATGATGCCGTGGCGGATCAACGTTCCAGACCGGGAATGACTGCCCGCGCTTGTCCATGGTGCCTGTGCGCTCGCCCAGGCCGTAGATGCGTTCCTGGCTTGCTAGTGGACGTGTCAAGCGTATGGTGGTAGAAGAGAAAGCGAACCCTTGCAGATATGGCTCGAGAGCGGCTTTTTGCTGGGTTTCGTCCAGAAAAGCAGGCCATTGTTCATCCCCTTTGGCTACGATCCAAGAATGATAAGGAAGTGTGCCTACTGGACCATCAGTTAATTGGTAGTGTGACTCGGTCAAATGTGTACCACGTTGGGCACGTATACGTATTATTTCACTACCCAGCAACGTGCCTGTGAGCAAGCATTCGAGATTAGAGTTGCTACTGCTACCTATCCAGGTATGCTCGTTTCCGCTTTTGCCCTGGTATTGAAATTGGGTGATTGTGGTGAACAACTGTTGTATCCCCTTTCTAAACTTTTATATAATCTTAACCGGAATCACCCTATTTCGGCAAATCTTTATCTATTCTTAACACGATATCAACCCGAAAATAACCATCTAGAGGGTATCATAGTGTGTGGGGGAAGCCACATGAGGGATGTCCTGGAGGGATATTTTGTGGCTGCATATATGGGGATGTCCTGGGGGAGACAATACGTGACTCGGTGCAAGGGTCATCATCCTGGGGAACAGCAGGGAAAAGCATATTTTTTCACCTGCTACTGGAAAGCTGGAAAGCGCGATAGAAATTGTGCTTTCCGGCTTTTTGTGATTTTAGCATATCTTTCGCCAGCGGCAAGATTAAGAGGTGAGTAAGCCGTAGATAGTCAAGCTGGTTTGTGTTCCCACAAAGACCTTGCCATTGGCAATCGCCGGCACACTGAATTTCACATAGCTATCAAGCCGATCCCGTGTGAAGTTCTGCTCACTGTTGTAGAGTTCGACCCCGATATTTGTGGCATCATAGGCGCGGAGGGTGCCTGCGCCACTTGGTGCACATCCAGGCCCACCACAACTTGCCGGACTAATCACCCAGACGATTCCAGTACCAGGAACATTCTTGTTGCTCGAAATCGAGGGGGTTACGCCAGGGTAACCGAAAGTTTCTGGTGTCTGAGCGGTCGCTGTGACAGAGAGGGTAGCCTTATTCACCCGGAAAGCCCTCAGGTGATCCCCTGCTTCCCCGATGTAGACCAATTGGCCACTCGTAGCCGTCCCGACCCAATAGCCGGGGATTCCGAAAAAGCCACCGGTTGCGTTCTCAGGGAGCTCCTGTATGACTTGATCGATATCGGTCCGTGTTTCTGCCTTGCTATTACATTGAAGGGGACCTGGATAGCTGTGGAACTGACCCATATGATCTCGGTCAAGCACGTAGATACGACCTTCTTTCCCCACGCCAACAAGCAGGTGAGGGTGAGCTGTGTGAGACTGGTCGGGTAAGAGCAAGACTCCCCCTGCACCTAGATCTTCATCGCGGCCATCCAAGCACTCCTGGTTGAAGGGGGTAAAGTAGTCCAAGAGAACCAGGCCATTATCTGTACTCAACTTCACCAAACTGTTGCCTGCATCTCTGTGGCCTGGTTGATCCAGGTCAAAGGTGCCGTTACTGGTCGTGAGATATACATTGCCCTGAGCATCAGCAGCAGGTCCCGCTCCGCTCATCCAGATCCCCCCTTCTTGGCCATCAGGGGTCGTATTATAGACCCCGACTTGCCGAAATGCTCTGCCATTGTAGGTGTAGCCGATCACCCAACCATGGTAGGGGTCTGTATCGCCAAAAGATCCCCATGCGATGTAGACAACACCATGCTCGAACAGCAACGCGGGACGCTGGTTGGCTTGCCTGCTATTAAAGGATACCAGAGAGGGTATCTCCTTGCTCTTGTCATAGCCTGTTCCTTTGACGAGAGCGAGAATAGTCACCGGGCTCCCTGGCTTGTCTTTACCTGTCGTGATATCGAGGGCGTGCAGTCGCTGCACATAGCTGTTGCCAGGTTCCCTGGTCATGGCCACCACATACATAGTGTTGGTAGTCAGGTCAATGGCGGGGGTTGCAGTAATACCAATATATGGATGGATATCCTGATCAGGATACTTCAGAAAAACATCCGTAGCGGAGACAGTGGTCACTGTAGGGGGATGGAGAAAGCTCGTCTTCCATAGTGGGGCAACCGCCTGCCTCTGGTCAGCATCAAACGCGTAGACACTGTCGTGTTCCGTAGCCACATAGACGACATGATAATGATGGCCTTTGAGAGTGACATCAGGGACAACGAGCGGTTGTGCATACACCTGTCCATCAACCGGATAGGAGACCCGTTTGCCAAAGTGTTGCGCATTGACATTGCGCGTGTTGAGAAGAGTCTCGTTGAGGTTTTGTCCTGTGCGCTGGTTATCATTGTGAAAGGTCAAAACGGCAACATCATCCGGCACAGTAAGCTGCTGATAAAAAGGGAAAACAAGAGAAGAAAAACCACCTACCGTCCTTCCTCCAAGATACAAGCCCGCAAGGAGTAGCAGGAGCATCAGAACGATGAAAATTTTCGCAGCGAGAGGGCTGCGAGGGAAAAGGTTGACGCGCATAGAGACCTCTTTCTGATACATCCATCTGTTTGTAGTCTTGTGAACGTTCGTGCCAGCTAGCATGCTGTTCGCGCGCCTGGGAGCGCAAGGACTCCAGCGTCACCCGTGCAACCGAGCCTTACTGGATGGACCATAGCTCTTCCAGAAGAGAGGTTTCTGCCGCCAGAGTATGCCAGGAAATGTCCTCCGTCAGATGATGAAGGAAATGTGAGCTTCTTCCACGACCGGCTGCATATCGTCTTCTCTGCTGCTAGTATGAGGAGGAAGCGCCATGAAAACGTCATAGGCATCGTCATGAACGGGAAGTGCCTCTATATCAGGCCACATTACTGCCAAATCAGGCCACATTACTGCCAAATACTATTGCCCTCTTCGGTTCCACGTTAAAGAGATGATGCGATAGGCTTAACTGGCATCGAAGAAGGCTATACTATGCCCTTTTCACGAAATTTAGCCAAGTGTAGAGATAATCAGGAAAACCTTTGTTGATAACCTGCGGATAACCTGTGTAAAAATTGTTGAAAAGGATTTGGCACTACAGTCGCACTTTTTTAACTGAACCATAGATGATTTGCCGAAGAAAGAAAAACGCTTCAGGAGCTTCTTTCGTTCATGTGGCATGCTGTGGATGTAACGACCATCTTCAGCGATCTCAGATGAAAGGAGAAGATCATGAAGCGAACTCAGCATATCACCTTCAACGGACCCAGGACGACGCCCACGGATGTCTGCCGTTGGGCGCAGGAACTTGCTCGTCTGCATGCCCGTCTTGCCCCGCGCTTTGCCCGACCAGAGCCACATCGTCGGATGCTGGCCTACCTGCAAGGTATCTTGAGTGACATCTCCCGAAAGAACAGTTGGCAATTGGCCGAACACGCCCGAGAAGCGCGTCCTGATGGCATGCAACGCTTGCTCTCGCAAGCCGTCTGGGATACGGATGGGGTACGTGATGACCTGCGCTCCTACGCGCTCGAGCAGCTGGGCCAGGAGTCGGCCATCCTGGCCATCGATGAAACCAGCTTTCCCAAACGGGGGAAGAAGTCGGCTGGGGTGGGCGTGCAGTATTGTGGAACGACGGGTCAAGTGGAGAACTGTCAGGTGGGCGTCTTTCTCTCGTATGTGACGACCAAAGGCCATACCCTCATTGATCGCGAACGCTATCTGCCGTTCGCGTGGTGTGAGGATCGGGAGCGGTGTCGGGCTGTCGGCATCCCGGAGTCGGTGCGCTTTCAGACCAAGCCAGAACTGGCCATCCAGATGCTCGAACGAGTCTTCCAAGCTCAGCTGCCCATTGCCTGGGTGGTGGCCGATACGGTCTATGGCGGCAACCTGGAGCTGCGTCTGTGGCTGGAAGCCCATCAGTATCCTTACGTGCTGGCCGTCGCTTGCAATGAGCCCGTTGGGTTCCAGACACCTGCCGGACGCCGACGAGAAGAGGCGGCAGTGGTCGAAGCGTTCGTCCTTCATGATGAGGATTGGCAGCGCCTTGCGATGAGCGAGGGCACCAAAGGGCCTCGGCTCTTCGACTGGGCAGTGGTGCCTATGTTGCACCAGTGGGAGGACGATGGATGCCATTGGTTGCTCATCCGCCGCAGCCTCACTGATCCTAACGAGAAAGCGTACTACTTCGTCTTTGCCCCCAAAGCAACGAGCTTGCCAGAGATGGTTGCGGCCATTGGCGCACGTTGGCATATCGAGGAAGATTTTGAAAACGCCAAAGATCTGGGGCTGGACCACTACGAAGTGCGCAGCTTCTTGGGCTGGTACCGGCACATCACGCTTGTCTTGTTGACGCTTGTCTACCTGGCCGGGATTTGTGCCACCACCGGGAGCTCCACATCTGCTTCGGTGCCCTCTGGGTCTGCCACTCCCACCCAACATCCTGTGCTTCCCCTGACGATCCCTGAAGTGCGCCATCTGCTCGCACGGCTGATCTGGCCCACCTCTTCGTCGGTGCGCTGGGTGCTGGCCTGGTCGTGGTGGCGTCGCTGCCACCAAAGTCGTGCCAGCTATCACCATACCAGGCGTCGCCTGAAGGCTGGCTAATCCTCGCTTCATTACAATGCTCCACTGAGAGTGGTGGTCTCTGCTCTCTGTGACCCTCCTTCCCAACAATGCCCCATGCGCTTAAGCGCACCACCGCGCATGAAATAAGCTCAACGTTTGCTTATTTCAGGGGAATGTCCTGGAAGTCTGGGAGTTCCGGGACATTTCCTGGGGGAGGAGGGCGTCTTGTGAACGCTTTTGTCCTTTTTGGAAAGGAGTCTTGATCATGGTAACGTTTCCTGTCGCTACGGGTGCTCGATTGCTTGGAATTCATCCCAAGACCTTGCACCATTGGCTCACCGCGGCCAATTTGCCCCTGGCTGCCCACCCCAGCGATGCACGCCTCAAATGTGTGGCCGAGGAACACCTCCTGGAACTGGCTAGACGACATGGTCGCCCGCTACCGGAGCTGGCCCAGGCTCCCGGTTCGTGCGAGGAGCAAGCCAGGTCCTTGCCTACAAACGAGGGAGCACTTGCTCCCACCGCCTCTGCGTGGCCCACAACCTCTCCCCCTGAGACAGGCCTGATCCAGCAGCTACTCAGCCTGGAAACCAGGATCGTGGCCCTGCAGGAGCAATTCGCCGTACTGGCTCTGGCTCTGCTGCAGGAACGAGAACAGCGCTACGAGCAGCGCATCACGGCGCTGGAAGCGTTGCTGCGCTCCTCGCTTGAGGGGCAGGGGGTGCTGCAGCAGGCAGATGACGACGCGACCTTGCGTGGGGCGCTGCTGAGTCGGCAACAAGGTCTGCATCCGGCAGATCAGCGCGCCCGCTCGCGTATCACGGCCCTGGTCGAATACAGCAGCCAGGGGCGCTATGTGCTGTTGAGTCCGCACCAGGGAGAACTCGAGGTGGCTCCCGACTCGCCGCAGTGGTTCGATTGGCTCGCCTCCCTGACCTCTTTCCGATTTGTCGGGAAAGCGGGGCGCTTTTCGGCCTATCGCGAATATCGCGGACGGGGCCAAACGCGTTGCTGGACCGCCTTTCGCTATTTCCACCATCGCACCCACAAGCACTATATGGGCGTGACCGACCATTTAACCATCGACTGTCTCGAGCAAGCGGCGGCGATTCTGCAGGCTCAACTCCCGTCGCTCTAAAGGCGCTCGGCTGGACTCGCTATGCCCTTCCTTCTCTCCTTACAAGTGCAACTGTAGTG
>Ga0137383_10000626_pt1 | contig 18886 bp, 18 predicted proteins | sample SagtaG_19_FD_104817 | JGI IMG/M metagenome (GOLD analysis project Ga0137383, IMG submission 104817) | Vadose zone soil microbial communities from Sagehorn Ranch, Mendocino, California, USA - Sage2_R_40_16 metaG | ecosystem: Environmental > Terrestrial > Soil > Vadose zone | place: USA... | reverse complement strand
GGCCCCAGCCGCTCCGCACCGCGCTGCTGACCCAGGAGCCGCTCCGTAAAATCTACTCGCTCCGCCAGTTCCGCCACCTCGCGACGGAGCTGCGCCACGGATTCCAGCAACTCTTCGTTTCCGTCACCTTCACCGCTGGACCGTTTGGGACCCCCCCGCAGCCGCTCGGCGTAGGCCCTGCCGACCGGCGACAGCGCGAGCATCCAGGCAAAGAACCCGCCCACCGCGAGGATCGGAATTAGAACTTCCATCGGTCAGGCCTTCGGCTTGGGGAGCGCGGCGTCGCGCTGCTGCGCCAGCAGCCGCTCGGCGAAGTCGAGTCGCTCCTCCAGCTCCGCGACCCGACGCGAGAGGTCGTCCGGGTCCGCTGGGAGCCGTTCGACCGGCGGACTCGCTGCCCTCAAAAACCGCTTGGCGAGCGTCGGCACAACCAGGACGGCCAGGAGCGGCCCGCCCACCACGGCCGCCAGCGTGAAGAAGACTTCGATCCCATGAAACATGCTCGGGGCTTATCCTCGCGGCTTGGCCAGCAGCCGCTCGGCAAAATCCATCCGTTCGGCGAGCTCCGCCACCTCTTGCCGCACCTGCTGCAGCTCGGTCAGGATCTCGTCGCGCTCTTCCTTCTCCAGCCCCGGGCGCCGGTGCTCGCCGGCGATGCGCTTCGCGATCGCCGCGGCCACGGGGCGCAGCACCCAGAACGTCCCGCCGAAGAACATGAACGCCGCTACCGCCTCGGGGCCATTCATCGATCACCTCGCGCCAAACGGTCGGGGTCGCGTTGCTTGGCCAGCAACCGCTCGGTGAAATCGACGCGTTCACCCAGCTCGGCGACTTCGCGGCGCACGTCGCGCAGCTCGGTCAGCACGTCCTCGCGCAGCCCTTGCAGCTCGTCCTTGATGCCGACGTCGACGCGCGGCCGGATGCGCTCCGACAATGCGCGCACCAGCGGAAAGGCGAGCAGCGCGAACCCCGCCATCGCCAAGACCGAAAGGAAGACTTCTTCAGGCCGCACGGGTTACCTCACCGGCCTCCCCGCCGCGGGCAGCGCGCGTTCGTCATGGCGCGCGAGCATCCGCTCGGCAAAGTCGAGCCGCTCCTGTAACTCGGTCAGCTCGTGGCGCAGCGCTTCCACGTCGCCCCGCAGCTCCCGCACCTCGTGGTCCGCGCCGGCTCCCGTACGCCCGGCCAACCGATCCGCCAGCGCCCTGCCGAAGGGGCCGCGCAGCACGAAGACCGCAGCCGTGCACACGAATAAGATGCTCATCGGTAATCCGGGACCGTCTAACACGCCGCCTCCTTGTCCTGGTGCAACCTACCGTCTAGTCCGCTGGCTGCAACACCTTACGCAGAAACTGCCCGGTGTGGCTGCCCTTGGTGCGGGCGACGGTCTCGGGCGTCCCTGCCGCCACCACCCGCCCCCCCGCGTCCCCGCCCTCGGGGCCGAGGTCGATGACCCAGTCGGCCGTCTTGACCACGTCGAGGTTGTGCTCGATGACGACGACCGTGTTGCCCTTGTCCACCAGCCGGTGCAACACGTCGAGCAGGAGCCGCACGTCCTCGAAGTGGAGGCCCGTCGTCGGCTCGTCCAGGATGTACAGGGTGCGCCCCGTGTCGCGTTTGGCCAGCTCGGTGGCGAGCTTGACGCGCTGCGCCTCGCCTCCCGACAGCGTGGTGGCCGATTGTCCGAGGTGGATGTACCCGAGACCTACGTCGTTCAGGAGCTCGAGTTTCGACCTGATACGCGGCTGGTGCTCGAAGAAGTCGAGCGCGTCGGCGACGCTCAGGTCCAGCACGTCGGCGATCGACTTTCCTTTATATCGCACCTCGAGGGTTTCCCGGTTGTAGCGCCGGCCCTTGCAGACCTCGCACGGGACGTACACGTCGGGGAGGAAGTGCATCTCGACCTTCACGAGACCGTCCCCCTGGCACGCCTCGCAGCGGCCCCCTTTCACGTTGAACGAGAACCGGCCCGGCCCGTAGCCGCGCAGCTTCGATTCGGGCAGGAACGTGAACAGCTCGCGGATCGGGGTGAACAGGCCCGTGTACGTCGCGGGATTCGAGCGCGGCGTCCGGCCGATCGGGCTTTGATCGATGTCGATCACCTTGTCGATATGGTCGAGCCCCTCGATGCGGTCGTGCGCCCCGGGCACGACCTTGGCCCGGTAGAAATGCCGCGCCAGCGCTTGATAAAGAATGTCCGTGACGAGCGTGGACTTCCCCGACCCCGACACGCCCGTCACGGCCACGAAGGATCCGAGCGGGAATTCGGCCGTTACGTCCTTGAGGTTGTGGTGGCTCGCGCCCACCACCCTGAGCATCCGGTCCTCTGCGACCGCGCGGCGGCGCGGCGGAATGCCGATGCGCAGCTCGCCCCGCAGGTAGCGCGAGGTGAGCGAGTCACGGTGGCGCAGGACCTCCGCCAGCGGTCCCGACGCGATCACCTCGCCGCCGTGCCGCCCCGCGCGCGGGCCGAGGTCGACCACGTGATCAGCCGCGCGGATCGTCTCCTCGTCGTGCTCGACCACGAGCACGGTGTTGCCGAGGTCGCGCAGCTCGCGCAACGTCGCGAGCAAGCGGGCGTTGTCGCGCTGGTGGAGACCGATCGACGGCTCGTCGAGGATATAGAGCACACCGACGAGGCGGCTCCCGATCTGCGTGGCCAGCCGGATGCGCTGCGCTTCGCCGCCCGAAAGCGACGCAGCCGAGCGGTCGAGCGTGAGGTAGTCGAGCCCCACGTCGGCGAGAAACCGCAGGCGGTCCATCACTTCCTTGAGGATCGGACGGGCGATCTCGGGATCGAGACCGGCGCGCCCGTTGCCGCGCAGCGGGATGCCGGCGCAGAACGCGAGCGCCTCCCGCCCCGCGAAGGCGACGACGTCCCCGATGCTCTGCCCCGCCACGAGCACCGACAGGCTTTCGGGGCGCAGACGCTTCCCGTGGCAGACCGGGCACGCCTGTTCCACCATGTACTGGTCGAGCTGCTCGCGTACCGAGTCGGACGCCGTCTCGCGATAGCGGCGCTCCACGTTGTTGAGGACGCCCTTCCAGCCCGATTCGTACGACCCGTGCCAGCGCTCGCTGTCGTACTGGTACGTGAACGTCTTGCCCGGCGCGCCCTCGAGCAGAACCTTCCGCACTGCCGCCGACAATCCCTGCCACGGCGTGTTGAGGTCGAACTTGAAGGCGCGCGCCAACGCCGGCAGCACCACCTTGCGGAGGTAGCCGCTCGGCTCGCCCCACGGCAGGATCACGCCCTCGAGGATCGAGAGGCTCGGATCGCCGAGCACGAGGTCGGCGTTGACCTCACGCCGCGTGCCGAGCCCGGAGCATTCGGGACAGGCGCCGAACGGGGAGTTGAAGGAGAACTGCCGCGGCTCGAGCTCGGGGAGCGAGAGGCCGCACTTGGGGCACGCGTAGCGCTCGGAGAACAGCGTCGAACGGGGACTGCCGCTCTGCCGCACGACTTCGACCACGCCGTCCGCCGCCTTAAGCGCCGTTTCGATCGAGTCGGCGAGCCGCGCGCGGTCGGCGCTACGCACCACCAGCCGGTCCACCACGACCGCGATGTCGTGGTTCTGGCGGCGGTTCAACTTGGGGACCGCCGACAGATCGTGCGTCTCCCCGTCCACCCGCACGCGCACGAATCCTTGCTTCGACATCGCCTCGAACACGTCGCGGAACTCACCCTTGCGTCCCCGCACCAGCGGCGCGAGCACCTCGATCTTCGTTCCATCGGGCCACGCCAGCACGAGGTCCGTGATCTGCGACGCGCTCTGCCGCTCCACGGGCGTGCCGTCGTTGGGGCAGTGCGGCGTACCGGCGCGGGCCCAGAGCAGCCGCAGGTAGTCGTAGATCTCGGTGATCGTCCCGACGGTGGAGCGGGGATTCGAGCCCGCCGTCTTCTGCTCGATCGAGATCGCCGGGGACAATCCCTCGATCGCGTCCACGTCCGGCTTCTCCATCAGGCCGAGGAACTGGCGTGCGTACGCCGACAGCGATTCGACGTAGCGACGCTGCCCCTCCGCGTAGATCGTGTCGAACGCGAGCGACGACTTCCCCGACCCCGACAGGCCGGTGATGACCGTGAGAGTTCCGCGGGGGATCTCGACGCTGATGTTCTTGAGGTTGTGCTCGCGGGCACCGCGTACTATGAGGGCGTCGCCGGACATATCTCTATAGCCTAGTGGGCGCCCCCGCCTCAGGTCAACTCTCCCCCCAACGCTTGCCTATCCCATGCGGTCTTCCTAGGTTAGGCCTCCCATGTCTACCCACGCGCTGCTCGTCCTCACGACCCTCGGCTCCGCCGAGGACGCCCGGGCGTTCGTCACCGGCCTGGTCGAGGACCGCCTGGTCGCGTGCGGGACGGTGCTCCCGGGGGCCGCTTCGGTGTATCGCTGGGAGGGAACGATCACCGAAGAGCCGGAGGTCGTCGTGCTGCTCAAGACCGATGCATCGAAGTGGGAAGAACTGAGCGCCGCCGTCATGGAGCGGCATCCATACGAGGTTCCCGAGCTGCTCGCGTTCCCGGTGGAGCACGCTACGGACCTGTACCTCTCCTGGCTCACGAACGAGGTCGTCGCGTGAACCGGCGACGCGAGCGGCGCTGGCAGTCGTCGCAAGATCGGGCGCGGGTCGCCGCCGAGCTCATCGAGGAGGCCGAGTCGCTGACCGAGACGGGCGCGATCGCGTCGCCGCTCGACGTGGCGCGGGACAAGCTGCCGCCGCCGCTACGCGTCGCGTCGAAGGCACCGGAGGCGCCGGAAGCGCCGCGGGCCAAGCTCGATCAGGAACCACCGGAGTCACCCCCTGAAACGCCCGCGTCCCCTGCGGCACCCGTGCTTCCCGCAGCGCCGGCCGCCGCGGAGCCGGCGCAGCCCGTCGCGGACGACCCACTGTACCTGTCGGCGCGTGAAGCGAGCGAGCGAGGCGACTTCGACCGCGCGGCGGCATCCTATCGCGACCTCCTGGCGCGCGAGCCCGGGCACGTGAAGGCGCGCAACAATCTGGCGCTGATTCTCGACGCGCGGGGCGACCGGGACGGCGCGCTGGCCGAGCTCGATCGGGCCCTCGAGGCCGACCCCAACAACGCCGCGCTGCTGGTGAACCGCGCCGCGGTGCTGGGCGCGACGGGCCGCTACTCCGCGGCGCAGCGCGACCTGCTGCGCGTGATCCGCGACGATACGGCGAACGTCGAAGCGCTCTTCAACCTGGGCGTCGTGCTGACGCGCCGGGGACTGTGGGCCGAGGCCGTGGCACATTTGAAGCGAGCCGTCGAGGCCGATGCCAGCCGCGCGGCCGCCTGGTATTACCTGGGCGATGCGTTGAACCACGTGGACGATCTCACGGGCGCCCTGGCCGCGTTCGAGCGCGCCGTCGAGCTGCAACCCACGAATCCGAAGGCGTTGTACGGCATTGGGAAGGTGCTCGACCGCCTGAACCGGCCCGACGAGGCCACCGTGATGTACCGCCGCTCGCGGGAGGTCGCGGGCAGGTGATTCGCGTGGTGGTGGACGACGTGGGGTTTCTCGCAGCCGACGCGATCGTCCGTCCCGCCACGACCCGCCTCGACCCCACCGCCGCCGCGCTGCGCCGCCTCGAGACGATGGGCGGCGCCGAGTTCCACGATCGCCTGCGCCTGACGCGCGATCTGCCCGTGGGGGCCGCGGTCGTGACCGCGGCGGGCGGTGACCTGCCCGCCGAATTCGTGATTCACACCGTGATCCGCAGCGAGACCGAGCCGGTGAGCCGCGGCAGCGTGACGCGCGCCTGGCGCGCGGCGCTGCAACAGGCGCAGGAGTGGCAGTTCGCCCATCTCAGCGTCCCCCCGATCGGCACCGGCGCCGGCAATCTCACCATCGAAGACGCCGCGGAGATCATGGCGACGGTGCTGCACGTGCATCTCGAGAACTCCGCCTTCCCTGCAGACGTATCTTTTGTCGTGGAGACGCCGGAGGAGCACGAAGTCTTCGAGGCCGCGCTGCGGCGCGCCGCGGCCGCGGGCGAGACGTGACCCGCCGCCACTGGGCCATCGGCGTCCTGGCGGTCTGGTTGCTGTCGCTCGGCTGGCTCGTGAAGCGCGAGCTGTTCCGCTCGACCGGCGCCCGCCTGGCCGACGCCGCACTCTCGGTCCCGCCCGGCGCCATGTTCTACCGGCTCGACCTCGGCTCCCAGCAGGTGGGCTTCGTCTCCTCAACCCTGGACACGCTCACGGACTCGATCCGCGTGGAGGACGACTTTGTCCTCGACGTGGCGGCCGTGGGAAAGCTGCGGCGCACGACCGCCCGCAGCGTCGCCTTTCTCTCGCGGACGCTGCGGCTGCAGCGGGTGGACGTGACGTTCGACGGCGATCTCGGCGTGTTCGTCGCGCACGGCCGCGTGTTGGGCGACTCGGTGCTTCGCGTCTCGATCGTGTCCGAGGGCGACTCGCAAGTCACCCGCATGCCGCTCACCGGCCCTATCACCCTCCCCACGCTGCTGCCGTTGCGCCTCGCCTTCGGCGGCGAGCTGCAGCGCGGCCGCAGCTACGCGGCGCGGTTGTTCGATCCCCTGCTGCTCGCGGCGCGGGACGTGACCGTCCGCGTGGCCGCGGAGTCCACACTCGTCGTAGCCGACAGCGCCGATCTCGACTCGACGACGATGGTCTGGGGGCCCGAGCACTTCGACACGGTGCGCGCGTTTCGCATCGACCACGAGGTCAACGGCGTCCGCGTCAGCAATTGGATCGACGCGCAGGGGCGCGTGGTGCTGGCCTCGGGCCCCGTGGGGTTCGCGATGGAGCGCTCGGCGTTCGAGATCGCGTACGAGAATTTCCGGCGCCGCGACACGGCGCGGGTGGCGCGGGCCAGCGCCGCCCCCGATCCGGGCGACGTCGTTCCGGTGACCGCGCTTGCGGCGGGCGTGCGAGCGGTCCCGCCCGAGACCGGAGTCGCTCGCTTTCGCGTGCGGTTGTCGGGCGTCGACCTGACGGGATTCGATCGGCTGCTCGCGGGGCCCCGGCAGCATCTCACGGGCGACACGCTCGAGATCACCCGCGAGAGCGCGCTCCAGGCTCACGCCATGCCGTACCGTTTGCCCGCCCGGGATAGCGCCCTGGCGCGCTGGCTTCAGCCGGAGCCGCTCATCCAAAGCTGGGACCCGCGCATCGCGGCGCAGGCGCGCCTCATCGTCAGTAGTGGGGGAGGCGGGCGCGACCGCAGTCCCGCCCGAGCCGCGGAGCTGCTCACGCACTGGGTACACGCCAACGTCCGCCGCGAGATCAGCACGACTGTGCCCAGCGCCGAGAAGGTGCTCGAGACGCGGCGCGGCGACTGCAACGACGTCGCGACCCTGTACGTCGCTCTGGCCCGCTCCGCCGGGCTGCCGGCGCGCACCGTGGCCGGCCTCATCTACCTGAACGGCCGGTTCTACTATCACGCCTGGCCCGAGGTGTATCTCGGCGACTGGGTGGCGGTGGATCCGACGTTCGATCAGTACCCGGCCGACGCCGCGCACCTGCGGTTCGCGATCGGCGGGCTCGCGCGCCAGGTGGAGCTCTTCCCCCTGGTGGGCCGACTCACGCTCGAGGTCCTATGATTCGCCTGGAGAACCTCACGAAGCTCTATGGCAGCTTCGTCGCCGTGGACGACATCAGCCTGCATGTGCCGCGCGGCGTGCTGTACGGCTGCCTCGGCCCGAACGGCGCCGGCAAGACCACGACGCTGCGGATGATCGCCGGCATTCTGCGGCCGACCCAGGGCCGGGTGCTGCTCGGCGGCGATGACGTGCACGTCACTCCCCTCTCGGCCAAGATGCGGCTCGGGTTCATTCCCGACCGGCCGTTCGTCTACGACAAGCTCACCGGCGCCGAGTTCCTGCGATTCGTGGCTGGCCTGTACGGGCAAGAGGGCGATTCGGTGGAGCGGCGCATCGCAGAGCTGCTCGAGGTGTTCGAGCTGACGAGCTGGAAGGATGAGTTGATCGAGGCGTACAGCCACGGGATGCGGCAGAAGCTGATCATCTCGAGTGCGTTGATTCATCGCCCCGAGTGCATCGTGGTGGACGAGCCGATGGTGGGCCTCGACCCAAAGGCGGCGCGGCTGCTCAAGGACATCTTCCGGCAGTTCGTCGAGAAGGGTGGCACCGTCTTGATGAGCACGCACACGCTCGAGGTGGCTGAAGCCATGTGCGACCAGATCGCGATCATCCAGCATGGCAAGATCGTCGCCGCCGGGACGGTGGCCGACGTGCGGCGCGAGCACCAGGCGGGGAATGCGAGTCTCGAGGAGCTGTTCTTGAAGCTCACCGGCGGCGCGCACGTGAAGGCGCTCCTCGAGGTGCTGGGCGCGTGACGCAGCCGTCGCTGTGGCACGTGCTGCAGCCCAAGTGGCGCACCGCGCTGCAGCGCATGCGCGAGGAGCGCGACCGCGGCGGGCGCGGCAAGCTCGTCATTCTCGCTACGGTGGGATCGCTGTTCTGGCTCGGCGTGTTCGGAATCCTCTACACGATCCTGAAGTACCTCCGAGGCGTCGAAGAACTTGGGGCGCTCATTCCGAACAAGATCCTTGGGCTCGTCCTCCTCTCCTTCATCTCCATCCTTATTCTGTCGAACGTCATCACCGCGCTGTCGAGCTTCTTCCTCGCGAAGGATCTCGACCTCCTGGTCTCAGCGCCGGTGGATTGGCTGCGGCTGTATTTGGCCAAGTTGGGTGAGACGCTGCTGCATTCGTCGTGGATGGTGGCGCTGATGGCGCTGCCGATCCTCGCCGCGTACGGCGTCATCTACCGCGGCGGCGTGCTGTTCATCCCCTACGCCTTGATCGTCGTCGCGCCGCTGCTCCTGTTGCCGGCGGTCGTCGGCACGGCCGTCACCCTGATCCTGGTCAATGTCTTCCCGGCGCGGCGCACGCGCGACCTGCTGTCGATTATCGCGATCGGCGCGGCGGGAGGCGTGATCATGCTGTTCCGCATCATCCGGCCCGAGCAGCTGGCGCGGCCCGAGGGCTTCCGTAACCTGCTCGACTTCATCACGGTGCTGCGCACACCCACGTCGCCGTTCCTGCCGAGCGAGTGGGCGACGAAGGCGATCATGGGCTTCCTGCGCCACGACTTCGACCCCTTACCGCTGGTGTTGCTGTGGACGAGCGCGGCGGCGTTCGTGACGTTGGGCGCGGTGCTGCACCGCAGCCTCTTTGCGCAGGGGTTCACGAAGGCGCAGGAGGGGGCCGAAAGGTTCATTCGCGGCGGATTCTGGCGCTGGACGATCGGTGGGCTACTCAAGCCGCTCCCCGTGGCCAAGCGCGAGTTCGTCCTGAAGGACATCCGCCTGTTCTTCCGCGATACGACCCAGTGGAGCCAGCTCATCCTGCTGGCCGTGCTCGTCGTCGTGTACGTGTTCAACATCCAGGCCCTGCCGCTGCACCGCGGCGAGCCCGTCGGTTTCTTCTACGTCACGCTGGTTTCGTTCTTGAACCTCGGACTCGCCGGGTTTGTGCTGGCGTCGATCGCCGCGCGCTTCGTGTTCCCGGCGGTATCGCTCGAAGGGCGCCAGATGTGGCTGCTGCGCTCCAGCCCGCTCGATCTGCGCGCGTTGCTCTGGTCGAAATACTGGGTGGGCACGATTCCCCTGCTGATCCTGGCGCTGCTGCTCACCGGCATCACGAACGTGCTGCTCGAGGTCGCGCCCTTCATGATGATCGTGAGCATGACGGCGATGTTCGCGCTCACGCTCGCGATCTCCGCCATGGCCCTGGCCTTCGGGGCGGCGTACCCGCAGTTCGAGACCGAGAATGCGGCGCAGATCCCGACGTCGTTCGGGGGACTCGTCTTCATGATGGCGACGATTGCGCTGCTGGCGGCGGTGACGCTCAGTCTCTGGCAGGCGGTCTACACGTACGTGCGCGCCGTCTACGACGGGCGGCCGGTCGTGATCGATGCGTGGATGATCGGGTGGTTCGCCGTAGCCGCCGCGTTGTGCGCGGCGGCCACGGTGCTGCCGCTGCGAATGGCCCTCCGAAAGATGGAAACCTTCGAGTTCTGACCTACCGCACGCTGAAGCCGCCGACGAGCTGGAAGGCGCTGCCGTTCCCCAGGATGAACTTCGCTTCGACGTAGTGGCACGTGTGGCCGCGCCGGCCCTCGAGCCCAGTCAACAGATTCAGATTGGTGTCGCTCCCGCCCGTGCCGCCCGACAGGTTCAATCCGCCGCCCACGTACCACGCGCCGTAGCGCGTGGGGGGACGGTACTTGAGGTCGAAGTTCAGACCCCACGCGCTGCCGGGGCTCACGAAGTAGTAATCGAACGAGGGATACAGGTCGAGTTGCGGCGTCATCGGCCACGACAACTGCGCGCCAAGCAACACCGCGTCCGCGTCGAAGTTGTAGCCGATGTGCGCGCCGTAGCGCGGCCCGGAGCTCGCGGCCACCGCGCGGCGACGACTGCGGCGCTGAGCGTCCGCCGAGGATGCAACGACCACCAACAGCAACGCGACCAGCGTGACCCGCAGTAGGATCCCTTTCACGACCGCTCCTTGGTTCGGGTGATGCAGACTGATAGGAAACGGCGTCGCGAAAAGCAAGTGGCGGGCGTACATTGCCGCGTGAGCCTCCTTGCGCTGTCGGCGGTCACGAAGCGGTACCCGGGCGTCACGGCCCTCGATGCGGTCGACTTCACGGTCGAGGCCGGGGTGGTGCACGCCGTGGTCGGCGAGAACGGCGCCGGCAAGTCGACGTTGCTCAAGCTCGTGGCCGGGGCCGAGCGCCCCGACGCGGGCGAGATCCGCTGGGACGGCGCCCCCGTCACATTCGCCTCGCCGCGCGACGCGTTGCGGCGCGGCATCACGGTGATCTATCAAGAGCTGGCGCTCGTCCCCAACCTCGGCGCCGACGCCAACATCTTTCTCGGCATGGAGCGGGCCCACGGCGGCGTACTCCAAGCCGATGCCATGCGCGCGGCGGCCGCCAAGGCGCTCGGCGAGCTCGGCCTGTTCATCGACCCGGCGCAGCCGGTGGCGCGCCTTTCGGTGGCCCAGCGGCAGCTCGTGGAGCTGGCCCGGGCGCTGGTGCGCGACGCGCGCCTCGTGGCCCTCGACGAGCCCACCGCGACGCTCACGGCGCACGAGGTGGCGCACCTCGCCACGCAGATCGATCGGCTCACGACCAAGGGGATCGCGGTGGTCTTCGTGTCCCACCGCCTCGACGAGGTGCGCCGCCTCGCGAGCCGCATCACGGTGCTGCGCGACGGGCGGCGCGTGTGGACCGGCGCGACCATCGAGGTGGACGAGGCGGCCCTGATTCGACACATGGTGGGTCGCGACGTCGCCTACCAACGGCACCCCGCGGGCCGGGCGCCCCACTCCGCTCCGGTGCTCGAGGTGCAGGGACTCACGCGCAGCCCCGCGTTCTATGACGTGTCCTTCTCCCTGCGGCCCGGGGAGATCGTGGGCATGGCTGGGCTCGTGGGCGCTGGGCGCAGTGAAGTCGCCCGGGCGCTGGCGGGGATCGAGCCGTGGGCCGCCGGTGCCGTGAGTCTCTCCGGCACGCCCTACCGGCCGCGCAGCCCGCGCGAGGCGATCGATCGCGGTCTGGCGTACCTCCCCGAGGACCGGCAGCGCGACGGCCTGGTGCTGCGCTTCACGGTGCGCGAGAACGTGACCTTGCCGGTGCTGCGGCGCTTCGCGGCCCGCGGGCAGATCCGGCGCGAAGACGAGATCAGGGGTGCGCGCGCGGCCGCAACCGCCGTGGACCTCCGCCCCGCCCCCCCGGACATCGAGCGCCCGACCGTTCAACTATCCGGCGGAAACCAGCAGAAGGTGGTCGTCGCCAAGTGGCTCCTCACCGATGCCCGCATCATCGTGTTCGATGAGCCGACGCGCGGCGTGGACGTGGGAGCGAAGGTCGACCTGCATCGCCAGATCCGCAGCCTGGCCGACCTCGGAAAAGCGGTGCTGCTCATCTCGTCGGAGCTGCCCGAGCTCCTCGCGCTCGCCGACCGCGTCCTGGTCATGCGCGCGGGGCGGGTCGCGGGCGAGCTGGCCGGCGAGGCTCTGAGCGCGGAGCGCGTGATGGCGCTGGCGGTGGAAGCCCAATGATACGGCGTTACGGTGTCGTCTTCGCTCTACTCGCCCTCTGCCTGGTCGCCGCGCTCTTCGTCCCCGGATTCCTGGCCCTCGGCAACCTCACCACCATCCTGCTGCATGTCTCGGTGAACGCGATCCTGGCCCTCGGCATGACGTTCGTCATCGTGACGGGTGGGATCGACCTGTCGGTTGGGTCCTTGGTCGGGTTCGCGGGTGTGCTGACGGCGGCGGCGCTCACCTCGACGGGTACGCTCGATGCCGTCGGCGTGGGCGGCGCGACGCTGCTCGCGTTGCTGGTGGGGACGGGGACCGGCGCCGCGGTGGGAGCGGCGAACGGCGCCCTGACGGCGTACGGCCGCATCGCTCCGTTCGTGGTGACGCTCGCCACGATGACGATCGCGCGGGGCGCGGCGCGGCTCGTGACCGGCGGCGTGCCGATCGGCTTCCCCGCCGAGGGCGATCCGGCGTTCGCGCAGAAGAGCGCGGCGCTCGACGCCCTGCACGCGATCGGCGGCGGCCGCATCCCCGTGCCCGGGCTCGAGCGTGGATTCCCCATGCCGGCGCTGATCATGCTCGCGCTCGTGGCAGCCGGCGCGTTCGTCCTGACGCGCACGCGGTTCGGGCGCTACGTCTACGCGATCGGCGGGAATGAGGAGGCGGCGCGCCTCTCGGGGGTCCCCGTGCAAGGCGTCAAACTCGGCGCCTATGCGATCTCGGGTGGGTGCGCGGGCCTCGCCGCTATCCTGCTCGTGGGCCAGCTCAAATCGGGCGGGCCCGACGCCGGACTTTTGTACGAGCTGAACGCGATCGCGGCCGCCGTCATTGGCGGTGCGTCGCTGCTCGGCGGCGTGGGGACGGCGTGGGGCGCACTCGTCGGGGCCCTGCTGATCGGCGTGCTCAACAACGGACTCGACCTCCTGGGCGTGCAGTCGTTCTGGCAGGAGATCGCCAAGGGCGCCATCATTTTGTTCGCCGTCACATTCGACGTCTGGACCAAACGAGGGGGGGGCGACCATCATGCGTAAGCCACTCGTGTTGCTGCTCGCCGCCGCCGCCCTCGTCTCCGGAGGCGCCTGCGGCAAGCGCCGCGCCGGCGGCCGGCCGCTCGTCGGCGTCACGTTGCTCACCGAAGCCCATGTTTTCTATCAGGACCTGAAGCGGGGGATGCAGCAGGCCGCCGACAGCCTGGGACTCGACCTGCAAATCGTCGCGGGCGAGTGGGACCTCGCGCGCCAGACGTCGCAGGTGGACAACTTCATCAACCAGCGGGTCGACGCGATCGTCGTCGCACCAGTGAACTCCAACGGTATCGTCAGCGCCATCGAGGAGGCCAACCGCGCCAAGATCCCGGTGTTCACCGCCGACATCGCGAGCGACGGCGGCGCGGTGGTGGCTCACGTCGCGAGCGACAATCGCCAGGGCGGGCGGCTGCTCGGCGCCTACGTCGCGAAGCGGCTCGGCGGCGGCGGCAACGTCGTGATCCTGGATCAGCCGACGGTGAACAGCGTGCGCGATCGCGTCGCCGGGTTCCGGGAGGCCCTCACCGCCTTCCCGAACATCCGCGTCCTGGCATCGCCGGCCGTCGAGCGCGGCATCCGCGACGTCGCGAAGCAAAAGATGGACAATCTGTTGGCCACAGGCCAAAAGATCGATGCAGTGTTCGGCACGAACGACGACTGCGCGCTCGGCGCGCTGGCCGCGATCCAGGCGGCAGGACGCACCGGCATGATCGTCGTCGGGTACGACGCCACCCCCGAAGCTCGGACCGCGATCGCCCAGGGCACGGCGCTCGTCGCCGACGCGGTCCAGGACCCTGTGACCATCGGCCGGCGCACGATCGAAGCCGTCGCCGCCCGGCTGCGCGGCGAGCCGGTGCCGCCCGTCGTGCCGGTTCCGGTGGGTTTGGTGGAGCGTGACTCGCTGCCACGGTAGCAGATGACCGGGCCGCCGTCCCCCCCCCGCCCCCCCCGCCCCCCGCGCCCCTCGGCCTTCATGAGGAGCGGCGACCCGGCTCGGGTCGCGGAGCAGGAGGAGCGACTCGCCGGGGACGTGCAGCGGGCGGCTATCGGGCAGTTGCTTGCCGGAGGGCCGTTCGCTGAGACGCTCCACCTCGTCCTGGCCCTGCTGGTCGCGGCGCTCATCTGGGACTCACTCCCTGTCGAGCGGACAATCGGGTGGGTCGCCGGCGTCGCCGCGGCGGCGGGATTGCGCACCTGGTGGCGGTTGCGCGCACGCCGGCGCAAGCCGTCCGACCAGGAAGCGCTCGCGGCCGTCCGCCTCACGATCGTGGCGATCGGGCTCGCCTGGGGCGTGGGCGCGGCCGTCGCGATCCCGGAGCTCCCCTTTCACGACGCCGCACTCATCCTCGTGGTCGTCGCCGGCATCGTCGCCGGCGCGACCAGCACGCTCGTCGGCGACCGGCGCAGCTTCCACTATCTCCTCGTGACCGCCCTGGCCCCGATTGTCGTGGGGATCATCCTCATGCCGGGTCACGATCGCTCCCAGTTCATCGCCGTCGCGCTCGTCGCCCTGTTCGCCTGGGGAATGAACCGCGTGCACGCGCGGGTGCACCGCACGTTCGCCGAGCGGGTGCGGGCCGCGACGCTGCTGCAGGCCTCGAGCGAGGACCTGGCCCGCCAGCACGCCTACCTCGACGGGCTGCTGGCCAGTGCCCCTGTCGCCATCTCGGTCATCGAGGAGGGGGGCCGGGTCCAGGGGATCAATCCGCAATTCGAGCGGCTGTTCGGATACACGACCGAGGAGGCGGTGGGGCACGATATCAACGCGTTGATCGTGCCGAAGTCGGAGATACCGAAAGCCAGCCAGTTGCAGCGCCGCTCGCGCCGTGGTGAGACGGTCGTCGCGGAAGTGGAGCGGCGTCGCAAGGACGGGACGCTCGTGCCCGTCCGGCTCTCCGCACGGCGGGTGGAGGGCGGAGCCGAAGATCAGGTCTTCGTGATGTACGAGGACATTTCCGACCGGCGGCGCGCGCAGGACGCGCTCACTCAGCTCGCCAGCATCGTGGAGACGTCAGAGGACGCGATCATCGGCCAGACGCTGGACGGCAACGTCGTCACCTGGAACGCGGCGGCGTATCGCATGTTCGGGTACTCGGTGGGTGAGATCCAAGGGAAACACATCTCGCTGCTCGCCCCACCCGATCGTGCCGGTGAGGTCCAGGCTATTCTCGAACGCATCCGGCGGGGCGAGCACATCGACCACTTCGAGACGGTCCGCCTCAACAAGGCGGGCACGCCGATCCCCGTTTCCATCAGTATCTCGGTTACTCGGGACGCAACGGGACGCATCAGCGGGTTCTCGACGATCGCGCGCGACGTGCGCGAGGAGGTGGCGACGCGCGAGGCGCTGCGCCAGGCGCGGGACGCCGCGGAGCGGCTCGCCCACACGCGCAGCGCCTTTCTCGCCAACATGAGCCACGAGATCCGCACGCCTCTGAATGCCGTCCTCGGCCTGACCGAGCTGCTGCTGGACACCGAGCTCGCGCCCGAGCAACGGCACTCGTTGACCCTGGTGCAGGTCGCCGGCGAGACCCTGCTCACGTTGCTCAACGACATTCTCGACCTGTCGAAGATCGAGGCGGAGCAGGTGCGGCTCGAGGCGATCCCGTTCGGGCCGGCACACCTGGTGGAGACGACGATCGGCCTGCTCACCGGGCGCGCGCGGCAAAAACGGCTCGAGCTCCTGGTCGACGTGGCCGCAGACGTGCCCCCCATGGTGCGCGGCGATCCGACCCGCCTGCGTCAGGTCCTCACGAACCTCGTCGGCAACGCGGTCAAGTTCACGGAATCCGGGGAGATCGTCGTCTCCGTCAGTGGCCGCGCCATGCCGGACGGTCGTGCCATGATTCGCTTCGCCGTGCGCGACACCGGGGTCGGCATCCCCACGGACAAGCTCGAAACGATCTTCGAGGAATTCGGTCAGGCCGACGAGAGCACGACGCGGAAGTATGGCGGCACCGGGCTCGGCCTGACGATCGCGCGGCGGTTGGTGCATCTCATGGACGGTGACCTGACGGTGACGAGCGCCATGGGCCAAGGCACAGAGTTCGCGTTCGCCGTGCCCCTCCTCGTCGAAGCCGGGGTTCCTACGGTCCAGGGCCCGGCACCCCTGGCTGGGCGGCGCGTGCTCGTGATCGACGACAACGCGACCAATCGCCGGATCGTGCGCGGGATGCTGGGCGCCGCGGGTCTCCACGTGGGGGAAGCCGACGACGGTGATGCGGGGCTCGCCGCCCTCCAGCGTGCCCAGTCGAGCGGCACGGCTTATGACCTCGCGATTCTCGATGCACAGATGCCCGGCCTCGATGGGTTCGCGCTCGCCGCAGCGGTCCGCAGCTCGCCGGCGATCGTCGGCACCCGACTGTTGATGCTCACGTCGTCGGGTGAGCGCGGCGACGGCCAGCGGTGCCGGGACCTGGGCATCAACGGCTATCTCACCAAGCCCGCGTCCCGCACCGATCTCCTGGAGGCTGTGAATGCGGTCCTCGGCATGGCGGCTGCCGCCGCGCCCCTGGTCGTCACGCAGCACTCGATCGCGGAGTCGCGCCGCCGGCTCCAGATCCTCCTCGCCGAGGACAACGTCGTCAACCAGGAAGTGGCGGCCACGATGCTGCGCAAGCGCGGCCACGACGTCGACGTCGTGGGCGACGGCCGTGCGGCGGTGGAGGCGGTGGCGCGCAAGCGCTACGACACGGTGCTGATGGACATCCAGATGCCCGAGATGGATGGGTTCGAGGCGACTCGTCAGATCCGGTCAACCGCCGCCGGTCGCGACCTGCGGATCGTGGCCCTCACGGCCCACGCCTTGAGCGGTGAACGGGAGAAGGGCCTGGCGCAGGGCATGAGCGACTACCTGACGAAGCCGTTCAAGGCGCACGACCTCTTCGCGATGGTGGAGGGCCGGGCGGAGGCGGCACCGGCCGCCGCCGCTCCCCCCTCCCCGGCTCCTGACGTACCGGTCGACCTCGACACATTCCGCCGCGACATGCGCGAAGCGGGCGTCGAAGAAGCCGTGGACGCGATCCTCGATACGTTCGTGGAGTCGGCCGGCGAGCGCATCGGCGCGCTCACCACGGCGCTCGCCTCAGGGGAGGCCCAGGCGATCAAGCGGGCGGCGCACGCGTTCAAGTCGTCCGCCGGAACGATCGGCGCGAAGGGGCTGGCGGCGTTGTTGCAGCAACTGGAGGTGCTGGCCGAGGCAGGCGACGTCGCGCAGGCCCGGGCGCTGAGTGAGCGGTTCGCGCAGGAGAGCGCCGCGGTCACCGCCTACGTGCGGCGCGCGCGGCAAGGCGCGAGCTAGGCGGCGACCCGCGAGCCGCAGCGGTTGCAGTAGTGCGCGTCGGTTTCGAGCGCGCTGCCGCAGCGGGCGCAGTACCCGGGCGCGGTGCCGAGACGGCGGCCGCACGCTGAACAGAAGACGGCGTCGGGCTCGGGGCGAGGACCATCGACGGGACAGGTGGGTCGTTGGGTTGACTGACCCCGGGCGACAGCCCGGGGTTCGTGTATCCCCGGGCTTGCGCCCGGGGTTAGTCCGGCCTCTCCCCGGAGTGCGGCCAGGGCTTCCTGGGTGTATTTCGCATGCAGCTCATCGTAGTCCGCATCGGAGAGCTTCCCCGTCGCGCGGTCGAACTCGATTTCCTTCAGCGCCCGCAGCGCGACGGTCCGGGGACTCAGGTCGTCCTCGGGGTAATCGCCCTCGTTGTCCGCGGAGCCTTGGTCCGCCTCAGGCGCGGGCCTGAGGATGGGCCGCAGCACGTAGTAGGTCGCGCCTGTGGCGAGCAGGATCCCGAGGATCAACTCCAGCATCGTGGCGTCAGCCCGGCAGGCGCTCGAGCTCGCGGCGCAGCCGCTCGAGCTCGGCGGGGGAGGCGTCGATGTTGCCGCCCAAAGACGCCGGCGCCGCGGCCTCCGCGGCGGCGCGGGTCCAGCGCCGCAGCGCCAGGATGAGGAAGCCGGCGGCAACGAGGACGACGAGCGAGGGCACGAAGTAGCCGACGAGGTTGAAGCCGCGCACGGGCGGCGCCATCAGCACCTGCTGCCCGTACTGCGCGATGAATGCATCGATGATCTGCTGCGCGGTCTTCCCCTTCTCGGCGAGCGCCACGACTTGGGCGTGCAGCCCGGGGCTGTACGTGCAGTTGAAGTCGGTGGTGCGGCAGGTGTAGATGTCGAGCCCGCAGCCGCAACTGCATTTGAGCTGCTTCTCGATCGCCTGGTATGCCGCGTCGGTGTCCACGGCGGTCGTCGGCTCGAGCGCCCGGCCCGCGCTCGCCGGATCGGCGACTTTGCCGGCGGGACCGGCGCCTGGGAGGGAATCCTGAACACGGTTGGAAGGTTGGAAGGTTGGAACGAGGGATACGATGCCCAAGAGCGCGATTCCCAGAAAGTCGCGCCTTTCACATTCCATCTTTCCATCCTTCCATCTTTCCATCCTTCGTTCCATCATTTCGACTCCAGTTTCACCGCGTACCCCGCCTGCGTGCGCCGCACCGCCGGCGGGCCGCCGCCCGGCCACAACACGATGAGGCCGCCGAACACCAGCACGAAACCGCCGAACCACACCCACCACACGAGCGGGTTGATCGTGAACCGGTACACCGCCTGCTCCGTCCCGTTCACCAGGCCGCCCAGCACGACGTAAAGATCCTCGCGCAGTCCGCTCCGAATCCCGACCTCGGTCGAGGGCTCGAAGGTGTTGCGGCCGAGGGCGTCGACGTGCTGGCGTTTCTCGGTCTTCAAGCGGCCCACGTGCTTGCCATCGCGACTCACGTCGACCAACGCGGCGGTGACGCGGCGATTCAGCGCGTCGTAGCT
>Ga0137383_10000621_pt1 | contig 18962 bp, 15 predicted proteins | sample SagtaG_19_FD_104817 | JGI IMG/M metagenome (GOLD analysis project Ga0137383, IMG submission 104817) | Vadose zone soil microbial communities from Sagehorn Ranch, Mendocino, California, USA - Sage2_R_40_16 metaG | ecosystem: Environmental > Terrestrial > Soil > Vadose zone | place: USA... | reverse complement strand
CCGGGTCAGGGCCTGGGCGAGCGGGCCGGCCTGCGCGTCGGTGCGGTAGAGCACGGCTATGTCGGCGAGGCCGGCCTTGCCGTGGTCGTGTCCGTCGGCCCGGCCGCTGTCCAGGCTGTGGAAGGACGCCCCGCCCAGCAGGCGGTCGATGGTGGCGGCGATCCAGGCGGCCTCGGCGTACTCGTCGGCCGCCTCGTCGAAGGTCACGACGTCCGCGGGACCACCCCGGGCCGCGACCGCGGTCCGCCCGGGGACCAGCGTGGCCGGCGCTATGGCCTGCATCGCGGCGGTCACGATCGCCGGGTTGGAGCGGTAGTTCCTGGTCAGCTCGACCGTGGTGGCCCCCGGGTGATCAGCCGCGAACCGGCCGAAGATGCCGACGTCGGCGCCGCGGAACCCGTAGATGGCCTGATCCGGGTCCCCGATCGCGGTCAGCCCGGTGCCGTCGCCGCTGATCAGGCGAAGCAGATCGTACTGGGCCGGGTCGATGTCCTGGTATTCGTCCACGCTGATCCGCGGCCAGCGGGCGCGCAGCCGGGCCGCGGTGGCCGGATCGTCGCGGAGCAGGGCGGTCGGCATCTCCACCAGGCTGTCGAAGTCGACCAGGTCCCGGGCCGCCAGCTCGCGGCGCAGGGCCAGCGTGCCATCGGGATCGAGCCCGGCGACCAGCGTGCGCCCGTCTCGCTCGGACGCGGTCAGTTCGGTCGCGACCTGGAGCCGGAGGGCCTCATCGGCGACCTTGAACCGCGGGGACAGCCCGGCAGCGTCGTAGTGCTCGCGCAGGATCCGCAGGCCCAGACCGTGGAACGTGGTCACGGTGGGCTGGCCGTCCTGGCGCGCGCACAGCGCGGCCAGCCGGTCCTGCACCTCCTGGGCCGCCCGGCGGGTGAACGTGATGGCCAGGAAGCTCCCGGCGGCCAGGCCGCGGTCCACGACCTGGTGGGCGATCCGGTGGGTGAGCGTCCGCGTCTTGCCGCTGCCCGGTCCCGCGATGATCAGCAGCGGGCCATCGGCGGTGGCCGCGGCCCGCTGATCCGGGTCCAGCCCGTCGAGCAGCGATCCGGACGCGGACCCGGCTGTCGAGGGCAGGGGCGGGGCGGGCGGCGCGGCGTCATCCCGGTCACCCCGCGGGCGCGCGGGCCGGGCGGCGGGGCGAGGGACCCGGGGCCGTTCGGCATCCTTGTTTTCCGCTAGGCCGGCCACCGCGAACAGGGCGGTTCCTTCGAGTTCGTCCGGCTGGAACAGGCGGATCGTGCCGTACTCGCCGTCGTACCCGGCGTCCCGGATGACCTCACCGCGGCGCAGCCGGGCGATGCCCTCGCCGAACCGCGACCCGCCGACGCGACGCAGGTCGTCGAGCGGGACGTTCCGCAGGATGCTCAGCTCGGGTCCGAGCGCGGCGACGAGCCGCCCGACCTCGCCCACCACCTTCTTGCTCTTCGGCCCGGTGGCCAGGATCTCGCCGACGATCTCGGGCAGCTGGACCAGGCTGGTGAACCCCGCGACCCCGGGAGGGCGGAATCCCGCCGGGCGGTCGGCGAGCTCGGCGACCCGGTGCAGGACGCCGACGGTGAGGGGCTTACCGCAGTGCGGGCAGGTCGTGCCGAGCTCCCTGGTCTGCTCGGGCTCGACCCGGACCCCGCACTTGCGGTGCCCGTCCAGGTGATACTTCCCCTCCTCGGGAAAGAACTCGACCGTGCCCGCCAGGCCGTTCCCGGTGCGCAGGGCCGCCGCCATCGAGAAGTAGTCCAGCTCGGTGTCGAAGACGGTGGCCTCGCGGCCAAGCATCGGCGGCGAATGCGCGTCGGAGTTGCTGACCAGGCGGTAACCGTCCAGCGAGGAGCAGGCCCAGTTCATCGGCGGGTCCGAGGACAGGCCCGTCTCCACCGCGAAGATGTGCCCGGCCAGGTCGGCGTAGCAGTCCTGCACCGCGTCGAAACCGGACTTGGAGCCGAGGACCGCGAACCACGGCGTCCAGACGTGCGCGGGGACCAGGAAGCAGCCCGGGTCGGCCGACAGCGTGATGTCCAGCAGATCACGGGAATCCAGGCCGAGGATCGGCCGGCCGTCGGAGGCCAGGTTGCCGATCTTGCTCAGCGCCGCGGTGATCCGGTCCGCGGCCTCGAAGCCCGGCGCGTAGATGAGGTGGTGCACCTTCCTGGTGCGCTCGTCGCGCCGGTAGATCGTGGAGATCTCGACCGAGAGCATGAACCGGACGGTGCCTGCGCAGCTGGCCGGGGAATCGCGGCGGACCTTTTCTTCCAGCTCCGGCCGGATCCGGAACAGGCCGGGCTCGGCCGGGACGAGGGTTTCCTTCAGTTCCGCCGCCCACGCGGGGTGCGTGAAGTCGCCGGTGCCGAGCACCCGCAGGCCCTTGCGCAGCGCCCACCACGACAGGTGCTCAAGGTCGCAATCCTTGCTGCATGCGCGCGAGAATTTCGAGTGAATGTGCAGGTCAGCGTGGAACATGTGGGCGCGGCAACTCCCTGGCGCGGTCTGGACCGGGTCTGATCCTGCCACGGCACGCGGCTCGCCGCTCGCGGACTCCGAAGAAACGGCGGCCCCCCGTGTGACGCCGTGTGCCCGGCGTCCGGCCCGGCGTCCTAGCGCTGGCTCGGGCGCCGGGCCGGACGGCCCCCCTCAGGTAATGCCGTCCACCCGGTGGACGACGCCGCAGTCCACGCCGAGCGCGGCGTGATGCTTGCGGATCGCGTCTTCGCTGGGCCCGTCGAGCAGGCAGTACACCTGGCCTTCGGGGTTGTGGTACAGCTCAACCTGCCGGACGCCGAACTCGTCCGCCCGCTCGTTGCGGGTGTCGTCGGCGATCTGCGCGATCGCCTCGCCAGGCAGCCTGAGGTTCTCGTGGTAATCCATGAACCGGGGCATGTCGGTCCTTCCTTGCTGGCGTGGTGTCGGGACAGGATCAGGCCGAGTTGCTGAGCAACCGGCGGCGCGCCGAGCGGGCACGGTCGGCCAGCACCGCCGCGACGGCCGCGACCAGCGCGGCCGCGATCGCGATCACGGCGATCTGCCAGCCGGGCATGCCCCCCACGACCACCGTGTGGACCACGGACGGCGGGGTGATGGCTGTGCCAGCGTCTCCGCCCCCGTTGTCGGGCAGCGGGATCCTTGCCACCGACGCCTGGGCGGTGCCCGCGAAGGCCGCCGCGATGACGCCGACGCTGGCCAGCACGACACCCAGCCTGCTCAAGCCCTTGATGATGCGCATGATTTAGTTCTCCCTCCCCGGGATGCGATCGTGGCCGCGGCCACCCGGATCGCTGCGTTGCTTACACAGCGACGGTATGGCGGCGCCACCGCATCCCGGATCGGGAGCGACTACCCAGATTTGTGTTCCGGTTCCCTAGTTTTCGGCCGGCCGGCACCGGTCCTGCTCGGCTAGCGGGCAGGAACGTCCCGACCGCCGGTCGGGACCGATGCGATGCCGACTGGCCAGAGCGGACCCTGCGACCGCTCTGGCCAGGGCAGCCCACGTCGGGCTAGCGGAGCTTCTTGACCCGGTTGACCACGGGGTGCGATGAAGCCTGCGCGACGGCCGGAGCGAGCAAGAAACCGGCGGTGACGAGAGCAGCGGAGGCGACGACTCTGGCACGGAAATGCATTTGGTCCCCTGATTCAGCGGCTGCCTCGCCAGGCCCTCTGGCGTTCCCCGTCGCATTGCGAAGCATCGTATTGGGGACAATGGCCGTGCCGTTGGCAATGAGACCAAATTGGGATTTCTAAATCCTGCGAAGATCATGATTGCGGACGGGCCGCCCCCTCCGGCCCGGACGCGGGTCGCCGGCAGCTGCCCAGCGTCGGTAACGCCCGTCACATCAATACCTCATGCCCCACAGATCCGCGGCCTGGCCGCTGTCGTTTCCATGGATGTGGCAACCTACTCAAAAGATTCAGTACGTTGTCACATCCATGGGTTCCGATCAGGAAGGGAGGCCGATCGTGTCACTCGCCTGGGTGCCCTACGCCGACCGCGCCGAGGCCGAACGGCGCCTCAAAAGCAGCCCCGCCGGGCTGGAGCTCGACTTCTACCGGGCGGACACAGACGCGCTCCCCGCCACCATCGACGAGGTCGCCTTCTACGTCCTGCCGTACATGAAGGGGCCGGCCGTCCTGGAACAAGCCGCGGACATGCCCAAGCTGCAGGTCGTGCAGACCCTCACCGCCGGCTACGAGGAGTTCCTGCCGCTGCTGCCGCCGGGGGTGACGCTGTGCAACGCGGCGGGCGTGCACGACACCAGCACGGCCGAGCTGGCGATCGCCCTCACTCTGGCCAGCGGACGGCATCTGGACGAGTTCGCCCGGAACCAGAGCGAAGGCGCCTGGCGGTTCGCCTTCGGCCGGGCCCTCGCCGACCAGCGCGTCCTGATCATCGGCTACGGGCGCATCGGCGAGGCGATCGAACGCCGGCTGCAGGGCTTCGAGGTCGCCTCCGTCACCCGCGTGGCGCGCCGCCCCCGCTCAGGGCCGCCGCAGGTGCACGCGATCGAGGACCTGCCAGAGCTGCTACCGCAGACGGACGTGGCCTTCGTCATCGCGCCGCACACCCCGCAGACCGAGCGCATGATCGGCGCCCGCGAGCTCGCGCTCCTGCCGGACGACGCCCTGCTGGTCAACGTGGCCCGCGGCAAGCTGGTCGACACCGACGCCCTGGTCGCCGAGCTGTCGACCGGGCGGATCCGCGCGGCGCTCGACGTGACCGATCCGGAACCCCTGCCGGCCGGCCATCCGCTGTGGCGCCAACCCGGGGTCCTGATCTCACCGCACGTCGGGGGGGCCAGCTCGGCCTTCGCCCCACGCGCGGACCGGCTGATCGCCGCGCAGCTGAACCGTTTCGTGGCCGGCCAGCCGCTCGACAACATCGTCAGGGCCCCCTAACGAGCGCAGCGCGGTGACGAGCACGTCGGACACCGGCCCGCCGGGACCGGAGTGCGTCCGCGCGACCTTGCGCCAGCCCCATTTGGCGAACGCGTGCTGCGCCGCGCTGGCCGCGGGCGCGACGGTGAGGGCCGCGCGTTCCTCGGGCCGGCTGGCCAGGATGAGGTCGTGCAGGGCCTGCGCGATGCCCTGCCGCCGCCATGACGCGCGCACCAGCAGGTCGGCTAGGGCGAAGGTGCGGCCGGGATGCTCGGCGGTGACGTCGTCCGGGAGCGGGGCGGTCAGGTCCCGCCACCAGGAGGTGGACGGCCGCAGCGGCATCCCGGACGCGTAACCGATCAGGTAGCCTCCATGCCGGGCCTCGGCGAGGACGAACCCCGGCTGGCGGCGCTGGACCCGGAAGCGGACGCCGTACACCTCGGCGTCATCGGCCCGCCAGTACGGCGGGTCGGCGTACACCTCGGCGTGCAGCACCTGGTACTCGTCCGCGTGCGCGGCCGCCTGCCCGCCGTCGAGCAGCTGGAACGTCAGGCCGGGCGCGGACACGGTCACTGCTTACCAGGACCGAACGGGTGTGAAACCCACCGCTCCCCCTCAGCCGTCGAGCACGGCCAGGTCGAGCATGGCCAGCCGGGCGGGGTCGGCGATGACGTCGATCCGGGAGATCTTGTCGTCACCGATGGTGAAGGCCAGCGCGATGGTCAGCCGCCCGCGGGGGGCCATCACGATGCCCGGGGTCCCGTTGACCAGGGCCACGCGCGCGTACCGGGAGCGCACCGAGGCGGCGCGCGCTCCCCTGGCCACGGCGGCCGCGCCGCGGATGGTCACCGGAGCGCCCGACGGCCCGGCCGCCGCGTCGGCGTGCAGCACCACCTCGGGGTCCAGCACGGCGATCAGCGCGTCCAGGTCGCCGCCGCGCGCGGCGGCCAGGAACGCTTCGGCTACCTTCCGCTGCCTGCCCAGGCGGATGCCGGGCACCGAGGCGGTGCCCTGGAGCCGGCGGCGAGCCCGGCTGGCCAGCTGGCGGGCCGCGGCCGGCGACCGGCCGGTGATCGCGGCGATCTCGCCGAACGGCAGGCCGAACGTGTCGTGCAGCACGAACGCCACCCGTTCGGCGGGCGCCAGCGTGTCGAGCACCACCAGCAGCGCGAGCCCGACCGCGTCGGCGAGCACTGCCTCCTGGTCCGGGGCCTCCTGCTCCGGGCCCTCTACCGCCGCGTCGTCCGGGTCCAGCGGCTCCTCGCGCCGCGACTTGCGCGAGCGCAGCATGTCCAGGCACACCCGGGCCACAATGGTGGTGAACCATCCCTCGAGGTTGGCCACGGCGCCCGCGTCGCTGCGCGCCGCGTGCAGCCAGGCTTCCTGGACGGCGTCCTCGGCGTCGCTCAGCGAGCCGAGCATCCGGTAGGCCATCGCCCGCAGCCGGGGGCGGCTCGCCTCGAACCGCCCGGCCAGCAAGTCGTTCTCGTCCATCGGTCACATTTTCCCTGTCGTGTTCCGTCACAGCCATGACGGATCAAGTCCGGCTGGTGTGACCGGTCCCCGGGACGCCAGCCGCTAGTTCCCCGGTCCGTGCAACCCGAAGATGAGCCGCTGGTCACCGGGCCGGAAGGTGCCGCCGAACTGCGAGCTGTCGCCGATGTCGCGGCACCGGGCGAGCAGGGCGCGGCCGAGGGCGAGCTGGCTGCGTTCCCAGCTCGCCAGCGCGGTCGGCACGTCCCCGTCGGCGGCTACGAGCTCCCCGGCGAGAGCCCAGCCGTCGGCGGCGGCCTTGGCCGTGCCCGCGGCCGCGTGCGGCCGGACCGCGAACGCGGCGTCACCGATCAGGCAGGCCCGGCCGAACGCCATGCGGGGAACCGCGATGTCGTAGACGACCTGGACGAACGGTTCGGCCACGCCGGTCACGACCGCCGCGATGGGCCGGGCGAGCCTGGCCGCGGCATCCTGCCGCATGGCGGTGAGCGGCTTGTCCCTGGCCGCGGCGGGCGGCAGCGACACCGCCCGGTGGACGCCGTCCCGGCCGGTCATCAACGCTTCGAGCTCCTCGCCCGCGGCGACGTTGACGTACCAGACGAAGTTGACCAGGCGGTCGCCGGCGGTCAGCGCGCCGCCGGGACCGGGGATGGGGTAGACGAGGATGTGGCTGTCCTGCAGCACCTGGTAGGTGATCGCGTCACCGAGCAGCTCGCGGGTGGCGGCGGGCAGGGCCTGCTCGGGCAGCGTGCCGCGCCAGGCCACGTAACCCGAGTAGGACGGCCTGACCTCCGGCAGCAGCCGCGCCCGGGCCAGCGAGGTCACGCCGTCGGCGCACACCAGCAGGTCGGCGTCGGCAGCCGAGCCGTCGGCCAGCGTCACGCGGACCGAGTCCCCGGACTGGCTGAAGCCGGTGACCTCGCTGCCGAGCAGGTAGCGGCCGGGGTCGAACAGCTCGAGCAGCGACCGGTAGATGGTGTTCCACGACGAGAACAGGTACTGGTGCCGCTGCTCGTGCTCGATGCCGCCGTCGGGCCGCAGGAACCGGATCCAGCTGGTGGACGAGCACACGTCGGCCCGCTGCCGGCCGCCCCGTTCGGTCAGGTACCGCAGGGTGGCCTCGAGGGCGGCGATGCCCGCGCCGCGGGCCTGCAGCGCGGCCGACGACCGCTCGAAGACCCGGACCTCGCAGCCGGCGTCGCGGAGCACCAGCGCGGCGGTAAGACCGCCCACCGATCCGCCCATGACGACGACACTGGGTTGGCCGGACACCCGCTGTGTCCTTAGGGGCGCCCGAACGTGGCGACCTTCACCACCGCGAGCTCGAACAGCACCCGCCGCTCGTCCATCGAGGGGTCGCGCAGAGCGTAGGGCGGCTCGTTGCCGGTGTACTTCACCCAGATCCGGTCGAGCTGGTCGGTGACCCTTTGACCCTCCGCCGGGTCGTCCTCGGAGACCTCCCGCTTGACCACCGTCTTGAGGCTGAGCCAGAGGTAGGTGTTCTCCGGGTTCATCAGGAGGAAGGTGGCGTTCGGCGCCTGGCGCAGCCAGGCCACCTTCTTGCGGTGGGTGGCCAGGTTCAGCAGGACGGTGTCGCCCTCGTAGTCGAACCAGACCGGGGTCAGGTTGGGCTGGCCGTCCAAGCCCGTCACCGCGACGATGGCGGTCACCGGCTCGTCGAGCAGCCGCTTGTAGATCGGGTCGAGGTCAGCCAGGCTCGCCACCGGCTCCCGGTCGCCGATCATGAACTGACCGGGCTGGGTGCCTTCGGAGACGTCCCTGAACTTCGCCACGGTAATGGTCACTGCGCATGCTCCTTCGCACTCGCACTCGCGCCGCCCAGGACATCGGATAAGGGGCAGCGCACCTGAAGCGCCCGGCTGATGCCGGGCACGGATCTGCGTCCGGCCTGGCCCCGGCTGAGGTCCATGACCGCCGGGTAGGCGGCCGGATCGACGCTGGCGTCGATCACGGTGGGACCGGGCCGGCCCAGCGCGTCCGCCAGCGCCGCGGCCAGATCCCGTTCGGTGGTCACCGCGGCGCCCGCCGCGCCCATCGCGCCCGCGGCGGCCGCGAACGAGACCGGGCCGTACCGGACCGCATCGTCGCCGCCCTGCCCGGCCGGTTTCTGCTTGAGCTTGATCAGGCTCAGCGCGGCGTCGTTGAAGACGATCACGATGACCCGCAGGGACATCCGGACGGCCGTCTCTATCTCGGCCAGCGTCATGCCCAGGCCGCCGTCGCCGGTGAAGGCGATCACCGGGGCCCGCGGCGCGCACAGCGCGGCGGCGATGGCGGCGGGCAGCGCGTAGCCCATGGTGGCGAGCCCGCTGGAGACGAGCAGCCGGCGCGGTTCAGGCACCTCCCACAGCGGCATGGCGACCAGCATGTGCGCGCCCGCGTCCACCGTAGCGATGGTCTCCGGCGGCGCGCACGCCCGCGCCGTCGCGACGACCTGCTGGGGGGCAAGCCGCCCCGGCGCGGCGATGGCCGCCGCGGTGAGCCGCCGGGCGGCGTCCGCCTTGGCCGCGTGTCCCGCGTCCGGCGGCCAGTCGTGGCCGGGACCGGCGGCCAGCACCTCCAGGGCCCGGGTGAGCGGCATCGTCAGCACGGTCGCGCCGGTGAAGTAGCCGCGGTACCCGGGGCCCGCCGGGGCCGCCCCCGGCTCGGTGACCAGGACGGTCCGCGCGGGGTAATCCCACGACGCCGGGATCATCTCGGCCTCGTCCACGCCCAGCCCGATGACGAGATCGGCCGCGCGGAGCAGCGGCCATTCCATCGTGCCGCCGGTGACCAGGCCGGCCGCCTCGGCGGCGGAGTCCGGGAGGACGCCGCGGGCCCGGTAGGTGTGCAGCGCCGGGATGCCGCGGCCTGCCAGGGCGTCCCTGATGGCCGCGGTCCGCGGTATCGCCTCCGCGCCGAGCAGCAGCACCGGGCGGCGGGCCGCGCCCAGCGCCCCGGCCAGCACCGAAGCCCCGGCCAGGACGGAGGCGCCCGCCGAGGCAGCGGGCGGGCCGTTGCGGTCGGGGCTGGTGCTGCCCTCAGCCTGGGCCGCGGCGCTGTCGTCCATGCTCGCGACGCTGTCGTCCATGCTCGCGACGCTATCGTCCATGCTCGCGATGACCGGGCCGGGCGGCGCGGCCAGCGCCGTGCGGACGACCCGCGCGGCCGCCTGGCCGGCCCGCCGCCCGCCCACGGTGACCACCGCCTTGGCCACCGACCGGCCCAGCGCCATCTGGTCGATCCGCTGGTGGCTGATCCGGCCGGCGTCGGCGGCCGCGACGGTGTCCGCGATCACCACCACGGGGAGCCGGTCGAGAGCCGCGTGCGCGATGCCGTTGACCGCGCTGGCCAGCCCCGGGCCCCGGGTGACGACCACCGACCCGGGCGTGCCGGTGAGGTCGGCGCAGGTCGCGGCCATGATCGTCGCGGCGGTCTCGCCGCGGGCCAGGACGAAGCGCAGCCCGGCCGCCGCCGCCGCCCCGACCACGTCCAGGTTCGGGCCGCCGCCGGGCACGCCGAACATCAGCCGCGTTCCCGCCCTGGCCAGCGCCCCGGCGATCGCGTCGGCGGCCGAGTCGGCCGGGCCCGAGCCGACCGGTACCGCGCCCAGCGAGGCGCGGGCAGTGCTGGCTTCCAACGAGGCTCCTCTTTAGACGGTCATTCTGTGGTGCCCGTGGGACGTCGTCAAGGCGTGAAACCCGCTCGTTCGGGACATTTTCCGGCCCCGGCCAGCTACCGGGCCTGCGGCTTGCGGCGCCCGGCGACCGTCGTGAACGCCTGGTGGCGAGATGATGAACGAATCCGGAACTGCCCCGAGGACGGGGAGGAGGTGAGACGATGCCGGATTCCCTTTGGGGCCGCTGGCGAGGATGGCTGCGGGCATTGCCCGTCCTGCAGGGGGTGCTGCCCGTCGACCGGTCCCGGGTACCCGCCGATATGCTGGCCGGCCTCACGCTGGCCGCCCTCGGCGTCCCCGAGGTGCTCGGCTACGCCAAGATCGCCGGGATGCCGCTGGTCACCGGCTTGTACACGATGCTCCTCCCGATGGCGGTGTTCGCCCTCCTCGGCTCGTCCCGCCACCTCGTCGTCGCCGCGGACTCGGCGACCGCGGCCATCCTCGCCGCCGCGCTGGCCGGCCTGGCGGTAGCGGGGTCTCCAGCGTACGTCCGGCTGGCCGGGCTGGCGGCCCTGCTGGCCGGCGCGATGCTGCTGGTGGCGCGGCTGGCCCGGCTCGGATTCCTGGCCAACTTCCTGTCCCGCACCGTGCTGGTCGGGTTCCTGGCCGGCGTCGGCATCCAGGTCGCGGCCGGACAACTGCCTGACATGCTCGGGATAACTGCCGCAGGCAGGCAGACGCTGCCCAGGCTGCTGGCTACGGTGCGCGCGCTCCCGCACGCTCATCCGTCCGACGTGGCCGTGTCGATCGGGGTCATCGTGATCGTGGTCGCGGCCCGGCGGATCACCCGCCGGATCCCTGGGCCGCTGATCGCGGTGATCATCGCGATCATCGTGAGCTGGGCCGTGGGCCTGGCCAGCCACGGCGTGGCCGTGGTCGGGAACGTCCCGCGCGGGCTGCCGAGCCTGGGGCCGCCCGCCCTCGGCTGGCATGACACCGCCGCGCTGCTCGGCGCCGCGGCGTCGATGTTTGTCGTCATCATGGCTCAGAGCGCGGCCACCTCCCGCGCCTACGCGGTGAAGTACCAGGAACCGTTCAGCGAAGACACCGATCTGGTCGGTCTGGCCGCCGCCAACACCGCCGCCGCGTTCTCCGGCACGTTCGTGGTCAACGGCAGCCCTACCAAGGCGCAGATGGTCGACAGCGCCGGCGGCCGCAGCCAGCTGTCGCCGCTCACTGCCTCCGCCGTGGTCCTGGTCGTCCTCGTGCTGTTCACCGGGCCGCTGGCCTATCTGCCGGACGCCGCCCTGGCGGCGGTGGTCTTCCTCATCGCCATCCAGCTCGTCGACGTCACCGAGATGCGGCACATCCGGGCCTGCAGGAAACACGAGTACGCCGTGGGCGTGCTCACGACCGTGGCGGTGGTAATCCTGGGGGTCGAGTACGGTATCGCGCTCGCCGTCGTCGCCTCGATCGTCGACCACTTGCGGCACAGCTACAGCCCGCTCAACAGCGTCCTGGTGAAGTCGGCGGAAGGGCACTGGCAGGCGGTCCCGGTCACGCCGGGCGCCCGCACCGAGGAGGGCCTGGTGGTCTACCGGTTCGGGACCAGTCTCTACTACGCCAACGCCGCCAAGCTGCTGGAAGATGTCGCGGCCCTGGTCGGCCACGGCGCCCCGCTGCGCTGGATGGTCGTGGACTGCGCCGCGATCGGCGACATCGACTACACCGCGTCCACCGGCCTCAGCAAGCTCGTCGAACACCTGCGCCAGCGGCACGTGCGCCTGGTCCTCAGCTCCGTCCTCGGCCCGGTGCGGCAGCAGCTCGACCGGTACGGCATCAGCGCGGCCCTCGGCGCCGGCGCCTACTACGCCACGCCCGGCGAGGCCCTGGAGGCCTTCCACGCCGCGGCCTGACCCAGGCCGGCCCCGGCGCGGGCGAGCGCTGGCCGGTCACGATGATTACGCTAGCTGCCACCCAACGGAAAGAAGCTCGCGTGACCGCCTCACCTCCCTCGCCCGGCCGGGTCGCGGTGTTCACCCTCGGCGGCACCATCGCCATGGCGCCCAGCGCGCCCGGCGGGGTGGTTGGGGTGGTCCCGGCCCTGACCGGGCAGCAGCTCCTCGACGCGGTGCCCGGGCTGGCTGGCCTGCGCGCCGCGATCGAGGTGCACGACTTCCGGCGGGTGCCCGGCGCGTCCCTCACCATCGCCGACGTCTTCGACCCTGGCCGCGCTGGCCGGGCAGATCCCGGTGGTGTTCGCCTCCCGTACCGGCCGGGGATCGGTGCTGGCCGCCACCTACGGCTTCCCCGGCTCGGAGCGGGACCTGCTCGGCCACGGCCTGATCAGCGCCGGCTTCCTCGATCCAGTCAAGGCCCGGCTGCTGCTGCACGTGCTGCTGGCCGGCGGGGCGGCCCGGGCGGAGATCGGCGCCGCGTTCCGCGCGGCCGGCGGGTAAGCCCCGCGGGCCAGCGCCTTCTGCGCGCCGATGGCGTCGCGGACGATGGCGTCCAGCAGCCGCTGCTCATCCGGCGCCGCCCGGTTGGCTGGCCGACGGCGAGTCCGTGACCGGACGGGCCCACAAGCTGATCAGGGTGCGCCGGAGGAACAAGCCGGTCAGCACGGCCAGCGCCAAGATGGCGGCGTCCCGCCCGGACCGGGGCCGCCGCGGGACCATCGCCTGCGGTGGCTGTGCCCGCCGGAGCTTCCCCAGCCTCAGCCTGTTGCCGATATACACCGCGGCCAGGCCCGCCAGTAGCCCGGCCGCCAGCCCGCTCGGCCCGGCGTACCCGCCGAACCCGAGGCCGAAGGCGAGGCCGAGGAGTACCGCCCCAGTCAGCGTGCGGGCGAACCTGAGCCACGGCTCGCCAATCCAGGCCGGGATGTCCCACCAGGCCAGGTTTCGGCCGACGTCCATCCGCCCGGCCATCCAGGCCAGCCATCTGATCGCCCGGTCCCGCTCGCGTCCGGGCGGATAGGCGGCGTGCAGGATCCGCGCGGCTTGGTGCTGGCGCGAGTCGTCGGCGCTGGCCGCCGTTTCGGCCGATTCGCGCACTTCCGGCACATCGCACCTCTTGCTGCCGAACCCCAGCGTGTTCGCCAGCGTATACCGGGTACGGTCACCGCCCGATGTGCGTGCTCGTGACCGAGGTGAACTGGCAGATCAGCGCCGCGGTGAGGAAGACGAGCCCGAGCGCGATCTCGTTGAAGCGGCGCAGCTCGCGGCCGGTGGCGGCGAACACGAACATGATCATCGCCGCCACGGTCAGGACAAGGGCGAGGGCATCCATGGTGGCTCCCGGGTCAGCCCCATAGGTCGGGGCGGTAGCGTGCGGTCGTCTCTAGCTGGTCGAGGTAGGCCGCTGCGCGCTCGCGCGGCAGCGCTCCGTGGTCCGAGGCGACGTCGGCGAAGGCGTCGCGGACGGCGTCGCGCATCGGCTGCGAGCCGCAGACGTAGACGTACCCGCCGGCCGCGAGCAGGCGCCAGACGAGCGCGCCCTGCGCGCGGATCCGGTCCTGGACGTAGTCGCGGGCGTCCGGCCGTTCGCGCGACGTCGCGACGTGCACGTGGTTGAGCACTCCCTCGGCTGCGAACCGCCCGATCTCGTCGCGGTAGATGTAGTCCAGGTTGCTCGAGCGGATGCCGTTGAACAGCGCCGCTTCCGCCAGCGAGACGCCCGCGCGCTGCAGTGCCAGCCGCTCCCAGAGGAACGCCCGCATCGGGGCCAGGCCGGTGCCCGCCGAGACGAAGATCATCGGCTTCGTCACGTCCTGCTGCAAGCGGAATCCGTCCGCGCTGTCACGGAAGACGTTCAGCCGGTCGCCCTCGCGCAGCGTGTGCAGGTAGTGCGAGCTCATCCCGCGGAACTCCCGGCCGGGCAGGCCAGGCACCGGCGCGGCCGCCAGGCCGACGGTCAGGTGAGCGACGCCGTCGCCGTGTACCCGCGGGCTCGAGCTCACCGAGTAGTAGCGCGGCCGCAGTGGCTGCGCCACCCGCAGGAACTCGAAGATGTTCAGCGAGCAGGACGAGAACTCCTCCAGCAGCCGGAGCACGTCGTAGCCGCCCGCGTCGACCGCCGCGCGCAGCGGCGAATCCGGGCCGCCCGGCTCAGCCAGGACGTCCCTGATCTCCGCCAGCCTGGACCGCTCGCCGGGGTCGGCCGCCTTCTCGAGCAACAGGTCGAGCAGCGGGACGCCCGGCCTGCCGCCGATGTCGACCAGGTTGGTGAGCACGTTGCGGACCTGGAGCACGACGCCCTTCGGCACGGCGCGGACGGTCATGGCCTTCGGCGCCATGAACAGGCCGTCGAGGGTGGCGCCGAGGTGCCTGGCGAGCCGCCCGACCCGCTCCTCGTCGTTCCTCGGGCACACGCCGAGGTGGTCGCCGGCCCGGTAGGTGAGGCCGGGCGGCAGGCCGATGTCCAGCTGCCGCGTCCGCTTCGGCGACCCGGCCGCCTGGAGTTCCTGGCAGGCCAGGACGCGCGCCTCGGCCGTGCGGATCCCGACCGCGTTGGTGAGGATCGCCGGGGCGAGCAGCACCCTCGGCTGGGTGCCACCCGGATCGGCCGGCCCCGGCGCCATCCGGCCCATGATCGACGTGACGCTCATCGGACGCGCGATGGGCTCCGTCGCGTCGTCGGCGCCGAAGAGCGACCTGTGCATCGCGGTCTTCGAGTCGGTGCCGGTCAGCGTCCCGGAGGCCGCGTTCTCTGCGGCGACGCGCTCGGCCGCGTCCGCCGTGGGCCGCGCCCCGGACAGCTCCAGGAGGATGGGCCAGACCCGGCTGTTCCAGTCCGCGTGCAGGCGGTCCCACACCGGCGAGCCCACATCGCCGTAGGCGAACCCGGCGAGCGGCGTGGCGCCGAGCTCGGACAGCTTCTGCTGCACGTAGCGGGGGAACGCGAGGAACGCGTTCCACTGGCTGTTACCGAGCCCCCAGACCAGGTAGCGGCAGTTCCGCCAGGTGCCCGTCCCCGGTCCGGTGCGCTCGAGCCACGACTTGAACGCGGCCGCGTTGGAGGGCGGGTTCGAGGTGTAGGTGGAGGTCATGACCACGAGCAGCCAGGGCTGCGCGCGCGGCGCCGATTCGGCGAGCTCGTTCAGGGTGATCACGTCGGTGGTGTAGCCGTGGAACTCGCTCCGTTCGGCGAAGCGCTCGGCCAGCTCCTTGTTCGCGCCGAAGTTGCTGCCGTACGCGATCACCAGATGGCGGTAGGCGCTGGTCCGCGGGATCTCCGTCGGCTGTCCCCACTCGGGGGCCGCCTGCGGTGCGGCCTGCGGTGCGGCGGGAGCCAGTTCAGCCGGACGGGCGGCCGGACCGGTCCGCTCGCGCGGTCGCCGGATGACCGGAACCGCGGCCGGCTTCGTCGTCACGATCGTGTTCTTCGCCACCGTCGCGCCCGGCGCGAGCCGCAGCCGGTAGTGCCGGTAGATCTCGAACAGGACGACGCGGAGCATCATGAACGTGACCTCCTGCGCCATGCACTGCCGCTTCCCGATCGAGAACGGGATGAAGGCGTGCCGCGGCCGGCCGACGACCTTGTCCATCGCGAACTGCTCCGGATCGAACCGGTCCGGCTCCGGGCCCCAGTAGCGCGGGTCACGCTGCGCGGCGAGCGTCCCGACCAAGATGATGTCGCCCTTCCTGACGCGATAGCGGCCGAGCGTCCCGTCCCGGAGGCTGCGGCGGATCGTGATCGGCATCGGCGGGTAGATCCGCATCGTCTCCTTGATCACCTGCGTCGTGTACGTCAGCGCCATCAGGTCGTCGTACTGCAGGTCGTAGGCCGGGTCGCCGCCGGTGATCCCGTCGATCTCGGCGACCAGCCGCTCCTCGACGTCCGGGTTCGTGGCGAGGACGTAGGCGAGCCACGCGGCCGTGATCGACGGGCCGTTGAAGCCGTTGGACAGGTGCATGAGGATCTGGTCGCGGATGGTCTCGGCGTCGAGGAACTCACCGGTCTCCGGGTCCGGCGTCTGGACGAGGCGGCTGAGCAGATCCGTTTGCGGCCCGAGCGGACACGTGTGCATCCGGGCGCGGACCAGCGCGTCCGCCGTCCTGAACAACTCCTCGTTGTGACGGCGGTAGGCCTTGCGCTGGGCGCGTCGCGCCCGCCCGGCGAAGACCGTGAAGTCGGGGCGCGGCTCGGCCACGCGCAGGATGCTTTCCTTGGTGCTCGCCGGGACGGCCGCCGCGAACGGGTGCGGGCTCCCGTGGTCGTCGAGGTGCCCGTCGAGCAGGCCGAAGTCGTAGGCGCACGCGCCGCGTCCGGAGACCTCGAGGGTGTAGCGCTCCATCCAGCCGCGCGCGTCGAGCGGCTCGTCGTCTCCGATCGCGGACCACGCGGCGACGAGCTTGCGCGCCTGGTCCTTCATCCGCTCGAGCTGCGTACGCTGGTGGGCCGGCGAGTACCACGGCAGCATCACGCGGCGGATCCGCTCGTAGTGCTCGCCGTCGCCGATCACCGAGATGCCGCCGCCGCGGGAGTTGGCCAGCTGGGCGAAGAAGTTGATCTCCTCGATGCGCTTGCCGAACCGTTCCTCGTCCGCCGCCACCTCGTCGAGCAGTTCGGGGTCCGAGACCACGACCAGCCGCCACTTCTTGGTCGGGATCCCGACCGCGTAGACGTGCCCGAAGCGGCGGTAGTAGTCGAGCTGCGTGTCGTTGTCGTTCAGGATGTCGAAGTTCGCGAACCGCTCGCCCCTGGGCACCAGCCAGCGGACCGCGTACGGGATCTCGAGCGGGCCGCCGGGCGCAGTGCCGCCGGGCGCAGTGCCGCCGGGCTCGGGCGCGCCGCCGGGTACGGCGGTTCCGGGCACAGCGGTCCCGGGCTGGGGGGCGGGCGGCATCTGCGCCTCCCCGGCCGGGGCGAGCTCCTGCAGTTCACGGCCGGCCAGCCGGAACGTGCTGTCGCCGAGACCGACGGTGTCCCCCTCGGACAGCTGCACGACCGTGACGCGCTGCTCGTTGACGAAGGTGCCGTTATGGCTTCCCAGGTCGACGATGCGGTACGCGCCCGCCACGGTGTGCAGTTCGGCGTGGTGGCTGGAGACGCTGAGGTCGGAGACCACGATGTCGTTGTCCGGCGACCGGCCGATGCGCAACGTCCCGGCCGCGCCGCTGACGGTGCAGCTCAGGAGTGGCCCGTCGGCAGCGTCGCCGAGCCGGACCAGGCAATCCCCGTCGATCTCGATCCGGTCCGCCCGCCGGCCCTCGGCGTAGCTGCCGTTGGTGCTGCCGTTGTCCGCGAGCACCCAGCGGCCGTCCTCCAGCCGGAGCACCGCGTGCCGCCAGGACACGCGGGCGTCGTCGATCACGATGTCAGCCTCGGGATCGCGGCCGACCAGGTACGCAGGGCCCGCCGCCAGGCTCCGTCCGGATTCCCTGGTCCGCACCAGGAGGGGCGGCGGGAACCCCCGGGAATGAGCCTCCCCGGAACCTGTGTTCCCATGGCTCAAGCGATTCATCCGAAGCCTCCGCCCGCTGGCCGACCGCGATCTCCAGCTGCCTCTCAGCAAGCGGCCGACACCCGACAGAGCGGGCAAGTGCTGCGCTGATACATCGAGTACATCGAGTACATCGAGTCCTCCAGGCTGCCCAGCCTGGCCGACGGTGGTATCTATGACCCAACCCGGACATTCCTGCTAGCCGGTAGTGGGGTTTGGGTGCATGCCGTAAAGACGGAACCGGGATCATGTGCGATTGTCGCTAGATGCGGCACGAACGTGTCGATCGCCGGGCGCCTTACGACGAGGGCCGCGGTGCCACCCAGAACAGCCCGCCTTGCTGGAGGAAACCGTGTGCCAGCATCAGCCCCGGTGTCCTAGCGCGTCGGCGCGGGACCGCGCAGCCGCATGTGTGCTGGCGTGCCACCCAGAGCAAGGTTGGAGCCTGCTCTGCAACGGCGTCGTGCTCTTCGACGACGCGGGGGTACTGGTGCTGGACAACCTGGTGGTAATCCCCCGTCGGGCATCCGCTATGCCAAGGGCGGCCTGAGGGACAGATGGCAGTTCGAGAGTCGGAGATTCGTTGTGAGCGCTAACATTCGAGCCAGGCAGAACAAAGAGTACGTGCGCAAGCTGCTGGCCGAACGCCAGCCCGTGCTCGCCGCGGTACTGCGGGCGGTTGACCAGCAGATCGATCAGGAGCTGTCGGAGGGCGCTGATCTAGGACCGGCTCGCCTAGGTGGCTGGAGGCGCAAGGTGAACACGGCATGGCTCTATCACCCGGACGGCTCGGTGTGCGTCGATCACTGGTCGTGCCGGGAGCAGGACCACACGAGCATCCCGCCGCGGTGCGGCGCACGGGCCGCTGACGAGCCGGCCGGCTGCGAGCTCCCGAAAGGCCACCCGGGACCGCACCTGCACATCGCGGACCGGCCACGCCCGGTCGCTGGAAACGGCAGCGGAAAAGTCACCGGCACCACGGGAAGCCAAGGGTATCCCGCTGCCCTGCGGTCGGCTCTGGCGTCCTAGGCAACCACTGCCTGCCTGCTGCGCTGATGCACGCTGCGTTCACCTCTACGTCACCAGCTATCCCGGCCGCGTGGACCAGATCCGCCGCATGCGCCGCGAGCTCACGGAGTTGCTCGAGGATTGCCCGGCCGCCGATGAGATCGTGCTTTGCGCCTCCGAACTAGCCGCTAACGCCGTCTGGCACAGCCGATCGCGACGGCCTGGCGGCACGTTCACCCTCCAGGTCGAGGTCAGCCGAGGCGATTACGTGCGAATTGCCATCGACGATGACGGGGGACCGTGGGCCGCGGCGGACTGCGGCCTGGACCGCGGCCGGGGACTGGTCATCGTCGCCGCCCTCACCGCCGACTGGGGCGTCGCGGCAGGTCCGGCCGGCCGCAGCGTCTGGGCCTGGTTCGACTGGCCGGCCAGCAGCTGGGTGCCCCCCGGAGGAGCCAGCTGACGGTCGGCGAATACCGCTCAGGCAGGCTAGGCTGAGGTCGGAGTAGTCATCCGCCT
>Ga0137383_10000603_pt1 | contig 19134 bp, 8 predicted proteins | sample SagtaG_19_FD_104817 | JGI IMG/M metagenome (GOLD analysis project Ga0137383, IMG submission 104817) | Vadose zone soil microbial communities from Sagehorn Ranch, Mendocino, California, USA - Sage2_R_40_16 metaG | ecosystem: Environmental > Terrestrial > Soil > Vadose zone | place: USA... | reverse complement strand
TTGCGGCGCTGGTCCCGCGGCGAACGTCTCACGGTCGTCATGGTCGATTACCATGACCGCGACCTCGTACCCGAACTCGCCCACGCCTATGGCGATTGCTCCTCACTTGCCTGGGTACCGATCGACGGCAGCCGCGCTGCCACATTTAGTGAGCACCTCCACCGGATCGTCGACGTGATCGCGCAGGATCGCCTCCACGATTGGGGTAATCCATTTGAGGCGCAACGCACAGCTGGGGCCTCGGACGACCCTCGCGGCCGCTTCCCCGCGGTGCTGACCGATTGCCTCAATGTGCCGGTACGCTTCGAGGCAGGCATCACTGAAGTCTACGCCTGCTCATCGACGCCGGACGTCGATATCGACCAGATGGTGATTGAGACTGCGAGAGGCCTGAGCGCCTATTGGCAGGTTCGCGACGACCATGTTCCTCCGGCGATGGCGGCTGCGATGTGCGATGACTACTACGCGTTGCTAGAAGAGCTGGCGACAGACGACTTGGCCTGGCAGCGCGCGCCCGCCGAACTCGGTCGGCACCGCACTAGACGCGATTGGACCGGCGCTCCGCAATGGACGGATGAGCAAGTACGATCGCTGTACGAATGGAATCGCACCGACGTCCCCTTCAATCGAGAGCAGTGCCTGCATCGGCTGATCGAACAGCAAACGGCGCGCGGTCCCGACAGGCTGGCGTTGCTCTCAGATGAGGGCACGCTCACGTATGGGCAACTGGAGCATCGCGCGAACCAACTGGCTCGCTACCTGCAACGCCAGGGTGTCTTGGGCGGTTCGCTCGTTGGCGTGCTCCTTGACCGGTCGCTCGACACGGTCGTTGCCCTTCTCGCCATTCTCAAAGCCGGTGCGGCGTATGTGCCCATGAACGTCACCGATCCGAGCGTGCGCATTGCCACCATCCTGCGCCGCGCTGGAATCAACACGGTCATCAGCAAGCGGCTGTATGCGGTGCTGCTGGCCGATGGAGTACAGCGTGTTGTGCTCGTCGATGAGCAAGCCGAGTCCATCGCAGCGGAAGCTGCGACGCACCCGCCGGCCATCGACTCGTGCTCGGATGACGTCGCGTACGTGATCTTCACCAGTGGTAGCACGGGCGAGCCCAAGGGCGTGGTTGTGCGGCACAAGCCGGTGATTAACCTCATCGAGTGGGCGAAAAACTCCTTTGGCTTCACCGAACTCGACCGCGTACTCTTCATCAACCCGCTGGGCTTCGACCTGTCAGTCTTTGACGTGTTCGCCTTCCTCGCATACGGCGGTTCGATCCGCATCGTCTCAGAGCAGGACCGCCTCGATCCGACGTGTCTCGCCCGCCTCCTGTTACAAGAGCGAATCACGTTCTGGAATTCGGCACCGGCCTACTTAGAGTTCGTAATGCCCGGCCTGCGTACGCTGGCGGGCGGCATGGGCGTTGACACGCTGCGGCTGGTTTTCCTGAGCGGCGACTGGATACCCGTCAGCCTACCGGGGGCTGTGCGGGCCGTCTTCCCCAACGCGCAGGTGATCGGTCTTGGCGGCGCTACTGAAGCGACAGTTTGGTCGAACTATTATCCCATTGGTGAGGTCGACCCTGCATGGACCTCCATACCATACGGTCGCCCGATCCAGAACGCCCGCTACTACATTCTAGATGAGCGCCTCCAGCCTTGCCCCAGCGGGACACCCGGTCATCTCTATATTGGCGGTGAATGCCTGAGCTCGGGGTACCTCAATGCGCCGGATCTGACAAACAGTCGCTTCCTCCCCGACCCATTTCACGAACGGTCCGACATGACTATGTACCACACAGGAGACATGGCCCGCTTTGCCGACGATGGCACCATTGAGTTCCTCGGAAGGGTCGATAATCAGGTCAAAATCCGAGGGTTCCGTGTCGAGCTTGGCGAAGTCGAGGCCGGTTTGGCCAGATGTGGGCTCGCTAGCCCTGTTGCAGTAGTGCGTGGGGATATCTCACAGAACCGGCGAATCGTCGGGTTTGGCCACTTTCGCTCGACCAAAGGTCGTATCGTCGACCAGTCCTTCTGGCAAGCACTGCGTGATGTACTGCCCGACTATATGGTTCCTGCCGACGTATACGCGCTGACCGCGCTGCCACTGACGGGAAACGGCAAGGTCGACCGCGAGCAACTCGCGCGGGCGCCCCTGGATGACCTCCTCGGCCGTGGCACGCGCGGCTTGGATCCGCACGCCCCCGAGCTTCCCGAGCAAGATCCGGGAGGACCGAGGCGCGGTGCCCCGTCGCATGCCGAGCTTACGCGTTTCCTTTGTTCCACCGTCGCGACGATACTCGCGGTCGACCCGGCGGACGTCCAACCCGACACCGACCTAGGCACGCTCGGCTTTAACTCGCTGCATTTCGCACTCCTCAGCGCTCGACTTGGCGAATCCTACGGCACACCGATCAGCGTGGCAAAACTCTTCCGCTGTGCCAACACCGCCGAGATCGCCGACACGCTCGTCGAAAACTACCCCGAGGCCATCGTGAAGGGCTTCGGGGTTGAATGGCAGTCCCCACCCGCGCCGCTCGGGCAGGCCAACTCTCCGCACCCCCAATCGCTGGACTATGCCTGTGCTCCGGTGCCGATGAACCCCCGGCAGTCGTCGTTCGGCGAGCTCGCCGTCGTCGGCATCTACAGCCGCATGCCCGGCGCCGAGGGGATCAACGCATTCTGGGACAACCTGGTGAAAGGGCGGCATTGCATCGAGGTCATCCCGCGCGAGCGATGGAACTGGCGCGCCTACTATGGCGATCCGGCGCGCGAGGAGAATGTCACAACGGTCAATAGGGCGGGCTTCATCGCAGACGTTGACAAGTTCGATGCGGCGTTCTTCGGCATCTCGCCACGTGAGGCTGAACTGATGGACCCACGCCAGCGCCTGTTGCTTGAGGGCGTTTGGAAAACCCTGGAAGATGCCGGCTATTCCCCCGCTACCCTGCGCGGCGAGGAAATTGGTGTCTACATCGCCGCGAACGGCGACGAGTATGCCTCGTTGCTCCAGCAGGCGGGTCATCCGGTTGATCAATTCTCGCTGACCGGCAATGGACGCAGCTTCCTCAGCAATCGGATGAGTTACTTCTTCGGATGGCATGGTCCCAGCGAGGTGGTCGATACAACCTGTTCAAGTTCGCTTGTCGCGTTGCACAACGCGGCACGGGCAATCCACAACGGCGACTGCTCGATGGCCATCGTCGGCGGCCTCAACATGATGATCGACCCATTCCCCCACTTGAGCCTGGCCAAGGTGGGAGTGCTTTCGCCCGACGGCGCCTGCCGGACATTTGATGCCCGCGCGAATGGCTACGTGCGCAGCGAAGGTGTGGGACTGCTTCTCGTGAAGCCACTGCTGCAGGCCGAAGCCGATCACGACCACATCTACGCGGTCATTTGTGGCACGGCAGTCAATCATGGGGGCAAATCCAATGCACTGACCGCGCCCAATCCGCGCGCGCAAGCCCGCGTCATTGTGGACGCCTTCCGGCGCGGCGCGATCGACCCCCGCCAGGTCGGCTACATCGAGGCCCATGGCACAGGCACGCCACTTGGTGACCCGGTTGAGATCGAGGGGATCAAAGAGGCGTTTTCGGTGTTGTATCAGGATCGGGGTGAGACCTTGCCGAGCGAGAAGCGGATCAGCGTCGGCTCGGTCAAGACCGGCATCGGCCACCTTGAGGCAGCGGCTGGCATCGCCGGCTTGATCAAGGTGATCTTGATGCTGTGCCAGCGCACGCGGCCGCCACTTGTGCACTTCACCACAGTCAACCCCGCGATCGACGTCGAACGGACACCCTTTTTCTTCCAGACCCAGGCCGACGCCTGGGTTGCCCCACAGGACCGCGACAGCCGCAGCCTGGCACGCGTCGCCGGAATCAGCGCCTTCGGCTTTGGCGGCGTCAATGCGCATGTCGTCGTACGCGAGCACGCGCCGCAGTTGGTCGATGGGGAAATCTCGCCTTCGTTCGAACCGGGTCCGATCGTCGTGCCCCTGTCAGCACGGAGTAGGACGCAGCTTGCGGTCTACGCAGGACAGCTGCGCGACACCCTCCGCGCCGGGGCGGGCCAGCTGTGCCTGGGAGACGTCGCGTTTACGCTGAGAGTCGGCCGAGCAGAGCTGGACGAGCGGGTGGCGATCGTCACACACTCGCTGGACCAACTCATCGAACAGCTCGACGCGATCGGCCGGGGCGAACCCGCGACCGCTGGTATCTACTATGGGAACGCGCGCACAGATGGGCGCCGGGTCGCGCCCGAGATCAACGCTGCACCACCCGAAGCCCTGGCCGCACTGACCCCAGCGAACCTAGCGCAGTCGTGGGCGTGGGGGCTCAAGCTGGATTGGCGCGGCCTTTACGGCCAGCGCGTTCCGCGGCGTGTGTCGCTCGCAACCTATCCATTCGAACGCGCCAGTCATTGGCCCGCCGCGCTGCGTACGCTTCAAGTGCCGCCACGCTTCCCTTGCCTGGTCGAGTCGAAGAGCCCGGCCCAGCCGGGCTATGTGCTGAAACTCACTGGCGACGAGTCCCTCATCGAGGACCACCTGGTCAACGGCGTGCACGTCATGCCCGCCGCAGCGTACCTCGAGTGCGTGGCCGCCGTCGCGTTGCGCCTCTTCGGAGCAGGCCCGTTCGGGATTAAGGAGTTGGTCTGGCTGCGGGCGCTGCGCTTCGACGACGAACTGCCCAGACGGCTATTGCTCACGGTAACGCCGGGCAGAAGCGCCCAACAACTGGCATTTTTCGGCGAGGAGGGGGGCCAACGATCCGAGTTCTGCTCGGCCACCCTCGAGCCGACAATCGCTCATGATCAACCGGCGAGGATCGACATTGCGTCGCTGCTCCTGCGCTGCCCGGAGCGTCTCTCATCTGAGATATGCTATAGGCGGCTAGACGAACGGGGACTGAGCTATGGACCGTCTTTCCGCGTGGTCCGCACGCTGTGGTGGGCCGGGACCGAGGCGATTGCCCATGTCGTGTTGCCGCAAGATCTCGATGTTACCGCCGAACAGCGCATACACCCGTCGCTGGCTGATGGAGCGCTGCAAACAGCACTGCTGCACCAGATACTCACGGATGACCGACGTGAGTTGCCCCTGCCATTCGCAGCGCGACAGATCACATCGTATAGCGGCTTACCACGTGAGTGTTACGTGCATGCCACGCTCATCCAAAGCGAGATCGGCCCGAAGGCCCTACGCAAGTATAAACTCACAGTCCTCAAAACCGATGGCGAGGTCGTGCTCGAGGTTGCCGAGTGCACAGGCCTGCCGATCGTCACTGCGGCTGGCAAAGCGCCAAATAGGGAGACCCGGCTTTACAGGGAGTACTGGCGAACTACCACGTCTACCTGGCCTCCGAGTAGCGTCGACCCGGCCCACTGGTGCCACATCTCGATTGGCCTGGCGTCATTCGCCGACGCGCTCGCACGCAGCGGTCAGCGCGTACTCGCGAACGTGATCTTGCCCGGGGAAGCGACGCCTGATGACCCTCCGCGTTCGGCGGTACTGTGGGATCGCGTATTCGCAAACGTTGCCCATGCTTCACTCGAGACGATCGTGCTCTGGTATGATGTTGCCCGGCTCATAGCACTACCCGTGCCGGAACAGTTGCATTATGGATTCGACACAGTCTTCGAGCTGACGAAGCTGTTGATTGGCATGCGACAGCTGCGACGCTGTCGAGTCGTGTTATGTCTGATCTCAAGCGCGGAACTGGACATCCCTACGCTTGAAGCGCTCTCTGGGTTCGCCCGTGCCGCACAGCACGAGAGCCCAAAACTGGAGTTCAAGCTCGTTCGGTTCAGAGGCGTCGACGCATCCGCGCTAGCGGCCGTGAGCGGCTCGCTGCTGCATGCCGTACAGTGCATCTTGGAGAGCCCGGCAGAGTGCCTTGAGCATCGGTTCGATGCGCTCTCTGGCTCGCAGGAAGTACGATACCTCGAATCGGTGGTGGATCTTTCCAGACAGGAAAGATTGCCGATCACCCGCGGAGGCGTCTACCTCATCACGGGTGGGCTCGGGGGCTTTGGCAGGCAGCTTGCGCGGATACTGTTACGGCAAGGGGCCAGGCTGGCACTGATCGGTCGTTCTCCCGCCGTCGGCGCGCGAGCGACGGCGCTCAAAGCGCTCGGTTCCGACCAGGATGTCCAGTATTACCAGGCAGACGTGGCTGACCCCGTAGCCCTGAGTCTGGCGATTGGGAAGGTGCACGCGAGCATGGGGCCCGTGCGTGGGGTGTTCCACTGCGCAGGAGTAGTCGGCGAAGGGCTACTGTTGTTCAAGCCGCTCAGCACTGCACGCGCGATTGTGTCGGCAAAGGTGCTCGGCACGGCCTGCCTGGACGAAGCAACGCAGGTGGAACCGCTCGATTTTTTCGTCCTCTTCTCCTCACTTGCCTCGGTGATGGGGCCGGTTGGGATCTGTGACTATTCCTACGCCAACCGCTACGCCAGCCTCTATGTGGCCTATCGGCAGATGTTGGTTCGCAATGGACTGAGATCGGGCAAGACCTTGGCTCTGAGCTGGCCGCCATGGTCGGATGGTGGAATGCAACTGCCGCCCCGCGAGCAAGATCGTCTCCGATCCATGGGGATCGAGTCCATTGATTGCGCCCAGGCGATGGGAATGCTCGCGACGTATATGACTACGGCCGGTGGGCACTACCTCTGTATCAGTGGGGATGCAGGGAAATTCGAGCCGTTGCTTTTCTCTATGTATCCTTCCCCTGGTGGGGCCGGGACGTAGGCCCATGATACGGCTGAAGGGAGAGAGCGGCAAATGCAGTGGCTAGGCATTAAACTCCGCCCTGGGCCGTCATCCGTGGACAAAGAGTTGTTATTTGTACCGGCGATCTGAACCACGCCGCTTTTCACAGGGAGGCTCAATATGGATGCCGAAGCGCTTCGGCGAGCAATCGCCAATATCGTCACCCAAGCCGTCTCGCAGGAGACCCATATACCCCAGGATCAGTTGCGCGAGGACGAACCCCTTGCCAGCTACGGCGTCGAGTCGGTGATGAGCGTATCTATTGCCCGCCGCCTTGAGGCCACCTTTGGCGATCTCTCGAAGACGCTCTTGTTCGAGTACCAGACGCTGGCGGCGCTGATCGAGTACTTTGTCACGGAACACGCCCATCGGATCGCGACGCCAGATGTCGTCACCGTTGCAGCGCCGACGCAGGCAACTCAAACGCAGCCCCGGCTTGGTCCCGCCGATGGATACTCAACTGAAAGGGCTGCGCAAACGCCATGGGCAACGGCTGCCGATCAGGGTACTGCCACGTCTGTCCCGCACGGCGTCAACCAAGCTGAGATCGCCATTATTGGGATCAGCGGGCGCTTTCCACAGGCACGGAATCTCGAGGAGTTTTGGGAGAACCTCAGCCAAGGCCTCGATTGCATCTCGGAGGTCCCCGGACGCCTCTGGGACTGGCGCGACTACTGGCACCCCGATAGAGGGATGGAAGGAAAGTCCTACAGCAAGTGGGGTGGTTTCATTGAAGATGCGGATTGCTTCGACCCATTGTTCTTCAACATCTCCAATCTTGAGGCCGAGGCAATGGATCCGCAGGAACGCGTCTTCATGGAGACAGTCCATCACACGCTCGAAGACGCCGGGTACACGCGACAAGGTTTGCAAGGCAAACAGATCGGACTCTACGTCAGCGTCATGTGGGGGTCATACCAGCACTACGGCACCTTTGATGCGCGCACAGATAGCTCTTTCGCTTCCATTGCCAACAGAGCGTCCTACTTCTTCGACTTCCGGGGGCCGAGTATCGCGCTCGATACCACATGCTCCGGATCGTTGACTGCCCTCCACCTTGCCTGTGAGAGCCTTCGCACGGGCGAGGTCGATCTCGCGGTCGCTGGCGGCGTCAACATCACCTCCCACCCACACAAGTATCTGGCTTTGAGTCGGACAGGATTCGCCTCGACCGACGGGCGGTGCCGCAGCTTTGCGGCAGACGGCAACGGCTATGTGCCCGGGGATGGAGTTGGTGCGCTATTGTTGAAGCCACTGGCCCAGGCAATCGCCGACCGCGATCGTATCTATGCGGTCATCAAGAGCTCTGCCATCAATCACGGCGGAAAGTCGAGTGGTTACACTGTACCGAGCGCAGAGTCCCAGGCCAATCTGATCACCACGGCGTTGCAGAAGGCCCATATCAATCCGCGGAGCATTACCTACGTTGAAGCTCACGCTCCTGGGACCGCGCTGGGCGACCCGATAGAGATACGCGGGTTGACCAATGCCTTCCGTAAGTACACAGGAGACACGGGATTCTGTGCTATTGGTTCAGTCAAGTCGAACATCGGACACCTTGAATCGGCTGCAGGTTTCGCCGGGGTTGCCAAGGTCGTGCTGCAGATGCAACACCAACAGCTTGTGCCTTCCATCCATACGGAGAAGCTCAATCCCAATATCGTGTTCGACACGACACCCTTTTATGTTCAGCGCACACTGGCTCCTTGGCAGATGCCGGTAATCGAAGAACGTGGGCAGCACTCGCGCGCCCCACGGCGCGCAGCCGTCAGCGCGTTTGGCGCCGGTGGTTCGAACGCCCACATACTCTTCGAAGAGTATGTGGCATCTGCTGAGCAGCGTACGCCCAACGCCGAACAGCTGATTGTGCTCTCAGCGAAAACCGAGGATCGTCTACGCGTCGTCGCCCAGAGCCTGCTCCACTATGTGGAGCGACGGCTCGATCACCCGGATCCGCCAACTCCGCCCGAACTCCAGGTGCCAATCGCTGAGCAGCTTCTAGAACGAATCAGCGAAGTGAGCAGAGTCAGGGCCACGCTGATCGATAGTGAGGATCGGCTCCACGACCTGCTGGCTGGGCCGGATATGCGTGATACATTGATGACGCAATTGCGCAACGAATTTGGTATTGCTGTCGATGTGGCGATGCTCAACTCCTGCACCATCGGAGACCTGCTCGAGAAGGCGATGCAACGTGCCTCTAGCAGCAAACCAGACAACGCCGAAGAGTCATTGATGCTCCTCGAGCAGATCGCCTACACTTTGCAAGTCGGTCGCGAGGCGATGCAACACCGCTTCGCGACCGTGGTCCAGTCGCTGCCGCTGCTGCTGCAGCGACTCCGTAGCTATCTGTCGGGGGACACCGATCTCCCGCAGTGCTGGACCGGGAAGGTGGTGCATGTCGCGGCGAACATCGCCGTGCGCGCCGAGGAAGAGGACTATGTCGCGCGCCTCGTGTCCTCGCGTCGATATGAGCGTCTCGGACGTCTTTGGTGCAATGGGGTCATCATCCCTTGGGCTGACCTCTACTCCGATCCCAGGCCTAGGCGGATCGCCTTGCCGCTCTATCCGTTTGCACGAGAGCGCTGTTGGGTCGATAGGTCGGCGGTCCGTGCGGCGATCGAACGCGCCGATCGGTCGGCGCTACCCTCCCCTAGCAACTTGGACGGCGTATCAGCACGCCCCAATCACGACCGCCCCAACAGTAGGAGGGTTTCTGCAGATGTCGGGGATCTCCAGCGCTTTGTGTTCCGGCCCGCATGGTCAGAGGTCGTTACGCCCAGCACGGATGCGCCACTGGAGCCTGGCATGGATACGCCGCCGAAAGGCCAGGTACTCATCTATCCTCGCGCCGCGTCATTTCTGATCGATGCGCTCAAGCGACTGCTACCGCCGGGGGATCTCTTCGAAATTGTGCTCAGTACACGCACCGAAGTGCTGACACAGCGCAGTTGGGAAGTCGACGTGTTCGATGAGGATGCCATCGTTGCCTGCCTGGCCGCTGTCGATTCGCTCGACACTGTATACTTCCTTGGAGGCTACTACGCGACGGACTGGCAACCCGGGACGAAGGCTGCATTCGACCGCCTGCAGGCCCAGAGTGTGCTGGTCTTGTTCCGCCTCGCCAAGGCGCTCCAAGGACGACAACGGGCGGGCGGGAAGATGACGCGGCTCAAGGTCGTGACCAACGGCGCGTGTAAAGTGCGAGCGAACGACCACTTGCAGCCCTACACTGCGGCGGTGCTCGGGTTCACCCGCGCCATCGCGCGCGAGTATCCACACCTTCTAACCGAGATCATCGACCTAGACCTCTTTACGGAAAGCGTACTACTGGGCGAACTGAACGCTGCGCTGCACCACGTCGTCGACGGCCTCGGCGCCCACCGTGAGTTCGCTATTCGTGCAGGTCAGCCATACGTCCAGCAGTTACAGCCTTACAACCTGGAGGAGGCGCCAAGCCCCGTATTTCAGGAGAATGGGGTGTATGTGCTCATTGGCGGGGCCGGCACGGTCGGGGCCAGGCTGAGCCGCTACCTTGCGCACGCGGTATCAGCTCGAATGATCTGGATTGGCCGTCGACCTTGCGACGCCACAATCAAGGCGCAGATAGCGGAGATCGAACGCCTCGGCGGCCAGTTGAGTTATATCGCTGCTGACGCCAGGGACGTGGGGCAACTGGAGCAGGCGTTTGACGCCGTTGAACGCGAATGTGGCGGGATCGATGGTGTCTTGCATCTGGCGATGGTGCATGAGGTCACACGCATTCAGGATCTCAGCGAAACACAATTGAGAAAGATCCTAGAGGGGAAAACCGACTCCACGTATGCTCTCTACTCGGTGCTCCGTCGACACAGTGTTCAGTTCGTCGCGCTCTTCTCCTCGGCCGAGGCATACATCGGCAACATCGGTTGGAGCGCTTATGCAGCAGCCTGTTCCTTCCAAGACGCTTTCGCACTCTATTGGAGGCAACAGGCGCACTACCCCGTGCTCGCCATTAATTGGGGATACTGGGAGGGCATTGTTCCAGAAGCGGGCAACTTGCTCGCGGCGAAGGGGATCTACCAACTCTCGGTAGCGCAGGGCGCTGCGATTCTTGAGCGCGCGTTGGCAAACGGGACGACACAGTTGTGTGCGCTGAACGTTGAAGATGCTGTGCTTGAGCGCATGGGGTTCGTGCCGCGCCGGGTTCCAGTCCAGGATGAAGGCCCAACCCCTCAACCAGTCGAACAACCACTGGTATCCGCTTCCGCGAACGACGCCGACAAGGCTCTGTCCACATCCGCCGGAGGCGTTGTGACAACGGACGAGGTCTTGCCCACGCCCGAGGTGGTCAGCGAAGCGCTCATCGACTTGCTCGCTAGCGTCCTCAAGATCGACAAGGCGCGCTTCGATGTTGATGTCGATCTGGTTAGTTACGGCATTGACTCCCTAACCGTCGTGTCCATGCATAAGACGCTCGAAAATAAGGTCGGAAGCCTGCCAGCAACCCTCTTCATTACATTCCAGACGATCAGAGCTGTTGCAAAGCACCTGCTTGAACAATATCCAGCCTCAGCGCGCGCGCTGGTCGGTCTACTGTCCACGGCACCTGCTGGAGCAACACGTCCGTCACAAAATGACTCTGTGGCGGCGTGGCGCGCAGGGAACAGCGATGTGAAACTGCTCAGGCGACTGGAGCCAACCGAGATCACACACTATCTCGAACAGTACGGGATGCTCTATCGCGATGGCCAACTTGAGCAAGCTGCGTTGCGAGCAACGGCATCGACGCATTCGCTCGATGCCATAACCGGGCGAGAACTCCAGCATCTCCTGGTCAAGACGCCAAACTGCGAGAGTGTCGAGTTGTTTGTGACCGGCACGGGTGTTCCGGTGTTGCTGTTGCCCGCTGTCGGGCTGACAGCGCCGACTTGGCGCTACCAGATCACATCCACGCTGGCCCAGACGATGTGTCTCTGCGTGCCGCATCCGCCAGGCTACGGGCTGACCAAGCCGATACCGGACTGCACTTCTCGAGGTGTCGCAGGCGTCTTCAAAGATGTGATCGATCTCGTTGCGCCAGGGCGGCCAGTGCATCTGGTGGCGTCTTGCCTTGGATGTATTGCGGCGGTCTACCTCGCTCGTTTCTACCCAGAGAGGATAGCATCGCTTACGTTGGTAGGTGCCTTCCACAATACCACAGACATGCTGGTGGGCGATCCCGACCAGCTCACGATGGACGAAATGACCCACTTGTTGGAGTCCGCCGTCGAGAGGATCAAGAGCGACTTTGCGGGAGTGACTGCGCCCGGGGCCCATGCCCAGAATGGTGCGTCGGCACGTAAGGAGGTTTTGCTCGAATTCCTGCTCCAGAGCCTGTGTGCGAACTCGCTGATCGCGATGCGCTACCTGAGTGAAATGCTCACTTTGTCCGTGCTCGACTGGTTGTCTGGAATCCAGGTGCCAACGCAGTGCATATATGGTACCCAGGACAGGATCGTCAGTCCGAATCACTCAAGGACGATGGCTGAAGCTATCCCTGGGGCGGCACTGGTGGCGATCGAGGGTGCTGGTCACTTTCCCTACCTGACACAAAGCGAGCAATTCAACTCGCTGGTGGAGCGCTTCGTGTGGCAACACGAGAGAGCGTCCCGGCAGACTCTCTCAGCGCCTAGCCTGATGTGAACGGCCAGGCTAGAGGAGAGATCTCATGATGCAATGGTCGAACGCACAAATCGGAGAGGAGCCACAGTCGTCGGGCGATACTGGCCAGGCGATCAGGTAATGAAGGCAGGAGGGCACGAGCCATGACCGACCTAGGAGTGATTGGGACCGACACCGGGCACGGGTTCTCTACGAGAGAGATCCCGCGACCGGGCGCAAACGAGGTACAGGTGCACTGCCTCTCATTCGCTTCGTACCTCGAGCGTGCGCACCATTTAATGGATTGGCTATCAGAGGATGAGCGCCGACGGGCAACTGACTTCCGCTTCGCTTGCCATCGTGAGCGCTTCGTGCTGTCCCATGCCTTTACCCGCTGGGTGCTGGCCGCCTATCTCAACGTGCACCCGCGTGAGGTGCCGCTGATCCACAGCTCGACCGGAAAGCCCTGCGTCGCGAGCGGGGCCACAGCCGCAGGCGAGAGCCTCGGTTTCAACCTCGCGCATTGCGCCACGCATGCCGTCGTCGCCGTAGCCCCAACCATATTTGTCGGCGTGGACGTAGAGCACCATCAAGGGGATCTTGACGTGCCCGGCATCGCGGAAAGATATTTCGCACGGTCAGAGGCTGAAATGCTTCGTGCGCTACCACGAACGCAGGCCGATGCGAATTTCCTACGGCTCTGGACGTGCAAAGAGGCCTTTGTCAAGGCAATTGGCCTGGGGCTGGTCTACCCGTTGAACCGTTTCGTCGTCAGTGAGGTTGAGCGCGGTAAGCTCGAATATAGCCAAGTTGAGTCAGCATACGGTCCAGCCTCCTCATGGTCGCTCGGAACCCTCATGCCGACATTAGGCTGCTATGTCGCCGTTGCCGTGAGACTGATTGGTGCAGTTGTGACGTTGACTGCCGGGCACTTATAGAGGCAGGTGAAATCATGATTACATATGTATTCGCCGGACAGGGAACACAACGCAAGGGGATGGGCGAGACCTTGTTTGCTCGTTACCAGGACATGGTGCGAGTGGCAGATGAGGTGCTCGGCTACTCGGTCGAAGCGTTGTGCTTTGCGGGTGACCGAAGGCTTGACCAAACCGAGTATACCCAACCAGCCCTATTCGTCGTCAACGCGATGATGTACCACGACGCCATCGACCGCTGTGCTGTGACCCCGAGCTATCTACTGGGGCACAGCCTCGGTGAGCTCAATGCCCTGTGTTCCGCTGGCGTATTCAGCTTTGAAACCGGCCTGCAGATAGTCAAGAAGCGGGGTGAATTGATGGGCAGATGCAGCGCAGATGGCGCACTGGCTGCCCTACTCGGCGAACGCAGTCGGCTACTCGCCTTCGTTGAAGACTGCGATCAGGATATCTACCTGGCACTCGACAACGCGCCTTATCAGATTACAGTGGCAGGTACCCGCCAGGCGATTGCTCGGCTGACCATGCGCGTTCATGAACAGGGTCTTGGCGAAGTCATTCCCGTGGCGGCCAGTGGCCCCTTCCACTCGCCATTCATGCGCGACGCGCGGAAAGAGTTCGCTGATTTCTTGACGAGGTACGAGTTCCATGCGCCGCGCATCCCTGTCGTGGCCAACGTCTCGGCGTCACCATACCAAGCGGAGGAGATCGCTGGTTACCTGGCTGATCTACTCGTTCGCCCGGTTCGATGGGTCGAGAGTATCCGCTACTTGCTCCAACGGGGCCCGATGTTGTTCCAAGAGATTGGACCGGGGCACGTCGTATCATCACTCATAAGGCAAATCATCTTATCGACGGAGCCTGCGCTCTTTTGACCCGGCTTGTTCTGTTGTGCGTTGAGCGTGCGGCTTGTTCGCCTATTTGACTGGAGAAGGTGGCTATGACTCAGATTCCTCGAACATCACTCATGAATGGATCCGTTCGTATGCATACTCGGTCTGCTCAGGTTCTGGTTGTGGGTGGTGGTCCTGCCGGCTCTACCACGGCCACGTTTATCGCGCGCCAAGGCTACCAGGTTGTTTTAGCTGAGCGGGCAACATTTCCGCGCTATCATATCGGGGAATCACTCCTGCCCTCGTGCTTGCGCATTTTCGACCTGTTGGGCGTCAGGCAGAAGATAGAGGCGCATGGATTTGTACGGAAGGATGGGGCGCACTTTGAGTGGAGTGGAGAACCGTGGGACATCGAGTTCAGTAACTTAGCGCAGTCCCTCTACGGATTCCAGGTCATACGCTCACAATTCGACAAGCTCCTCTTAGAGCATGCCCGAAGCGAAGGTGTCGAGGTCATGGAGGCTGTCGAGGTCAAAGAGATAAACTTCGACAATGGCAGACCTGTCACTGCTACGCTTGTCGACAGCAACGGTGTCAGTGGAAGGATCTCATTTGACATCCTTGCTGACGCATCTGGCCGTGCCGGACTGATGTCGACGCGCTATTTGCATAATAGAAGCTTCCACGATGCGTTTATGAATCTTGCCCTTTGGGGATACTGGAAGAACGCACGGCGTCTCTCAATCGGGCCGGCTGGTGCCATCGCTACATGTTCCATCCCAGTGGGATGGATTTGGGCCATACCGCTGCATGACGAGACATTAAGTGTAGGACTGGTACTGCACAAATCGAAATTCAAAGAGCTGAGGCAATACTTCACGCTGGAGGAGATCTATCGCAATGCCATAGCTTCCAGCCAACTGGTGACGAGCCTGGTCGAGAGTGGGGATCTCGCATCGCCGCTCCGAATAGAGTCCGATTATTCCTATGCCGCCGAACGCTTTGCCGGGCCAAGCTATTACCTCATCGGGGACGCTGCCTGTTTCCTCGATCCTTTACTCTCCACCGGTGTACATCTCGCTACCTTTAGCGGCCTGGTAGCTGGAGCTAGCATCGTGAGCACCCTCAACAGAGAGGTGCGTGAAGTTGAGGCCGCTCAGTTTTATGATGTGTGCTATCATCGGGCCTACTTGCGCATGCTGGTGGTCGTTGCGGCGTTTTATCAGACACACCGAGAGAAGGACACGCACTTCAGGCACGCCCAGCGGCTTACAAGCCGTGATTATCGTGGATCTGAGCTGATCCAGGCGTTCCTGCATATAGTGTCCGGTATAGAGGACCTGGCAGACGTCGAGGATGTGCAGCCGCAGCAGCTCCTCGATATGCTATTATTATTGTATGAGGAGCACTACGCGTTCGCGCGGCTGAAGGGTAAATGGGAAACGCTCACGTTGGATGAAGTAAATAAAGGCATTGCGAGGACGCGCCTAGTGAACGCCATCCAGGAAGATTTTTCGCTGACTCCAGAGACGGCGGTGAATGGCTTGTACGTGGCCACAGATCCTCGACTTGGTCTCAGGAGAGCCCCTGGTTAGGTTGCATGTTGCGGGCGTTGCGAGCAGTATCGCGCATCCGATATCATTCAGAAGAAGGAGGACTTATGGCATTGCGTTCGATGCAGGGTGAGGCTACAACCCGGCCCCAACTAAGTATGGAGATCGATGTCAAGGATCTCCATGACTACTACTGGGTGAAGGACGAGTTGGTTGCGTTCTGCAAGAGGTATGGCTTGCCGACCGGTGGCAGGAAACTAGAGATCTTAGACCGGATCGAGATTTTCTTGAAAACTGGGAGGGTGGTGCAGCCCAAACCTGCGCCGCTGGGAGCAAAGAGAGAGGGTGGGACGACCGGGCAGCAGTTGAAGGCTGAACCGCTGACGCTCGATACCACGGTTGTCGAGTTCAAGAGCGATTCCAGGACCAGAGAATTCTTCAAGTCTGTCATTGGGCCAGAGTTCCATTTCACAGCCCATCTGAACGACTACATGCGGGGGAGAAGCGATTTGACCTATGGTGACCTAGTCAAGGAGTGGCTGGCGGAAAGAGAGCGCCGAAAAGACAAGACTTATAAGCCCAACATCATGAAGTCGTGTGAGTACAACCAGTTCATCCGGGACTTCTATGCTGACGAAACAAACAAAGGGAAGCCTCTACGGGAGGCGGTCAATGCTTGGAACGAGGTAAAGAGGCAACAGGGCCCTCGTAAGTACGAGCGCAAGACACCAAACGAGGAGTAGGCAACCGATTGGCGCTGCCGACCAGTACTCATGGGAAGGTGCAAAGATGTTCGACTTGACAGAGGCTTCGGGGGCACGTACCGGTGACGCGTACATTGCTAGCCTGAAGGACGAGCGCGAGGTCTGGCTCGATGGCCAACGGGTGGACGTGACAAGCCATCCGGCTTTTCAGGGTTTGCTGAGAGAGATCGCCCGGCTCTATGACCTGCAACACAAACCCGAGTACCGAGACCGGATGACCTTTGTCTCGCCAGAGACGGGAAATCGCGTCAGCTACTCGTACTTGCTGCCGAGGACAATGGACGACCTCCTGGCGAAGCGACGCAACAGCGAGGTATGGGCGGTTGAAAGCTGGGGCCAGCTTGCCCGTGTGCCTGACTTCATGGCCAACGTTGTCGTCGGCCTTTACGACTTCCGCTATGCGCTGCGGGCCAACAATGCAAGCTTTGAGGGTAACGTTGTGCGCTACCACCGGTACTGCCAGGAGCAAGACATCGTCCTGACCCACAGCATCGTGGACCCGCAGATTGATCGGTCGAGTGGTCCGACCAAAGATCCCGATCTGGCGCTGCGGATCGTGCAGGAGAGAAGCGATGGGATCATCGTGCGTGGTGCGAAGCAGCTTGCTACTCTGGCCCCAGTGGCGAATGAGATCCTAGTGTATCTATCGGCCTCCTATGCGCTCCGGGAACAAAAGGAGTTTGTGGCCTGGTTCGCGCTGCCGATGGCCACCCCGGGTCTGAAAATCCTCTGTCGCGAACCACTGTCTCTCCACGCGAGTGGTCACAGTCACCCCTTTGCAGCTCGCTACGACGAACAAGACGCAATGGTGTTCTTCGACGATGTGCAGGTGCCGTGGGAAAGGGTCTTCTTGCTCTACGATGGGGAGCTGGCCTTGCGTGGGCTCAAGAGCATCAACGCATGGTCTCTGTACACTAGCCAGATCCGGTTCCATGAGCGCATCCGAACGTTCATCGGAGTAGCCACGCTCATCGCTGAAGCCATTGGGATCGACGGGTTTCGCGAAATCCGGGCCACTCTCGGCGAACTCATTAGTTATGCCGAGATCGTGCGTTTGGGGCTTCGGGGCATCGAGGCAGATGCGACCATGACACTTGGTGGCCTGCTTGCGCCTGGGAACGACCTAGCGCTGAGTAGCTTTGCAGCTCAGGTGTCGCCCCGCTTGATCGAAATAGTCCGGGAAATAGGCGCCTCAGGATTGATCATGCAGCCAAACGAGGCTGATCTAGCCAATCCTGAACTCAGGCCATACATAGAACGCTATATGCATGGTCATAACATTGGGGTGGAGCAGAAATCGCGGTTGTTCCGGCTGGCTTGGGATCTGGCTGGCGATAGCTCCGGCAGTCGCCAGGATCTGTATGAGCGCTGGCATCGTGGCGATATTGCACGCAATCGTATGAATCTATACTTGAACTACGATCGTAGCGAGATCGTTGAACGTATCCGGACGATGATTAGCCTGCCCCTTCCCGAGTAACTAGTGCTCTATTCCTTAAAGCCGGTAACAAAAGAGACGGTGACGAGGCGTCCTAGGTGGTCGTCCCCACACCCAGGGTTTGGCCCGTAGATTGAGCTGAGCGGTCGCGACACGGGTGGCTTGTTCAATCTCCTTAGGATTGGCAAAGCTCTGCCCAGCAAGGGCATCGCGGCGGAAGAGGCGCCACCAGCCCTCCTGTAAATTGAGCCAGCATGCCCCGGTGGGAATGAAGACGTGATGGATACGCGGATGATCAAGCAGCCACGTGCGGGTCTCGAGACTCGAATGACTGCTGAGATTATCGGTGATGATGAAGATCTCGCCCAGCGGATTGTCGGCTTCAATGTCGGCGAGCGAGGCAATGTAGCCTTTCGAGTTGCGCGAAGCCGCGCATCTGGTCAATTCCTTCCCATCACGTACCCGCAGCGCTCCATACACCCAGGTTTTCTCGGGTCCGCGCTCGTAGTCCAGCAGCGCTTTGATGCGATGCCCATCCGCGGACCAGCCTGGAGCCGGAGCGAAGGTGCGTGGCACTACGGGCCCAAGTTCGTCGGTGTAGTGGGTGACGACCGCTGTTCTTTTGGGACGAAGTCTTTGTCGCGCGGGGTGCCCCAGCTGTGCGTCTGCCGCCAGCGCACCCCTTCCGAGAGCAGGATCCGGCGGATCTGGCTGCGTTTCACGCGGATGCCCGCCTCCTTGGCTGCCTGTGCCAGCGCATCCAAGCTCCACTGAGCCGACCCGCTCTCATCGCGCGCCACCATCGTCCCATCCCTTTGCGTCACCAGACGACCAGGAGGTGGCTGACTGGGCAAGGCGACGATACCACTTCGGTCGGCCTCGGTCAGCCGTGGCTTGCGTCCCGAACCGGGTTGAACCCCCAGTCCATCGATGCCTTGCTGGTTGAAACGCGCGACGTGCAGGCGCACGGTCTGGGGATGGCACTGCAGGTCCCCCGCAATCTGATCAGGGGTCTTGCCCGCCCAGCTTTCCACCACCATGCGTGCGTGCCAAATCCAATCGGCGGGGGCATGGTGGCTGCGGGCTAGTTTGCGGACGGCTCGTTCTTCTCGCTCATTGTGCGGAGCTCGTGCTTTGACTTGTTTGGGCATTTCTCTGCTCCTTCCTCTCGGAAACACTTCCACTTTATATTGTAGTCCCATTGAGGAATAGAGCACTAGG
>Ga0137383_10000576_pt1 | contig 19398 bp, 25 predicted proteins | sample SagtaG_19_FD_104817 | JGI IMG/M metagenome (GOLD analysis project Ga0137383, IMG submission 104817) | Vadose zone soil microbial communities from Sagehorn Ranch, Mendocino, California, USA - Sage2_R_40_16 metaG | ecosystem: Environmental > Terrestrial > Soil > Vadose zone | place: USA... | reverse complement strand
GGCTTCACCGCATCTCCCGGTTTTGCGGGTTGGTTGGGGAAGCGATAGCCCGGACTCATGAAGTTGCCTTCAAACTCCTTCTCGAGCACTCTGATCTCGGTGAGCCATTTGCAAGATGCGGCGCCAATCCAGCCCGGTGCCAGGGCGCGCGCCGGGAATCCGTGATGCCTGGTCAGAGGGGCTCCGTTCATGTGGGTAGCGATGAGTGTGTCGGAATCGAGCGCTTTTTCGACGGGGATGCTGCGGATGAAGGGCGGAACCTTGCCAGGAACTTCATCGAGGCCACGGAACATTACATGCTTCCCTGTGGTCTTTACTCCGGCACGTTGCAATATGTCACGCAATCGGGGTCCGGAGAACCTCGCAGTGCTCACGGCACCTTTACCCCACTGCACACCGGGCACCTGTGGCCGATAGAGACTTCGTCCATTGCCGGCGCATTCTAGCGTATTCACCACTTCATGAGTTTCGATCTTCGAAAGCTCCGCCAAGCTCAGAGTGAGGGGCTTCTCTACTTCTCCGCCAATGGTAAGTCTCCAATCCTCTGGGTTAAGCTCGCTGGGCTCGTGCATGTGGTTGCGTACGAAAAAATGCGGGACCGGCGTGAGCCAGGTATCGAAGTACTCGACTGGCGTTTCCAGGTCGACGAAGCGGAACGAACGGACGATCAAGCCATCTTCGCCGGGAATGTCGACAGCTGCCCACGATATGAGAGATGGAGCTGCACTGACTGCGAACGCGGCACCGGACATCTGCTTCAAGAAATTGCGTCTCGAGTTCATGCCGTTTGAGCAGGCTGGGAATGCCACACGATCTCAGCTCTTAGCGCTAATTTTAAGTTAACACCGCCGGCCCGGAAAACGAGAGTAGCCAAAACCGGCAAAAGCGGGCCGACGGCGTTTCCGAAGGGTAGTCGCCCCTCGAAAAGGAATTAGAAGATGTAAATCGTGTCGAACTGCAAGCGTGTGAGCCAGGGCTCGGTGGTGCCCAGCGGACGCCCGACCAGAGCAGTAAAACCTAACTGCACGCTAGGCTTCAATTGGTAGAAGGAGATGAACCGGTGCTGCGTGACGTTCGTCCCCTGGCGAATTTCGCTGTAGTTGAAATTACCCAACACCGCCTCGCGCTCGATGTAGATCCGGGCATATCCGAACTGGAAGTCCCCACTCTTTTCCAGGCGGCCGACGGTTCCTTCGGCCCAATATCCGCGCCGGTAATGCGAATTGCAAGGGGAATTGAGCGTCCGCTTGAAGGTTTGTGTGGTGGTGTTCGCCGGAACAGCAACGAGGTTGGCGAGGTTGCCGCAGGCCTCGGTATTCTGCACGTAGTCGCCAATAAAGCTCAGCGGAACACGAGGATGTCCGGTATCAATATCGAGGCGAGCGATGTTGTCGAACAACCCGAACTTCGAGGCAAACTGCGCATTGGTGATGGAGCTGACTCCGGTCGGGTAGGCTGTTTTGTTTACCGTGACGATGGTGGTCGCAGTGGTCGTGTAGGTTGAGTCCTGAACCGGGTTCCCGACTCCCAATGGAAGCTGACCGGTCAATGGAGTCTGCGGATTCTTGCTGCTGGCACGCGCGAGAGCCAGTGCAATGGAATCGGAGCCCCGGTAGTCATAGTAGCCGGTGTAGGCGCTCAAGGTCATCCGTGGGGCAAGCTGCCACGTCGTCTGCAGTTGGCCACCATACGTGATGGCTTGCGCAATTCTTTTGTCCGTGGCAGAAGTGCCGGCCATTTCGGCGAAGGGCAATTGAAACCCGACCAGCGCGAAGCGCTTCAGGACGGGTGTATCCAGGTTGAAGGCCAGGGTTTCGGCTGCGCCCTCAGGGTTCAAGTCCTTATCCCAGGTGAGTTCGGTGTTGTACCAGGGATAGCGAAATTTGCCGCCGGTAAGGGTAAGGGGCTTGAAGTCCTTGGGCGTGAATTCCACAAACGCCTGGTCTAAAGCAACGGCCTTGCGGGTGTAGAAGCCGGTGAGATTTTGATTGGTGCTTGTGGGGTCGTTGATGTCGCCGCTGGCGAGTGTGAGGCCGGTTCGGAATTGCTCGCCGAGAGTGGCGAGTGCGTTAAAGCGTGCACGAACACGGGCGCGCGCACGTTCCAGAGATTCATCCGAGGGGCCGCCGAAGAAGGGCTCTGCGCGAAGACGTACGTCGCCGCTGAAAGAGATCGGGCCGATGCCTTTGATTTGTCGCTCAAGGATCCGAATCCGTTCATCGGAGCTGCCGGCGTTCTGGTTAGTCTTGTCTGTTGGCGCTTCTTGGAGGTTGGTCGCGACGGTTGCGGGCGAATCCGATGCTGCGCCGGCGGCAGGTGGTGTCGCAGCTGAATCGGGGGATCGAACTTGCTGCAGTGCCTGGTCTTTGCTTTTCAATTGCGCCTGCAACGCCTGAATCTGCTGTTGCTGTGCGGCGAGAGCGTCTTTCAGCTCCTGGATGTCGGCTGCGGTGACGGGCGGCTGGGCCGGAGCCGCGGCAGCATATCCCTTGGGTGGAACAGCGCTCGACGAGGTCTCGGTCTGTCCCTGGGCGGCAGCGGTCCACGCCGCCAGCGTGAGGGTCGTGAAGAGCAGGCTCTTGCTGAGTTTCATAGAAGTACAGTCCTCTCCTTTAATTCTCTTTATTCTGAACGTCCTGCATTACCCGGATGATGAACAAAACTTTGTTTCGCCGCTGTGACATGCCCGCCGCAGTCCACGCCACCTTACATCATTATCACCATCGACATAGTAGAGATTATCGAAAATTGTCATCCCGCCAAATCTCGTCAAATTTTCTTTTAAGGGATCGCGCAGTTCCCTGCCCGAAAGCCCTGGCAGTGGGTTACGTGGCGGCTGTCAACCCCCACTTGTGCTGCAGGCGCTTTTCCATGGATTTGAAAATCAGACCGTCCACAATGTAGCCGAGACCAATGATCAGGATCATGACAGCGATCACAGCATTCATGTTGCTGGTCTCTCGCCCCATCATGAGCACTTGTCCCAGTCCGAGGCTCACATAAAGCATTTCCGCCGTGATCAGGGAGCGCCAGGCGAAGGCCCAGCCCTGTTTCAATCCGGAGACGATAAAGGGTAGGCTGGCGGGCAACAGCACATGCCAGAACAATTGGAATCCGCGAGCCCCGAGGTTGCGTCCCGCCATGCCGTAGATTTTGGGCATTTGCTTGCGCCCGTCTTCCATGGCCAAAGTAACCGACAGCAGCGATCCCATGATCACCACAAAGAGAATGGCCTTTTGGTTGAGGCCGAACCACAATAGCGCCAGAGGCCACCAGCAAATGCTGGGCAAGCTCTGCAGACTCACCAGCAGTCCGCCCATCGTTTCTTCGAGAAACTTATTACTGGCCACGCCTAACCCCAGAATCATGCCGGCGACGACAGAAATCGCGTAACCGATCAACACCCGACGCATACTGACGGCGATGGCAATCCAGTAGCTATGGTCAGAAAAGCCGTAATACAGCTCCTGCGCCACTCCCCAGGGCGTAGGAAATAAGTAAGGCGGCCAGATTTTGAGCTGTGCCAGAAGTGCCCATAGGCCGAACAGACAAGTGTAGAAGATGACGAGTCGGGCCGCGCGCTTCATTGCTCCGCTCCCGGTGCCAGGTGTGGCTTCACTCCCACGCTGTACTCAACTTCCAGGGAGAGATTTATCTCTTCCCGCAGTTCGTCTAGTATCGCGCGGGCTGCGTGGGCGACGTGGACATCTTCGAGTACTCGCGGCCGGGGCAGATCGATCGAAAACTCCCGCTTCACTCGACCCGGGCGGAAAGTCAGAAGAACCACGCGATCGCCGAGCCGAATGGCCTCGCGCACGTTATGCGTGACGAAAATGATAGTCCGCCCGGTTTCAGCCCATATGCGTTCCAGTTCATCGTGCAGCAGATCTCGAGTCTGCGCGTCGAGCGCGGCGAAGGGCTCGTCCATCAGCAGTACATCCGGCTCTGTCGCTAGAGCCCGAGCCAAGGCTACGCGTTGGCGCATGCCGCCGGAGAGCTGATGGGTGTAACTCTTCTTAAACTGCCAGAGGTGGACGAGGCGCAAATAGTAACGGGTCTTCTCTTCCCTCTCCGCCTTGCTGACGCCCTTCATCTTCATTCCGAACTCGACGTTCTCGCCGACGGTGAGCCATGGAAAAAGACCCAGTTCCTGGAAAATCAGGATGCGGTCCGGGCCAGGCCCTTCGACCGGCCTGCCGTCAACAAGTATCTGACCGGAGGTTTGTGGATGGAGACCGGCAATCAGATGCAGAAGGGTGGACTTGCCACATCCGGAAGGCCCCACCACGCAGAGAAACTCGCCCGGCCTAACCTGCAGGTTGATGTGATCAAGCGCCAAAAGCCGTTCGCCGCCGTGCGTCCGGTAGCTCAGGCATATTTCGCTCAAGCCGACCTTGGCGATCTCGGGCGAGACGTGCCCCAGCGTGTGGCCGATCGAAGCGGGCCCAAACTTGCTTCGCGGACCGGCGGCGCGTGCCGGACTCCGGTGGCCAGGGATCACAATTGGCGCGGCTGCGTTTTGTATATTGGAGCTCATTGGATTCCTTTTCGCTTCGTCTCCGCCAAGACCTTATTCAGCAATCTCAGGTCGTAGAGGCCGGATAGGTCAGGCATCTGTCGTCCCAAAAATCCCGCATCAAATGACGACTTGGCAGCCGTTATCAAAGAAGACCGCAAAGGGTCGTACGTAACTTCCAAGCGACCCAAGGCCTCATCCAATTCTGAGGCTGGAAGTGCTTTGCCAGTCTCTGCTTGTACCTGCTGGTTCAATATCTTCTTGGCCTCTGGCAGATGGCCGTTGATCCACTCCGTAAGCTCCACATGGGCACGAAGCCACTTCTTCACCAGCTCCGGGTTGTCGTCGAGGAACTTCGTGCTAACGATCAGATGGCAGGTGATGAACTGTCCTTGCGGCCACAAGTCTCGTTCATCGAGAAACAGCCGCCCGTTCCCTTCCCTGATCAAGCGTGTGGCCCAGGGCTCAGGCGCCCAGGCAGCATCCAACTCCTTTTTCAGAAACAGCGTTAGCTGATCGGGATTGGCCATCGGAATCACCTGCACATCGCCGCCCTTGTCGAGGGACTTCATGCCATGCGCCCGAAGCCAGGCACGGAGTGCGACGTCCTGCGTATTTCCCTGTTGGGGCGAGGCGACTTTCCTGCCGTGAAAGTCTTCCGGCTTCTGGATACCGGAATCACTACGGACCACCAATGAGGCGCCACCGCTCGTCGCCCCGGCAATAATGCGCAATGCTTCACCGTTGGACCGAACATAGCCTTGAATGGCCGGATTCGGACCGATGTAGGTCATGTCGATGGCCCCGGCCAAAAGCGCTTCCATCGCGGCCGGTCCGGCGTTGAATGTCTTCCAATCGATCTTCACGCCCGGCCCCAGGGCTCTCTCAAAAAAACCATTGGCCTTTCCCACCATTGCCTGGGAATGCGTTATGTTGGGAAACGCGCCCACACGAATCGTGTTCGCAGTTCGCTGCCCCCAAACCGGAAGACAGACCCGAAGGCACATCGTCAGCCACAGAATCACCTTGATCGCAAGTTTCTTATTCACCCTTCGATCCCCCCCCAACCATGGCAAGAACACTGGCGGCTGATTTTCTCTTGCGTTTGCCGCGCTTTGCGGACCGCGGTTCTGCACCTGAAATCAGATCCGCCAAGGTGGTGTGTTCGAGTATGTGGGCCGCTGCATCGCGCACATCGAGGAAAACCTGGTAGAGCGCGCGGTGCGGAATATCGCGGTCGATCAGCACACGCAACTGATCCGCGTCACCGAACGGGGCCAAAGGCCCGTCAATCAGCCGTATGATTTCGCTCAGGTGAATGTCCGCCGGATCGCGGCGCAACTGGTAGCCGCCCTTGGCACCGCGCACGCTCTCGACAATGCGAGCGTTCTTGAGTTCGAGCAGAATCAATTCCAGGAACTTCTCCGGAAGATTCTCTTCATACGCGATGTCTCGGATCCTGATCGCACCCTGCTGATACTTGCGGGCGAGCATCATCATCGCCTGCAGTGCGTACAGTCCTTTTTGCGAGATCTTCATGTTCTTGGCCGATTATCCCATAAACTCTATCTAACTAATAGAGTTTATAGAAGTAAGGGGGGACAATGCAACTTTCGTGCCATTTCCCGGAGCCGCCGCGGCACAAATAAACAGATTCTAATCAGGGGTTTGCTAGAACCGGGAGGCGAGATCGGCTCACCAAGAGTGCATTTAATTGCAGCTTCACTGCGTTCCCTGTGTGTGTAGCCAAGGGGAACAAGGCTTAAGAGGGGTCACGCAGCAGTCAGGACCCCAGCCGCAAGACCTGCACCGTGATATTGTCCGGTCCACCTCGTTCGAGGGCCATACTCACCAAGGTGGCACAAGACTCTGACGGGCGGTTGCTGTTGATCACGGTTTCAAGTTCTTGCTCGCTAACCAGGCTCCACAGGCCGTCGGTGCAGAGCACCAGGGCATCTCCATTTTCCAGGTTGAGTTCCTGTCCGCCGCTGTCCGCCAAGGACCCCTGGCCCACCCCAAGAGCCGCGGTCAGGATGTGGCGCTGGGGGTGAGTCTCAGCATCCTCGGAGCGGACAATGCCGCTCGCCACTAATCTGCCGACATAGGAATGATCACGAGTGAGTTGTGAAATTCCGGTCGCACGCACCAAGTAAAGGCGACTGTCGCCGATGTGCGCGAAATAGACTTGGCGGCCTCGCAGGACGAAGGCGGTACAGGTTGTGCCCATCCCGTAAAACTGCGGATGCCGCTCAGCATAGTTTTGGATGCGTTCGTGGGCGGCAGAGAAGGCTCGAAGCAGAGCTGCCTGAGGAGTATCGCTGAAGGCCTGGTCATAGACTTCGAGGACAGTTTGGACTGCCAGACGGCTCGCTTCTAGGCCGCCTTCGTATCCGCCCATGCCATCGGCAACGATGGCCAACCGGCCCTTACGCTCGAACTCCTCATCGCTGGCGGGCTCCCAATAGAGGTAAGAATCTTCATTGTTTTCACGCTGGCGACCGATGTCGGTCAGGCTAGCCACTTCAATGCCGGGTCTTGCGTTCATTAATTATTCGCGGGCCGCGCTGCGAGAATATTACACATCCATCCGAAAGTCTTCCAGAAAACGACTAGCTTGCTCTGATCTGCGATTGAACAACCGCGTTGCGCACGGCTCATTATAGTCAGGCCCAATAGTCAGGCCCCGGTTCGGGCGGAAATGACAGTGTCGTCCATGCGTATCGAATGCAACCGGTGCCCCGTACATTACTCAGGTCAATGACTCACCTTCCGGTTGGTGAGAATGGATTTTCCACCGCTGCGCGCCAGCAGATACCGAGACTCACCCCGCAACTCCTGCGGATCGTCTTCGGAACTCCATAGAAATACCGTGGCAGGTCCACTCCACAGGGCAGCAAGAGAATCAGCGGTTTCGAATACGTGGGGAGCATCCGGGAATTTCGAGCCATACCACAGATTCCCACTTGGCTCGTGCAGAACACGCAAGGAAATGTCGGTATAGAAATTCAGGGACGATGCCTCGTGGTATTCGCCGTCCACCACTAGGATGTCTCCTGGACGGTAGTGCTGCTCAATGGCCACGGCGAGCTGATGGGACGACAGAATTGGCGAGAAGGTCACGAATGCCGAATGCACGCAAGCCAACAGCCCGACCATCATCAAGGCCAATGCCATATTTCCTTGCCCCGGGCGTCCGCGCTTCCTTAGAAAGTAGTTCGACCCTGCCCCCAACAACATTGAGACAACCGCCCCCAGCAGCGGGACTCGAAAAGCTCCCATGGCCTCAGGGGTCAGATCAAGCAAGTGGCCAAGAGAAAGGTCATATTCCTGGGGATGTTTCTTCAGCAAGTCGGCCAAGTCCGTTCCGGGGGCTGGGGCTTGCGACGAAAACAGAAATAGCAGTCCTATGACAGAAGCAATCGCGACCATCACGAGGAAAACCAGGGAAGAAGTTCTGCCTGCGCGGCGCTCGGCCGAATCTGACGCAGACTCCGATTCTTTTGCCAACCAGCCTCCAATGAGAAGCGCCACGCCCGGCACTGCCGGAATGGTGTAATACTCCTGGCGGGTCGAGAAACTAAAAAATACTACAATCACCAAAACCCAGAGTACGAACAGCAGATTGGCCCTTTGCGGCGTGTCGGATGCGCCGTTCAGTCCACGCCACTTTCTCGGAATCTCGCGAACGGCCTGCGGAAGGAAAATGCACCATGGCATGAGCCAGAGAATCAACAAACCCCAAAAAATAAATAGCGGAACCGTGTCGTAACCAGGAGGCACCCTTTTGTTTACGTATCGCAGGAACTGTTCATTGACAAAGTAAAACCAAAGAAAACCGCGCACTGCCCCCTGCGACGGGTTTCGCAGTGCCGCCAGAATGTGCCAGGGCGCTGCAATCAGTAGAAAAACAATACCGCTCGAGACCAGCCGAAGCTTGAGCAAACGTGCCTGGTTGCCGGTGAGCAGTAGATACAGGACAACAGTGGTTATCGGGAACACAAGCCCAATGAGGCTCTTTGTCAGGACATTCAAAGCGCAGGTGGCGGCAAATCCCCAGCAAGCGAGCCGTGAGGGTGGTTCTTCTTCGAAAGATTGAAGAAAGAAAGAGAAGCCTAAGGTGAGCCATAGGCCGACCATGACATCGGGAATCTGAAACCGCGTGAAAATGTAAGGACCTACACAGGTGCCTAGCGCCACCGCGGAATAGAATCCGCCAGTTTCGCCGTAGGCGCGTTTCCCCACGCTGTAGGTGGCGAGCAGCAGGGCCAAAACGGTTAGCATCAAGGGCAGACGTGTACTCCAGTCGCTGATGCCGAACAGTTCGTAGCTTGCCGCTACGGTCCAATACATGAGAGGAGCCTTCTCAAGGTAGCGGACCCCATCGGTGTAGAGCGTTACCCAATCATGACGCAACACCATTTCCCGCGCCGCTTCAGCGTGGACTGTATCGACATCATCCAGGAGGGCCGGAGTGAACATGGCCGCGGCGTAGATTGCAGCCCACAGCAGAATGATGATTAGAACGGAACGAATGCGAATGGATTTCCGGTGAATGGACGGGGGCGGGGGGAAATTACGCGCGAGGCCTCGGTCCAACGAAGCAGCGGACAAGTTCATGCAATATTCCGAACACAATTATACGGGACTGCGTTCCGCAGGTTTGCCGCTGTTGATTAGGACATAGCGCGGGAGTTTGTAAAACTAAATTCTATTGTGGCGGATCGAATGTTGGACCGCACAGGGGATTTTTCCCGTGATCCTGGACGGTGCCGGGAGGGGAATCGAACCCCCACAGGTCTTTTGGTCCCAGCGGATTTTGCGTTGTCCACGCGGGTTTTCCGGCCAACCCATTTTCTTTGCTTTACAGAGACTTGTGAGTATCCCGGCGGGTCAATCCATGCGGTCTTGTGAGGCCCTGTTAAGGGTCCAATGGGCAGACTTGGGGCAGAATAAATCCGCACGAACAGGACACAACTTTCTGGCAGCGGACTATTCACCGTGTCGCCGCGACGAGTAAACCACCTTTTCGCCGGTCTTCTTTTGCTTCCCTAGCTCGGTGAGTTTGGCGTCAGCCTCGCGGCTTTCTTTTTCGTAGAGAGATATTACTGCGCTTGGAAAGCCAGGCGCAAGCTCAGGCAGGAGGCGAGTGGCCTTTTCTGCGCCTTGCGAAATTTATACCAAAAGTGACGGTCCCCTGCCGTTCGAACAACAGTGTGATAGCGCACCATGGAAAAGGTGCAAACCGCGAACCCCGGCACAGCATCGGAAAAGCTATCGTCCAATTCTCTTTGATTCACTGCACCAGGGGCGATTTGTGGTGCTCATCTAGAGCACGACAAAGCCGGTCAACAAGGATCGTCAACTTCGCTGAATCCATTTCTTTACTGACTTGTTCTGCAATCGAACGCCACTCTTGATCTGTAGATTGCGGGGCCATAAGCGGGGCCTCCATTTCTGCCGTAAACCAAGCTACCTTGGAGTCAAAACCGTGGCTGAGCACTAGTGCTCATTCACACACTTCGATGTACTACTCACTATTTTCCTCACGTTTCACTTGACGTACTATTTCCGCGTCCGCTAGTGAGGGCCGCATGCTTCGTAAGGGGCCTCAGAGTTCGGTACGCAAAGTGGTATGGGTCGAAGGGCAGAGTGTCAAGGGATGGGGTTGCTCTGAATGTGCTTGGCTATTTCACCCTTCTGGCCCGCCCACTGGCGAATCACTCGATGAAATGAAACGGAACTTCCAGGCGCGGTGCGACCAGGAGTTTACATTGCATGTTTGCGATGCTCACCGAAGAGCCAAGAGCGCAAACTCTTGAATCATTCAGACCACATGGGGATCGAACCCGCGACATCCAGCTTGGGAAGCTACCGGCAATGCCTCGTGGCACGCAGAATCCAGCACTTGGAGCGGGTCACGCAGGGCAGAATCTGACACTAGCGGCACTGGTTGAACACACGATTGAACACACCTTTTCCCACCCGCTGTTTCCGCGACCTTTCAGGGACGTGAGCGCCGTGGGCTTTTCATGGAAACCTCCTCACACCACCACTGCTTTCGTCGGTCCCTCTAATAGCTTCGACTTTCGCCGGTTCCGGTTTCTTCCTGTCGAGACCGGACCTGACCGCGTGAATGTTGACCGCTTGCTCCAGCTGGGTCATGAGAGTTTTAAGGTTCTCCTGGCCGGTGTCCAAGATCTTGCGCAGTTCCGCGCCGGCCCTCATCGCTTGCTCATACGAATCCCGAGCTTTGGTAAGAAGCGGAAGCTGTTCAATGAACGCAGTAGCGTTCTTGGTGAACTCGTTCAGCGCTTCCGTATACGTCGTCATGGTTGGTGACGACGATGACGGCTGGTGGCCTTCGGCAAGAACCTTCCGGGGACCAACTGCGGAATCCCGTTTTTCCAACCGGCTGTCCATTAAAGACTCAATCAGCGCGTCGCCGAGCGACTCCAACTCCGAGTCGGACTCTGGCTGCGCGCGCATAGCATCATCCTGCTTTTTCCACATTGCTTCACTCCTTTTGCGGGGACTGTACGTGTACGACACAGTGGAACCTTCACTCCTGGCTGAGCGGCGGCAGGTGGCATTATGAACTTGCTGGCCAACAAGATCAAACTTCACTGGTGAGCAAGGCACAGAGCCCCAGCGCGAATCGGTGGGTTCGTTACAACAGTCACGCACGACGCGCTGGCGGCGAGAACAGGAGGCGGGAACACCGCTCAATTACTGAATAGGACTTTGAGCTGTGGGCTTTTCCCGAGCTGCCACTTGCGCAAGCAATCGCAAGGCCCGGAGCGCATCGTTCAGAGCGTAGTGTTCGTCATCTGACTGATTGTCTACTATTTCTTCGGCTCTATCGACAATCGCCCGGTGCGCAGCAGCAATCCGCTCCGGCAACTTGCTCTTGTCGAGTTCCAGCATTGCGCATTCGTAGAGGTGTTTCCATGTAGGACTGAAGGACTCACCAAGGGGAATGACGTTATTCAACTGAGCCATAAAGTGCCTGTTCTTTTCCGATAGCTTGAGACTAACCAAAGGTGGGGCATATTGTCGGTGCGTCAGCGCACTAAGAGCTGGTTTGTCGACAGAGCCCGGTGGATTTCAAGCTGCACCACTCCCCAACCTTGCTTCCCGGAGCGGTATCCTTTGCGATTCAAATTTTAAGGGAGCACTGTCAGGATGCTCCCCACGCAATCCAAGACCAAGTCGCTCGGCGGTATGTGGGAGATGGTTGTCACCGGTTTCAACCTATATCACTACAAGTACGCAATCTCCGACGGCAGCTGGGGCTGCTGGAGACGTGGACGAAGGATTCCAGGGCCTAAAATTCAGTCCCACCATGGGAGCTTACCTCCCCCAAGAAGATCGCTCGTTCTCCTATAAGTAAAGGGGTTGGGTTTACAATCAGGCAGCGGAAGCAACGTTTGGCACGTTCGAGAGCGTCGGAGCCTTCAAGGTTAATCCTTCCGGAACAAGGTTTGCCGGTCCGGGTACGTTCACCATGGCGCACTTGAACGGAGTCGTGTTCTACAAGGAGCCGTTCACGACAGTCGCGACCATGGTCGCCGTGTCGCCTCAGGGAGCAGATCTTCGCCACTGAATCGGACTTCCAAAGTGTTTTGCCGTACCCGCTCATGTTGGGTGGTGGGCTACTCTCGGAAAGTAGCCCATCACCTAAAATGTTCTTCGTTGGGAGAGCAGTTATGCGAAAAGGATGCGAGATAATCGCAGGAATCGGTTTTTGTAGTCAGCGTTTAGCGTCTATCCAGGAGGAGGGTTTTGCTCGGCATTTCGCTCCGGAAAAACCACCGTGTGTTCCGCATGGTCGGCTACTCTTCCATGACCAGATTGGCGCAGCGCGGCAGTTTGCGGGTCTCTATGTTCCTGAGTCGCGTTGACACGCTATCATCGAGGCCGAATGCTTGCGCAAAAGGCCATGTTGAGTGAATTCGCCTGGGACCAACGCTACCAAGTTTCCGTTCTCGATGACGTGCTTACCCCTGCGCTGCTCCTTTATCCAGAAATCGTTGCCTCCAACATCGAGCGCACCCTGGAGTTGTTGGGCGGCGACGCGAATCGCTGGCGCGTGCACATCAAGACCGCAAAGCTGAGTCACACGCTCCGCATGCTGGTCGATCACGGCATCCGCAATTTCAAATGCGCGACCACTCTCGAACTGCTAGTGGCCTGCGGCAGCGGTGCGGGAGACGTACTCTTCGCTTATCCGGCGGTGGGCGCAAGTGTGCGGCGGGTCAGGGAAATAGCCGATCAGTTCCCAGGGGTGCGCATTTCCGTTCTGGCCGAGAACAATCAACAGGTGGGGCAATGGCACGACAGCCGGGTCGGAGTCTTTCTGGACATGAATCCTGGCATGGATCGGACGGGCATCGAGCAAAGTCGCGGCGACAAGGTTATTGAATTGTGTCGCGCAATCGCAGACCGGGGGCTGGAGTTTCGCGGTCTGCATTATTACGACGGTCAATATGGCAGCCTGGAACAGCGCCAACGAACCGCGATGGCTCACGCCGGCTATGAACGCTTGCTAAAAGTTGTGAGCGAGATCGAGCGCCAGGGTACCGGTGTGCCGGAAGTGGTCACTGCCGGAACGCCGACGTTCCCGTGCTCGCTTGCCTTCGAGGGCTTTCGCGGTGGAGGGTTCATCCATCGCGTTTCGCCCGGAACCGTTGTCTATTGCGATGCAACCAGCCTGGCACAGCTTCCCAGCGAGTACGGCTACCGGCCGGCAGTGCTGGTCTTGACGCGCGTAGTGAGCCAGCCGCGCGCGGGGATTGTCACCTGCGATGCTGGACATAAGGCAGTATCAGCCGACGCCGGTGTTCCCACATGCGTGGTCGTTGGGCGTTCGGAACTGACGCCGCTCTCCCCCAGCGAAGAGCATCTACCAATGGCGTTGCGGGAAGAAGCGACGGGTCCGTACGTTGGGGAGGCGCTTCATCTCCTTCCGCGGCATGTTTGCCCCACAGTGAACAATTTTGATTGTGCGCTGCTGGTGCGGAATAACGAGGTCAAGTCCGTGGAAAAGGTGTCGGCGCGCGGGCGCGAGTCGCCGCTGCTGCAAGCGACCGACCAAACGGTTGACCTCCGGGGCTAAGCAACAGCAGAGAAATTGCAAAAGCTAATTGCTCACCGGCCGAGCTCCGTCAGGCAAAGCAGCATTTGGCAGTTCTAGGGGATCTAGGCCCAAAGTGAGCGCCGTTCGGCAATGTGCGAATTGCGTGGGCCTTCTTCTAACGGCTCCAGATTTGTGTCATGATTTCTGGCGCGCCTAGGGAGTACGGGCTCGGCACCCACTCGCGGGCCAAGTTTTACCGTCTCAAGGCCCGGCGCGGATACAAGCGCGCCGCGGTGGCCATAGCCCGTAGGATCTCGGGTGGCGATCTATCACTTGTTTGCCCAGCAAGTTTCCTACAACGACCTGGGTGATCTTTACCTCGACAAGCGCAACAAGAACCATCTCACGCGCAGGCCAACAAAACGGCCGAGTTTGATGTCCTCAGCCTTGTAGACCACTCCCATAACGCCGCCGCTGAGCTTCTCCATGATGCGATAGTGCGAGACGGTCAGGCCGATCATTCTGGAGATACTCGGCTTTTGGGTCGCCTCATCTTCCGGATCTGGCAACGGCCAGTCAACGAATGGCAGCAGCTGCGGCACGAGCGTGCGGAGCTTAGAACCTAACCCTTGTAGTGGGGGGATCTTTGAAAGGGCCCGATCCCAGCATTTCGAGTCGTGCCACCGAAATTCAACTCCCGGGTCGTTAAGCCGGAAGTAATTCGGTTACTTCCGCATCGCCCGTACGCGGCAACAAGGGGGCGCGTCAGACACGCAAGAAACGAGTCGTCTGGAGCTCGCACTGGTGGCAGATTCGTTGTGCTGCGGTCTGGCGAAGCGTATGATGCGCAAGCCCGATATCCAAATCGGAAATTCCAATTCGAAAAGCTCAAACAAGTTTAAATTAAAGGAGACGGCTATGAAGAAAGCGTCGATATGGTGCTTGCTCGCTCTGCTCTCACTGGTCAGTGTCGCAGGGTCGCAGACCGGGGCCGGCACCGAAAAAGCTGTCGCGGCACTGGAACAACAGTGGCTTGAGGGGCAAAAGACAAATAATCCTAATCTAGTCGCGCCGCTGCTGGCTGACAAGATCGTGGTTACGGAGGCCGATGGGAAAGTCAACGACAAGGCCGGGACGCTTGCGTTTTACAAAAACACTAAATGGGACAGCGCCGCGTACGACGATGTGAAGGTAACGGTATTTGGCGATACGGCCATCGCGACCGGAGGCTTCAAAGGTAAGGGCACCGATGCGATGGGAAAGCCTTTCGATAATAATGAGCGCTGGACCGACACGTGGATGAAGATGCCGACCGGTAAGTGGCAGTGTGTTGCGAGTCAGGCGACACCAATAAAAATGTAAGCAGCGCACAACGCTCGATTCGTGTGGCCTCCCTCCCCAATGGCGGCCATTTTTTTTGATCCCTGCCTAGCGCGTTGCATGAGGATGGCAACGATTCTGGGTGAATTGTTGCCAATCCGAAAACTGGAGTCTGGCCCATAACGCAGAGTCGCCAGTCAACCGCCCGGGATGTTGGTAACATATCGATGGATCATCGAACGTTGGTCCACCACTCGGTTCATGCAGCCAGCCTGGAAAGGCACGATCACCCACTCAGCCATGAAGAAACTTCCACGCAAGGGCGGTCACCGTTCAGGAAAGCAGGATCGGCGAAATCCCCGTTTCTCCGGGAAGCTTGTCATGCTCTACGAAGACGATGCCGTCGTGGCCCTCAATAAACCTGCCGGACTTCCGGCGGTGCCTGTGAAAGGCTCCGATACACCGTCCGCATGGTCTCTGCTTTCTGCAGAACTGAAGCCGAGGAGACAGCGAGCCTTTGTCGTACATCGCATCGATCGTTTCACCTCCGGGGTTCTGCTCTTTGCAAAAACCGAACGGGATCGAGACGCACTCGTTCGACAGTTTCTCGGCCATAGTCCGGTGAGGCAGTATCTCGCAGTCGTTCGCGGATATCTCGGCGTCAAAGAAGGGACGCTCGTTCACTACTTTCGACGAGAAGGAATGTTTCAAAGGTTGACCACCGAGAGAGGCTCCCAAGCGGCTCGTGCTGAACTTCGGTATTTCGTCGAACGCCGTCTTCGTGCCGCTTCGCTCGTCCGAGTTACGCTGCGGACGGGATTGCAGAATCAGATCCGAGTGCAGTTTTCAGCGACCGGCCACCCGGTCATCGGCGACAGAAAGTATCACCGGGCGGAAGCGTTGGAGCGGCGAATTGCTCGCGTCGCTCTTCATGCAGGGCATCTTCAGTTCATTCATCCACGCTCGGGAGACAGCGTCTCCGTTGACTGCGAACTCCCCCCAGACTTTAAGTCTCTTCTTCAGGCATTATCGCTGCCCACACGCCCGCGTCGGTGACTGTTCCAGTAAGGCAGTTCTCAGCCGAGCATCCCGCGACAGCGCCGCTACTCACGGCTAATCGGCCAACCGGAATTTATCCGCAGTGAAGTATTATGGAACGGCTAGAGTTCTTGGTAATGTCGGCGAGCCATTTCTTTTTGCCAGCCTCCTAACTGGGCTAGCCCGCACCTCCAGCGCCCCCTTGTCTCCCAAGATTCGCTGTCGGCAATGAACACTCGTGGCTTTCGGATTCGATGACGGCTTTCTGAGTGTCTCCTGTAGAGGTGGGCGATGCACTACTCGACTGAGTAAATGCAGATGGCGCAAGTAGCAAAACGATACCGCTTACTGCAAAGCGCTTTATGAGCTGGGTATCCTCATTTAGTGGAGAAAGGAGGTTTCATCACAATCTTGGCGGAAAACATTCCATTTCGAGGCGGTTTTACTACAATCAGCAGACCATGACGAAGCCGCTTCTTCTTACCGTAATGGGTCATCTATGAAGGTGCCGGCTCTGTCAAGGGCTTTCTTGGGCGCATTACTGCCTGCACTCCAAAGAGCGCGCCATTTCGCTCTAACTGGAAAAACGTTTCGACACAATTCCGGAAAGAAGAATCGAGAGCTTAAGCGCTAGTTTCATCTATACAGCTTTCTCTCCGAGTGCCTTCAGGATTCTTGATTCAATGAACACGAGTCGCTGCTTAGGTCTGGTGGGTGGGCTTGGAGTCGGAGCCACCATTCATTACTATCAGAAGTTAGCCAAGGCGCATGAGGCACAAGGCCGCACGCTAGACATCGTAATTGTCCATGCCGAGACATCTCGAGTCTTTGAGCATGTCCAGGCGGATGATCGCGATGGATTGGCTGAATATCTAACCGGTTACATCCGCCGGTTGAAGGCTGCCGGGGCGGAGCTCATCGCCATCCCGGCAGTCACTCCGCACTTCTGCGTGCGGGAACTCATCGCCACCTCGCCGTTGCCTGTTTTCAATATCTTCGAGCCTCTCGTCCAGGAACTTGCGACACGAGCGGCTCGACGGGTAGCCGTTTTTGGCACTCGCTTCGTCATGGAATCGGCGCTCTTCGGCGAGGTGAATGAGGTCGAAATCGTCAAATCGCGGCCACGCGAGATGGACTACATCCACAACACGTACGTCGAGCTGGCTCGAACGGGAGAAGGCTCAGAAGAGCAGCACAGGAACCTGACGGCGCTTGCTCATACGCTCCTAGAACGCGATGGAGTCGACGCCATCATTCTGGCGGGAACCGACCTCGCGCTGCTCTTTAATGAAACCAATACTGATTTTCCCTACATCGATTGCGCGGCGTTGCATCTCCAGGAGATCCTGAACGAGTTACTCGGCGAGACTTCGCCGAATTCACACTAAATTACGTTTCCTACAGCTGGAGGCAGCCGTTTCAGCAGCTCTGGAAGGGTTGTCCATCCGGAAGCTATCCACGAAACGGGCTTCTGGGAATTGTCGGCGAGATTCTGGACGTGTGGTCGGCTAGCCGAAAATGATGCCGCTGATTGACGTAAAATCGACATTCACTCACAACCATGCGGCAGTGAGTGTACTGCCCTTGATTATGCCAATTTCAGCGATGAAGTTTGATTCCCACTAGAACAGCACCAAGGCTCAGGACATTGTTGGCGAGGATGTTGAGCATGAACGCTCCGATTTGTCCCACATGCCAATACGCCATGCTTTCATACGCGAATGCCGAAAACGTGGTGAACGCACCGCAGAACCCAGTAGCCATCAGGAGCCGCCAGCGATCATGCTCGTGGTTGGCTGTCCAGGTGAGGACGTACCCCACAATGACGCAGCCGACTACGTTCACGACTAGTGTTCCATAGGGAAAACCATGATGGTGTGAAAGTTCTGAAGAGATGTGGGTGATGAGAAATCGGGCTACTGCGCCAATAATCGCCCCAGCCGCTACGATCAAGATGCCATTTAGCATGATGCCCCCCGCGAAGTAGGAGTCATCAGCCTCTGTGCGGGCGGTTAATGGCGAACTCCATCGCCGTTTTTATTTTAACAAAACTAGCCTCGGACTGGTTGCCCTTTGGCGGGGAGAATGGATATTGTTGAGCAATCGCGATTACACCAACAATCGGGGTTGGTGAGGTATTGGAGATGTTACGAGAGCTAGCCACTCTTCCTGTATCTAACCACGTGCTCGCTGTGGAGATATAATCTCTGTCCGTGAGCACGAGACAATGAAACATCGCGTCGTCCACTTTCTTCAGAAATACCTGTTCAACCCGCCTATCAAAGTTTTGTTTGCGATCGGCCTAGTCCCGCCGGGATATGCGCTCCTGGAAACGACCGGCCGCAAGACCGGAAAGCCGCGCCGTACCCCCGTGGGCAACGGACTCGTGGGCGGCCAGTTCTGGGTCGTGGCAGAGCACGGCCAGAAAGCTAGCTACGTTCGCAATATTGTGGGTAATCCGAGCGTGCGCCTGAAACTGCGCGAAGGGCTACGGGCTCGCTGGTACACCGGCACAGCACACTTACTCTCCGACGATGATCCACGCGAGCGCCAACACTGGCTCGCGAATCAGTTGCCGAGCAGCACCAGCAATGCCGCCGCGGTCCGCTTCTTCGGCACGCAACTGCTCACGGTTCGGATTGATTTGGACGCCTGACACCTAAATGGAAGTACTCAGAAGAGCATTTTGCGGTAGTTATCCGGTAGAGATTGCCTCCGTACTGTTCATCTTGAGCAATCTGAATGTTCTTTGCACATCCGCTAGCAATACTGCGAAGAACGGCTTAGGATGTTTGATCGTTGTTCCGAACCAGGCTGCTCGTCGCAAAAGAGTACAGCATTCAGAGGTAACGAGGTTCCCTGATGGGGCCGAACGCAAGCCCGACACCAAGTCAGGCACCCAAGCAACTGCCCGCCGCAAACGGGCTGGCGCTTGTACGCGTGACGATTGGGGCAATGTTCGTGTGGGTGTTTTTTGAGAATCTGGGGAAAGGCCTCTACAAACCGGCGGGTTACGCAGGTCTGATCAACTATTACATCAAGGCGAGTCACTCACCGGCTGCCTGGAAGGCGGTAATGGGTCTGGCGGCAAACCACGCCGCGATGGCGGCTCCTATGCAGGCCATTACCGAGATCTCTTTCGGTATCCTGCTCGTCATCGGTCTGCTTACCCGACCGGCCGCACTTGTGGCGTTTCTGTATCTCGGCAGCCTTTGGATTTCGGAGTGGGGCACGGCGTGGATATGGGAACTGCTGGTTCCGGTGCTCGCATCGCTGGGGCTCGCTATCGGACGCGCCGGCCGGAGATGGGGCGTTGACGCGTGGCTGTCGCGACGGTGGCCGTCGTCTCCGTGGTGGTGATTGGGCCAGAATCACTTGAACCAAGTTCACGTGCGAGTGTCCGTCATCATCCCTACCCATAATGAAGCGCAGGCGATTGAGCGCGTTT
>Ga0137383_10000571_pt1 | contig 19484 bp, 18 predicted proteins | sample SagtaG_19_FD_104817 | JGI IMG/M metagenome (GOLD analysis project Ga0137383, IMG submission 104817) | Vadose zone soil microbial communities from Sagehorn Ranch, Mendocino, California, USA - Sage2_R_40_16 metaG | ecosystem: Environmental > Terrestrial > Soil > Vadose zone | place: USA... | reverse complement strand
TGACGCAGATTCTCCGGAAAATATGAGACGGAGGCGCTGTCACCTGTGGGCGTGTAGCTCAGTTGGGAGAGCACCTGCTTTGCAAGCAGGGGGTCGCCGGTTCGAGCCCGGCCACGTCCACCAGTTCCATCGGCCCTCGCCCTCACCTCAACGCAAGGGGCTGGTATGCTCACGACGAGGTTGGCTACGGCGGTGCATTTGGCGTGATCTCACTGACGTCGCAAAGCGCCAGTTACAATTGGCAGTTCGTCCCCATCGCGGCAGAGACCTTCGCCGATTCCAACACCCCAACGTGCAACGGAACCGCCTGACCTTTCTGGTTGCGCCAAGAGAGCCTCCTGCGTCTCGGTTTTAGCTGCCTCCGGATGCGGTAGGTAACGGAGTGGCCTAGATCCGCCCCCAAAATTCCGTTGCGATGCGGTGCTGAAAATCAGGCGTGAGCTTTCCACCGTTCTTCGTGAGATAGAAAACGTCGATCGCCTTCAGGCCTTCCGTGTCGATCAGAGCAACTTCGATGTTGCAGCCGAGGCGCGATAAAATGGCGCCGATCTCATAGAGAAGTCCGGGCCTGTCCTGCGTCAAGATCTCAAGCAGTGTCGAGTGCGCCGAGGACTCGTCGTCGAAGCGAACTTTCGTCGCCACGGGCAGCTTGGGGGGTCTCGCCTGCGCCGCGTGTGTCCTCGCTTTGAGCAGCGGCTCGAGCGGCGCACGGCCGCACAACACGTCGGTAAGACTGCGGCGAAAGCGCGCGACCTCGCTTGGATTCAGCTCCAGCGTCCGGTGCAGATCCACAAAGTGAAACGTGTCCAGCACGACGCCTGCGGAGTTCGCGAATGCGTCCGCCTTCATGATGCTCATGCCCCAGCCCGCAAGTACGCCCGCAATGGTCGCGAACAACGCCGGACGGTCCTGCGCGAGCAGCGTCAAGGAATAGGCGTGCCGGTTCGCTTTCAGCACAATTTGTACCGGGTCCGCGGCCAGTTTCTGCGAGAGCAAGAAGTGCGCGGCAATCTCCGCAGGCGAATGCACGGCCAGGTAACGTCGAGGGAAGCCTTCCAGAAAGGTTTCGATGTCCGCGCGCTTCGCCCCCTCCGCGCGACGCACGACCTCGTCGAGCACTGCGGCTTCGTGGTAGGCGTGCAGCCGGTCACGGTCGATGCTCCGGTTAAGGTGATTCGACGCCGCCGCGAATAGCTGCCACAGCATCTCCGCTTTCCAGGGTGTCAGCGCCTCGGGGTTGACGGCATGAATGTCCGCGTACGTCATCAGGCAGAGACGACTTAGGCGCTCGACGGTCGAAACGGTCCGGGAAAAAGCTGCGACGGTTCCGGAATCGAAAATATCACGCCGCAGCAGCGTGGCGGACATGTCCAAATGGTGCTCGATCAAGAAACGGACTTCGTCTTTTTCCTGCGGGTCGAGCTGAAATCGCAGCGCGGCGGAATCCAGCGCCTGGAGGCTCCCGGTCACATGATTCGGGTCCACCATGCCTTTTCCGACATCATGCAGCAGCAACGCAAGCACGAGAAGTTCGCGGCCTTCGAGCGACTTCCAAAGATCGGTGAAATGCGCCGCACGCTCATCCTTTGGCTCACCGAGGTCCTGCAAATGCTCGATCGTGCGCAACGAATGCTCGTCCACCGTGTAGCGGTGATAAAAATCGCGCACGACGAGCGCATCGATGGCGCGAAATTCCGGGAGCACCTCGGCCAGCAATCCCAGCCGGTGCATCGTCCGCAGCGGAATCGCCGGATAGCCCGCCGCGAGCAGTTCCCGGAGCTGTGGCCAGAGAGAAGGTGTCTCTGGAGTTGTTTCCCCCGCCCGCTTCCAGATCTGTCGCACGGCGTCTTCGGTTTCGCCGCAGAGCGGCACGCCGGTCCGCGCGGCCTCGCTCAGCAGGGCGAAGACGTCGTCCCGGGTCTTAAGCGGGTCTTCCATAGCCACTTCGAGTCGGCCCGCTCGTTCGCGGAAACGCTTCCCGCTGCGCGCCGCCCATGCCGCCCGCGGTTTGCTCCAGAAAGATGGCCTGTCAGCATGCAGCTCCAGCCTGTGGAGCAACTGGCGATTCAGTGTGCGTGCATGGCGGAAATACGTGCGCATCCATTCCGCCGGGTCACGCGCGGTACCTTCCGGCACGCCCAGCGAACGCCCCGCCGCGACGGCCTGCAGCTCGTACGTCAGGGAATTGTCGTTGCGTCCGTTCGCATAGTGGAGAAAGCAGCGTACGCCGCCGATGAATTCGATAGCCTCCGTGTTGAAGTCTTCAGCCTTGGGTGGTTTTCGCGCTTCCGGTTCGCCTCGCTTCGCGATGGCGTCGAGCCAAGTCGAAGCGTGAAAATCCCGCAATCCGCCCGGCGCCTCTTTTGCGTTCGGCTCCAGATGGAAAATGGTATTGCCGTACCGCGCGTGCCGCTCGCGCGTCAGCCGGGCGAGTTCGCATGTGAGAAAATTCTTCGCCCTTCTCTCGGCAGACCGTAAAACTCGGGTATTCAGGCTGTCATAGAGCTCGCGATCGCCGCCCATGAAGCGCCGGTCCAGCAATGCCAGGTGGAACTCCGCGTTGTCCTCTTCGATTCGCTTGCACTCTTCGATCGTGCGCCCGGCGGAGCTGACCCGGAACCCCAGGTCCCACAGGTTGCGCGAAAGCTCGGCGATGGACGAATGCAGGCGCCTCTCATCGCGCTGGTGTTCGAACAGGAATAGGAGATCGAGATCGGAATAGGGAAAAAGCATCCGCCGCCCGTAACCGCCCACGGCAAGCAAGGAAAAACCCTTTCGCGCACGGTGGCTCTGCGGGAAGAGCGCGTCGTGAATCTGCACGACCGAATCATCGGCGAGCTGGCAAAGCGCGGATAGGGCCTCGCGTGCGTTCCAGCGGGACTCGAATTCCTGCCGGATGCGCACACGCCGCGCCTCACAGTCCGCGTAGAGATGTGCGAGTGGAGTGCTGAGCTGAGTCATGAGCGTGCGGGGCGCGGCCATGGGCTTATCGCCCGCCTTCCTAACTATTCTACAACGCGCTTTCGCCGCGCTCGTCGTTGCGAATACGGATGGCGTCATCAATCCGTGACAGGAAGATCTTGCCGTCGCCAATCTTCCCGGTCTTGGCCGTTCTCAGGATTGTGTCCACCACGGATTGCACTATTTTGTCCGGCAGGATCATCTCGATTTTGATCTTCGGCAGGAGGTCCACCGTGTACTCGCGGCCGCGATACACTTCGGTATGTCCTTTTTGCCGGCCGTGGCCGCGCACTTCGATCACGGTCATGCCCTCGACTCCGATTTCCCGCAGCGCGTCCTTCACCGATTCAAACCGCGAAGGCTGGATGATGGCTTCGAGTTTCATCATGACCGCTTCTGCTCCCGCGCGCTCCTCACGTTTCGAGGTTGTAAGCTTCTTCGCCGTGCTGCGTCACATCCAGACCTTCGATTTCGTGTTCCTCGCTCACGCGCACGCCGACGAGCATGTCGGTAATCTTCAGCAGCACAAGGGTGCCCACCAGAGCAAAGACCCACGCGACGATCGCGCCGACGAACTGATAGCCCACCTGGCTGAAGTTTCCGTCGAGCCAGCCGACCGCCGTCGCATTTCCTTTCACGTCATGATAGACCGCGTTGATCGCGCGCGATGCGAACACACCTGTCAGAAGCGCTCCAATTGTGCCGCCGACCCCGTGCACGCCGAAGGCGTCGAGCGCGTCATCATAGCCGAAGATGGCTTTCACGCGCGTCACCATCAAGTAGCACACCACGCCAGCGATCGCTCCGATGATCAGCGCCGGCATCGGTGCGACGAATCCTGCCGCTGGCGTAATGGCCACAAGCCCGGCCACCGCGCCGGAAATCGCCCCGAGGGCGCTCGGCTTGCCGTTCTTGATCCATTCCGCCGCCGACCAACCGCACGCCGCAGCCGCAGCCGCAAAGTGCGTGGCCACAAACGCGCTCGATGCCAGCCCGTTCGAAGCCAGCGCGCTTCCCGCGTTGAATCCGAACCAGCCGACCCACAGCAAGCACGCGCCTATAAAGCTCAGCACCAGACTGTGCGGCGGCATCGGCGCCTTCGGATATCCGTGCCGTTTGCCCATATAGAGCGCGCAGACCAGCGCCGAGACCCCTGAGCTGATGTGCACCACGGTACCGCCCGCAAAATCCAGCGTCGGAAATTTGCCGCCGAGCGTCGCGCTCAGAAATCCGCCCTTGCCCCAAACCATGTGCGCCAGCGGCGCGTACACCACAAGAAACCATAACGTGATGAACAAGACCGTCCCGCTGAACTTCATCCGCTCGGCCGTTGCGCCGGTGATCAGCGCCGGCGTGATGATGGCGAACATCAACTGATAGACCATAAACGTCAGTTGCGGAATTGTCGGGGCGTAATCGGTGTTTGGCTCGACGCCCACGCCACGCAAAAATGCGTGCTCGAATCCGCCAACGAGCGTTCCGCTGCCGAAGCAGAGGCTATACCCGACCAGTGCCCACAGCACGGTAATGAGTCCCATGAGCGCGAAGCTTTGCATCATAATTGCCAGCGTGTTCTTCTGCCGCACCAGCCCGCCGTAAAAGAGCGCCAGGCCGGGTCCGGTCATCATCAGCACCAAAGCCGCACTGACGAGCATCCACGCGTTGTCCCCGGACGATTGCGCCGCGGATATCCGCTGATCGAGTTTTGCGAGGTCGGCCTGAGAGACGGCGCTGGCGAGGAGGGAACCCGCGGCGGTCTGCGCCTTCAAACTTGTGGCCGCGAACAGAGCGGCCAGAAACACCACACTTACGAGGATGGCCCGCCGAAGCGCGGGCCCGTTACAATCCATGCGCTCCTCCAGGGAAGCGTACGTCCGGAGATTATACGCACCGCCGCACAGCGCCCCGAAGAAAAAATTCAAATCACCGGGATTCGATTTTCTTATCAGCCGGGCGCGCCAAGAAACTTCCGCTTGAGGTTCCGGACGTATTGATCGGCGTCGCGCGTCGGACGCGGAATGCGGAGTCCGTCGCAAACATCGAGCGTGAGGCGAATCGCGCTCGCGAGGTTGACGCGGTGGCCCTGCGAGACATAAATGGGCCGCACACCGTCGCGCGTCCGCAGAACCGCTCCGATGGTTTCGCCCTCATCCATCAGCGGCGCCCACGCGCCCGCCTTGCGCGGCGGCAGGCCCTCCGCGCCGATCAGCCGAGATTTGGCGCATCCGATCGTGGCCCGGTTGAGCAGCAGACCGAGATGGCACGCCAGGCCGAATCGCCTCGGGTGAGCGTAGCCGTGCGCATCGCAAAAGATCAAATCCGGGGCATGCCGCAATTTGGCAAACGCGGCGAGCAACGCCGGACACTCGCGAAAGCTCAGCAATCCCGGCACATACGGAAAGCGCAGCGGCCGCACGGCGTCTGCGCGCTCCACTTCTTCCATCTCCGGGAAGCGGTAAACGATCACGCCTGCGATGGCGCGATTGGCCTCCCGCAGAAGACTCCGCGCAGGCCGCGGGCGCAAGGCCTGCGAACCGGTCAACACGAAGGCGACATCCGCTCCCGCAACAGAGCAGATTGCCGGCAGACAATCTTCGCCGATCCAGCGTTTCCGCAAGTCGCGCTGGATCTCTTGTGCCTTCTTCGGCGACACGTTCCACGAATGCATTCTCTCGATTCGCATTCTCGGCTTTCTTGAGGACCTGCGGCTGGCACTACGCCGCTGCCCGGACTTGTGCCGCCCCAGGTCCGGCCATCGTATAATGCCACCAGCCCGGGGAACAGATTCCCCGTTTCCGTGTGGCTCGAGTATTTCGCGAGGATCGGACGGAGCGATGGAAATTTCCGTGCGCCAGGCGAATGGAGTGCACATCGTGGATGTGCGCGGGCGTCTCGTTATCGGGGCGTCCAGTGACCAGCTTCACCAAGCGTTGACGAAGCTGGCCGAAAATGGCGCGCGGAAGATCGTGCTGAATCTTAACGACGTGGCCCAAATCGACAGCTCCGGAATTTCAGCCGTAGTGCGCCATTCGATTTCGCTCGGACGCGAAGGCGGCGTGCTGCGGCTGGTCTGCGGTCCGGGGCGCGTGCGAGACGCGCTCACGGTAACTCGGCTCGTCGAAGCCATCCCCACCTTCGAGACCGAGGCCGCCGCCCTCACCGGCTTGGCCTAGGCGATGTTCTCCGTTGCTTGCGGGGATTTACACGTGTTCCAGCGGTGCTGCGCGCTCGACCGTTTTGACGTTTTTTCCGACAGCCGCATCCAACAGCATCATCCATGTGTCCCGCCCAGCGTTTGAAGTGCGTTCCGCATGTGTACGGCTCGGTCTTGATCGGCGTTTTGTGCGCCCTAATTCTGCCCGCACGTGCAGAACAGTCCGCCAAAGCGGAATTGCCGCCGCCCGTTCAGGCGCAAATGGATGACCTGGCCTCGCGGGTCGCTGCGCTTCTCCGCCGGCCGAGCCTCCGCCCGCCGAATCCCAACCTTTTGATCGTGGATTTTTCCCTCGCGAACTCAACCCATATATCGCGCCTCGGCACCTTGCTCGCGGACCAACTCTCCAACTCGCTCGGCAGGCTGGCCAGTGGCTTCGTAGTTCTCGACCGCAAGCCTATCCCTGACTTTCTGCGCCAAAATTGGATGGAGCCGACCGATCTCTCTGACGCGGATGCTTCTTTGTGGGCGGCCCGGCAACTCGGCGCCAATGGCGTCATCCATGGTCAGATTGCGCAGGTCAAGGACTCAATGATACGCCTTTCCCTGCGCATCGACGGCCTGGGCCCGACGTTCTATTCCGACCAGGAATTCACGCTGAACGACCCTCTAACCCAGCTCCTGAAGGAAGATGCTCCGTACATTCCCCTCGAACCCGAGCCAATTCCACCTGAGCCAGGAGTCTTTGCTCCGGGACAGGAGGGAGTCAGTACGCCCGTATGCGAGTATTGCCCCGATGCCGACTACACCGACATTGCTCGCCTCCTGCACTACAACGGGAGCGTGATTCTTTCCGTTGTCGTGGGAGTCGATGGAAAAGTTACCGGAATCAAGGTCGTCAAGGGGGCGCCCTATGGTCTCACTAAACAGGCCGTAGATGTCCTTGCACGCTGGCGCTTGAAGCCTGTACAGAAAGATGGCAAGCCTGTCCCCGTCCGTGTCAACGTTGAGACATTGTTCCACGTTTCTCCATGAAGGAGGAGTGCAGACGTATTAGCCGCTCTTCCGGAGTTCGGCCAGGACCAGTTTGGCAAGTTCCTTCAGCGTTTCGAAGACGCCGATGCCCTGAATCGCCACCGCCTCCAGCACCGGCTCTCCCTTCTTCCGCAAATGCTTGGTCAACGGCGGAACGGCCATGGCGTTCGGCAGGTCGCGCTTGTTGAGCTGAAGTACATAGGGAATCGTCGCGAAGTTCAGGTTGTGTTCCTTCAAGTGCTCCTGCAGGTTCTCGAAGGTCTCGAAATTCGCATCCAGCCGCTCCTCCTGCGAATCGGCTACAAAAACTACCCCGTCGGCCCCCTTCAGAATGAGTTTACGGCTGGCTTCGTAGAACACCTGCCCGGGAACCGTATAAAGATGAAAGCGCGTTTTGAAGCCGCGCACGGTTCCCAGGTCCAGCGGAAGAAAATCGAAAAACAGTGTGCGGTCGGTCTCCGTCGCCAGCGAGACCATCTTCCCCTTCTGGTTCTGGCCCGTATGGTCATAAATCCACTGCAAATTGGCGGTTTTCCCGCCAAGACCCGGGCCGTAGTACACGAGCTTGCAGTTGATTTCGCGCGCAGGAAAATTGATGAACGGCACTTGTCGTCAGCTCGAAACAGGCCAATACTTATAGCACACGAGGTGTGCTCAGGTCAGCACGCGGCCCGCTGGGCTCTCGTCTCCTACAAGAATAGTGTCCGGTACAAACGCACCTGAGAGCATGAATTATTCGCTGTGTGTCTCACAATAGCCAATCGGCGCCAGTTCGCGCGTTGACCCTTCTTGACACGTCTGTTAGCATTCGGCACATGGGGAAAGCACGCAAGTCTTCTTCCAGGAGCTCAAGGCGATCTGCAAGGGCCTCCCACGGATCCTCTAAGCCACAGAAAAAAAAGAAGTTAACAGAAACTCCGCCCCCGCAACGCGGCGGCGTCGAGCTTGGCGACCCTCACGTTCAAGCTCAACTCAAGGCCTACGAAGAGGCAGTCGTCCTCTTCCAACAGCAGAAGCTGGTGCGCGCTAGGCAGGAATTGGAAAAGGTTCTCGCCGGTCCCAGCAAAGAGCTTGCGGATCGAGCGCGCATGCATCTGCGCATCATCGAGACGCGATTGAAACCCACGGCCGAACTGAACCCGCGTACAGCCGATGACTATTATCAGCGCGGCGTGGCCATGATGAACCTCGGCCGGTGGGACGAAGCGCGCGAAGCGCTCGGGAAAGCCCGTAAGCTTGGACCCAAAGTGGACTACATCATTTATGCGATGGCCGCGCTCGATTGCCTTACCGGCGAAGCGGAATCCGCGATGGAGAATCTGAAATTGGCGATCCAGCTCCGCCCGGAAAATCGTTTTCACGCGCGCAATGACGAAGACTTTGCCTTCCTCCAAGAGGATCCCCGTTTTACGGAGCTTCTCTACCCGGAGAAAGACGGCACTGCCGGATAACCTTCAACAGGTCCTCGATTGAAAACTGAACGAAGCAATCCGAAAGATGGTGCGCGAGGAGTCCGTATCGTCGCCCTGGGCGGTGGCACGGGCCTTTCCACACTGTTGCGCGGCCTGAAGGACCATGTGGCGCGCAATCGTGCCCTAGGAGCCGATCACAAACCTATCGCAGATATCGCCGCAATCGTCACGGTGACAGACGACGGTGGCAGCTCCGGCCGCCTGCGGCGCGAGTACCGCATCCTGCCCCCTGGCGACATCCGCAACTGCATGGTCGCCCTCTCAGACGACGAGGCCCTGCTCAGCCGCCTGTTTCAATATCGCTTCCACGCCGGGCGCGGCCTGCGGGGCCACAGCTTCGGGAATCTTTTCCTCACCGCGCTGTCACACGTCACGGGAGATTTTGCGGAAGCCGTGCGGGAGAGCAGTAATGTCCTGGCGATCCACGGCCGCATCTTTCCATCAACGCTGGCCAACGTGCATCTCGAGGCGACGTTTGAGGACGGCCGGCGCGTCGAGGGTGAAACCCGGATCGTCAAGCGCAATGCACGGATTCGCCGCGTGGCTCTCGTGCCGCGCCGCGTCCGTCCGATTCCGGAAGCGCTCGAGGCGATCGCTGCCGCTGACCTGATCCTAATGGGACCGGGCTCCCTCTATACCAGCGTTCTGCCAAATCTCCTCATCCCCGAAATCGCCGCGGCGGTCGCTGCGTCTCGAGCCACCCGTGTCTACATCGCGAATCTCATGACTCAGCCGGGCGAGACGTCCGGCTACACCGTTGCGGATCACGTGCGCGCCATCCAGCAGCACACGCCGCACCGTGTGCTGGATTGGGTCGTGGCAAATCGTCATCCCGTCTCGGCCGAGGTGGCCCGGCGCTACCGTGCTGAAGGAGCTGAGCCCGCGGTCGTGGATGACGTCGAATTGCAGAAGCTTGGATTGCGCGTCCTTCTGGACAACCTGCTCGAAGAGCACGGCGTCATCCGCCACAATGCGCAGCGCCTTGCCAGCGTTCTCCTCGAGAGATTCGCCGGAGGCCGCAATTCCCGTTGAGCCTGTTCAGTGCTTTCATACGATACCCGTCAAGGACGGCTTATTCCTGTCTGCCGCAGGCAGGTCCTATGCCACGCCCTGGATGCTGGGCGCGCTCGACCCTTCGACGAAGGAGTTGATCTTTTTGCCGTTGGCGTCGCTAATCAGCGTAATTAATGTATCGCTTCCCATACGTCTTCCGTGCGGAAACAGGGCATGACGGACGCGATGTTCGAAGAGCTGATGGCCGTTGTGAACATGGCCAACGAAGCCGACAGGCTCGTCACCGGCTATCGGGTTGAGATGGACGAGCAGTTCAAGAAGACCTGATTCTGCGATTCACCGGACATCCTGGCGAAAACCCCGGCTCTTAGGGAATCCAGCCACCTGGGCTCCCGCATATAGCAGCAATGTTTCTATCGTAGTACCGCCGTACTATAGGCCCATTTTTCCTTCGCCTCGAAAATGGAAGTTAGCTGAGAAGGGGCCATGGGCGCGGGACCGCCGACGCCCCGCGCCGGCGCGGGAGCCATGCCGCAGACATTGAAAGACCTTAGCAGGGCAAACCCACAGCAAAGTGAGGGCACTCCCCCCGCGCGTTCAACGCTTGCGCAACGCACCGAAGAGGCAGCGCGGCCACAGCCCGTCGCCCTGGAAGTTCCGGTTACGGTACATGGCGCGGGGGCCGTGGACGGGTCGATTAAGCGCGAGCCCTTTTCAGAAAAAACCCGCACTGTTCTCATCTTTGCGAATGGCGCCGTCATTCGCCTCTCCGCCCCAGTAGGCCCCGGGCAGTTACTCTTTCTGAGCAATGAGAATACGAAAAAGGAAGTAGTTTGCCAGGTCACCAAGTCAAAAAATTATAGAAATGTCAGCGGATACGTAGAGCTCGAATTCACGGAGCCGATAGTTGGGTTCTGGGGTATGCGGTTTCCGGGCGACCGACTCATGACGCCCGCGACAAAGGCTTCTACCGCGGTCGCGCCTCCGCCAGGCAGCTCTTTGCCGACTGCGGACGGAAAAGCGGAACGCGTCGCGACGCCGAGGATTTCCGCCCCGAGCGAGGCGGGCGATGTTTCCAGTGTAGGAATGCGGCAAGCTTCGGAAACTAAACCCTCGACCACGGCGCCTCCGTTGCCGAGGATCACTCTCCCACCACCCCCCTCCCCTCCGCTGCCGCAGCAGCCCCCGAAGAGGGATATGGCGCCCGGCGTAACCGCCAAGGAGGCTGGCGAATCCGGCGCGTCGTCGGGGACGTTCCGTTCGTTGATGAATTTAGTGCAGAGCGAAGCCACCACGCCCCCGGCGAGCACGCCGTCTAAATCGGAAACGGCACCGCTTGCGCAAATGCTGACCCCTCCCGCAATAGACGACGACACGCACCCAGCGGCCTCGATTTTCGGGACCGAGGGCATCCCAGTACCTTCCTGGTTCGATCCAGCGGCACGGAAGAACGCACAGGCTGGGCCGCACTCCCCGCGATCCTCTCCGGCGGCGACAGTGCTGCAAACCGAACCCCTCGCATCAGCGGTCGAAGATGCGCACGAGGGGTCTGCGGTCCGCTTCAATGCCGCCGACTCCATCGTTATTGCCGATGATGACGCGGCGTCATCCGAACTCGGAGCGCCTATGTTCGGCGGACGCCTCCTGGTTGACGAAGCCGCCCAATCCGGCAGCAAAGGGCAGCGGTCGGGCCGCGGCGCGCTCATGAGCGCAATCGCGGCCGTTGTGGTGCTGGGCATCGCGGGGGGCGCGTGGTATTTGCGCCAAAATCCTATCCAAAGCACGTCCGGTTTTCGGGAGAGCGTCGCATCCTTCTTCGCACCGGCTGGCTCGAAAAAGGCGCCGCAGCAAGCCCCCAGTTGGCCTTTGTCCGCGCCGGTCTCGCGGGGGACTAGCGTGAATCCGGTACCGAGCGCTGGTGTGAATTCCAAGGCAACTGCGCCTTCGCTCAACGCGGCATCGTCAGATGTCACGGACTTGCGCGAGAGTGCGCGCAAGGAACTGAAGTCGCTCGAAAAAACGGCAGCACAAAAAAAGCCCACAGAGAAAATAACGGCTGAAAAGCAGCCGGCCAAAAAGCCCGATCTCCCTGAAATTCGGCTTGCCGCCCCGGTACTGTCGCGAAAGGCGGCTGCGCCAAAGGAGGCGGACGCAGGCTCGAGCCTGCCCGGCGGACTCGCCGAACCTTCGCTGCCCACGGACCTGCCAGCGTCCGCGCTGGCGGAAGTGCAGCCGAGCGCCCCGGCTGCGCCGAAACCGGAGGAAACGGTGGTTGGCGGGGACGTGAAACCTGCGAAGCTGATTTCGTTGGTGCCCCCTGCTTATCCGCCGGCGGCACGAAATTTGCGAATCAGCGGAGACGTGACCATCGATGCGCAGATCGGAACGAACGGCCGTGTATCCGGGATGAAAGTGATTTCTGGCCCGCCCGCTCTCCACCAGGCAGCGATGGATGCCCTGCGGCAATGGAAATATCAGCCGGCCATGCTCGACGGCAAGCCGGTCGCCATGCATATGACGGTGACCGTCCGCTTCCGGTCCCAGTAATCGAGTTCTTCTCTCCTTGAACGCACTCCGCTCTCGACGTGTACTCTGCCTATTTGGAAACAATGCTCGGACAGCGGTCGCGGCGGCTCCGTGATCGTGCCGGCCTCGTGCCAAGGGCCGGCTCCTCTGGTTATTCTCATTGATTTTCGCCCCCGGCCGGTCGCTTTTCGGTTAGGATGCTCCGAAAAATTGCCGGGTCGCGAGGGAGGCACTCTTGCCAAAGTGGATGCTGTATCCGATTGCTATTTTGTGCTTCGTATTGCCGATCGCTGCGCAGGCGCCGAAGAAGACGCCTAAGAAACCAGTTCAGGAAGCGCTGAAGGCGACTCCAGCTGAACCTCAAAAAGATTCCGTTGACCTGGACGCTCTCTACAAGCTCAAAGAAGAGGCCATTCAAAAATCGCAGGTGATGAAGACGCTGAGTTTTCTCGCCGACGTGTACGGCGGGCGGCTGACAGGCTCGCCGAACACGAAACTGGCGGCCGAATGGTCGCTGAAGCAGATGAAGGAGTGGGGCCTAGCAAATGTGCACCTCGAGCCGTGGGAATTCGGGCGCGGCTGGATCAACGAACGCTTTTCCGCGAACGTGACTTCGCCGGTGACGTATCCACTCATCGGTTACGCGCTGGCGTGGACGCCCGGCACCAACGGCACGATCACGGCGGATGCAGTGCTCGCTCCGCTCGAGAGCGAAGCTGATTTCGAAAAATATCGCGGCAAGCTGAAAGGAAAAATTGTCCTCATCAACGCGGCGCGAGATCTGACCATGGTGACCGAGCCGCTCGCGCACCGCTACACCGATGCTGAGCTTGCCGACATCTGGCAGCAACCCCTCGAACAGCCACCTCTTACGCCCGAGCGCCGCGCCACCATCGAGCGCTTGCGCACGCAGCGCGAGTTCAACCGGAAGCGCAACCAGTTTCTGCTGGATGAGGGCGTCGCGGCGGCTTTCCAGGAAGGGCGCGGAGACGGCGGGACAGTTTTCGTGCAATCGGGTGGATCGCGCGACCCGAAAGATCCTCCAGTGCCGGGGCAGGTGATGCTCGCCGCCGAGCACTACAACCGAATCTGCCGCACCCTGGAGGATGGGGTGCCGGTCACGATCGAGCTCAACGTTCAGAATAAATTCCTCGAGAGCGATACGAACTCCTTCGACATCATCGGCGAAATTCCCGGGACCGACCTCGCCGACGAGCTAGTGATGATCGGGGCGCACTTCGATTCGTGGCATTCGGGGACGGGAGCGACGGACAACGGCGTCGGCTCGGCGGTGATGCTCGAGGTCATGCGTGTGTTGAAAGCGGCCGGCGTGAAGCCGCGGCGGACGGTGCGCATCGGGCTGTGGACCGGCGAGGAACAGGGACTGCTCGGCTCGCGCGCGTACGTGAAAGAGCACTTCGCTGATCCCGAGAAGATGCAACTCAAGCCGGAACATGCGAAGTTCGACGTTTACTTCAACATTGACAACGGCAGCGGCAAGCTGCGCGGTGTGTATTTGCAAGGGAACGAAGCGGCGGCACCGATTTTTCGCGCGTGGATCGAGCCTTTTGCAAATCTTGGCATGACCACGATTTCGATCCGCAATACCGGCGGCACGGATCATCTGTCGTTCGATGCCGTGGGTTTGCCGGGATTCCAATTCATCCAGGACCCGCTCGAGTACGGCACGCGGACGCACCACAGCAACATGGACGTGTACGACCGGGTCCAGGCCGGCGACTTGAAGCAGATGGCGGCGATCGTGGCCACTTTTGTGTATCAGGCGGCGAACCGGCAGGCGATGTTCCCGCGCAAGCCGCTGCCGCCACCGCAGCCGGCGAGGAGTTCGGACGGTGGGCCGAGGTCTTGAGCGAGGAAGCGCTGTCCCGGGGACCTCCTGCTTTTGGTTCGGGCAGGCGGAACTATTTGGCTTGTTTGGGCGTATGGTTTGGTTAGGCGAGCGGGCCGAGAGGGAGGGGCGCCATGTATTGTGATGGTTGCGGAACGCAGTTAGCGGCGGGGCAGCGTTTTTGCGGATCGTGTGGCAAGCCGGTCGGTATGGCGGCCGTTCCGACGAGCACGGGCGGACGCGTGAGCCGGCACATACAGCTTGTGGCAATCCTTTGGCTCGCGGCTTCCGCGCTGCACCTGATTGGCGGCGCAGTGTTATTCCTTCTGGGGAATACGCTTTTTGTCCACTTTGTGCACGGCGATGTTTTCCCGTTCCAGAATTTCTTGCAAGGGCTTATGTCCACGCTCGGCGTGTGGCTATTCCTGAAGGCCATCGCCGGGTTTGCCGCGGGGTGCGGATTGCTGCAACGGGAGCCGTGGGCGCGCACGGTGACCTTGGTGCTCGGGTTCCTGGAGCTGCTGCATGTGCCATTCGGGACGGCGCTGGGGATCTACACGATTTGGGTTTTGCTGTCGCCGCAAGCCGAGCAGGAGTATCGCCAGCTCGCCCGGGCGGCCTGATTGGGCCCACGTACAGGTTCCCTGCACACGATGGCTCGTTTGCTCCGCCTGCCGGATTAATCGCTGCGCGATAACCAGGCGAATCAGCCGTTGCCTGTTGCTCACAGTTTCCTGGCTCGTGCCGCGGGTCTAGGGACCCGTGCTCTGTCCCCAGCGAGCGAATCCCTTCGATTCCTCGTTCACTATCCTCGCTTCCACCGCAGGTGTTGACATTCCGTGCGGACGCGCAGCAGAATCTCACCCGAGTTGGGCCCCTCCTGAGGCCAGCCTGGAGTTGACCTCCGTGTGGTAGACCATTCTCGGTGTCCCGGGTCATGCGTTGCCTTCGTGCTCTACGGCGAAGCAAGAGAAGAAAGGAGTGCTCATGGTAAAGAGACTCGTTCTGCTGGGTCTCCTGTTCACGCTCGTTCTTTCGTCCGGAAGCTGCACCAAACTTGCTCCTTCATTCACGCCCACTGGACCACATGTACCTGTTAGCGTGCTGCCGGTGATTCCCTTGGACAGCGGAGAGTTAGTAGCCGTAACTCCTCATCCGGTCGATGGCCATTGGGTCGCCCTGTGGTTTCAAAAACCGGACAAGACGATCTCCGTTCGCTGGGTCAATATCACCATTGGAACCGTTGGAGCCGAAATCACCATCCCCCGCAAGTGAGCCAGCAGGCGGTTCGGCGATAAGGAAGGAGCAAATGCGATGAATCTCGACCGATTGGGTTCTCTGCTCAGTCATGTTTTTTCCGTGGTGGCGTTCCTGCTGCTGGCTCTCGGTGTCGTCGAGTGGCTGGCCAATGCGATGGGATATACCATTCTAGGCCAGGTTTACCGCCCGGGGCGCTTGATGGAGTTCGCCGCCATTTTCGCGGTTTTCGTTGTCGCGCTGTTGCTGAGACAGGTGCGACAAGAGATCCGAAAAGGCGGTCGCGCGAGTTAGCCTCAGTCGAACGAGGAGGGGCATGGTCCGAGTGGCCAGGTGCGGCGGGTGACTCGGTTCGCGGCGCTCTTGTGCGCGGTTGCTCTGTGCAGCCATGCGGTTGGCGTGCCCCCCAAGGTCGCGCAACTCTGGCTGCCGAAAAAGCAAGCGGATCCGGCTGCATCCGAAGCCCCTTTACGCGTTATCTCTCCCTCCTATTGCACCGCAGTCTTGAAGAAGATGGGGTCAGTGTTGGCGAAGGGGCGGCCGAAGCCGATAGCCTGATCGCAGGGACGGAATTTGCCATTTACGCCGATAGGCGAGGCGATGGTGAATTCCTTGGTCTAGGTGTGGTCGCCTGGAGTGAGATCCTTCGCTGCACCCCATGAATCTGCTATCCGTCGGTCGAAGAATCGCTATCGCTTGCGGCGGCCCTTGCGGGTTCGTATACTGACGGCCCTGCGAACCTCCAGAGACCCTGAGCGAGAGTGAAGGAGACTCGTGTATGCCGCAAGCCCCGGCCCCGGAGGAGATGAACGTCTATCAGAACGCGGAAGCGCGTTTTGAAGTGGCGGCGCAAAAACTCGGGTTGGAGCAGGGCCTATACCGCTATCTGAAGTATCCGAGCAAGGAAGTTACCCTCTACATTCCGGTGGGATTGGACAATGGGCAACTCGAGATTTTCGTCGGGTATCGAGTGCTGCATTCGACCGTGCGCGGGCCGGGCAAGGGAGGCATACGATTTGCGCCGGACGTGACGCTGGATGAAGTGCGGGCGCTTGCGACGTGGATGACCTGGAAGTGCGCGGTGGTGAACATACCGTTCGGCGGGGCGAAAGGCGGAGTGATCTGCGACCCGCGGAAGATGTCGCGCGGCGAGCTGGAGCGCTTGACGCGGCGGTACACGGCCGAGCTTAGCGAATGGCTGGGGCCGGAACGCGACGTGCCAGCGCCCGACGTCGGCACCAGCGAGCAAATAATGGCATGGGTGATGGACACCTACGCGATGCACGTGCGGCAGGCGACGACGGCGGTTGTGACGGGCAAGCCGATCGAGCTAGGCGGGTCGGCGGGGCGGCGCGAAGCGACGGGGCGCGGCGTGATGATCTGCTGCGACAAGGCGCTCGAGAAGCTGCGGATGAAGCGCGATGGCTGCCGCGTGGCGATCCAGGGATTCGGCAACGTAGGTTCCATGGCCGCCAAGTTAATGCAGGAAGCCGGCTACAAGATTGTGGGTCTGGCGGACATCAGTGGAGGGCTGTACAACGAGAAAGGGTTTGAAGTGGGGAAGGTCATCGACTGGGTGTACAACCAAAAGAAAAGTTTGACCGATTACCCCGGCGGCGGTACAAAGATGTCCGCGCGCGACGTGCTCTTTCAGCCGTGCGACATTGCGATCCCCGCCGCGATTGAGAATCAGATCACCGAGCAGAACGCCAAGAATGTGCAGGCGCGCGTGCTGTGTGAAGGAGCGAATGGGCCAACGACGTGGCAGGCGGACGCGATCATCGAAGGCAAAGGGATCTTCACGGTGCCGGACATTCTGGGCAACGCGGGCGGGGTGACGGTGAGCTACTTCGAGTGGGTGCAGGACCGGCAGGGATTTTTCTGGCGTGAGCAGGAAGTGAATGAGCGGTTGTATGACGTGATGACGCACACGTTCGACCAAGTGGTGCGCTACGCGGAAACGCACAAGGTGAATAACCGGATCGCGGCGTATATGCTGGCGATCGATCGCGTAGCGAGCGCGCTAAAATTGCGCGGGATTTATGCGTAGCGTCCGACCGGGTGCGTGCACTGCGTCCCCGCTGCACGAGAGACGCTGCGAAACAAGACAAAACGGCACCGCCGGAATGGGCGCCAGGAAGGAGTCCGTCCCATGACGCCGGACTCAAAGTTGGGTTGGCAGGAGGACGAGCCCGCCAGGAGCAAAGATAAGTACTGGAATGAAATCTGCCGCGTCGGGCGCTGGATGTACGAGCGGGGACTGGCTGTTGCGGGCGAAGGCAACTTATCCGTGCGACTTGGCGCGGACCGAATCCTGATCACGCCGGCGGGCGCGTGCAAGGGCATGCTCGCCCCGGAGGATTTGCTTGTCATTGATCCGGAAGGCGAGGTCGTTTCCGGGAAGGGCCAGCCGTCGTCGGAGACGCCGATGCATCTGCTGTTCTATCGCATGCGGCCGGACGCGCACGCCGTCTGCCACGCGCATCCGCCGACGGCGACGGGATTTGCCGCTGCAGGACGCGCGCTGGAAGAAGCCGTGTTGCCGGAAGTAATTGTGAATCTGGGGAAAATCCCGCTGGCCCCGTACGGCACTCCCGGGACGTGGGAAGTATGCGCGGCGCTGGAGCGGCTGGTAGAGCGACACGACGCAATCCTGCTCGAGAATCACGGCGTGGTGACGTGCGGGCCCGATCTGCGCACGGCGTATTTCCGCATGGAGACGGTGGAGCAGTTTGCGCGCGTCATGTTCGCGGCGGAAGCCCTCGGGGGGCCGCACCTGCTGCCGCGGAGCGAAGTGCAGAAGCTGATCGAGGCGCGCACGCGCTACGGTGTCACGTGTCCCCGCGGGAACAGCGCGGAGTTACCGCGCACGGCTGAAGCGATGGAAGACCGGATTACGTTCAGGAGACAGGAGCTGGAATCGTTTCTCGAAGAGGCCATCCGCAAGGACCGCGCACGGCGTTAACGCCTTCTCCCTACGGATGAATTGAACCCATGAGCGGGAAGAATCGCTCACGTCCTCCAATTGGCCTGCCGAATATCCACGCCTTCCGGATGCAGCGCCATCATTTCCTCGACCGCAGTAGCGCAGCTCTGACGCAGGTGAGCGGGGACGTTTGCGGAATACAAGCGCAGGTGATGGCGGCCGCGGAGATGGCGTTGTGGGCGCGCATGAACGGGCTTGCCCGCGCGGAGATTTCCGCGGCGCTCTGGGAAAAGCGCACGCTTGTGAAGACCTCGCTGATGCGGCAGACGCTGCACCTGATTCCGGCGGAGGATTTTTCGCTCTTCATCACAGCATTGAGACGCAGCCGCGTGGAAGCCGTGCTGCGGGTGATGGCCAGATTCCACATCCAGCGGGAGGAGGCCTTCGCGATCAACGAAATCGTTGTGGCAGCCCTGCGAGACGGGCGTATGACACAAGGCGAGTTGCGGGAACGAATCAAGCCGAAGGTCAGCAGACGCGTGCGGGCCTGGATGGAACGAGTTTGGAGCGCTTTGCGGATCCCGCTGGCCGAGGGCCTTATTTGCTACGGTCCGGTTCGCGGGCAGGGGGTGACCTACGTGCGGGCGGATCGCTGGCTTCCGAAACAGAAGGCGTTCGAAGAGAACGAGGCGAAGAGAGTCCTTTTGAGGCGCTACCTGCGCGCATACGGTCCCGCCCGGCTTACGGACTTCTGCAAATGGAGTGGGATATCCGTGAAGGAAGCCACGCCGGTGTGGCGATCGCTCGAGGATGAACTGACCGGTGTTTCGTTCGGTGACAGCAGCGGTTTCATACTTCGGGATGACGAAGGCGCGCTAGCGAAGTGCGATGCCGGGGAGCGTGTCCTGCGGCTGTTGCCGAGTTTCGATCCGCTGCTGCTGGGCCACGCGGAGAAAGACCACCTTGTCGACGCAGCCCATTACAAACGCGTGCACCGGAACCAGTGGTGGATTTCGCCGGTCGTGCTGCTCGACGGACGCGTTGTAGGGATTTGGGCCCACAAGCGGCAAGGCGGCGGACTCACCCTGGAAGTGGAGTTATTCACGAAGCTTGCGAGAGCGCTGCGAAACGGAATCGAGGAAGAGGCCGCGCGGCTCGGAGCCTTCCTCGAAGCGCCCTGCCGAATCAAGCGGATTCACTAATTCCCGTCCAAATTGGTCAGCGCGCTGTTCCTCTTCTCCTTTTCATGGGCACAGGCGAGCGGCTCTTGCGGCGTCTCAATAAAACAAG
>Ga0137383_10000560_pt1 | contig 19580 bp, 16 predicted proteins | sample SagtaG_19_FD_104817 | JGI IMG/M metagenome (GOLD analysis project Ga0137383, IMG submission 104817) | Vadose zone soil microbial communities from Sagehorn Ranch, Mendocino, California, USA - Sage2_R_40_16 metaG | ecosystem: Environmental > Terrestrial > Soil > Vadose zone | place: USA... | reverse complement strand
GATGTTAGGAGGTCGAAAAAGACGAGGTAAGTATACAAGGTGAATGCTGCTTCTGTCCAGTAGTTTCCCTGCGCGGCATGTGATATAATGGATGAGCGATTGGAAAAGATATTCTACACAAGGATAAGAGAACATGCCAGAATTCCGGGTGGAGGCGCCATTTCAGCCAACGGGTGATCAACCAGAAGCTATTACGCAGCTTGTCGACGGTATTGGCGAAGGTTATAAGATGCAGACGCTGCTGGGGGTTACAGGCAGTGGGAAAACATATACTGTGGCGAAGATAGTAGAGCAGGTGCAGAAACCCACGCTGGTTCTTGCGCCTAATAAGACCCTGGCGGCACAGCTCTTCAGTGAGTTCAAAGAGTTCTTCCCCAACAACGCGGTAGAGTATTTTGTCTCCTACTACGACTATTACCAGCCGGAAGCATACATCCCGCGTACGGATACCTATGTTGAAAAAGAGAGTATGCTCAACGAAGAGATCGAGAAGCTGCGGCTCTCCACGACACGCAGCCTGTTCGAGCGGCGGGATGTGTTGATTGTTGCCTCTGTCTCCTGTATCTATGGTCTGGGCAGCCCGGAGGAATACGGGGAGGTCGTGCTCACTCTGAAGGTGGGGGAAGAACGACGCAGAGACAAAATTCTACGCCACCTGACAGAGATTCAATACGAGCGCAATGATGCCAACTTCATCCGCGGGCGCTTCCGCGTGCGCGGCGATGTGCTGGAGGTATTCCCCGCTTATGAAGATGTGGCGGTACGCATCGAGTTTTTCGGGGACGAGATCGAGCGCATGACGGAGATCGATCCTCTGACGGGCGAAGTGCTGGGGAAGCGAGTACGCCTGGACATCTACCCGGCCAAGCACTGGGTGACGACGCAGGCACGCTTGAACCGGGCTATCGAGTTGATCGAAGACGAACTAGAGGATCGCCTGAAGGAACTGGAAGCCGAGGGCAAGCTGCTGGAGGCGGCACGTTTGAAGCAGCGCACCAATTTCGACATCGAGATGCTGCGGGAGACAGGTTTCTGCTCGGGCGTTGAGAACTATTCGCGCCACCTGGCGGGACGTGCAGCGGGAGAGCAGCCCTGGACGCTGATGGACTACCTGCCCGATGACTACCTGCTGGTGGTGGACGAGTCGCACGTGGCGCTGCCACAGGTACGCGGCATGTTTGCCGGGGACCGTTCGCGCAAGCAGGTGCTGGTGGATTATGGCTTCCGCCTGCCTTCGGCAATGGACAACCGGCCGCTGACGTTCGCTGAATTCGAGCGGCAGATCAACCAGGCGCTGTTCGTCTCGGCTACACCCGGGCCATATGAGTACGAACACAGCCAGGCTGTGGCGGAACAGGTGATTCGTCCTACCGGCCTGATTGACCCGCAGATAAGTGTGCGCCCTACCAGGGGTCAGATTGATGATTTGCTGGCGGAGATTCGCATGCGCGTCAGCAAGGGGCAGCGGGTCCTGGTCACGACGCTGACCAAAAAGATGGCGGAGGACCTGGCTGACTATATGCAAGAACTGAGCATCAAAGTACATTACCTGCACTCGGAGATCGAGACTATCGAGCGCGTTGATATTCTGCGCGATTTGCGGCTGGGCGTCTATGATGTGGTGGTGGGCATTAATCTCCTGCGCGAAGGTCTTGATTTGCCGGAGGTGTCACTGGTGGCGATCCTAGATGCCGATAAAGAAGGGTTCTTACGTTCGGGGGGTTCGCTGATTCAGATGATCGGGCGGGCTGCGCGACATGTAGAGGGCAGTGTCATCATGTATGCCGACACGGTAACGAAGTCGATGCAGCGAGCCATTGATGAGACTAATCGCAGACGCCGACTCCAGACGAGTTTTAACGAGAGGCACAATATTACGCCGCGCGGTATCAAGAAGGAGATCAAGACACTGTCCGAACGCATCAAGGAGATGAGCGGGGTGAGTGTCGAAGCTGCGGATGGGAAGTCGGTTTCGGTGACGCTGGCAGGTATCCCCAGAGATGAAGCCCTGCGCCTGATTAAGGACCTTGAGTCGCAGATGCGAGCTGCAGCTAAGCAGCTGGAGTTCGAAAAGGCGGCACAGCTGCGCGACCAGATTATCGAGATACGAAGGTCAATGGTCGAGTAGCCTTCTTAACCTGTTGGAAGCAATGTCTCCAGCCACTGGCGCACCTCGGTGGACTGACGACCTCCAATTGCCTCGAAGATACAGAACTAACGGTTCAGAGCGGGGATTACCTCATCGATCAGTGTCTGGAGGGGCTCCAGGTTGGGGAAGCCTCCCATGCCGAGCATGAAGTAGTCGACGCCAAGATCAATAAACGGGCGCATCTGCCCTATAACCCGGGCAGGAGTGCCGACAAAGCCGCGGTCGGGGGTGATGTTATTTGTGTTGAGGGCAGTCACGGCTTGCTCTGTGGGAGCGCATAGGCAACCACCAAACCAGGTACGCCGTAAAGTGCTCGGGGCGCGGCCGATTTCAGCACATGCGCGTTCGCATTCTTTTACCTGCTCACTATAGTCAGCAATACCCGTCCATGAGACGTTCCACCAGTCGGCATGACGTGCGATTACACGCAATATGCGCGGCCGAGCGCCTCCAACCATGATGGTGGGAAGCGGGTCCGGCTGGGGCTCGCACCAGGCATCAACCACCCGGTAGTGCTTGCCTCGCACCGTGGCGCGCTCATCGCGCCACATTGCTTTAACGATCTGGAGCGTTTCTTCCAGTTCTTCTACGCGGGTAGCAGCGGAAGGGTACTCATATCCATAAGCCCTATATTCGTCTTCCTTCCAACCAGCGCCGATGCCGAGTATGAAGCGACCACCACTCATGTACTGAAGGGTCGCGGCCATCTTGGCCAGCAGGGCGGGATTGCGAAAGGACTGGCACAGCACAGCATGGCCAAAGGTAAACTGGGGATAGAGGGCAGCCCAGTAGGTGAGGGTCGTCCAGCCCTCCAGCAGAGGAGTATTCTCATACTGGAGATGGTCGGTGAACCAGATTGAGTCGAAATGCCCGGTGGCAAGCTCCAGGCTGCGTTGTATTGCAGCGAGATAGTCCGCTCTCGGCAACTGGCGAGGTGAAGGTAGAGTCAAGCCAAATTGTATGTGTGGCATGTGGTTTCCTTTTTCAAAAAGCGCGGTAGCGCTTAACGGGATTATCAGACGTCTATGAAAAGGCATTGTAGCACAAGACACGTCTATCTCATAACACATTGTCATTTGACAGGTTAAATTCGGCCTGCCAAATAAAACGCATCAAAATGGTCGCAGTTTTGGCAGATCTCAGGTCATGCAAGAGCCAGGTTACCAGACGAATGACATTTTCGGACAGCATTATTTGGCGATCCCATCGGTCAGACCCTTGATAAAATAGCGTTGTAAGAACGTGTAGACGACCACGGCTGGCAATATACTGATTAAACATCCGGCCGCTACCCAGTTGATCTCGTTCTGATACTGTGAGAAGAAGGCCGACAAAGCGACGGGGAACGTCTGTACTCCTGGCTGCTGCAGGAAAAACACCGAGAACTGGTAATCGTTCCATATGAAGACCCCGACCAGGATGATCACCGTTGCTGTGACCGGCTTTAAGAGAGGGAGCAAAACGTAGAGAAAGACAGTAAAGCGATTGCAGCCATCGATAAGCGCGGCTTCATCCAGCTCTCGTGGAATGGTATTGAGAAAACCCGTGTAGAGGAAGATGGTCAAGGGCAAGGAGAAGGTGATCTGAATGAGGATGACCGCCCAGTAGGTATCTATGCCTCCAATATCGACCACCAGTTTGTAGAGACTGACCAGGATGGTCAGAGCGGGCACAATCATACAAGCGATGCACAGCGTATACATCACGGTATTCCAGCGCGTCGGAAAACGCGCCAGGGGATAGGAGGCCATCGCTCCAATGATCACTACGGACACGACTGCTGTGGACGCGATGATACAGTTGCTCAGGAGGGCACTATCGAGGTGAGCATTCTGCCAGGCATTCACGAAATTAGCGAGATACAGGTAAGAAGGGGTAAGCCACTTAGAACTCGTATCGTGCGGTGATTTGAAAGCAATATTGAGCAAAATAAAAAATGGGATGATATGGAGTACACAGATCAGCACCGTGACGATCAACGCCAGCTTCTTGTTCATTAGAGCCTCACTTCCTTTCGCCGTAAAGCGATTAATAAGGCGATGCCCACCACCGTGATGATGAGGAACATGATATTGCCTAACGTTGCCGCGTAGCCCGCGTCCTCCCGCGCAAAGTAGAGGTTATACATCATCGTTGATAATGACTGGGAAGCATAGCCCGGGCCACCATTGGTCATCGCGACAATCACATCAAAGAGCTTCAGACCACCGATCACGTTATAGACGACGCTGACAGTAATCGCTGGCATCAGTAAAGGCAGCGTGATAAATCGGAAACGGGCCACGGCGGAAGCCCCATCAATAGCCGCAGCGTCCTGGAATTCGCGAGGGATCGCTTGCAGCCCCGCGAGGTAAATTATCATGGCGACGCCCATATATTGATAGGTATTGACGAAGGTAATAATCCAGACGGCGGTTGGCCCATTGCCCAGCCAATCTACCGGAGCCCGCCCCAAGACGTGGAGAACGTCATTGGCGGCTCCTCCATCATATTGAAAAAAGAAATAACTAATGTAGCCCATGATTAAGGGACTGATAATGATGGGGAGATAGACGATGGTGCGGACAAATCCCTTCCCGCGTATTTTCTGGTCTAAAAAGAGGGCGTAGGCCAGGCCGAGTATATTCTGGAGGAACGTGCTGCCACAGCCATAAATAAAGGTATTCACAATCGTGCGCAGCATGTCCGGATCGCTCAGGAAGCGCTGGTACTGCAGCAGCCCGACCCAGCGAAACTGCTCAGAATAGCCATCCCAGTTGGTGAACGAGTAACGGACCCCCTGAATAAAGGGGTAAAAGATAAACACTGCTAAGAGAATAAGGGCGGGCAGATACATCAGATTGACCAGCCAGGGCGATGATCTGCGCGGTTTCCTGCGCATCTCGGAGGCTTTTTTGGTGACCAGCTCTTCTGGTTGTGCCGATTGAAGGCGGACCTGCTGATGCACAGTTTGCTCCTTGTTCTAGATATGCCGGGAAGGTGGAAAGGGGGTACAGTCAACGTGCCGCACTCCCTTTCCTGAGTTGGGTCAGATTGAAACGGGGCGCTTCTGCTATGCAGTTCTGAGTCGCTGGTACTCCTGCTTCATGTTGGCGCTGTACTGCGCGGGGGTGATGGAACCCGCCAGTAAGTTCTGGGCGTTCTTACACATCACATCCCACATCCCGTTGGGTAAGTAGACACGATCAAAGTACGGCCAGACCTTAGTAGTGCTATATTTCTGGAAGTAGGGATCGAGGTCGCCCAGATTTGCCTGCACGCCGACCAGACCAGGAGGCAGCCTATCCGCCTGAGCTACCAGAGCCATATTCTCGGGCTGCGCATAGAAAGCGACAAACTTCTTCGCGGCTGCCAGATGGGGTGAATCCTTCCAGACTCCCCAGGTGGTCTTTTCGCCTCCCGCGAAGGTAGGGGCATCTCCAGGCATGATGGAGGGAATAGGCATCAGTCCTGCATTGAGGTTCGGATTGATCTTCTTGGCTTCGTCGATCAGGAAAGGACCATAGATGCCGAAAGCCACTTTCCCCTGGGCAAAGGCCTGGGCCGAATCGCTATACTTGGCTGTCAGCACATCCTTGTTCAAGCAGCCCTTCTGCTGAAGCTGCATCAGCATCTGAGGCAGCGGGGTCCATTTCGACCAATCGAACGTCCCATCCTGGAGCTGCGCTCTGAAGTTCTGCGAGGGGCTGATGAGCAGCGGCGTGGCGAAAAAGTCGAAGAACTGTCCCAGGGGCCATGAATCCGCGCCGCCAATGTGGATGGGAGTGATCTGGCCATTGCTCTTTGCCTTGATGGTCTGGCAGGCGGCGACCAGTTCATCGAAGGTTGTGGGCACGGCAATGCCAAATTTGTTCAAGATGTCTACATTGTAGACAGGGCCCGACTTATCCTGGTCGAGCGGCAGCACATACACCTTCCCATTGGCATCGGTCACAGTGTCCTTAATGGTCGGGCTCAGATGTCCAGCCCAGGGTTGATCCCGGAGATCGGCCAGGAAGTTGCCATCGCGAATTTTTGCCCAGCCATGGGTGGAGAACACATCGGGGAGATGCCTGGAGGCCATCTTCACCTTCATGATGTTTTCGTACTCTGCCCCTGGAGCCGAGAAATCCACCTTGATGTTGGGATTGGCCTGCATAAACTTCTGGGCGATATCCTGGAGCACCTGAGCCTGGTTTCCTACCTGATTGGTAGCCACTGTGAGCGTGATGGGGCTCCCACTAGAAGGGCCGGGTGATCCAACGCTTGAGCCACAGGCGCTCAAGAGCCAGCCAAAGAGAAATAGGCACGCGAGGACAACGCCGAGTGCGCGACGTTGCATGAGACACCTCCTGTTTTCCTTAAAAAAAGTGCGGAGCGGACCATTGAGGTCTCCAACAAGTACAGGTGGTAGTGAGTGTATCCCAGGCCGCTTGCTTCTTGACAATGTTCCCAGGATCAACTACCATACTACCAGTAGTCTAATGCATCCATTTTCGTTTGTGTATGTGGTAAACCTACAATAAGCGCGTTCATTTCTACTCAGCCCTCCCTCATCCACCCTGGCATGTATGAAGCGTTGCACCTTGAACGAGGAGTACAGGCATGAAATTTCCAAAGACCCTGCGGGTGAAGTTATCCATTCTCTACCTGCTCACCACCGTTATCCCCCTGGCGATTATTGTCTTTGTCATGCCAAGCTACTACCAGAGCGTCATTACCCGCGATTCTCAGACGCTGACAGCCGCAACACTCACCGCGCTGTCACGCAACATCGATACCTACCTTGATGATTTAAATCGCTTAACATTAACACCCTATCTCAACAACGATGTGATGAACGCGCTCAAGCTGAAGGCCAGCCACAAGTACGATACTGCCAGTGCTTCTCAACAACTGGCGGCTAATCAACCTCTTTACGCCACCCTGCCCTACTATCTGAGTACCACCAGGCAGGATATCCTCAGTACAATCATCTTGCCTTATGATGGCTCTGTCTTTGTCGCGGGCAAATATAGTTTTTCAAGCCCTGTCCCCAACTACCCGTTTAAGCAGCAAACATGGTACAAGCAGGCCATTGCTGCCAATGGAGATGTGGCGTTTGTCAATCCCCATCCGCAGGATTATTTATTGACTCCTCTCTCAGCACAGGTCTTTTCTGTCGCCCGCCTGATCAAAGACCCCGACACTGGCCGTCCTCTGGCCGTGATTATGGCGGATGCCGATACCGTTGTGCTCAGAAACATTGTCAATGGAGTCAGGCTCAATGTCAGTTCCATCATCGCTGTATTCGGGACACATGAGCAACTGCTTTACTCCAGCCAGCCATTATCCGGGCGCGTTGTACAGGCACTTGCGCGTAAAGAATCCGCGATTCAAGATAGTGGGGATGCCTACTTGCCTGTGATCAAAAAAACCGCCTCTGCTCCGTGGAGCGTCGTCATTCTGTTATCACAGTCAGAAATTAATGCCCAGCTGCAATGGCTTGATATTGTGGGAGCGCTCTTTGCCATTCTCGGGCTTTGCCTGACGTTCCTGCTCTTTTCTATCCTCTCACGCTGGATTGTGAGGCCCTTTCAACACATGATGGGCGTGATGAAACAGGTACAGGAAGGGGACCTGCAGACCCACGTTGTCATCGAAGGGGAAGACGAGATAGCGATATTAGGGAATGCCTTCAACACCATGATTACTCAACTGGATGAGACCATTGGGCGTGAATATGTGGCGACATTAAATCAGCGCAACGCCGAATATCGTGCGCTCCAATCACAAATTCAACCGCATTTTCTCTATAACACCTTGAATGGGTTTATCGGCCTGAATCGACTGGGTGAGCGCCAAACCCTGGAGAATGCCATCATCGCGCTGAGCGGGCTGCTGCGGCATGTTCTGAGCAGTGAGGAGTGGGTGACGATCAAAGAGGAATTTCTCTTTTTGCAGCGCTATTGTGAACTTCAGGCTCTGCGCTTCCAGGAGAAAATGTCGTTTGAACTGTACTGCGAGCAGATGCTGACAGATTTCAAAATACCCAAGCTGCTTTTACAACCATTGGTCGAAAATGCCGTTATTCATGGCATTGAGCCCGCCGATCACCCATGCCTGCTGCGTGTGCATGCGACAACGGTTCTTGCGGGCAAAGAGGAGAAACCCGTGATTCGTATCCTGGTTGAGGACAATGGGGTGGGCTTTGCAACGCAGGCACAGGGCTTCAACCCACACCTTGGTCTTGCTAATGTACGTGAACGCCTCAAGATAGCCTACGAGGCGGCCTCCCTCTCGATCAGCAACGCGATAGGCTGCGGAACGCAGGTCATTATTGAGATACCAGAACCGTGAAAACTGGAGGGTGAGGCATGGTCAGCAGGGCGACCGCAAGGGTCGCCCCTACATTTCTACCCATCGAATCAAGAGTGACAGTTCACTGGTGTCTCTTTCGTTGTTCTGATGGGTAATAGCCGCAAAAGGCCGTAAATACTTTGGTGAAGTGGCGAACACTATAATAGCCTACCTGCTCTGCAACCTGCTGCACCTGCATGTCAGGATCGGCTAACAGCTCTTTTGCTCTGAGCATACGAATCTTTGTCAGATACTTCATAAAGGTTGTCCCGACTCTTTTATGAAAGAGGGAGCTCAGATAATTTGGGGTCACATGCAGCTTTTCGGCGATCTGAGCAATGCTGATATCGGTTGCATAGTTTTGCTCTATAAACAAAATGACCTGTGCTACTATGTCCCTGGTGTCCTTTTTTGGCTGGATAAGCAACAACTCCTCGCCACAGACCTGCAACTCCCGCTTCCACTCGGCAATATCCTGCCCGGGGGTGAGCCGGCAGGGAAGTGTATGACAGAGAAAGTTCGCTGCTCCTTTCTTTGATCCGTTGTCAACTCCCGGCGAGAATGCTTGTACCAGGTGATCGATAGTGTGCATGTAATGCACATACATCCTCTCTCGATAGTAGTGGCTCAGCTTGCCTAAGAGCGTACTCATTTCTACTATATGTGGTCGTGCTGCATAATGCGAAAGCTCTTTTATGTGCAGCTTTTTGCCGATGCCATACAGCGAACGGAGAGCTGAGAACTTCTGCAGCCAGTTCAATCTCTCATTTAGCTCGTCATAAGAGAGGCAAATAGGAGTCTGTAGTATCGTTACACAGAAACTCTGATCTTGATAGCGTGATAAAAGCTGCTCAACCCGGTACAGGCACTTGTAACTAAGCTGCTCACCTGGCGCTTCACGCTCCGCTTCCCAGGCTCCAACTAAAGCGATCTCCCCGCCGGGTAAAGCAAAAAGGGCTATCCTGCCCTCAAACGTTACCAGAGCATCAATTATCACCTGCACATCTCGTAGAAAATCGCCCTCTCGTTTCGCCTTCTCCGTTTCTGTTAAGAAGCTATCAATATAAAAGATGGCTCCAATGAAGTGCGCTCTCCTGAGCAGGCTATCACTATCCTCCTGCTTGATAGAGCTTAAACCATGGTAGATACCAGCTATGTCACGCTCAAATTGTTTGTTGAGAGCGACCAGCCGTTTGCTATTTTCTTTGACCACCCCGGTCATGACAGTCCTCAACGCTTCCGGGTCTACCGGTTTCAACAGGTAGTCGGAAACCCCCATGCGCAGTGCTTCCTGGGCATAGCTGAATTCTGAGAAACCCGTTAAAATAAACCACCTGGTGTCCGGGGCAAATGTTCTCGCGTTTTTTATGGCCTCCAGCCCGTTCAGTTTCGGCATCTTGATGTCAACGAACACAAGGTGAGGCATATAGCGCCGGACCAGTTCAAGCATCTCTTCGCCATTGGTCGCATCTTCAAGCAGTTCCAGGGGCAATTGTAATTCTTGCAGCATACTTCTCAGGGTTGATCTGGCGAGGCTTTCATCATCGGCGATGAGGATCTTCATTACTCTGCTCCTTTGATGCGGGAATTTCCGCCAGGGCGATTGTAGAGACATTACTACTCATTGTACCCTACAGAAAGCAGCCGGGCACCAAGATATGATTCAAATCTCAGATACTTTTTTCCCCTGCACCCACGTCTGTGTAATCACCTCGGATGAAGCGCCAAAGAACAGCACATCTAGAAAATCATCCATGGTCCAACCGACCATGGACGGGTGGTTGATATCGACAGCGACGAAATCAGCCAGCATGCCGGGGGCGATGATACCTGTCTCCAGGTTCAGGGCAGCGGCACCAAAGCGCGTGCCGTATGCAAGCAACAAAGGGCCGGGAGAGGCTAATTCGTCAGCTATGAGCACGCGGCGGCGCTGGTAGCGCATGCGAGCAGAATACTCAGCCCAGCGCAATTCTTCGATGGGGTCCAGGCGCGTGCTGCTGTCCGAGCCAATCGCCAGGGGGATATGCGCCGACAAGAGTGCCGCGTAGGGCGCGATACCGTCGCCCAGGTCGCCCTCGGTAGTGGGGCAGACACAAACGGTGCAGCCGTAGCGTGCAAGTATAGCGATCTCGGTAGCGCTGGCGTGGGTGGCATGAACGATGGTTGTGCGTGGTCCCAGCGCTTCGAAACGCTCTAGCAATTCAAGCGGCCTGCAACCATAGGCGGCCTGGCACTGTTCGATTTCCGCGGTTTGTTCGTCAGCATGAACATGCAGCGGAAGTTGATGGAGGTGACTATAGTTCGCGATGGCGCGAAACCATTCCTGCGGCACGGCACGCACCGAGTGAGGAGCTACACCTATTGGAACACCAGTCACGCGGAGCGCCTCGACGCGAGCAAGGTACGCGTCGAGCGAGGCATCGCAGAAGCGGCGCTGTTCTTCCTCAGGCGGCGATTTGAAACCGCCCTGTGCGTAGGCTGTCATAAGCAACACGACACGGATGCCCGCTTCGCGCCCAGCCTGCACGATGGCCTCGGACATGGCATTAGGGTTAGCGTAGGGTTGGCCGCCGGGCTGGTGGTGGACGTAGTGGAACTCGCCTACACTGGTGTAGCCAGCCGCTAGCATCTCACGATAGGTTTGCAATGCTGATTTATACAAAATATCGGGGGTTAAACGCTGCGCCTCGGCGTACATGGCGCGACGCCAGGTCCAGAAGGTGTCCTGCCGGGAGAGAGGACGATGGGTGTGGCCACGCAGAGCACGCTGGAAGACATGGCTGTGAGCATTCACGAAGCCCGGCAGGAGGACTATGCCTGGGAGAGTAGAGACATCCGAGGGCGCAATGAATTGCTCTCCTCCATCTGTGATGGAGGAGATGCGCCCATCAGGGGAGATCGAGATAATCTTGTTGGCCTCTAAGCCCTGGGAAGTATAGATGTAGTCAGGGGCGAGGTGTTTCATGAGCGGCTCCTTATCACAGCGACCCGTAATCGCCAATGAGGTGAAACGCGGCCCAGGAGTAGGGGTGTACGCGATAGGGACGTATGGAAGTACGCGCCCGGGCCAGGAACGCACGTTGAGCGCCTGCCAGGGCGGCGGCTTTGTTTTGCCCATTGAGAAGCGCCTGGTAGAACATGGTCATCAGTTCGGCACTGCTGGCATCATCTACTTTCCAGAAGGTCGGCAGCAGCGAAGCTGCTCCTGCATAGAGAAAACCCCGTCCCAGGCCAATGACTTCATCCACGCCACCAACGACTGCGCGGCCTGTTTCACAGGCGCTCAACGTGATCAGCGAACAAGAAGAAAGGTTCAGGTTGAAGGCTTCGATGGTGCTCAACTGGCGGTCGGCAAGCTTGATGTGAGAGAAGTTGGGAGCATCGAGGCGGAACAGGCCATGAGCCGCGATATGTACGATGGGACTACGCGTTCCACGCTGCCATAGGAGAGACGTGGTAGCCGCCTCATCGAGAGCAGCCGGAACGCCCAATTGTTTTGCGACCGCTTCCGCCTCCTGCACAGCAAACGCCAGGCGACCATTGTCAGAGAGGCCAAGCACAAGGGAGTCTTCCATGCGCATCTCCTTTTCTCTGATACGCCTGCCGCGCTGCCGGCAGACATCCAGCAGCGCGGCAGCAGGAAGGTAGGATACGTCCAGGCGTTCAACGATGTACTGCACGCCATCGAAGAGGCAATGAAAGGGCAGGTAATGCAAGATGCCGTAGGGTACCACGATGAGATGCTCACAGGCTTCCAGCGCAGCTGATACTGGCTTGAGCAACAAATCGTAGAGACGCTGCAACTGGCCCAGGCTATTCTCTTGTAAGCCAGTGAAGGCAAGCGCACGGTCCTGCACACCCGCGGCATGCCCTGCCAAATCGAGATTGACGCGCCAGAACGAGAGCAGGCGCTCCAGTTTAGGAACGGCACCCTGTACGAAATGTATGTTTAAGCCTTCTCTAGTGAGTTGAAATATATAAATATCCTGCTCAGTCAGATAATACTCAAGCATTAGCGTTTTACGCGCGAGTTTTGACCAGAGCGAGGCTACAATAGAGTCCGTCCAGCGTGGATGGGGTCGTGCCACCAGATCTCCTGCCAGGCGAAGTTGCATCTGCTCCAGCAGTTGCTCGATACGATGCTCGCGCTGCTGCATCTCCTGGCGGGCGCGCTCGGGGCCAACCGAACGTATGCGCATAATGGCAGTATCACTCAGATTAGTCTCGTTTTCCGCTTCGTAGACAATCGAACTGAACCAGGCCTGTTCTTCACGCAGTCGTGCCAGATCTTCAAGGATAGCCTCGCCTGCCCTGTCGCCAGCGCGCAAACGAATATCGATATTGTTGCGCAGGTAGTCACCCAGCACGCGCGATTTGGCTTTTTCAACGTAGGTATGCGCCTGATCTTTATTCCCGCGCTTCAAGGCCAGGATGATAGCGTGCTGGTAGATGTCTCCCTTATCCTCGAGGAAGCTTGTACGCTCATCCATTACGAGGCGGCTCTGTACATCGTCGATGCCCTGCACGGCCTGGTCGTAGTAATGGGCGGCGGCATCCAGATCGCTCCGGCGCTCAGCGATCTGGCCTAACAGGTCGTTACAACGGTACTTCAGGTCGAGCAAACCCTGGCTTTGAGCGATGTCAAGCGATTGGTTACAGAGATACTGCGCGGTGGCGATATCTCGCATAGCGACAGCAATACGCGCCTGGAGGAGCGCTGCCCGTGCCAGTTGCGGCAACGCTTCCTGTTGGGCAAGCGTATCGGCGACATGCCGTGCCTCGCGCTGAGCATCCTCCAGTTGACCATCGGCGAAGTAGAGTTCGGCCCTCTGCAAGCGTGCTTTAGCCGCAAGGGCTACAAAGCCCCCCTCTTCCAGGAGATTACTGGCTTCTTGCAGCATCGTCTCAGCATCGCGGAAATGGCCGTCGAGCATGGCTGCCTCCGCCTGGTACATCAGCGCGTACGCCAGGTTATGGCGATGCCCCTGGAACTGGCGGAAAAAGGCTACCGTCTCGGCAGCAAGTTTGTACGCTTCGCGGGCACGATTGAGGCGTATCAGGCAGAGGCAGATTTGTAGGGCGACTTCCGCCGCCTGCGGGTGAAGGTTCTGCTGCTGGAAGATGGTGCGGCTCTGATCGAAGAGTAGTAGTGCCTGACTGTAATGGCCCTGAGCAGCGTAAATTTCGGCGATGTTCAGTTCTTCACGGGCCACGGAGACTTCTTGTTCGCCATAGGCAGCAAAGGTGGCGCGGGCCTGTTCGTGTAAGGCGACTGCCTCACGGAATTTGCCCTGCGCTGCCAGGGTGATGGCTTTGTTGCCGCGTGCGCGAGCGATATGGAGTTCAACGCCATCGCCTTCTTGAGAGTAGGCCTCAATGGCCCGGTCAAAGAGGCGCAATGCCTGGTCATACTGGCCGAGTTCATAGTTGATAATGGCAGCATTGACATCGATCTGCCCGGCACGCCGCAGTTTGTTATGATGTATGAAAACTTCGCGAGCAGCGGCAGCATCGCGCAGAGCTTCGGTTGTACGATTGAGTTGTAAAGAGGCGCTAACACGGCCGATGCGCGTGCGTGCCCACCCGACTTCATCTGCAATCTCTAAAAACTCCGCCCCGGCGGCGTCGAAGAATGGCAGCGCTTCCTGGTTCCGGTACATGCGGCGCAAGGCATCTCCGCGCGCCATTAACCCCAATGCATGATGGAATTTGTTGCGTGTCATAGTGCCTATGAACAGCAGGTATCCAGATAGTATGAAGGAGATGTAACCATCTTTATTCCATTGACGATCGGCCTCACGCTTAATGAGTTCAACCAATTGAGTGATAGCTTCATCGTCAAGCGTGGGGATATAGGTCTGCAATATTTGCTTTCCCGCTTCCTCGTTGTCAAGAGGAAGCGAGGCGAAGAGTTCTTGAAATGTCATGCAAGGGATGTTTCTACTTTTTATCGGTAACCATCAAAATTTGTTGACTAACCTTTGCTGGTAAGGCTTTGTATGCTTCATGCGACTGCATACGCTGTTGCATCTCGTTGTAGTTGAGATAGCGTCCCTCATTGATGAAGGCTTGCCGAATCACGTAGTTGGCAGGATTGTACAGGTTTTTTGACTTAAATGCTGTTTCGTCAATCAAGGTATATTATATAACGAAGGAGGAGCTAAAAGTTTTTGTACATACAGCGGTCCTGGATTTGCCCTGGAAGCAAGGGGTGAAGCGCCCGGACAAGGCCAACGCTATCGATTTGTATCTCCGTGATGATCTGACGCCGACCGAAGAGAAAGAATGGGAGCGGCTCTTTGAGCAGGTGCCGCAGCGCTTGAGCTGGCAAGAGAAGCAAGAATGGCTCAAGGGTCTGCGCGGTGTGACGCTCGGTTCTGACGGCTTGATCCCTTTCCGCGACAATATTGATTGCGCTTCCTGCTACGGCGTAGCCTATGTAGTGCAACCTGGTGGCTCCGTGCGCGACGAGGAGATCATCAATGCTTGCAATGATTACGGCATGTTCATGGCATTTTCAGGGGCACGCTTGTTCCATCACCAGGCGCGCAATTATGAACATTAACACCTAAAACCGGTAATCACCGCCAGTCCCGTCTGCTGTTACTCTGAGCGCAGCGAAGGGTGACAGCAGACGGGACTGGCCATCGGCGAGGATGGCCGATCTTTGAAAACTCATCATTGTGTCCTGGGGGAGAACGGAAGGCGGGCGGCCATAAAGGCCCCCGCTCCGCTCCATACCACCCCGCCCTTCCGGTCATAAGTCAGTTCTGTAAGGTGACCGGAAGTTGATCGATGACGATGGTGCTTTCAGGGAGCTGCAATTCCAGGGTATAGGTGGCTGGCGAAATCGACGAAAAGACGAAGTTGCCCAGTTCATCAATGTTCTGGGTGTGCACGGCACTTGCCTGTGACGAAAGAAGCACCGGGGTCCCCCGCAAGGCTTCTAATGTCGCACCGGTACGCGTGACAAATCCTATGAGGTGCAGCGAGTTGGTGCGGTTGGTACCCGGCTCGACCTGGATCGATATACTTACATCCTCAGCCATATAGCGTCGCGGCCACAGCGTATTGGACGCCACCTCACGTTGAAAGGCCAGGCGCGGCTGGGCGGGCAACAATGTTGCCACGATACGGCGGATGCCAGCAGCTGGCCGATCCAGCAGTTGATCAAGAACGCGTTCTGCTCCACGTGCAGGACGATGATTATGCAGCGCGGAAGGGAGAACCGTTATCTTTGCGGCCTGGGGCCGTTCAACGAGCACCGGGTCGCCGGTGAGGAACTCAGTAAGGGCTGCCACTTCGGCAGTACAGAGCACACAGGTAGCCAGGTGCATCTTGACAGCGACTGCAAGATCGTTACGGAGCAGCCCTAAATGGTATTCTCCGAGTACCTGGTTAGGGGGACAATCCCACCGGTAGAGCTTACCGGTAAGCATGAGTTCTATTTGACGATAGTTCGCCAGTTGAGACGAACAATGTTGACATTTGGTGAGGTGCTGCGCTACGACTGGTCGTACCCTCTCCCCCGCGAGATAGGCCAATAATTCTTCGTCGCGAATGGCACCCGGTTCAATGCACTCCATGAGTATATCCTTTAGGTCAGCATAGGTAACAAGACTGAGAGTGGATTTGATCGCAGTGTTCCGATAACTCTCCCCAGTGTCAGCGGCTTGTTGCGAACCACCCGGTAAGCTTTGCTTGCCTTCTTTATTCCAAATAAACGATTGTGTTTGTTATTTTAGCACCCATCACCAGCTATATATAATGCTTGAACATGGTTTGCAAGCGGCGATTGCGCCGCAAGCGTTCCAGGACGTTACGCTTAATACGGTAAACATCATCCACCGTAGGAAACAGGCGACGATTCTGGCTGCTGATCTCACTGGGCTTCATACCATGGATATAGGCAAGATAGATCAGCACGCGCTCATCTTCACCATTCAATTCTTCCTGAATGACCTGCCACAAGCCCTGTGCGGAAAGGTTCGCGACCACGCTGTCAGCAGGATCGTCTGTAGCCGGTTCATGCTCTATTAATTCCAGTGTCTCTTCATACTGGCGGGCCTGGCGAGCACGTACTTCATCAGCTACGACGCTATGAACACACATTTTGAGATATTTCAATACAGCCGCCAGCGAATCAAAGTTGTCCATTTTGGCGGGTGTAAGCGCCTGTGAGAATTTGGCAAAGGCAGCGTTGACGAGGGGAGCACTACCCTCCTGACCCAGCAGAGGGGTTGCACTCTGGTGCTGATTTACCCAGGTGAGCACAAGAGGCGAGTACTGTTGATAAATACATATCCAGGCATCATCATCGCGTTTGGTAATGGCACGACGGAACAGTTCCAGGCAGTAGCGATCATTCGAGACGTTCTGCTTGAGAAACTTTGTGGTTTCTTCGGAGCAACAGCGAGCCAATTCATTAATTGAGAGCTGTTCAGGCTGCGATACGCTATTATTCAGTCGCTTCGGGCCCTGCCTGGGCTCCGTCGACTGAGAGCGGTTTAGGGACTCCATCGAAAGTGGCTCCTGTCTAACCGGTCTACCTGTCCCCCGGATAGGGTGTCCTGCCTGGGAGGCAGGTAATCCCCAAGAGACCGTATGACTCTGCATCTCGGCGTTTTATGAAGTATAGCATCAGGGACACAAGTATACAAGATTCATGCCGCTTTTATACATTATCGCACGTCCCAAGGCTCTATGGATATCTTATATCACCTGAAAGTACTGGTTTGGGCGGATGAGCGGGGAATGAAGAGGCATGACTATAGTAGCCTTGACAATGCCGGTGAGATGTGCACAGCAGTAAGTCAGATGTCCTAAATAGGCTCTAAATTCTTGCCTGTCTATCTGCTATATGATATGCTCAAGCGGCCCATGATTGACTCATGTCGTAGTGCTTACGGGAAAGAACTCATCGTACGACGGAGTAATAGAGAGATGCCGCCACAACGAGAAACGGCAACAGATCGACTAGCTGATGTCATTGAAGTCGCCCAACTTGGACAGAAGACTGGTCTATTGACAGTTGAACGCGGCAATGGTATTACCCTTGAAGAAGGCTCAATCACTTTTGTCGATGGGCAGGTAACTGAGGCAAGCGCAGGAGGGAGGAATGGTTTAGAAGCCCTTCACTGGCTTAACACCTGGGGAGCCTGTCGATTTGCATTTGTTTCCTCAGCTATAACCGACTCCGGACTTCACATTCCCATACCATCCAGTTCGCCTGCATCCACAGGTAGGAAGCTGTGGATGCAGGCGCCTACCACGAATGGGCAAGTGAGTTGGTCAACGAAAGGGAGTAGAAATAGTGAAGGGATAGGAAATGCGAATATACCCGCAGCTCCATATCGTACGAAACAACTTGATGAGGCCTTGCGTTTGATTGAACTCACGGGTCTTTCACGCACATACCGGCGCCTATTTTTACTGGTTGATGGACAGCGAACTGCCGTAGAATTAGGGCGATTGCTTGGACGCGATCAGCATGAAGTGCACAGGTTGCTATACGATCTGGAACGCGTTGGTGTCATTCACCAGTAGAAGGTAGAAAACTATTAAGGACGGTACTAGTTATGGCTAAGAGAGAGTTGGCTCCACGTCGTAGACGACGACTCAAATTATCCTTACGTATCTCAGCGTTGTTGATGTTCGCTGCTCTTTTTCCGCTCATCATTACCGTTGCCAGCAGTGAATTACAATCACGCCCCACCTTGATCAGCCAAGCTAATATAGCGATGGAGAGCGACGCCAAGACACGCGTACAGTTGATCGATGCCTATTTTACTGAACGCGTACTCGATGCAGCGACGCTGACACAGGTACCCACAGTACAGTCATTTCTAGGCGTCCCGCCTGAAAAAGAGACGAAAGACCTCACCACTCGCGCTGGTTACGCCCTTGCTGCGGGAATATTTCGTGATAAAAACTATGGTAACTGGTCGCTTTTTGATACTCAGAGTCGCCTGCGCCTGTACTACCCCAGTAAGCCCCAGCCCCACGGGCAAAATCTTGTGCCTCCGGAAGACCTGCAAACGGTACTTTCGGGCAAGGAATTTATTACGCCGGTCTATTTTGATCCACAAACTGGCAAGGGCTCCGTCGATATTTATGCACCCGTTGCTCTATCAGCGCCACCGAAGCTGCTGGGTTTCATGCGCGCAACGCTGCATATCGACTATGTTTGGAACATTGTTAAGAATGACCTTGGAGCCAACGGTACAGGAAGCTATGCATTCATTCTCGATCAGAATGGGGTACGCATTGCCGACACGGACTCTTCACGCCTGTTCACTGCCATTGCGCCGGTTGCGCCAGACACACAGCAAGTCATCAGCAACGAGCAACGCTATGGGAGCAGTGCCAAGGTACCCGTCCTGGCCGACCAGGCAATCACGGATATAGAGCACAACAGGCATGCGCCGAGCACGTTTCCGATGACACCGGCAGGGCAAAACCAAGTATTCCAGGTGGCGAGGCAAAAAACGTCGGTTCTTCCCTGGACCTATTTTGTGCTCAGTCCGCTCAGTACGGTTACGGCGGTTGCCGACCAGCAACTATTCAACACGGTCGTTATTGCTTTTTTTGTGCTCATACTGGCAGCAGTTGGCGGTTTTTGGCTGGGGCGGCAGATCAGCCGGCCTATTCAGAATTCGGTCGAGTATCTCCATAGAAATAGCCAGGCGCTCAATACTCTGGCGACGAGGCAGGCAAGTGCTGCCACCGAACAGACGTGGGTGGTGGATTCTTCGCAAGTGGGGGTGCAATCGGTACAATACTATACCAATGCTACCAGCTCAGCGGCTCATCAAATGAATCAAATGGGTACAGAGCTAGAGCGGCGCTGGCACGAGTTGGATATACAAACGGTCAGGCAGGCGCTGGGGCAGATGATCACAGCTGCGCAGTATATAGAGAAGGCAGCGGAGCACCAGACGAGCAGTAACCAGAAGTTAGCAACGGCGATCAAGGTGACGACGCAAGTCACCGAACAGCTGGCTATGGGAGCCACTTCTGCTGCTGATGCAGCTACACAGCTAGAGGATGTGGTGGCCCAATTGGAGGATGTGGTTGGAAAATAGAGGACCTACGTCCGTGTATGTCATGTTGT
>Ga0137383_10000559_pt1 | contig 19589 bp, 22 predicted proteins | sample SagtaG_19_FD_104817 | JGI IMG/M metagenome (GOLD analysis project Ga0137383, IMG submission 104817) | Vadose zone soil microbial communities from Sagehorn Ranch, Mendocino, California, USA - Sage2_R_40_16 metaG | ecosystem: Environmental > Terrestrial > Soil > Vadose zone | place: USA... | reverse complement strand
CTACGATCTCACGCGCGGCCGGATTACCTACCGCTACAAGTAGCTGAAGCCCGCGTAGAGATTCCGGCCCGGCGCCGGCTCGTAGTAACGCCCAGCCGCTGCATTGACCACCACCGAGCCCACATACATCCGGTCGAAGACGTTCTGCACCGCCACGAATGGCGCCGCACGCGTCCCCTCCCAGCCGAGCCGCAGGTTTGTGACCCACCAGGCGGATGTCTGGCGGTTCAGCGTGTCGTCCACGGCGTAGGGTGAGGCGTACTGCGTCTCGATCTCGCCCCAGGCACCGCGCAGTGAGCCGGGCCGCGCTCGGAGCGCGAGCCGCAGGGCCTGCCGCGGAATCCCGGGCAACCGCTGGCCGTCGAGCACGTGCGTCGTGCCCCCAGCCGTGAAAGCGTAGCGCCGGTAGCGGAAGTCCGAGTAGGTCCACGTCACCCGGAAGTCGAGCCCCCGCAGCGGGGCGACGCCGGCGGCCAGCTCGACGCCGCGGTAGCGCGCGCTCCCGGCGTTCCGGAAGAAGCGGCGACCGGGCGACGCGGGGATTTCGAAGCTCACAAGCGCATCGCGGACGTCGGCTTGATACAGGGCGACTTCCCAGGCCTCCCTCGTACCGCGCGCGCCCACTTCGTAGGTCCACGCGCGCTGAGGCGAGAGGTCGCGATTGAACCCCCCGGCGGTGTCGGGCCGATTGGCAAGCTCCGTGGTGGTCGGCGTTTCGAACGACGAGCCGGTGCTCGCGTACAGCGTCACCGCCTCAGCGGCACGCCAAGTGGCACCGAGCGAGCCCGAGAGCGCCGCCATCACGCGCCACCCCGAGTCGTTGCGGTACTTGATGTCGGTCGACGAGTCGCCGACCAGACGATCGAGCACGTCGAAGCTCACCCGGTCGTAGCGCAGGCCGGCGGTGAGCGTGGTTCGTGCCGTGAGGTCGACGACGGTCTGAACGAAGGGACCGAGCTCCGTGACGTGCTCCAGTTGATCGAGGGAGCGCACGGTATCGGGTGCCCCGCCCACGTTTCCGAAGTTGGCGCGGTCGTCGCGCTGTCGTTGCACGTCGATCCCGGCCGTGACGCCGCCGCCGTGGCGCGTGAACACCGCGCGCGTTCCGTAAGCAGCGCGCTTCAAACGGATGTAAGCGAAGGTTTGAGGATTCTTCAGGTCGCGCGCGAGGCCGAACACGGTGAGGGTCGCCTCATCGCCGGACGGAAAGGTGCCGCGCAGTGTGGTGCCGGCCTGCCCCTGCAGCACGTCTTTGCCAGCGTGCGTCGCGAGATTCAGGGGCGGCACGGTGTCGCGGTTCCGCCCCAACTCGGTGAGGTTCAGCGCACCGGGGTTGTCGGCGCGGGGCTGGTCGCCGACGTCCGCCAGCGCCGTGAGCGACCAGGCAGGCCCGAGCGGCAGCCGCAGGCGTCCGCTCAGCGCCCGCAGGTCCGCGGCGCTGTGATCCCGGGCGCCCTCGTAGGACAGGCGCGAAACGTTCAGCGTCGCTCCACCACCATCGCCCACACGGAAGTGGCCCGTCCCCTGCCACTTGGTCCACGTCCGATTCGATCCATCGTCGCCGCGCCCGAAGCTTCCGGCGACGATCCGGACTTCACCGTTCGCTCGCTCGGGGACTCGTGTGTCGGTCCAGATGCTGATCACTCCGCCGCTCGCGTTGCCGTACAGCGCCGACGCCGAGCCACGCAGCACTTCGACGCGATCGGCCGACCCGAGGTCCACATGCGTGAGCTGGCCCTGACCATCGGGGAGGGTCTGCGGGATGCCGTCGAGCAGGATCTTGATGCCGCGGACCGCGAACGCGGAGCGGGCGCCGAACCCGCGGATCGCGAGGCGCTGGTCGAGCGAGAAGTTGTAGCGGTTGGCGGCGAAGACGCCCGGCACGCCGGCGAGCGCCTCGTCGAGCCCCCACGTGGGGCGAGCGGTGAGGTCGCCCTTGTGCACGACGGCCACGGCGAAGGGCAGGCGCGTGAGCGGGAGCTCGGCGCGCGTGACCGTGACGGACACCGGGGCGAGCGTATCGACGCGAGCGGTATCGCGCTGTTGGGCAGCGGCCGCGGCGGCGGTGGCCGCCAGCGCGGCGGTCGCGAGGACCAGGACGACGACGCGAGTTCGGACGGGCTACCCCCGCGGCCGGATGTATCGCAGCAGCCGTTTCACCATCAAGTCTGTGCCCTGCATCCCGCCCCGGATCTGGTACGCGGGCTTATGGGTGCGACAATCGTACATGTCGAGCTCGTTCCAGTACACAAACAGCAATCCGTCGACGTCGCTGGGCTGCCCGAGCGGGCAGATGTCTGCAAGCGCTTCGCGCTCGGCGGACCAGAGGCCGGCGCGTTTCTGGGCGGAAAGGCCCGCGTCGTTCAGCTGCTGGCGCACGCGGGCGGTCAGCTGGAGCGAACTCTGGTCGTCGTCGCCGGAAATCACCACGACGGTCCGGAAGCTGTCGCCGGGGATGCTCGGACTCACGATCTCGGTCACTTTCCCGTACGGGCCGGCGCAAGCTGCCGCGGCGAGCGCCAGCGTGGCGCCGAGCATCCAGCGAGCCGTCATGGTCAGTCGAGTGACTGCTAGAACAAGAAGTCCACTCCCAGCGACCAGTTCCAGCCGCTGGTCGGCGCGAGCGTCAGGCTCTGCCCCTGCGAATTCGCGTATCCCAGCGACATGATCATGTTCATCGCCGGCTGGAACACGAAATACGACTGATACGCGACTTTGTTCTGAATGTCGTGCGCCGTCCCCGTCCGCTCCGTGAAGCGGTACGTGGTCGGCTTCCACAGACCGAAGTCGAGGCCGTACGTCCGGTTGTAGGTGTAGCGGACCGCGGCGCCGAGGTCGTTGCGCTGCGCCGAGGCGTTGTCGCCGTAGTTGTCCTTGTTGAGATTCATCCGCGCCATGGCTTCCATGCTGTGGGGACCGTGATCGATGAAGCTGTACCGGACCTCGGCCGTGAGGCGGCTCGTCTTGGTCAGGTCGCCGGATAGGTAAGGTCCCGCCACGAGGCGCGTCGCATCAATGCCCGCCACGGTGCTGGTGTAGGTCCACGTACGGTTCGGGCCCGTGGGTAGGGTGTTCGTGACGAGCGGGATGTCATCATTGCCTGCTCGGTACATCACGTTAAACCACAGCTCTTTCTGATCCGAGTTGTACAGGGCGTAGGCGACCTGTCCCAGGTAGGACAGCCGCTTCCAGTCGAGGTTGTTCTGCCCGATACTAGGACCGCCCGAAACCAGCACCCGGTCGTTCAGCCAAGCATAGGCGATCATGTTGCCGCGGTTCGGGTGCGACCAGCCCGCGAAGCCGCCGCGGTTGAACTCTTGTGGCACGCTGATCGGCCACGGGCCGAACCCGGAGATTTCCGAGATGCCCTGGTTGTTGAACGCCAGGCCGAAGACGCTGTTGTTCTTCATCCTGGTGTAGCGCAGGTCGTACTCGTCGAATGAGAACAGGCCAAGCGTCCATTCACCCGACGCGCTGCCGTCGGGCGTCAGGTACATCTCGGTCCATAGTCCGAAATAGTCGCCCACCGGGCCGCCCGTGAAAATGGCGAGCCGAGACGTGGGATTGGAGGTGATGGGACCCGCTGTGAGGGCGCCGTTCGCCTTCGTCTGCGCGGCGAACACGCTCTGGTAGCGCAGCGAGATGTAGGGGAAAAGCGAAATGTTCAGCCGCTTCCCGCCCAGTGCGCCTTCCTGTCCCGCCTCGATCCGCTCGGTCACGAACGGAACGCGATACCCGTTCATCCGGAATTTCTTGCCGGTGAAGGTGAAGTTGGGCACCGGGGCGCCGAACATTATGTGACACTGCGCGCAGGTCATGCCGGTCTGCCGCACAAACGACGGCACGGCTTCGGCTTTCCGCGGCGCCAGTGCCACGACCCCCACCCCCACCGCCACGATACCGAGTGCTCCCAACAAGCGACGCATTGTGGCCCTCCCTTTGTCAGCTCCGTGGATAGCTCACTCTGCACGGACTTCCCTAATGCGCACCCGCCGCTTTGTCGCTCTCCTGCTGGATGTATTGCAGGAGGGCCTCGATCTCGTCTTCCTTGAGTCTGAGATTGGGCATTTTGGTGTTGTTGTTCTGCGCGAGGAGCGCTTTGGCGGTGGAATCGGTGTCGAACATCGGCGTGGGATTCGCCATCCAGCGGCGCAGCCAATCGCGAGTGCGGCGCTGCGTCACGCCCGCCAAGTCTGGGCCCGCCCGCTTGCCCTTGCCGATCGAATGACACCCGACACAGCCTCGGCCCTGAAACAGCGACTCGCCGCGCTTCGCCGCCGCGGGGTCGACCGCCGGCGGCGCCTGCTGTGCCGCCACCGTCCCCACACCCACCGCAAGGAGACCCACCAGCAGCGAGCCCTCGAGCCAGCGTCCAGCCACACGACCTCCATGGTTGAAGCTTGAAACGTCGTCCTCAACGATCGCTCGTAGGATTTAACTTGCGTTCGCCCGTGTCAAGGCCGAGCGCCTCAGGACGGGTGTCGGAACAGCCGATTCCAGCGGATGCGGAACGGATCGGTCGCAACGCTCATGTAGATGAAGAGCGGCCGCCCGCGGATGTGCGACCGCGGCAGGAACCCCCAGAAGCGGCCGTCGTAGGACTGGTCGCGGTTGTCTCCCATCATGAAGTAATGCGCCGGTGGAACGACGATCGGGCCCCAGTCGTGCGTCGTCGGGTGGTAGTGCGCGGTGTCTCGGCCGACGTAGAACGGGAGCTGCCACGCCCGAATGAGACGCAGGCGGAACTCCTCCTCCGGCATCGGGTTGGGGTCCATGTGCAGGGCGTACGGCTCGTCCAGCCGCTGGCCGTTCCGAATCACCGTGTCGTGCACCATCTGCAGCGTGTCCCCCGGCGTCCCCATCAGTCGCTTGACGATATTCAGGTTCGGGGTCGAGTCCTCCACCGATCGGAACACGACAACCTCGCCGCGTCGTGGCGTGGCGTATCCCGGAAGCCGTATGAAGTGGATCCCGGTGAGCGGGATCTCCATCTCGCCGCCGAAGGCGATCTTGTTGACGAACAGGAAATCGCCGACCAGGAGGGTGTTTTCCATGCTGCCGGACGGAATGCGAAACGCCTCGACGAGGTAGGCGCGCAGGAACAGCCAGATGACGAACGCGACCCCGACCGCTTTCGCCCAGCTGATCACCTCGTCCTTGAGCGACTTGCGGACGGGCGGGGTGGAGGGAGCTGCCGTCACGGACGCTCGACCCAGTCCGCGATGAAGATGTTGGTTTCGCCCTGCACCTTGCCGTTGCGGTTCGAGGCCCACACCAACCGGCGGCCGTCGGGGGAGAACATGGGGAAGGCGTCGAACTCCACGTTCGTGGTGACCTGCTCCAGTCCCGTTCCGTCGATGTTGACCAGATAGAGATCGAAGTTGCGGGACCGGGGGTTCTTGTAGTTCGACGCGAAGATGATGCGGCGGCCGTCGGGGTGGAAATACGGCGCGAAGTTGGCGCCGCCGATGTTCGTCACCTGGTGCTGATTCCGCCCGTCGGCGTCCATCACCCAGATATCCATGCGGATCGGGCGCACCAGGTTGCGCCGAATCAGGGCGACGTAGTCGGCCGAGTCCTGCGCCGTCTGGACGTGCCAGGCGCGGTAGACGATTTGTTTGCCGTCGGGCGAGAAGAACGGACCGCCGTCATACCCCAGGGTGTGTGTCAGCCGTCGCAAGTGCGTCCCGTCTACCCGCATCGTGTAGATGTCCAGATCGCCGTCGCGCAGCGACGTGAAGACGATCGTCGTACCGTCCGGCGACAGCGTCCCCTCGGCGTCGTAGCCCGGATTGGTGGTGAGGCGCCGCGCCCCGCGCCCGCTCGAGTCGGCCACGTAGATGTCGTAGTCGTACAGGGCCCAGACGTAGCCGAGCGAGTAGTCAGGGCGCGGCGGGCAGGCAGGACCCAGGTGCTCGGTGCTCGCGTAGAAGATCCGGCGATCGTGGTCGAAGAAGTAGCCGCAGGTCGTTCGGCCTCCGGGGCTCGAGACACGGTGCAGGCCCGAGCCATCGACATTCATGACGTATTGCTTGTCGCAGCCGGTGTCGCCTTCCTGGCGCTGAAAAATCACCTGGCGCCCGGAGCGCGAGAAATAGGCCTCGGCGTTCTCGCCGCCGAACGTGAGCTGGCGAATGCTCGTAAGATGCCCCTCGCCGGAGTCGGCGGGGATGACGGTGGCCGCCTGGAGGAACGCCGCGAAGACGAACGGAACCATAGGACTGGCAAGCTAGGCGCGCACAGAGTTTCGGGCAATCCGGTGTTAGATTATCGGCTCCGATGCCCGACCCACGACGCTCCCGGCAACCCTTGATGGACGCCCTCGGCAAGCTCTGCGCCGACGGGAAAGCGTCGGCTGAGTATCTGTGGCAGGTGCCGGACGCCACGCAGGTGGGCCTCAAGATCGTCGGCATCCTCGAGCAGATCGGCGTCGAGGCCCTCAAGCAGAACCGCAAGGAGATGGGCCGCATCGTGCAGGATCTCGCCACGGCGGCCAAGGCCACTCCCAGCCCGCAACAGGTGGACCTGCTGGTGGACGGGTTCGATCGCCTGACCAAGCTGTGGCAGGCGGCCAAGTCCGGCCTGATGTGATGGAGACTCGGGCCCTCGAACAACTCTGCATCAACACGGTCCGCACACTCGCGATGGACGCGGTGCAGCAGGCCGAGTCGGGGCATCCCGGCACGGCGATGGCGCTGGCGCCGCTCGCCTACGTGCTGTGGCAGCGGCACCTGCGCTACAACCCCGCCAATCCTGACTGGGCCGACCGCGACCGCTTCGTGTTGTCGTGCGGCCACGCCTGCATGCTGCTCTACAGCGCGCTGTATCTCAGCGGTTACGACCTTACGCTCGACGACATCAAGCAATTCCGGCAATGGGGCAGCCGCACCCCCGGGCACTCGGAGCACGGCCTGACGCCCGGTGTCGAGGCCACGACCGGGCCCCTCGGCCAGGGCACGGGCAACGCGGTCGGCATGGCGATCGCCGAGGCGCAGCTCGCCCCGCTGTTCAACCGGCCGGGCCACCAGATCGTCGACCACTACACCTACTTCCTGGCCTCGGACGGCGACCTGATGGAGGGGATTTCTCACGAGGCCTGCTCGCTCGCGGGACATCTCAAGCTCGGGAAGCTGATCGGCTTTTACGACGACAACCACATCACGATCGACGGCGACACGGCGCTCACCTTCTCGGACGACACCGCCAAACGGTTCGAGGCTTACGGGTGGCACGTGCAGCGGGTCGCCGACGGCAACGATCTGCACGCTCTCGACAGCGCTATCGGGGCGGCGAAGGGCGTTGCGGACCAGCCGTCCCTCATCATCGTGCGCACGCACATCGCCTGGGGGAGCCCCCACAAGCAGGACACCGCCGAGGCCCACGGCGCGCCGCTCGGCGTCGAGGAGGTCAAGCTCACCAAGCAAAAACTGGGCTGGCCCACGCTCGAACCGTTTTACGTTCCCGACGAGGCCCTGGCCCAGTGGCGCCGCGCCCGCGAGCGCGGCGCACGGCTCGAAGCCGAATGGCGAAAGACGTGGGCCGCGTACCGCCAGGCGCACCCCGATCTCGCAGCGGAACTGGAGCGGCGCCTCGCTGGGAGGCTCCCGGACGGTTGGGATGCGGCGCTGCCGGCGTTCGGTCCCAAGGACGCGCAGGCGACGCGCGCGGCGTCAGGGAGGGTCCTGAACGCCATCGCGCCCAAGCTCCCCGAGCTGATCGGCGGCTCCGCCGACCTCGCGGGGTCCAACAACACGGACATCAAGGGGGGCGGCCCGAGCCGGAACTTTCATTTTGGCGTCCGGGAGCATGGGATGGCTGCCGTTGTGAACGGCATCCTGCTGCATCGGGGCTTCATCCCGTTCTGCGGCACGTTCCTCATTTTCTCGGACTACATGCGGCCGTCGATCCGGCTGGCGGCGCTGTCCCACCTGCGGGTGATCTACGTGTTCACGCACGACTCGATCGGGCTGGGAGAGGATGGCCCGACCCACCAGCCGATCGAGCAGCTGGCCGCGCTGCGCGCGATTCCCAACATGACCGTCATCCGCCCCGCCGACGCGAGCGAAGTCGTCGAGGCGTGGCGGGCCGCCATTCTCCACAAGGGCGGCCCGGTGGCGCTCGTGCTGACTCGCCAGAAAGTCTCGGTCGTCGACCGTGCCAAGTACGCTCCCGCAGCGGGACTCCACCGCGGCGGTTATGTCCTCGCTGACACGCCCGGGGGAGGCAAGCCGGAGGTCGTGTTGATGGGTACGGGCTCCGAGGTGGAGCTCGTACTCGGGGCGTACGAAAAGCTGAAGGCTGACGGCCGACGGCTGAGGGCTGTCTCTATGCCCTGCCTCGAGTACTTCGCTCAACAGTCGCAATCCTACCGTGACAGCGTGCTCCCGCCGGGCGTGCCCCGCGTTGCCATCGAGGCGGCGGCGCCACAGTCCTGGTATCGCTGGGTGGGAGAAGACGGCACGATCCTCGGGATCGAGCGTTTCGGCGCGTCGGCGCCCTACCAGCGGGTCTATCAGGAGCTGGGACTGACGGTGGACCGCGTGGTCGACGCGGCGCAGCGGCTCCTTGCAACGTCCCGCGCGCCGCGATAGGTTCTCGAGACAATGACGACACGTCCGATGGCGCTGCGCTGTTGTTGTCCCTGCCCCATGTGTATGGGGGAGCGGTCGACCGCATGACGTAACAGCCATCCGTTTTTTGACGGACGTCACATGGTCGGCCGCGACTCGAGATCCTCGGAGTCGCGGCCGATTGGTTTTTCAGGAGGTAACGGCGATGACCACGACATTCGATGCGACTCCCGTCGTCGGCGTGTCGGGCAGCCCGGGCGTCACCTCGCGCTCCCGCACGCTGCTCGAGGGCGCACTGAGCGCCCTGGAACGGTACGGGACCCGAACGCGGCAACTCGATCTTGCAGGCCTGCCTGCCGACGCCTTGCTCGGCCGCCGCCAGGATCCCGCCGTGATCGACGCGCTCGCCGCCGTTCAGGGCGCCCGGATCATCGTCGTGAGTACGCCCGTCTACCGCGCCACGTATAGCGGCCTGCTCAAGGTCTTCTTCGATCTCCTGCCGCAGGATGCGCTCGCCGGCAAAGTGGCCGTGGCGATCGCCACCGGGGCGACGCCGACGCACTTCCTGGCCATCGATCACGGCCTCCGCCCGCTGCTCGCCAGCGTGGGCGCCGTGGTGGTGGCCACCGCTGTTTACGGCGTCGATTCACAATTCCGGGACGGGGCGCCTGATGCCGCCCTACTGCAGCGCGTGGACCGCGCCGCAGCCGAAGCGGCCGCGTTGGCGGGCCTCGTACCCGCACTGGAGGCGTGACGCCGATGGCCGCATCCCGAGCTCGCCCGATCGCGATCTATTACGAGCACCCGCACTGGTTCGTCCCGCTGTTCACGGAACTCGAGCGCCGGGGAACGCCGCACACGCGCTTGGACGCCGCGGTCCACCGGTTCGATCCAGCGGACCGGCCGTCCTACGCCCTCGTCTTCAACCGCATGAGTCCATCGGCTTGGCTGCGCGGCCACGGGCAGGCGGTCTTCTACACGCATCATTTCCTCGGTCACCTGGAGCAGAACGGCGTGCGAGTCGTGAACGGCGCTCGCGCGTTCGTCGCGGAGACCTCCAAGGCCTTGCAGATGTCATTGCTCGACCGCCTCGGACTGCCGTACCCGCGTACCCGCGTGATCAATCATCCGGCGGAGGCGCCGGACGCGGCGGTCGGGCTCCGACTCCCGATCGTGGTCAAACCCAACGTCGGGGGCAGCGGTGCGGGCGTGCGGCGGTTCGACACCCTGCAAGCGCTCGCCGCGGCGGCGGCGGCGGGCGACCTCGAGTTTGGCCCCGATCAGACGGCATTGGTGCAGGAGTTCATCCCCGCCGAAGAGGGCCGGATCACGCGCGTCGAGGTGCTGGGCGGCCGGTTCCTCTATGCCATTCGCGTCTATTCCCCGGGGGACACGTTCAACTTGTGCCCTGCCGACGTCTGCCAGACGACGGAAGGCGTCGAACTGGCGCGGGCGGCGTGCCCGGTGGATGCGCCGCGCAACGGACTGCGGGTGGAGGGCTACGCGCCGCCGGCCGAGGTCGTGGCGAACGTCGAGCGCATCGCGGCGGCGTGCGGCATCGAGGTCGGCGGGATCGAGTACGTGATCGACGCGCGCGATGGCCGGCTCTACTACTACGACGTCAACGCCCTGTCGAACTTCGTCGCGGACGCGCCGCGGGTCGTCGGTTTCGACCCGTTCACGCGGCTTGCGGACTTCCTCGAGCAGGAGGCTCGCTGATGCGATTCGGATATTGGCTTCCGGTGTTCGGCGGCTGGCTGCGCAACGTCGAGGACGAAGGCATGGCCGCGGAGTGGCCGTACGTGCGGCGCCTGGCACGGGCCAGCGAGCGCCTGGGGTTCGACGTCACCCTGATCGCCGAGCTGAACCTCAACGACATCAAGGGCGAGAACGCGCCCTGCCTCGCCGCCTGGTCGACGGCGGCGGCGCTCGCGGCGGTGACGGAGCGGCTGGAATTGATGGTGGCGGTGCGGCCCACCTTTCATCCGCCCGCCCTCCTCGCCAAACAGGCGGCGAACATCGACCGGATTTCCGGCGGCCGGTTGTCGCTCAACGTGGTCTCGTCGTGGTGGGCGGAGGAAGCGCGCCAGTACGGCGTCGAGTTCGACACGCACGACGCCCGTTACGACCGCACCGCCGAATGGCTGCGCGTCGTCAACGGCCTATGGACGGAGCCGCGCTTTACCTTCTCAGGTAGCCACTACCATGTGGAGAACGCCGCATTGGAGCCGAAGCCGCTGCGACGCCCGCGGCCGACGCTGTACGCAGGAGGAGAGTCCGGCGCGGCCAAGGCGCTCATCGCCGGCAGGTGCGACGCGTACCTCATGCACGGCGATCCGCCGGACCGCATCGCCGCAAAGGTGGAGGACATGCGTGCGCGCCGGGAGGCGCTCGCGCTGCCGCCGATGATCTACGGCGTGGCGGGGTACGTCGTCTGCCGGGCCACGGGCGGCGCGGTGCGGCGGGAGATCGCCCGGATCACCGACGTCCGGCAGAGCGCCGCGGGATACGCGAACTACGAACAGTGGATCGCCAACACGCAGCTCGAGCAGCGCGTGAGCCTCGAGGATTACTCGGTCTCGAACCGCGGCCTCAAGGCGGGCCTCGTGGGGACGCCGGAGCAGGTGGCGGAGCAAGTTCGGGCCTTCGAGCGGGCGGGCGTGGACCTGTTGCTCCTGCAATTCAGCCCTCAGCTCGAGGAGATGGAGCGCTTCGCCGAGGAGGTGATGCCGCTCGTCAGGCCGTCAGCGTCCGAGCCGTCCCAGCACCACGCGGGCCGCCTCGCGACCCGAGCGCACGCAGGCTGACACGCCCGCTCCGTCGTACCCCGCCCCGGCGATGGCCAAGGGCGCCAGGCGGGCGAGGCGATCACGCACCGCCGCGAGATGCGCGGCGTGGTGCTCCCGGTATCGTGGCAGCCCCCGGGTCCAATGGAAAGCGCGGGACCAGAGGGGCACACCGCGGATCCGGAGAATTGCCGAGAGCTCGGCGTGCGCGAGCTGCGCGGCGTCACCATCCGTGGGCGCCATGAACGCTCGCAGCAACACATGCCCGTCGGGGGCGCGACCCGGGAATTTCGACGAGGCGTAGGTGCAAGCCTTGATCTGTAGGGGCGCAGCATGCTGCGCCCCTACCACAAACCCCGTTCCGTCTAATGCGTGTCCGATCTGGTCAGCCCGGTACGCCAACGACGCTGTGATGCTGGGCGCGTAGACGACGTCGGCGAGCGCGCGAGCGCCCGTCACGCCGATCTGCTCGAGCCAGCGGCCCGCCGCGTAGGCTGGGAGCGCGAGGATCAGGGCGTCGGCTTCGCGCGCCGATCCGCCGGTGAGCGACACGCGCCACCGCGTACGGGACGGCGCGATGCCGGTGACGCCCTGCGTGAACCGCAGGCTGTTCACGAGCCGGTCTGCCAGCGCAGCCACCGGTTCCGCCATCCCGCCCGCAAAGCTGCGGAAGCCGTGAGTAAGGCTCGCGCCGCGTGTTTCGATGCCCAGCAACTCCGCGGCGCGGCCCTCCTCCAGCGGCTCGAAGGCTTTCCCCGTCCAGAGCGAGGTGCCCCGCGCCTGCTGCGCGACGACTCGGCTCCCGATGCCCAGGTCGGCCGCGAGAGCGGGCAGCTCTGGTTCGGCGGCGAGAAACCCGTCGGGACCACCCTCCACGAGAAACCCATCGCGGCGCTCGGTGACGATGACGCCGCCCGGCCGCCGCTCGCTCTCGAGCACGGTCACGTCGGCGCCGCCCTGGGCGAGGTCCCACGCTGCGGCGAGCCCGGCGATGCCGGCGCCCACGACGACGACGCGGCTCACGTCCAGCCTCGCTCGCGCGCCGCGGTTCGCACCACGTCGGCGACGGCCGCGACGAGCCCCGGGTCGTCGTTCAGGGAGTCGGTGCGCTCCAGGTGGACGCCGAGCCGCTGGGCGAGGGCCTGGTACTCGATGTCGATGTCGTAGAGGATCTCCACATGGTCGCATACGAATCCGATGGGGACGAGCAGAAACGCTTTACGTCCCTCGCCCGCGAGCTCGGTGATCACGTCGCCGGCGTCGGGGCCGAGCCATGGGTCGGCGGTCGCGCCGGCGCTCTGATAGGCGAACCGCCAGCCGGAGAGTCCGCGGCGCTTGGCGACCGCCGCGGCGCTGGCACGCAACTCGTCGGGATAGGGATCACCCGCCGCGAGAATCCGCTGGGGGAGGCTGTGCGCCGTGAAGATTACCTGTACAGCCGACGGACTCGGGAAGCGTTGCAACGCCTGGGAGACTCGCTCCGCCACCGCTTCGAGAAACGCCGGGTGATCGCCCCAGCTCCGGACCAACGCGGTCTCGAAGCGGCCCTGTGCCGCTTCGAGCAGCTTCTTTTCGTATGCCCCGACCGACATCGCGGAGTAGTGCGGCGCCATCACTACCCCCACGACCGCGCGGTAGCCTTCGCGCACGACCTCGTCCGCGGTCTCGCGGATGTAGGGATGCCAATGGCGCATCCCCACGTAGACCTGAAACCCGCCGCCCAGCGCGCCCCCGACTGCGGCGGCCTGCGCCTGGGTCAGTTCGAGAATCGGCGAGCGCCCGCCGATCCGGGCGTAGCGCTCGCGGATCTCGCGCAGCAGCTCGGGACTGGTGGGCCGGCCACCCCGCACGTCGTCAAGGTACGGCTGGACGTCGTCGAGGCTGCCGGGCCCGCCGTACGCCATCAGCAGCACCGCCACACGATCAGCCGCCATGCACCAGCTCCACGACGGCGCGCACCGCATCGACGTCCGTCTCGGGAAGGACGCCGTGGCCGAGGTTGAAGATGTGGCCCGGCCGGCCGCCGGCCCGCCCGAGGATGTCCTTCACCTGGCGGTCGCGCTCAGCGGCGGGTGCGAGCAGCGCGGCCGGGTCGAGGTTGCCCTGGATCGCCCGCGACTCGCCGCTGCGGCGCCACGCCTCATCGAGGGGGATGCGCCAGTCGATCCCGATCACGTCACCGCCGGCCCCGGCGAAGTCTTCAAGAAACGGGGCAGTCCCGGTGCCGAAGTGAATGACCGGAACGCCCCTTTCGGCTGCGAGCGCCAGCGCACGCCGGCTGTGCGGCAGGACGAAGCCGCGGTAGTCCTGCGGCGACAGGCAGCCCACCCAGGTGTCGAACAGCTGCAGCGCCTGGGCACCCGCCCGCGCCTGCGCGGCGAGGTAGTGGCCGACCAAGTCCGCCAACTTTCCCAATAACAGGTGCCAGGTGTCGGGGGCCTGGTACATCAGGGTCTTGGTGCGGGTAAACGTCCGCGACGACCCGCCTTCAATGGCGTAGCTCGCGAGCGTGAACGGGGCTCCGGCGAACCCGATCAACGGGATGCCGGCGGGGAGCGCGGCGCGCGCGAGGCGCACCGCCTCGAGCACGTGACCGAGGTCTGCTTCGGGGTCGACGGCGGGAAGCTGCTCGACGTCCGCCTGCCTGCTCACCGGCTTGGCGATGTGCGGGCCCTCGCCCGCCGCGAAGCTCAACCCCAGCCCCAGGGGCTCGAAGGGAAGCAGGATGTCGGCGAACAGGATCGCGGCGTCCACGCCGAGGCGCTCGACCGGCTGGAGCGTCACCTGGGCGGCCAGCTCTGGGGTGTGGCAGAGATCGAGGATGGAGTACTGCTCGCGCAGCTTGCGGTACTCCGGCATGTAGCGTCCGGCCTGCCGCATGAACCACACCGGCGTGACGTCGGTGCGTTCCCGGCGGCAGGCTTTAAGAAAGCGCAGCTTCGCGAGCCTCGGCGGGAGCGATGAAGATCGAGCCGTCTTCGAGCTTGACTCGGTAGCTGGCGATGGGATGCACCGGCGGGCCGCCGAGCACGCGCCCCGTCTCGAGCGAAAACACGCCTTCGTGCCACGGGCAGGTGACGACGCAGCGCGCCGGGTCCACGGCGCCCTCGGACAGGCTGGCGCGCGCGTGGGAGCAGCGGTTGGCGATCGCGTACACGGTGCCATTGACGTTGAACAGCGCGACCGCCTCGTTGTCGGCGTACACGCGCTTCGCGCTCCCCGGCGGCAGCTCGTCCAGCGTCGCGACGGGCGTGAATCCGTCGGCGCGTGCGGGCCGGCGCGCCACGGCCTGGGCCGAGCCCGCTCCACCGAGCGTGTCGAGCATGTCCCACAACGACATCTGCACACAAGTCAGCGTGGGAGTGTCGCGCAGCGTGTAGGACGACGCTTCGCTCTCGCGCAGCTCCATCACCAGATCGAGGAATTCCCCCGGGTTATCGCCCTCGAACGCCACGATGAACTCCTGGTCGTCGAGACCGTAGGAGTACGTCGTGTTGAGGCGGATGGTGGGGTATTTGCGGCCGACCCGGACGTGCTCGTCCATCATGCGTTGGCGCTCGGGTTTGGGCAGTGAATACCAGGCGCGCGTTTTGACGAACGGGTACACGAACAGGTACTTGGCCGCGCTGGGGCGGATGACGAGCCGCTGGTCGTGCTGCGGGTCGGCCGGGAACTCGTAGATCGAGCGCCGGGTCATCGCGAGGTAGCTGTAGGGGATCGACAGGTAGGCGCCCAGGTCGGTGCGGTTGAGCGCCGTCTGCAGCTCGACGAGGGCATCAAGGTCCTAGGCCACCTGCCACAGCAGGAAGTCACAGTCACCGCGCAGACCCACCAGACCGTAGGGCCGCAGCAGCAGCCGCCCACGGTAGCGCTCGAGCGTGTCACCGAACTCGATCTTGGCTGACGCCTGACGCTCGGACGAGAGCCGCCGCCAGGCGGGATCGAGCTTGTAGAAGGCGTAGCGGACGACTTGGCGTTTTTCGGGAGACGCGGCGGTCATGGGAGGGAATCTAATGTGGGGCGCTGTGCTTGCGCTCCTTGCGGTAGCCCTTCCAGAGCAGGTAGCCGATGGTCACGAAGACGGCGATGGGGAGCAGCACGATGAGAATGGCGCTCCAGAAATAGATGAGATCCATGCGGTCGTGGTTCATCGGCCGAGAAACCGTTTCAGGTTGGTCAGATAATACCCCAGGGCCACGGCTAGGAGCGCGAAGCCGATTCCGAGCGGCATGGCGCCACGCCACAGCGCCCACGCGGCGAAGCCGGCGCAGAACAACACGCCGGTGGCGATGAGCAGCTTATGAAAAGGAATCATGACCGGCTAGGCCGCCACCTTGTCGAGCACCATCAAGGTGAGCAGGGCCGGGAGGTAGACGATCGACACGAAGAACACGCGCCACGCGCGCGCCGGAGTGGCCGCGGTCAGGAGGGTCGCGCCCACGGCGGCGTACACCACGCCGAGGCACAGCGCGCCGAAGAAGTACAGCGTGCCGGTGACGCCCAGCAGCGTCGGGAGCAGGCTGATGGGCAACAAGGCCAAGGCATAGAGCACGACCATCCGCCCTGTGTCGCGGCCTCCGTCGTCGCCGCCGCCCAGCATCTTGAGGCCGCCGGCGAGGTAGTCGTCGCGGTACAGCCAGGCGATCGCCAGGAAATGGGGGAGCTGCCAGAGGAACAGGATGCCGAACAGCGCTGCGACGGCCGCCCCCAGGCTGCCGCCCGCGGCGGTCCAGCCGCCGACGATCGGCAGCGCGCCGGGGACGGCGCCGATGAGCGTATTGAGCGACGTGGTGCGCTTGAGCGGCGTGTAGAGGCAGACGTAGCTGACGAACGTGAGCGCCGCGAGTCCCGCCGTGAGGAGGTTCACGGTGGCGGCGAGATAGGCGACGCCGCCCACCGTGATGGCGGACGCGAACCACGCCGCCGCGCGCGGCGTCAGGCGTCCCGACGGGAGGGGCCGGCGCCGGGTGCGGTGCATGCGGCCGTCCACGTCGCGCTCGCGGATCTGGTTCCACGCGTTGGTCCCGGCTGCGACCAGCGCCGTGCCGATGAGCGTGTGGGCCAGCAACGCGAGGTCCACCCCCCCGCGGGCGCCGAGGTAGAACCCGGCGGCGGCGGTGAGGAGGACCAGCTGCGTGATGCGCGGTTTGGTCAGCTCGAGAAAGGCTACCAGATCTTCTCCGTAATCACGGCCAACACCAGAATGATGGCGAGCGGGATCGGGACCATGAAGATCGCGCGCAGCCGCCAGCGCTCGAATTTGAGGTGCATGAAGAACATGGCCACGAGCAAGGCCTTCCACACGGCGAGCGCCAGCAGCAGCAGTAGTTTGATGTTGCGCGAGATCGGCAGCTCGAAGGCGAGCGCCACTTCGGCCACGGTGAGCACGAACAGGTACAGCCAGATCAGTACGTAGTTCGGACGGACATGCTCGGTCGTCATGGAGCGAGCGCCTCAGATCAGGTAGACGATCGTGAACAGGATGATCCACACCAGGTCGACGAAGTGCCAGTACAAGCCGATGACCTCGATCCCGCGGTAGTCCTGCGGCGAGTACTTCTCGGGCAGCACCTTCGTGAGGTAGAGGTACGTCATCGACACGACGCCGCAGGTCACGTGAAAGCCGTGGAATCCCGTCATCGTGAAGAAGCTCGAGCCGTACAGACCGCCCACGCCGGCCCCGAACCTCACCGGATCGCCAAGCGCATGCTCGGCGAGCAGCGATCCTTCGCGATAGCCCGTCGGCGTGAAGCCCTCGCCCACCAGCTTGATGTACTCGATCACCTGCACGCCCACGAACGCCGCGCCGCAGATGATCGTCACGAGCATCCAGAACTTCAGGCCGCCGTCCCGCAGCAGCTTTCCCGGTACGGGACGCAGGAAGTATTTCTTCCCGTCCACGATGGCCGCGTAGGCTTTCACCATGGAGACCGACGAGCAGATCAGCAGGAACGTGTTGAACGCGGTGAGCGGCACGTTCAGGACCGCGTTGGGCTGCGCCCACGGCTGCGTCACGCCGAAGCGGAGGATGATGTACGACCCGATCAGCGCCGTGAAGAACATCACGTCGCTGGCCAGGAAGATCCACATCCCGAGCTTGTTGCTGTAGACTCCGGACCCCGGCTCGGCCGGGACCGGCGGGTGCATCATGTCGGCGGTGGCGGTCGCGTGCGTCATCGCTGGAGACTCCCGGCCGGTTCTTTGTCAGTCGCGAGCTTGACGTGCTGAGGCAGGAAGTCGGAGCTTCCAGCCTCCGGCGCGCTGAACTCGTAGGGTCCGCGGTACACGTTCGGCACCCGCTCCCAGTTACCGTGCGGGGCGGGACTCGGCAACGACCACTCGAGCCCGTTGTCGTGCCAGGGGTTCTGTTCGGCTTTCTTCCCCCGCTTCAGGCTCCACAGGAAATTGAAGAGGAACAGGATCTGCACGGCGAACAGCCCGAACGCGGCGAGGGTGATGAACCGGTTCAGGGGCTGCATCCACTTCAGGAAGTCGTACTGGGTCGGGTCATAGATGCGCCGCATGTGACCGCCCATCCCGAGGATGTGCATCGGGAAGAACGTCAGATTGTAGAAAACGAACGTCAGCCAGAAGTGGAGCTTCCCGATGGGCTCGCTCATCATCCGGCCGAACATCTTCGGGTACCAGTAGGGGATCGCGGCGAACAACGCGAACAGCGATCCGCCGAACAGCACGTAGTGGAGGTGGGCGACGATGAAGTAGGTGTCGTGGATGTGCATGTCCACCGGCGTCGCCGCCATGAACACGCCCGACAGCCCGCCGATCGTGAACATCGAAACGAACCCCACGGCGTTCAGCATCGGCACCGTAAAGTGCAGATTGCCCCGCCACATCGTGCCGAGCCAGTTGAACACCTTGATCGCCGACGGCACGGAGATGAGCAGCGTGGAGACCATGAACGTCGACCCGAGGGTCGGGTTCATGCCGCTCATGAACATGTGGTGGCCCCACACGATCCAGCCGAGGAACGCGATCCCCACGATCGCGAACACCATCGAGTGGTAGCCGAAGATGGGCTTGCGGCTGCCGTTCGCGATGATATCCGACACCATCCCCATCGCGGGCAGGATGAGGATGTAGACCTCGGGGTGCCCGAAGAACCAGAACAGGTGCTGCCACAGCAGCGCCTGGCCGCCGGCGATCGGGTCGAAGAAATGCGTGTGGATGGTCTGATCGAACAGCAGCATGATCGCGGCGCCCTGCAGCACCGGCAGCGCCAGGACCGCCAGGATCGCCGTGATGAACAGCGCCCAGACCGACAGCGGCATCCGGAACCAGGTCATCCCCGGCGCGCGGTGATTGATCACCGTCGTGATGTAGTTGACAGAGCCGAGCACGGACGAGAGTCCGAGCACGACGATCGACACGCACCACAGCAGCTGCCCGTACGTCGCGCCCGACAGATCGGGCCGCGCCGACAGCGGCGCGTACATCGTCCAGCCGGCGCGGGGCGCCCCATCCGGCACGAAGAAGCCGGCCAGCATGATCATGCCGGCCGTCAGCGCCAACCAGAAAGACCACATGTTGATCCGCGGGAACGCCATGTCGTGCGTCCCGATCTTCAGCGGGATCAGGAAGTTGGCGTACACGCCCATGAGCAGCGGCATGATGGCGAAGAACACCATGAACGTGCCGTGCATCGTCACGAGCTGGATGTAGTACTCGGGGAGGATCACCCCGCCCGACGTCATCGACTCGGGGAGGATGCCGCCGCCCGGCATCGGCTGGCCCGGGAACCCGAGCTGCCAGCGGATCTGCATCGCCAAGAGCCCGCCCAGCAGCAGGAAGAAGAGGCTGACGAACAGGAACTGGATGCCGATGATCTTGTGGTCGGTCGAGAAGATGTACTTGCGCCAGAAGCTCATCGGCGCATGATGGGCGCTCGATCCATGGGCCCCTGGCGTGGCGTGGGCGACGCTCGTCATGGGGTCCCCCCGGCGACTTGTTCGGCCATCCAGGTCTTGAACTCCTCAGGCGTATGTACGAACACGCGCGCGCGCATCTTGTAGTGGCCCATCCCGCACAGTTCCGCGCAGCCGATCTCGTACTCTCCCGTCTTGGTGGCTTGGAACCAGGCGTTGATGGTCAGGCCGGGCACCGCATCCTGTTTGATCCGGAACTGCGGAATATAGAAGGAGTGAATGACGTCCTCCGACGTGAGATGCACCACGACCGGCTGATTCACGGTAACGTGCAGCTGATTGCGCAGCGT
>Ga0137383_10000555_pt1 | contig 19631 bp, 22 predicted proteins | sample SagtaG_19_FD_104817 | JGI IMG/M metagenome (GOLD analysis project Ga0137383, IMG submission 104817) | Vadose zone soil microbial communities from Sagehorn Ranch, Mendocino, California, USA - Sage2_R_40_16 metaG | ecosystem: Environmental > Terrestrial > Soil > Vadose zone | place: USA... | reverse complement strand
CTTCATCGACACGCCCGGCCACGTCGCCTTCTCGACGTTGCGGGCCCGCGGCGGCGCCCTCGCGGACCTCGCGGTCCTCGTGATCGACGTCAACGAAGGATTCCGCCCGCAGACGATCGAGAGCCTCAACATCCTGCGGCGATACAAGACGCCGTTCGTCGTCGCGGCGAACAAGATCGACATGGTGCCCGGGTGGCGGAAGCACGAGGGCCAGCCGTTCGTCCGCTCGTACCAGGATCAACCCGACTCCGCCCGCGAGGAACTCGACCGTCGGATGTACGAGCTCGTCGGCCGCCTGTTCGAGCACGGCTTCTCCGCGGACCGCTACGACCGGATCGAGGACTTCACGACGAACCTCGCGGTCATCCCGGTCAGCGCGAAGTTCGGCGAAGGCGTCCCGGACCTCTTGCTGACCCTCATCGGCCTCGCCCAGCGGTTCCTCGGGGAGCAACTGACGACCGCCGCAGGACCCGCCGTTGGCACGATCCTCGAGGTCAAGGAGGAAAAGGGCGTCGGGACCACCCTGGACGCGATCATCTACGAGGGCACCCTCTCGAAGGGCGACACGATCGTCTTCGGGACCGCAGGCAAGCCGGGCTCGACGAAAGTGAAGGCCCTGCTGAAGCCGAAGCCGTTGGACGAGATCCGGGACCCGCAAGAGCGGTTCGACTCGGTGAAGAGCGCATCTGCGGCCTCGGGAGTGAAAGTCGTGGGGAGCGGACTGGAGAAGGCCGTCGCGGGCGCCCCGATCCGTGCCGTGAAGGGCGACCTGGCCGCCGTGATCGAGGAGGTCGCACAGGAGTCCCAGGTCCACATCGAGACCCAGGACGAAGGGATCCTCGTGAAGGCGGATGCGATCGGATCCCTCGAGGGCCTCGCGTACGAATGCAAAGGGGCCTCGATTCCGATCAAGTTCGCCCGGCTCGGACCGGTCTCGCGACGGGACGTGACCGACGCGGCGACCGCGAAGAATCCGTTGAGCCGCGCGATCCTCGCGTTCAACCTGGAGATCCTCCCGGACGCGAAGACCGCGCTCCGGGAACATCCCGACCTGAAGCTGCTCGAGAACGACGTCATCTACCGCCTCATCGAAGACTACCAGGCGTGGCGCGACGAGCGGAAGCGACAGCTGGCCGAGGCGGGCCGGAAGGAGATCGCGTACCCGGCGAAACTGCTCTTCCTCGGCGAGCATGTCTTCCGGACGTCGAAGCCCGCGATCTTCGGCGTCCGTGTGCTCGCCGGTCGAATCCGTCCGGGGGAGTCAATCATGCGCGCGGATGGTCGGGCTCTCGGCCGAATCAAGGCGGTCCGGAGCGGGGAGAAGAGCCTCGACGGCGCGAACCAGGGCCAGGAAGTCGCGATCTCCGTGGACGGCATCACGATCGGACGACAGATCAACGGCGGCGACGTGCTCTACGTGGACCTCCCGGAAGCCGATGCACGCGCGCTGCGGGGGCGGACGGATCTGACCCATGACGAGATCGAGGCGCTCGACGAGATCTGCACGATCAAACGGAAGGAGGACCCATTTTGGGGCATGTAGACGAACTCCAGGCGCAACTGCCGCAGAAATTCCTTTGCAAGGACTGCGACAAGTGGTACGGCCAGGAGGATGACGAATACGGCCCGTGCATGTACAAACATCTCCGCAAGGACAAACGGTACGTGACGTACGGATACCACGAGTGCGATGAGCCGGAAGAGCTTGAGCAACGGGTGAAGTTGTGGAAGGCACGCGGATCCGAAACCTCGAAGAGCGGGACCTTGACGCGGCCATCGCCCTGACGGACCTCGAGGCGTGGGGCTACACGCGCGAGGACTTCCGGCGACTCCTCGCCCTCTCGCCCATCGGATGCTTCGCCGCGGAGCGCCACGGACGCGTGGTCGGGGTCCTCACGACGACGACCTACGACGGCCTCGCGTTCTTGGGTGCGGTCATCGTCGCGCCGGAGTTGAGGGGAAAGGGCGTAGGGAAGCAGATGATGGATGCCGCCCTCGCACACCTCCAAGCGACAGGAGTCCGGACCGTTCGTCTGAACGCGTACCTCAACGCCATCCCGTTCTACGAGCGCCTCGGATTTCATCGCGAGTACGAGGTCATCCGCTGGCATGGCCCAGCCCCCGAAAGACAGAAGGCTCGGACCGTCCGACCGATTCGAGAGGACGATCTAGCCGGCCTTGCGGGGATAGATGCGAGGTACTTCGGTGCGAACCGCCTGGCGCTCCTCGCCCGGCTGGCGACGGAATTCCCCTTCACGTTCCTCGTGGCCGAACGTGGAGGCCGGCCGAAGGGATTCATCGTCGGAAATCCAAGCGGGGACGCCTGCGAGATCGGCCCGTGGGTCGTCGAGCCGATGGCCGCTGGGGTCGCGCAGAATCTCTTTCACGCCCTCGTCGAAGCAGCAGGCTCATCTGAGCTCGCTCTCAGCGGTCCCTCCCAGAACCGGGCGTTGTTGGAGTTCGTCCACGAAGCCGGATTCGTGGAAGTGTTCCGCGCGCTCCGGATGTGGTGGGGAACGAACGCATTCCCCGGGGACCCGACAGGGATCTGGGCGGCCGGCGGTCTGGAGAAAGGCTGAAGGCGGCTCATCCCTTCTCGAGCGGTATGACGGAGAAGCGAGTCCTCGCCTTACTCGCGATGCTCATCGGGTTGATCGCCGGGCTGCTCATCCTGGTCAACGCCCTCGATCTCGGGCGAGGAAACTTGGACCTGAACCGGATCTTGAACGCGGGCGTCGCCGCCCTCCTTGGGATCGCGATTCTGGTGGGCAGTCTCCTGATCTACCGGGGCAAGTACAGTTCGGGCGGGATTATCAACATCATCCTGGGAATCGTGACGATCCTCCTCTCGCTGAGCACCACGGGCGCGATCCTAGCGATCGTCAGCGGCGTCGTCGGGCTCGTGGCTTCCGAAGCCGGCCGTCCGTGATCTTAGATACGCGGTCCGATCAACTGCCAAAGCACAAGTCCGAGGATGAGGAACGCAAAGGTGTAGCTCACGCCCCGGACGATGCGGTCCCGCTGCTCCGTCGGAATCCCTTTTCGCAAGCGAGAGACGAGTCCTTCGATTCCGTCCTTGAACAGGTAGCCCCCATCGAGGGGGACCGCGGGCAACGCGTTCGTCGCCCCGAGCATCAAGTTCAGCCAGAAGAGCCAGTACAATGCGTTCGCGAAGAGCCAGAAGAGGGGCGCTGGGATCGCCGCTGCGGGCCCTTGGATTTGATAGAAATGAGTCGCGGGCGCATCGATCGGCGAGTAGCCGGAGAAGGGCAACGAGATGTAGGCGAGAATCGCCCTCGTCACGCCGCCGAACTTGTCCGGGTTCGTGAGCGGGTGGTAGTAATCGGTGCTCACGTCGAACGAATAGATGCCGAGGATCGCCCGTCCGGTCGTCGGGTTTCGCTCGACGGGAGTCACGTTGTACGGCGTGTCTTGTCCGTTCGCCGGATTGTAGGCGATGACTCGGATCGTGGTGTTCACCCGCACGAGTGTGAGCGCCGCAATGAAATCGTTGACCGTGTGCACGGGAGTGCCGTTGACCGACGTGATGACGGTGTTGGGTTGCATCCCCGCCATCGCCGCGGGCGAGTTTGGCGTGAATCCCACGATCCCGACGCCGTCGTGGACCGGCGCGACCGAGGTCAGGATGAGGGTCGAGAAGAGCGTGGCGAACAGGACTGCCAGTAAGACATTCGTCGCGGGCCCGACCGCATAGAGACGGCCGCGTTCGCGACGTGGGAGTGCGCGCAGCTCGTCCTCGTCCGGTTCGACGAACGCGCCGATCGGGAAGATCAGGAAAATCAGCCCGAGGGAGCGGATCTTGATGTTCGCGACGCGAGACAGGATCCCGTGCGAGAACTCGTGGAGAATGATGGCGACGGCCAGGCCCAGGATGCCGTACCCGAGGGGGATGATCGGGTTGATGCCGGGTAGGCCGAGGAGCGTCTCGGGGGACGGCGGGTTGTTTCGGATCGCCGCGTTCTGGACGAGCGTCGCCTCCCAGGCGAGGAGGGCCGTCGTGCCGAGCATCGTCAGGGCCACGAGGACGATCGCGATGTCGCCGAACACCCGCCAGAACCGTTTCGGCCGTGCGAGTCGGTCGATCAGCTGGCGGCCCCGAAGGGTCTTCCACATGAGGAACGGACCCGCGGGCGGGGGAGACGGGGAGAGCCCTCGCCGTTCGAGGAGCCCACGCTTTTGGAGCCCATAGAGCAGCAGGGACCAGAGGACAATCGCGGCCCCCGCGATGAGGAGAGAGTCCAGAAGGGCCATGCGCGGCTCCAAACGAACCTTCTGGTCTATTTCAATCTATCTCGCCGGCAACTGCCGCGTCCAGATATCGTCCGGCAACGTGTTGTACACCGCGAACGCATCGCCATCCGCCTTCGGCCGTTGCGGCTTCGCAAAGGCCTTGATCCGCTCGACGCGCAGGATCCAATAGTGGATCCGCCACATCTTCCCTTTCTTGATCATGACCTCTTCTTGGCGGGTCGTGAGGAGACCTTCCTCCTCGAGCATGTAGAACACGTCGCGGTCGGCGACGTCCAGGTTGTTGTCGATCGCTTCCGTCTCGAATCCGAAGAACGACATGAGGTAGTCGGCGAGGGCCCGGAGGTCTTCTTCGGGCATCCCCCGCTTCCCCACCGTGGCCCGGAGGGCGGCCACCATTTCGGACATCGTCACAACGGGCATTCGTAACGTCGCTTACACGAGGACCACCAGATAAAAGGCCGTCGAACCCATTCCTGTTCCTGACCCTGATAGCGAAGGGAGGAGCGAAATCGGATGGCCCGTCGACGGATTCTGCACGCGATGGCCTACGTGACCGCGCCGGACCGCGAGACCGCCCGGACGATCGCTCGGGTCGTCGTCGAGAGACGGCTCGCGGCGTGCGCCAACTACTGGCCGGTCGAATCGAGGTACTGGTGGGAGGGAACGCAGGAGGAGACGCACGAGTTCGTCATCATCTTCAAGACCCGGCGGTCGCTCGTGCGGAAATTGATCGCCGCCATCCGGAGCGTCCATCCGGCTGAAGTCCCATGCATCGTCTCGTATCCGATGGGACCGGCGTTGCCGGAATATCTCGACTGGATCGACGCGGAGACGGTTCAGCGATAGACCGCGATCGCACCGTATCCGACCGCCATCTTTGTGTCGCGACTCACGTCGCTCGAGGTGGCGTACTTCAGGAGCTTCGCCTCCCTCGCACCGAGGACCTTCGCGGCGGTCAGCATGGCGGTGACCGCCCCGTATCCGCACATCGAGATGTCGTCCTGTGCGACCTTCGCGGCGAAATGCTTCGGATCGAGGGCGACGATCTGCTCAATGGCTTTCGCGTCCTGCCCCTTCGCGAACGCGGGGGCCGTGACGCCCGCGGGGGCGATCTGAAAGTACTGCGAGCCGACGTGCGTGAAATCCGAGGACGCGATCAGGAGGACATCTTTCCCCCGGATGGTCTGGGCGACGAGATCCCCGACCTCCGCTGCGAGATCGTACTCCTGGAAGGCCATGCAAATCGGGACGAAGCGGACCGCGCCGGAAAGCTCCTGCAGGAACGGGAGCTGGACCTCGAGGCTGTGCTCGTCGCGGTGGGCGAGGATGTCGTCCTCGAGCGGGGGCTTCGAGAGGGCATCATGGAGACCTTTGTCCGCCATCGCGATCCCGAGGGGCGTCTGCCAATCGTGTTCCGTCAGGGCGAGAGGCGCGCCCTGGCCATGGTGGTTCGGCCCGAAGATCACGAAGGACTGGGGCCAACCGTCGGCGGCCAGGGCGGCGTAACTGTGCGCCGCGACCGGACCGGAGTACACGTACCCCGCGTGGGGTACGACAAGACCGACCAGTCGGCGCGGGCCTGCGCGGACCTCTGCGGGACGACCGGGTCCGAGCGGGTGGGTGTAGCATTCCCTGATCTGGCGGAGGAGCGCGTCACGCGAACGCTCATAGAAAGCTCCCGCCACCGCCGGATACCGCATGAACGGCGCCCGTCACAGAGACGCTTCGTAATCATCGATCGTGGACGTAAACTCTTCGTCCGACTTCACGGTCCCCCGCGCCTTCGAGACCTCGCGGGTCAGGAGCCAGTAGACGGTCGCAAGGGCCCGGCGGCCTTTGTTGTTCGTCGGCACGACGAGGTCGACGTCCCGCGTCTCGTTGTTCGCGTCGCACAAGGCGACGACCGGGATGCCGACGTTCAACGCTTCGCGCAGCGCCTGTTGGTCGGCCGCGGGATCCGTCACGAGGAGGACCTCGGGTTCCATGAATTCGGGAAGATTCGGATTCGTGAGGGTCCCGGGGACGAATCGGCCGGCGAGGACCTTCGCTCCGACGTTCTTCGCGAACAGCCGCGCGGGCTTCTGGCCGTACTGCCGGGCCGCGACGACGAGGATGGTCTCCGGCTTGAAGCGCGCCAGGAACTTCGACGCCTCCCGGATCCGGGTGTCCGTCTTCTTGATGTCCAGGACATACAGGCCGTCGATCCGGACTTTGAAGATGAACGGCTTCATGTCGGCGCTTTTCTGCTGGGTGCCGATGTGCACGCCTGACGTCAGGTAGACATCCTCGGGGACGAGCAATCCCTGGACGCCCGTCTGTTCTTCCTCTTGCATCACGCGCCTGCCTGGAGTTGTTCCTCGATCCGGATGAGCTCGTTGAGCTTCGCGATCCGCTCGCCGCCGACCGCTCCTGTCTTGATGCCGAGGCATCCGAACGCCACGGCGAGGTGGGCGATCGTGTCGTCCGTCGTCTCGCCAGACCGATGCGACATCACGGTTGCGAACCCGGCTTTGTGGGCCAGGTCCACGGCGGCCCGCGTCTCGGAGAGCGTCCCAATTTGGTTCGGCTTAATAAGGATAGCGTTGCCCGCTCTCAGTTCGATTCCGCGCTGCAGTCGCTCGACGTTCGTGACGAAGATGTCGTCGCCGATGACCTTGCATCGGTCTCCGACGCGGCGCGTGAGATCCGTGAAGGCACCGAAATCCTCCTGGTCGAACGGATCTTCGACGCTGAACAGGCCATAATCGATGACGAGGCGCTCCACGAACTCGACCTGCTCCTCGGGAGAAATCGCGCGGTCCGCGTACCGATACTTCCCGCCCCGGAAGAACTCCGAGGCCGCGAGGTCGAGGGCGGGCCCCACGGGAAATCCGGCTTGCTTCGACGCAAGGTGACACGCTTCCACGACGACCGAGAGGGCCTCTTCATCGGCAAGCTTCGCGACCCACGCCCCTTCATCGCCGCGACCGAGGGCCGCGTCCGGCAGCTTCTTCGCCAGCGCGTCTCGCACGAGGCCGTGAACCCGGGCGTTTGTGAAGACGTTCGCGACTGCGGTTGGTGCCTGCGACACCACCAAGAATTCCTGAATCGTCGTTCCGCCGACGGCATGGCGGCCACCGCCGATCACGTTCCCCATGGGGAGAGGCAGGGACAAGCGAGATCGACCACCGAGGTAGCGGAACAGCGGCTTGCCGGAAACGGCGGCCGCCGTCTTCGCGGTCGCCAGGGATACCGCGGTCGCGACATTGCAGCCGATGCGTGCGAAGTTCTTGGTCCCATCGATCGCGCGCAGCGCCTTGTCGAGCCCCGTCTGGTCCGAGACATCGCGACCCGTGATCCCCGGTTCCACCGATTCATGGAACGTCCGGATCGCTTCGTCGACGCCTCCTTCCGGCAGCGCCTTGGGCTCGTGGGTCCCGGTGCTCGCACCACTCGGTGCCGCGGCGCGGCCGGTCACACGCCCCGCGTGGATCTCGACCTCGACCGTCGGGTTCCCGCGGCTGTCGAGAATTTTCCGAATCGATGCCCTGTCAATCGACGGCATCCGCGAACCTCCGGACGTTCAGCGGCGAGCTCCCGGAGGAGAATTCTCGGAATGCGATGTCGAGGGGGTCGGCTTCTCGGTCCAGCGCGGTGATCGTCGGTGCGCCCATGGAGATTTGTAACGCGCGCGCCCCGATGATCCGCGCACGTTCAAAACGGGTGTACGACAAGGAAGAGGTCTCCGCCGCGACCAAAGTGCGGCCCGCTAAAAAGGTTTCTGCCGCGACGGTTCATCGGAAGTGGCGCCGCACGACGATCAGGTAGATCAAGATCAAGGCGGGGATGACCGCCGTGATGGGCGACGCAATGCTTCCGACGATCGAGAGCGCCATCACAATCACCGCGAGCCACCAGGCCCAGCCCCGCAGGTGGAGGAGGCCGACGCCGACCCCGATCCAGATCAGGCCGAACACGAACACGATCGCGCCGATCACGCTCGCGGTCAGACCGAAGGCGAGGGGCAGTCCGACGCCAACGAGGATCAACGGCGCGACGATGAGCAGGAGGCCGGCGAGGACGATCAGGATGCCGAGGAGGATCGTGAGGACCGCGAGAAGCGTGACGCCGATCGGCCGGGACACCGGCGGCGGGTACGGCCCGGGCGGATAGTAACCGGGAGACGCAGCGGCCACGGATTGTTCTCCGAAACGTCCGAACAGGCTACGGGATAACTAGTCTCCGACTAGAGTTTCAGAAAATAGAACGTGCGCCCCGCGGCGCCGTGGTCACGGGAATTGGAAAAGGACGGAGCGCGTTCTGCCGCTCCGTCGTTCGCTGCCGCACTTCGAACGCACTCAGGGTGGAGGCATCGACGGAGGCATCATCGGCGGGGCCATGCCGGCCATCGGTGCTGGGGGCTTCCAGACGATTCCCAGGATGCCGCCAATCAATCCGAGGATGAGTCCGATGAAAAACCCGCCGAGAGTGGTGAAGAAACTCGCGATGGACAAGATCAACACGAGCGCGCCCCAGACGACGTGCTGCGTGGGTCGGATGTAAAGCAGGACTCCGAACACGATCATGAGGAGGCCGTTCACGAACCCGATTACACCGTACCAGACTATGATATCCGTAGCACCGGCCGGCCCTCCAATCCCGCCCACCATACTCCCGAGAATGCTCCCGAGCACGGCGAACGCGATGCCGACCAACAAGACGAAGATGCCACCGATCAGAGACAACACGAACGCTGCCGTCGGTTTTTCAGCCATAGCTCACTCTCCCTAGATTCTGCGAGTTGTATCAAAATACCATTATAAAAGTATTGTGGGTATGGCTCCCGTCGAAATGCAATTGGGGACCATACACTTTATCAAGGGTCACCCCTTCCACCCGCGGTGATTCCCCCATGGTGCAAGGTTATTGCGTGAAGTGCCGTGCCAAGCGGGAGATCAAAGACGCCGTCGCGGTCAAACTGAAGAACGGCAAGCCCGCGATGAAGGGCAAGTGTCCCGTGTGCGGCACGACGATCATGCGAATCGGAGCTGCGAAGTAAGCCGGAATGGCGGCGGTCCGCCCGCCGCGGATTCTCGGCGACGAGACTATTAATACGCCCAATCCGTAGGCGGACCCGGGGTGCGACGGTGAAGGTTCCCGACATCAAAGTGACTCCCCCGGGCCCGCGAGCGAAGGAAATCATCGAGCGGGACCGTAGCTATATTGCAACTACGACGAAGTCCGCGCCGGTCGTCGTCAAACGGGCCTCCGGCTCAATCGTCGAAGACGTCGATGGCAACATCCTGATCGACTTCGCAGCCGGGATCTCGGTCCTTAACATCGGCCATGCCCATCCGAAGGTCGTCGAGGCAATCTCCCGGCAGGCCTCGCAGTTCACCCATTTCGCCGGGACCGACTTCTACTACGAAATCCAGGCGACCCTCGCCGAGCGACTCGGCAAGATCACCCCCGGCAAGCACCGGAAGAAGGTCTTCTTCGGCAACTCCGGCACCGAGGCGAACGAGGCCGCGATCAAGGTCGCGAAGAGCCACACGAAGCGGCAGATGTTCCTCGCGTTCCTCGGCGCGTTCCACGGCCGGACCCAGGGCGCGCTGTCGCTGACCGCGAGCAAGGCGAAGCAACGCGCCGGATTCTTCCCGACCATGCCCGGCGTCGTGCACGTGCCGTACGCCTATTGCTACCGCTGTCCGTACAAGCTCACGTATCCGTCGTGCGACCTGTATTGCGCGAACATCATCGAGGACGTCTACATGAAGACGGTCGCGCCGCCCGAGGACCTCGCGGGCGTCTTCGTCGAGCCCGTCCAAGGTGAAGGCGGGTACATCGTGCCACCGCCAGGCTGGATGGATCGGATCGCGAAGATTGCGAAGGACCATGGCGCACTCCTGATCGACGACGAGGTCCAGTCGGGCCTCGGCCGGACCGGAAAGATGTGGGCGATCGAGCACTCGGACGCCGTCCCGGACATCTTGACGATGGCCAAGTCTCTGGGCGGCGGGCTGCCGATCGGCGCCGCGGTGTATCCCGCGGAGATGGACTTCAAGGAGAGCGGGAAGCATTCGAACACGTTCGGCGGCAACCCGGTCGCGTGCGCCGCATCCCTGGCCACTCTCGATGTAATCGAAGAGGAGGGCCTCGTGGCCCGGAGCGCGAAGATTGGGGAGCACCTCGCGAAGCGGCTTGATGAGATGGCCGAACGATACGAGTTCATCGGAGACCGCCGCGGCCTCGGGATGATGCAGGCGACGGAGTTCGTCATGGACAAGCATTCGAAGAAACCGGATCCGAAGCGTCGTGACGCGATTGAGAAGGACGCGTACCAGCACGGTCTGATCTTGCTCCCGTGTGGCGATTCGGCGATGCGATACATCCCGGCGCTGAACATCCCGAGGGATGTGCTCGATGCCGGCCTCGACGTGCTCGAGGAATGCTTCAAGCGGGCCGCGACGTGAGCGCCATCGCGTCCCGGGGAGTTCGTGTCCCGTTCCAACCGTTCTCCTCCCGGTGACATTCAAATAGTGACACGCATTTGCACCTCCCCATGGCGGCGGGAGGTGGCGCGCCCCCGACGGAGGCGGTGCGGGGGGCGCGGGGAGTTTCGGCAGTTCTCGCGGTGATTGTGGCCATCGTCACGTTCGCGGCAGGCCTCGGCGCCGGGTGGCTGGTGTTCGGACAAGCCCCGGCTGCAAAACAGGTTCTTCTCTTGGGGACGAACACCCCGTTCCCGCCCTTTGAATCGAATGTCGGAGGGAGCATCATCGGATTCGACGCCGATTTGATCCAGGAGATGGTGACGCGCGGAGGATATGCATACGAATGGCGTGACTATCGAGACTTTACCGCGCTGTTGGCGGCCACCGCCGCGCAAGGTGTTGACATCGCCATTGGCGCAATCACCATGAACGGGGACACGGGGACCGCAAGGAACGCGACCCTGCACTTCACGAACCCCTACTTCCTCTCCAATCAAGGCGTCCTGAAGCGGACCGGTGACGCGACGGTCTATTGTGCCGCGGCGAATTGCCTCGACTCCGAACTCAACAAAACGGGCCTCAAGATCGGAGTCCAGGAGCTGACCACGAGCTTCTATTGGGTCGATTCGAACGCGAAGGACGCGACGGTCACGGTGAAACCTTCCGTCGCGGACCTGCTCCTCGCTCTGGACCAATCGAACATCGACATCATCGTGATTGACAAGCCCGCCGCGGATGGACTTTCCGCCGCGAACCCGACGAAGTATGCGGTTGCGGGTACAATCCCAACGAACGAGCTCTATGGGTTCGCGGTCCCGAGGACCGCCTCTGACGATGCGAAGCACGCGTTCTACGAGAACCTCGTGACGATCTTGAACGCGAAGCTCGCTGAAATCAAGAGCGACGGGACCTACGCAAAACTAATCGACAAGTGGTTCTAGAGAAACCCGTTGCGGCTCGCAGCCGGATGCCGCAAACCTTTACTCCCTTTTGTGCGGTACCAGAGCGGAGCCTGAATGGCCACCGCTGAGGGGTCTGTGGCGGAGGTGCGGGGCCAGCCTGTTGTCAGACACGCTGCTTTGACCCGTGTCATCGAAGCCGTGATCGGAGCGTCCATTTTCCTGGTCCTCCTCCAGGTGCTCCTCAATTTCAGCCTCCTCGACGCGGAATTCTGGCGAAGATATGGAGGTAGTTTTGAAACTGGAATCGGCACGACCCTCCGCTTTGTCGGCATCATCCTGCCCCTTAGCGCGGTGCTCGGTTTTTTCCTCGGCTGGCTCCGGATCTCCCGATTCAGGACCCTTTCCTGGCCCGTCTCGGTTTACGTAGATTTCTTCCGGGGGATTCCGCCCATCGTCATCGTCATCTATGCATCAATTTTCGGGGCCGCCCTCCTCCAGGCCCGCTTCACCGGGAAGGATCTTGCTTGGAACGTTGCCGCGGTGGCCCTTGCGCTCCACTCAGCCGCGTATCAATCGGAAATCTTCCGGGCGGGATTTCAGTCAGTCCCTCGGGGTCAGCTCGAGGCCGCTCAAGCTCTCGGCATGCGCCCCACCCAGTCCATGTTCAATGTCGTACTGCCTCAGGCGTTGAGGCTGAGCCTGCCGCCGCTCGGCAATGAATTTGCCGTGGTCATCAAGGACACCTCCCTCCTGGCGGCCATCGGTACCCTCGATCTCTTCGGCGTGAGCCAGGACTTCATCCAAGCGGTCTTCCTCCAACCGGGAGCGAGCGTGTACTGGCTCTTGACGATGTGGACGGCCGTCGCCCTGGTTTACTTCGCCATGACCACGGCCGTCACCCAAGTCCTGCTTTTCCTCGAGAGGAAATTTCATGTGCGAGGCCTTGAAGGGGTCTCGGTATGATCCGCGTGGAGGACGTCCACAAGTACTTCGGCACGCTTCATGTCCTCCGAGGGATCACCCTCGACGTGTCGAAAGCCGAGGCTCTCGTCATCATCGGCCCGAGTGGATCGGGCAAGAGCACGCTCCTGCGCTGCATCAATCTCCTGGTCGAACCGGATGCGGGCCGCGTGTTCATCGACGGGGTCCATGTGAATCGCCACGACATTAACCGGGAGTGGGTCCGACAGCAGGTTGGCATGGTGTTCCAGAGTTTCAACCTCTTCACTCACCTCACCGCCCTGGAGAACGTCATGCTCGGCCCGATCCGAGTGAAGGGCGTGTCCCGAGAACAGGCGGAAGATAAGGCGAAGCAACTCTTGGCGAGGGTCGGGTTGGCGGCGAAAGCAAACGCCTACCCCGCGGAGCTGTCTGGCGGCCAGCAGCAGCGGGTCGCGATTGCGAGGGCGCTGGCCATGGATCCCAAGGCCATGCTGTTCGACGAACCCACGTCCGCCTTGGACCCGGAGTACATCCGCGAGGTCCTCGACGTGATGACGGCCCTGGCCCGCGACGGGATGACGATGATCGTCGTGACCCACGAAATGGGATTTGCGAGCAACGTCGCCAGGCGAATCGTCTTCATGGACGGCGGGGTGATCCTCGAGGAAGGCCACCCGCAGGAAATCTTTGAACACCCGAAGCAGGAAAGGACGCGGGCGTTCGTGAGCAAGATCCTCAGGTGACTCATGGGGAGCCTCGAAGACCTCCGGCGACAACGCACGCGAACATTCGACACGATCGCAGCCGTCGTCCTCACGGTTGGCATCATCGGACTTCTCCTCGAGGTTCTCGTTGGACGGTACGGCCTGAGTTGGACGTACATTGCCAGCGCGTGGCCGATCTATCTGCGGGGCGCGTGGGTTACCTTCTACGTGACAACCGTGGCGTACATCGTCGGGATGGGCATCGGATTCATCATCGGATGGGCGAGGGCGGCTCGTGTTTCGGTGCGCAAGCCGGGTGCGCAGGGGGCCGCCGTATTCGGCGTGAAGTACACGCTCCGTCGGATGGGCGATGGATACGTCGCTGCGATCCGCGGAACGCCCCTCTTCGTTCAGATCGTGTTCGTTAGCTCGGTCCTCGTGATCCGTTTCTCGAGTCTGGATCCGAACCAGCTTGCGCTCATCGCCGGTCTGGTCGCGTTGACGGCGAACACCGGAGGGTATCAGAGCGAGATCTTTCGCGCAGGAATCCAAACCGTCCACACGGGCCAAGTCGAGGCCGCACGGGCGATCGGGTTCTCCCGGTGGAAGGCGATGCGACACGTGGTCTTGCCACAGGCCCTTCGTCTCGTCATCCCGCCCCTGACGAACGAATATATCGGCCTGCTGAAGGCGAGTTCGTTGCTCCTCGTCATCGGGATCGTCGAGCTCACGGAAATCGGGCGGCGCGAGGCGTTCTTCCAGGGGAAGCCGTTTGAGTCGTTCGCCATCGTCACCGGGCTGTACCTCCTGATCACCGTCCCGGTCTCGAAGATCGTCGAGTACATCGAACGACGTCTCCGCGTCCCCGGACTGGGAATCCAGCAAGCGCCCACGACTCGCGTCTAGAGGGCTCTCGCCTCCGGGAAGCGTTTCAAGGGCTTGCTCAGATGACGCCTCGATCCCACCGGGGGTTCGTACCACCCGCGTCGGAGGCCCGAATCGATTGTGCGAAATGACGCCGCAAACCGCGGGAACTTTTCGCGGCACTTCGGACATCGAAAGAGGCCCATTCGACCCATGGACTTCGCCCGGCAGCCGCATGCGTTGCAAATCGGGTTGGCAATTTTCACAACGCGCCTCACGACGTCAAGGACCTGCAGCTTTTCCAAGTTCAACGTCCGCGGCTCGTCGCGAATCGCGCCAATCACGCCGATCCGATCGCCGGGCCACAGAGCCGCCACGACGGACCGGAACTGTTTCGAGGGTTCGTACGCCGTGACGTCGACTCCGGACAAGGACACGACGACATGCCCACCCCGGAGAATTCGGGGAAAACGCTCGACGCGTCCTTCGACCCGGATGGTCTGGCGCGGTTCCATCACCGGCTGAGGCACGACATGGTCATCGGTCCCCTGATTTGTCTCAAAAAGAAGCCAGCCCGCCGGGCGTTCGCCCCGAATCGATCGCATCGCCTCCGGCAGCACGCCCGGCTCGTCTCCGCGAATCCCGAAGAGGATCGGACAGGGCGAGTGCGGGGCGATCACCACGCGCTCGTTGTCGTAATCGTAGCTGTTGAACGTCGACGGAAACCGGATGTCCATCTCTTTCACAGACTCGGGAACGATCTCCCTTCGAGTCCCCCAGCTGGATTCCTTCCGGTAACAGAGGACCTCATACGTCCGGTCCCGCGGCCGCCACGAGGTTGCCGCCAGGGCCCCGATGATGCCTCGCCCGTTCTTGTATCCGCGGACAATCGCGGATGTCGAGGCTGCCGCCACCGCTTCGTCCATCGTGACAATCCGGCGGACCGCACGCCAGTAGAGCCACGCGCGCGCCGCAGTCGGAGAGATCGTGAAGCCCGGGTTGGTCGTCTCATCGTCGATCCGGGACCATCGTTCGACGAGCCGGGACACCCGGTCAAGCACGCGCGCCGGCGGTTCGTCGCAACGGCCGCGTGGAAACGTCTGAATCGGCCTCCCGCCCAGCTCTCCGACCGTCATCGGCTCTCCCCGACCCGAACCAATCCGAAGGCAGACCGCCGCATTTCCGCGCGTCTTCCACGGGATGTTCGGATTCAGACGGACGAGCCGCGGATAGCCGACCAGATCGAAGTCTCGGGTGAGATCACGAACGAGCTCCGCCGCGAGGAACGTCGTGCACATCCCCCGCAGACTGTCCGTGTCGTCGACGCCGATCCAGAGGACCATCGCGACCTCCGAACGTTCCCCAGGGGCTAAAATCTCCGCTCCCGCGAACATTCAAATAGCGTCGGCTCCTTCGAAGCCTCGGATCCATGCCCATCAAGACGTTCGAATTCTCCAGCGTGGACGGCCGACGGTTCGTGAAGCCGACGGACCGCTGGTTGAATCTGCGGGTGGACCACAACAGCACGGTCACCCTGATCTCCGAGCTCGGGGACCGCCAGGCCTCCGTCGACTTCCGCTTCACCGCGAACTACCATGCCTCGGAGGCAGTCGTCGGCCTCATCCAGATCGAAGGGAACCTCCTCTGGGAAGGGGACGCCCGGGGGCTCGTGAAGAGTTGGTCTGCGGGGGGCCAGATGCCGCCCGAGGTCGCCCAGGAGATTCATACCGTCATCATGTCGAATTGCATCCCGGAAGCGGTCATCCTCGCCCGGGAACTCCGCCTCCCACCGCCCGTGCCGATCCCTCAGGTCAACGTCCCGCAGCAACCGCCCAAACCCGGGAAAGGGCGTTCCCCGGAAATCGCCTGATCACTTGATGTGGTCCAGCGAGAACGACCCGATCGACAAGCTCGACTTCGTGTACGTGTACCGGATCCAGCCGCGGCTCTGCACGTCGCAGATGCCCTTGATGCACAGGAACGACTTCAGCTGCTCGACCTTGAACTCGATGCTCCCGTCCATCAGCGAGCCGAGCATCTGGATCTCCTGCTCCTCGTGCATCCCTTTCTCGATCACGTAGAAGGCCACGGCCTTGTCCCGCTTCCGCCGACCCACGAAGGGCTGGAGGAACTTGAAGGTCGTCGTCGGGTCCAGGTAGGCGATGAGCGTCGACACGCTGCGGAAGGCCATCCGGTACGTCGGGTACTTCTTCTTCCACTCCGCGGCCCGAGCATCGACGGCCTTCAGGATCGCCTGATGGTCCGTCGGGTCGTCGATGTAGGTCGTGTGCGCATCCGACGCCTCCGCGGTCATGCCCATCGACTTCGAATACGTGTCAATGTATTGGACGAGCCCGAGCTTCTCGTACTCCTCGTAACCGGGAAGGGCGAACGCCATCTCCTCCCGGACCTCGGCCGGCCCCTTGTCCGTGAGGATCCACAGGACCGGGACCCCTTTCTTGAGACCCTCCGCCATGAACAGGCTCACGAGGACCTCCTTCCCGACGTACGCGGGGCCGTACACGGAGGCGTTCGTCCCGAACGGGATGCCGCCGAATAGCAGGTCGTCGAGCCGGGCGATTCCCAGCTTGACCTTCTGTTGCTTCACCTCAACCTGGAGATCCTGTTCCCGAGCCTCGATGTCCTCCGCGATGAGGCCTTGCTCCCGCAGCCGGAGTTCTTCCATCTTCTGCTGCAGGTACCGCTCTTTCGTGCGGACTTCTTCTTCCTTCGTGTTGATCTGCCCCTTCAGTTCCTCGAGGCGTGACTTCATGTCCAATTCCTCGACGGAGCCACCTTGGGCCTTCGCCTCCTCCATCTTGCGTTGCTCCGCTTGGATGACTTTTTCGCGGTAGACGAGGTCTTCTTCCCGCCGGAGCAGCTCTTCCTCCTTGTAGGTGAGCGGCTCCTTCACCTTCTTGATCTCGTCCTCCTTAGCTTGCAGGTCCGCCTGGAGGCGCTGGAGCTCCTGTTCCCGGAGCAGCACCATCTTCTCCTTGTGCAGGACCTCTTGCTCCTTCCTCGAGAAAGCGGCCTGGACCTCCGATTTCGGCTTGCCTTCGAAGGAGCGGGCTTCCGCGCGGACCTTGTCTTCGATCTTGAGCTTCCCGACCTCCTCTTCGAGCCCGATGATCCGCTTCTTGAACTCCTCCTCCTTCGCGAGGTAGTCTTCCGCCATTTCGCGCAGCTCCTCCTCGAGCCGGCGTTTGAGTTCCTCGCCCGGGGCCCCGCCCTCGCCCGTTGGAATCGATGCGAGACGATCCTCTTTCGTCTTGAACGCCGCCTCGCGCTGGCCGAGGTCCAGCTCCCGCCTCTTCAATTCCCGCTGGTCGGGCTTCAGCTTCCCCAGGCCGGTTTCGAGTTGCTTGCGAAGCTGTTCATTCACAGATCGTTGCTCGCCGAGGTCGGCCTCGAGGGCCTGACGGGCCTTCGTCTCCTGATCGAGACGCTTCTTCATCTCCGGCGAGGCGCCGGCCTTGAGCTGTTGGGTCTTGACGTACTTGATGACGGCAATCGAGCCTTTCTTGATGTGCTCGATCTCCTGCTCGAGCTCCCGTCGCTTCGCGATCTCCGTCTGCAGCTGCTTCGAGAGGTTCGCCGTCTCCTCGATGTACTTCACCGGATCGAACTTGCCCTGGCGGAAGTTCGCGAGTTCGCGGTTCAACGTGGCCCGCATCGATTCGAGCTCGGCATGGAGGCCGTCCACCTCGAGCGCCTTCGTCCTCAGCTCCCGCACCTTGTCGTCGGACACGCGCTCGGCCGGAGTCCGCGCGGACTTCGCTCCGCCCGTGATCGTGGGCACCCCGATCCAATCCTGGAAGGCGGTGTCCTCTCCGGCGAGCCACTTCCGGAGCGCTTCGTCCTTGGAGTCCCCGCCGGCCACCGACGCGCCGATCCACGCATTCAGTCCGCCGTCTGAAGACTCGCCCTTGATCCATGCGGCGGTCCCTGGGTCCTCCGTCTTCGGTGGATCCGATTGCTTCGTGCCGCAGACCACACACTCGCCGTGCGGATTGACTTCGCCCCCGCACACGCGGCAGACCTGCAAGACGGTGCCCTCGGCGGGTTTCACCGCCATCGGGCCTGTGCCTCCCTGAGCATCGCTAGCACGACCGACCCGGAAGAACCGGTTGGGACTCGCTACGAGGCAAGAGGGTATTTAATCGTAGCCACCTCAATATCATCGAAGCATCTAGCCGGGCTCCGGGGGAGGCAGCGGCATCCGCGAGTGTGCGGGCCGGAATAGGACTTACCAAGGCCCCGCACGGTGTACCGCTGCGCCACGGGAGCGTCATGCTCCGGTTCCCCTCCATGAGAAACAAGGACATGCCAGTTCGACACGATGCCGGATCCGCACGCGCAAACCGCTCTCCGTTAGCGATTTACGCGAGCACGTCAAGACGTTCAAGATCCTCGTCGTCATCAACGCTGCCCTGCTCGGCCTTGCCGCGGTCGAGTTGCTTTGGACTTGGTCGTCCAGGCCGGACTTGGCCAGGAGGGACAGAGTGATCATCAATGCGTTCTTCGGTGTTGGCCTTGTGACGAGCGTGCTGCTGTTTCGCCGTTTCAAGCGGGAACTCGCCTCCTTGGCCGGCATCGAACAATCCTCATCAAAGGTGCCGGCCCGGTGAAGGCGGACGTGTGCCATGCCGTTGCGGCTCCGGAATAGTATTTATACGGACGGACGAATCTGACGGTCTCGACGAGTCCGGAGGGCGGGCGGGCTTTGGGGACGGAGAGCGAGAAGCGGATTATCATGCGGATCGACCCGAACGACGAGTCGATCACCCTCAAGGACATCATGCAACGGATTCAGCAGATCCAGCGGCAACATCCGGACCTCGACGTGTTCTTCGACGGCGACGAGTATGCGGTCTGCTCGCGGCCGAAAGAGAAGACCCGCGCGATCGCCGAGGCCGTCGAGGGCCGTAAGAAGGCCTAGTCGACCGAAGCCTTTTGGCCGGGGGCCGCATAGCGCCGCCCATGGCGGACAAGAAACCGACGAAGGCGGATCTCACCTCCGTCCCGATCGAACACCTGGACCTCGAGAAGACGGAAACGATCGCGGACCTCGTCGACGGCTACAAGCATATTTCCTTCCAAGCGAGGACCTTGGGCCTCTGCGCCTCCGTCCTGGAGAACATGATGACGGACCCGAAGTGCACCGTCTTCTTCGGCGGGGCGGGGGCCCTCACGCCGGGAGGCTTGAAGAAGGTGATGCGCGACATGGTGGAGTTCGGCCTGGTCGACGTCGTGGTGACGACCGGCGCGATCGCTTATCACGACTTTTACGAGGCGCACGGGTACCACCACTACCGGTCGTCCCCGGACGCGGACGACATCGTACTGCGGGAGCACTTCCTCGACCGGGTGTACGACACGCTTGCCGACGAGTCCCTCTTCCGCGAGTGCGACGACGAGATCGCGGCCCTCGCCGATTCCCTCGAACCGCGGCCGTACAGCAGCCGCGAGAT
>Ga0137383_10000552_pt1 | contig 19691 bp, 12 predicted proteins | sample SagtaG_19_FD_104817 | JGI IMG/M metagenome (GOLD analysis project Ga0137383, IMG submission 104817) | Vadose zone soil microbial communities from Sagehorn Ranch, Mendocino, California, USA - Sage2_R_40_16 metaG | ecosystem: Environmental > Terrestrial > Soil > Vadose zone | place: USA... | reverse complement strand
GACGTCGCGCGCCGCATCGTGGACGCCACAGCAGCATGACGCTCACCAGGGTCACGGTGATCGGAGCGGGCACGATGGGGCACGGGATTGCCTACGCGGCGGCGCTCGCCGGGTGCGACGTGGTGCTCTCGGACAGCCGGGCGGCGGCCCTGCCGCTCGCCGTGGAACGGATCGCGGCGCTGCTCGACGGCGGGCTGACGCGGGGTAAGGTCACCCCCGCGGAGCGCGCGAGCGTCGCGGCGCGCGTCCGTACCGAGCCCTCCCCCAGCGCCGCCGCGGCCCGTGCGGACATCGTCATCGAGGCCATCGTCGAGGAGCTGGGCGCGAAACGGCAGCTGTTCCGGGACCTGGAGCGCGCGGCTCCCGCCGAGGCGCTGCTGGCGACGAACACCTCGTCCCTTTCCGTCGCCGCGATCGCGGACGCAGTGCACCATCCCGGCCGCGTCATCGGCATCCACTTCTTCAACCCGGTGCCCGCGATGCGGCTGGTCGAGATCGTGACCCACGAGCGCGCCGACCGGGCGAGCGTGGACCGGGGGCTGGCGTTCGCCCGCCAGCTCGGCAAGGAGCCGATCGTGGTGCAGGATTCGCCCGGCTTCGCATCGAGCCGGCTCGGCGTGGCGCTCGGCCTCGAAGCGATGCGCATGCTCGAAACGGGGGTCGCGTCGGCCGAGGACATCGACAAGGCGATGGAGCTGGGCTACAACCACCCCATGGGCCCGCTCAAGTTGTCGGACGTGGTCGGGCTCGACGTGCGGCTTGCGATCGCGGAGTCGCTGTACCGCGCGCTCGAGGACCCGCAGTTCGAGCCGCCGCGTATCCTGCGCGACAAGGTGGCGAAGGGGGAGCTGGGGAAGAAGAGCGGGCGGGGCTTCTACATCTGGAGCGGCTAGGCTAGCTTGCAGCGCCCGCCGTCATCGCATCCACGCTAGGCCAGTAGAGGCTGCCACCTGGAGCGATTCACCCGTATCACGGACGTGCACATTCACGTGCAGCCGTGGCGCGAGCTCAAGCCCGGGGCTCTGAGCGCGATGCGTCGCGGCAAGGAAGCCCACTGGGACGTGCTGCTCCAAGTCATGGAGGACCCGGCGGCGCTGCTCCAGCTCATGGACCAGGCCGGGGTGTGGCGCGTCGGGCTCGTGAACTATCCGTCCCCAGACGTGCTCGGGTTCACCGACGCCGCCAACGCGTTCGCAGCCCGCTATGCCGAGGCGGACCGGGAGCGGCTGCTCCCCTACGGCGGCGTGCATCCCCGCTTCAGTCGCGACCCTGCGGGCGACGTAGACCGCCTGGTGGAGCTCGGGGTCCGCGTCCTCAAGATCCATCCCCCGCACCAGCTGTTCCCGGCGAACGCCTACACCGCCGGGCTCGATGCGCTGGGCACGATTTACCGCCGCGCGGCAGAGCGCGGGCTGCCGGTGATGGTGCACACCGGAACCAGCATCTTTCCCGGGGCCCGCGTCAAATATGGCAATCCCATCGAGCTGGACGACGTGGCCATCGATTTCCCCGAGTTGCGCGTGCTGATGGCGCACGGCGGCCGGCCGCTCTATATGGAGGAAGCGTTCTTCATCCTGCGCCGTCACAAGAACGTGTGGCTCGACGTCTCCGGGATTCCGCCGGCGAAGTTGTTGCAGTACTTTCCGCGGCTCGCGGAGCTCGCCGAGCGGGTGCTGTGGGGCACCGACTGGCCCAGCCCCGGCGTCACGGACATGAAGCAGAACCTCGACCAATTCCTCGACCTGCCGCTCTCGGACGCCCATCGCCACATGATTCTCGAGACCAATGCGCTGGATCTGCTTCCTGTTCGCTAGCGCCACTGCGGCCCAGGGGCGTCCGGCGAAACCGCTGCGCTTCGACCTGGGGCTGCTGCCTGAGACGCGGGACTCGTTCACGTTCTTCCTCGACCACGAGCCCCGCGGCTTCGCCGTGTGGCAATACGAGGCCCGCGCGTTCGACGCGCGCCAGACCGTCGTGTATTCGTCGCACTCCGAGTTCGAGCCCGTGGAGGAGGAGCGGTTGCGCGTGGTGCTCGATCGCCGCACGGGCGCGCCACTCGAATCGTTCCAGCACTACGATTTCTTCGTCCCCAAGCGAGACACGATCATGCAGGAGCACGACCTGGCCGTGAAGGGCGACCGGGTGACCGGGCGGCGGCGCCTGGGAACGGCGGACGGCAAGGTGCTGACGGTCCCGGTGGATGCGGCGCTGCCGGCGGGCGCGGTGTGGTTCAACTACGAGCTGTACGCGGCCGCCGTCACAAATGCCGCGCCGGGCGATTCGCTCGCGGCCCCGGCGTATGTGGAGTTCGAGGGCGCAATGACCACGCTGAGCTTCGTGGCGGATCAGCCGGTCGCCCTTCGTGTGCCTGCGGGGGCGTTCGACGTGCTCCCGCTGCGGAGCGGCAACTTCCGGCTGTATGTCACGCGCCAGGCGCCGCGGCGCGTGGTGAAGGGCGAGACGCTGGACGGGCGGTTCAGCTTCGAGCTGGCGCATACCGCGCCGGTGGTCCCGACCGAACCATGAGGATCGAGATGCGCACCATCGCGTATGCCGCGCTGGCACTCTCCTTCATCCCACTCGCCCTCGCCGGTCAGGCGGGTGCGGCCGTGGGCGGTGGCGGAGGCGGCCAGATCGACTACCAGACGTTCACGTTGCCCAACGGCCTGCGGGTGATCTACTCGGAGGATCATACGACACCGGTCGTATCCACGGACATCTGGTACAACGTGGGCTCGCGCAACGAGCGGCCCGGCCGCGCGGGGTTCGCACACCTGTTCGAGCACATGATGTTCGAGGGGTCCGCCCACGCGCCCAAGGGGTTGCACTCCCGCCTGATCGAAAGCGCGGGCGGCCAGGACAACGCGTCCACCGCCGAGGATCGCACCGACTACTACGAGACGGTCCCGTCGAACTACCTGAACGTCGTGCTGTGGCTCGAGGCGGACCGGATGCGCTCGCTCACCATCACCGACGAGACGTTCCACAATCAGCGCGAGGTGGTGAAGGAGGAACGGCGCCTGCGGGTGGACAACGAGCCGTATGGGGACGTGTGGGCCGACGGGCTCGCGTGGCCGTTCGACAGCGCGACCTGCTTCCCCTATGCACACTCGGTCATCGGCTCGATGCCGGACCTCGACGCGGCGGTCCTGCCCGACGTGCGTCAGTTCCACGACACGTACTACGCTCCCAACAACGCCACCTTGGTGGTCAGCGGCGACTTTCGTGTCGCGGAGCTGCGGCGCCTCGTGAACCAGTACTTCGCCGGTGTCCGCCCGCACGCCGTCCCAGCGTCGATCGCCTGCCAGTCCCGGATCGCTCCCGGGATGCAACGCCGCACCATCACCGACCCCCACGCGAATCTTCCCGCGGTCGTGCGGATCTACCGGATACCCGGGCACGCGGACCCCGACGCGCCGGCGCTCGGGCTCCTCAACGTGATCCTCGGCAGCGGCGAAAGCTCGCGCCTCAACGTCGGCATCGTGCGACGCGACAAGGCGGCGCTCACCGTGCAGGTGTTCGCGAACCCGTACGAGGCGCGGCGCGGCCCCGGGGTGCTGGTGGTCTTCGGGGTCGCGAACCAGGGGATCGACCCGCTGAAGCTGGACTCCCTGCTGGTGCGGGAGCTGGACAGCGTGCGGACGGTGGCCGTGAGCCCGGAGGAGCTGCTGAAGGCGAAGAACGTGTTCCGCGCCGACTTCGTGCGCCGTCGCGAGACGTCCATCGGGCGGGCCGAAGAGCTGCAGCACTACCAGATGTTTCACGCCTCCCTGGCGGACGTCAACACCGAGCTCGAGCACTACCTCGCCGTCAGCGCCGACGACATCCGGCGGGTGGCGAGCAAGTACCTCGACCCCGCCAATGTGCTGGACCTGATCGTTCAGACGAAGCCGACCGGGGGTGCCGAATGAAGGTGGTTCAGAGCCTACTGGTCGTGGCGTTGCTGGTGACCGCCCGACCGCCCGACCGCCTGACCGCCCAGGATTCTTTTCCCTCACATCCCCCGCGGCCGGCCACACTCTCTCCGGCGCGTTTCCCGCCGTTCGAGGAAGTGAAGCTCGCGAACGGGATCGAGCTGGTGGTCGTCGAGCGCCATCAGGAGCCGGTGGCCTCGGTGAGCCTGAGCTTCCGCGCCGGCGACATCTACGATCCGGCCGGCAAAGAGGGACTCGCCACGCTCGCCGCCGAAGTGCTCACCAAGGGCACGGCCACGCGCTCTGCTGAGCAGATCGCCGCGACGATCGAGGGAGTCGGGGGCAGCCTGTCAGCAAGCTCGGGGGAAGACTTTTTCACCATCTCGGGTGACGCGCTGAGCGACCAGCTGGAGCTGGTCTTCGAGCTGGTGAGCGATGTGGCGCTGCACGCGACGTTCCCGGCGAGTGAGGTGGAGCTGGCGCGCACGCGCGAGCTGTCGTCGCTCGCGCTCGAGCTGTCCGAGCCGTCGAGCGTGGCCTCCCGGTTCTTCGCCAAGGAAGTCTACGGGACCAACCCGTACGGGCGCCGCGCCACGCCGCAGAGCTTCAAAGCGATTACACAACAGGACCTCGTGGAGTTCGCGCACGCGCGGCTCCGTCCCGGCGGGGCTTTGCTGGTGGTCGCGGGTGACGTGACGCCGGCGCAGGTCGAAGCGCTGGTCCAGAAGGCATTCGCCGGCTGGCAGGGTGTGGGGGCGGGGGGGGGCGCGCCGGCGCCCGTGCCGCTCACCGCCCCTGCGAAACGCGCGACGGATATCCTGCTCGTCCACCGGCCCGGCTCGGCGCAGTCGACGGTGCTCGTGGGAAACACGACCGTGCGCCCCACCGACTCGGCGTACTACGCCGCTCGCGTAGTGACTCACGTCCTCGGCGGCGGCTCGGACTCGCGCCTGTTCCGGATACTGCGCGAGCAGAAGAGCTGGACGTACGACACGTACGCCGCACTGCGCCGGTATCGCGGCCTGGGCTATTGGGTGGCAGTGGTGGAGGTGCGCACGGAGGCCACGGACAGTGCGCTGAAGGAGCTGCTCCACCAGATCGACGTCATCCGCACCGGCCTGATACCCGACTCCGAGCTGCGGGCCGCGAAAGGGTACCTGGTGGGCTCGTTCCCGCTCAGCATCGAGACGCCCAGCCAGATCGCGGGTCAGGTCACCACGGCCAAGCTGCTCGGCCTCGACGCCGACTACCTGCGGCTGTATCGCGAGCGGCTCAACGCGGTGCGGCCGCTCCAGGCGCGCGCCGCCGCGCAACGCCTGTACCACGCGGGCGCCTTCTCGCTCGTCGTGGCGGGCGACGGGGCGAGGCTGTACGACCGCCTGAAGGCGATCGCGCCTGTCCGGATCGAAGACCTGGACGGCCACCCACTGGCGCCTGCTGACCTGATGGCGAAGGCCGGTCCGCTGCCGCTCGACGCGGCGCAGCTCGTCGCCCGCAGCGATAGCTTCGTGGTGCTGCTCCAGGGGAAGCCGTTCGGCGCGCGGACCACGACCGTGCGTCGTTCCGCCGACTCTCTCGTCTTCGACGAGACCTTCATTCTGGGCGCTGCCGGGAAGCAGCAGCTCACCGTAGTGCTCGATCCCACGGACCTGAGCGTGAAGCGGGTGGATCAGACCGGTACCGCAGGGGGCCAGCCGAACGAGGTGCATCTCGCGTACAGCGCCGGGCGGGTGAAGGGGACCGCCGTCGTGCCCCAACAGAGCGGGACGCCGCAGACGCTCGCGATCGACACGACGATCCCCGCGGCCACGTATGACGATCACGCCATCGAGGTGATCGTGCCCGCCCTGCCACTCGCGTCTGGAAAGAGCTTCGGCGTCAACGTCTTCTCGTCGGGCGACGCGAGCGCCAAGGTGATCACCGTGAAGGTGGTCGGCGAGGACAGCGTGACGGTGCCGGCCGGGACGTTCCGTGTCTTCAAGGTGGAGGTGTCGGGCGGCGAGACGCCGGCGTTGCTCTACGTCAGCCGCGACGCGCCTCGCCGGATCGTGAAGCTCGGGATCGTCGGAACGCCGCTCGTGTTCGAACTCGTCAAGTGAACCTGAGGAGCCGATGAGACCATCCATCCCCTGCCTGCTCGCCGCGGCCGCTGCGGCATGCGCCTCCGGCGGAGCACACCCCGCCGCCGCGGCGGCGCCGGCGGTTCAGGTCCCCGCTCCGACCGCCGGGCCGGAGAGTGTGAGCGTCAACCGGCCGCAGTATCCATCCACCTATCAGCGCCATGCCAACCGGCCGGTCGTCATCACGAATGCCACGATCATGACGGCTGCGGGACAGGAGATTCCGCGCGGGTCGATCCTGCTGCGCGACGGCAAGATCGTCGCGGTGGGAGCGACGGTCGCGGCACCTCCCGATGCCATCAAGGTGGACGGCACCGGCAAGTACGTCACGCCGGGCATCATCGACGTGCATTCGCACCTGGGTGTCTATGCCGCCCCGGGGACGGACGCGGAGTCGGACGGCAACGAGCTCACGGGCCCGGTGACTGCCGAGGTGTGGGCGGAGCATTCCTTCTGGCCCCAGGATCCCCAGATTCCGCTCGCCATCGCGGGCGGCGTCACGACGATCCAGGCGTTGCCCGGGTCGGGGAACCTGATCGACGGCAGGAGCGCGGTCCTGAAGCTCGTCCCGGCGCGGACCGTCCAGGCGATGAAGTTTCCCGGCGCCCATTACGGTCTGAAAATGGCGTGCGGCGAGAACCCCAAGCGCGTGTACGGGCGCCGCAATCAGTTTCCCTCGACCCGCATGGGCAACATGGCGGGATATCGCGGCGCCTTCATCCAGGCGGAGGAATACCGCCGCAAGTGGGACAAGTGGAACCAGGACCACAAGGGCGACCCACCGGAGCGGAACCTGCGGCTCGAGAGTCTGGCGGAAGTGCTGCGTGGCAACATCTACGTCCAGAACCACTGCTACCGCGCCGACGAAATGGCGCAGATGCTGGACCTCGCGCGCGAATTCGGGTTCAAGATCCGCGCGTTCCATCACGCGGTGGAGGCGTACAAGATTGCGGACCTGCTTGCCCAAGCAGGCACCGCGGCGGTCGTCTGGGCGGACTGGTACGGGTTCAAGGAAGAAGCGATGGACGGGATCCAGCAGAACGCCGCGCTGCTGCAGCAGGCCCAGGCGCGCATCACGCTGCACTCGGACGATCCCGGCGGCATCCAGCGCTTGAACCAGGAAGTAGCCAAGGCGATGTACGACGGGCAGCGCGCGGGGATCGCGGTGACGCGCGATCAGGCGCTGCGTTGGATCACGGCGAACCCCGCCTGGGTGCTGGGTCTCGACTCGGTCGTCGGCACGCTCGAGCCCGGCAAAATGGCAGACGTGGTGCTCTGGTCGGGGGATCCGTTTTCCGTCTATACCAAGGCGGTGCAGGTCTACAACGACGGGTGGCTCGTCTACGATCGCAACGACCCGGCGCACCAGCCCCGGTCCGACTTCGAGCTGGGCCAAGAACCCCCACCCGGGAACGACCGATGATCGGCATCCTGCTCGCTCAGACGATCGCCCTCACCGGGGGGACAGTGTTTCCGGTGGCCGGCCCGAAGCTCGACCACGCCACGGTGCTGATGCGTGACGGCCGGATCGTCGCCGTCGGTACGAACGTGGCGATCCCATCCGACGCCACACGCATCGACGCGACCGGCAAGTGGGTTACGCCCGGTCTCATCGACGGCGGGAACCAGATGGGGCTGACCGAGATCGGCGCGGTGCGGGAGACGAATGACGCGACGGTGCGGAACGATACCGTCGCCGCATCGTTCAACGTAGCCGAAGGCATCAACCCTGCTTCCACGCTGATTCCGATCACGCGCATCGCGGGCGTCACGACGACGCTCGCGGCCCCGGCGGAGGGCCTGATCCGCGGCCAGGCGGTGCTCATCGACCTGGATGGGGCGACGATCGAGGCGATGCTCGTGAAGTCACCCGTGGCGATGGTCGCCGAGCTGTCGGAGCGTACCAAGGAGGCGGGCGGTGGCTCGCGCGCCGGGGCCGCGGAGCGGCTGCGGCACGTGCTGGACGACGCGCTCGAGTACGCTCGCCGCAGAGCCGACTGGGCGCGAGCCCAGATCCATCCGCTCGCGGCGTCCGCCGCCGACCTTCAGGCGCTCGGGCCCGTACTCCGCGGCGAGCTCCCACTCATCGTCGTCGCCAACCGGCGCAGCGACATCGAGACGGCATTGCGCATCGCCCGGGAGTATCACCTGAAGCTCATCCTCGCGGAGGCGGCGGAAGCGTGGCAGGTGGCCGACGCGATCGCCCGCGCAGGTGTCCCGGTGCTCGTGCAACCGCTCGACAACATCCCGTCGTATGACGGCCTCGGGGTCCGCTACGAGAACGCGGCGCTGCTCGTCAAGGCGGGGGTGAAGGTCGCACTGCTCGAGACCGACACACACAACGCCCGCAACCTGCGGCAACAGGCGGGGAACGCGGTCTCCAACGGGATGACGTGGGATCAAGCGCTCCGGGCGGTGACACTCTCGCCCGCCGAGATCTTCGGCGTGGCGGACCGCTACGGCTCGCTCGCCGCCGGGAGAGTGGCGGACGTCGTGGTGTGGTCGGGGGACCCGTTCGAGTTCTCGACTGCGGTGGAGCACGTCTTCATTCGAGGACGGGAGATGCCGCTCCGGAGCCGGCAAACGGAGCTGCTGGACCGCTACAAGAAGCTGCCGCCGACCTACTAGGAATCCCTCTCCTGCGCGTGCGTCGGCCCCCGTGACCGACGTCACTGGGGCCGCGTGCGCGGCACCATCGACCGCATTACCCAACATCCCCACCTTCAAGCGGTCTCCCTCAAGCTACGACCTGGCCTGCCCTCTCGTGGACCGCGCGGGGGGGCCGGCGTTCCATCGTGAGGATGGCTGTGGATTTTGCCGTCGCGCCCCGGCGTCGTCTAACTGCCCTCCTGGCCCCACTCCTGGGGCTGCTCACGACGTGCTTCCTGCCGAGCGAGCCGTCCACTCCCCACATCGTTTTCGTCCTTCCGGCCGACCCGGTGTTGGTCACGATCGGCGCCACGGTGCCGCTGCCCGTCAAAGTCCAGGCGAACGGCACCACACTGCCCGACGCGCGGGTCCGCCTCGAAACCAGGGACTCAGGGATAGCAAGCGTCGGTTCGTCCGGCGCCATCACGGGACGGCGACGGGACACGACGATGGTCCATGTCGCACTCGTGAGCGGAGCCACGGGCGCGGCTCCGCCCGAGACGTCCTTTGTGGTGCACGTGATTGTCGGGGGGATGACCCTCGCTCGATCCGTCGATACGCTGTCCGCACTCGGCGACACCGTCCTGTTTCGGCCGGGCTATCTCGACGCCAGCGGTTCACACCTGAGCGCGGCGGACTCGGCGGCCGTCGTCCCGAGCTACCAGCTGCTGTCCGCCGGGCAGGCCGTGGCGATCGACGCCACCACGGGCAGGATTCGCGCCAGGGCCAACGGCGAGGACACCGTCCGAGCGACGGTGGACACCTTCGGCATCAAGCTCGTGGTGCGCGTGCGTCAGCACGCCGCTAGGGTCACGGTGACGCCCCAGGATTCGCTGTGCTTCGGCGCCCTCAAGGCGACGCGCCAGCTTGCGGTGACCGCCTGGGACGCGAGAGACAGCCTGATAGCACAGCCGGTGGCGACGTGGAAGGCCACCGACACGACCGTTGTCACGGTCGTGCCTGCGACCGGGGTTGCCACGGCCGTTGTGAACGGCGTCACGGCCATCACCGCCACCGTGGATTCGGTTTCCGCCGCCGTGCCCGCGATCGTGAGGCAGGTGGCGGCGAAGCTCGCCTTCACCGTCCCGCCGAGCCCCGTGGCCGCCGGCAGCCCGATCGCGCCCGCCGTGCAGGTCGCGATCCAGGACTCCTTGAATAGCACCGTTGTCGGCGCCGCCACCCTCGTAACGATCGGGATCGGGGCGAACCCGTTAGGCGGCACGCTGGCGGGGACCCTCACGCGCACGGCGGTGAACGGCGTCGCGACGTTCGCGGATCTGAGCGTCAATCGGGTCGGCACGGCCTACACCCTCGCCGCCGCGGCAAGCGGGCTCATCGGAGCCGCGAGTCCGGGGTTCGACGTCGGCGCCGGGCCTCCCAGCCAGCTCGCGTTCACAGTCCAGCCCAGCCTGGCCGTCGCAGGTGCCGCGCTGGCGCCGGCCGTGCAGGTCACCGTGCAGGACGCGTTCGGCAACCCGGTGGGCACCGCCGCTACGACGGTGACCATGGCCATTGGGACGAACGCCGGTGGCGCGACCCTCAGTGGGACCGCGAGTCGAACGACGGTCAACGGCGTCGCGACGTTTTCCGACTTGAGCCTCAACAAGACAGGCACGGGGTTCACCCTCGCGGCCGCCGCGAGCGGCCTGGCCGGCGCCAGTAGCGTTGCCTTCAACGTCACGGCGGGCGCCGCCACCCGTCTTGCGTTCGGCGTGCAGCCGAGCGCGACGGTGGCCGGCCGGACGGTCGCCCCCGCCGTGCAGGTCGCCGTCCAGGATCAGCTCGGCAATACCGTCACCAGCGCCACCGCGGTGATCACGCTTGCCCTTGGAACCAATCCGGCCGGCGGCACGCTCGCCGGGACCACGAGCGAGAGCGCGGTGAACGGCGTCGCCACGTTCTCGGACCTGACGATCGCCAAGGCGGGAAGCGGCTACACACTGGCCGCCGCGGCGACGGGGCTCGCGGCGGGGACCAGCAGCGCGTTCGACGTCACCGCCGGCGCCGCCGTGAGACTGGCGTTCACCGTGCAGCCGAGCCCCACGGTCGTGGGGACAACCATCAGGCCCGCGCTGCAGGTCGCCGTACAGGACACCCTGGGAAACACGGTCGCCACGGCGACGAGCGTGATCACCGTTGCCATTGGCGCGAACCCGGGCGGCGGCACCCTGTCGGGGACGGTGAGCCGCAGCGCGGTGGGCGGTATCGCCAGCTTTGCGGACCTGAGCATCAACAAGGTGGGCACGGGCTATACTCTCAGGGCCACCGCGACCGGCTTGACAGGCGCCACGAGCGCCGGGTTCGACATCAGCGCCGCTGCCACGAAGCTCGCCTTCACGGTGCAGCCCAGCCTGACCGAGGCTGGCAGGCCAGTTACTCCCGGCGTGCAGGTGGCGGTGCAGGATGCCGCCGGCAACACCGTCACGACCGCCAGCACTGTCATCACCATTACGATGGGGGCGAACGCCAACGGCGTGACCCTCTCCGGCACGACGATCCGGAGTGCGGTGAACGGGATCGCGACCTTCACCGACCTGAGCATCGACAGTGTGCGCAGCGGTTACACCCTCACCGCGACTGCGACCGGCCTAGCGAGCGCCGGGAGTGCCACCTTCGACATCACCGCGAGCGCGCCCGCCAGGCTCGCCTTCAGCGTGCAGCCCGTTACCACCCCCGCCGGCCAAGGCATCTCCCCGGCGGTCCGGGTGGTGGTCCGGGACGCCTTCGGGAACACGGTCACGGCGTTCACTGGGAACGTCTCCGTGGCTATCACGAGCGGGACAGGAAGTCCAAACGCGACCCTGGGCGGAGCGACGACCGTTCCCGCGGCGGCAGGGGTGGCGACGTTCACCGGCTTGAGCATCGACAAAGCAGCGACCGGCTATACGCTCGCTGCCGCAGTGAGCGGGCTCGCCGGGGCGACCAGCACCGCGTTCGCGATCATGCCCGGGACGGCGGTGAAGCTCGCCGTCACCGGCCAACCGGCGACGACGACGGCCGGCGAGGCGCTCACGCCGGCGGTACAGGTCGCGGTGCTGGACGGCTTCGGCAACACGGTGACGGGATTCACGGGCGCCGTCACGCTCGCGATCACCGGCGGGACCGGAAATCCGAACGCCACCCTTGGGGGGACGACGACGGTCTTCGCGGCGGGCGGTGTGGCCACCTTCTCCAACCTGAGCATCGACAAGGCGGCGAGCGGCTACAGTCTCACCGCGACGGCCGGCGGGCTCCTGGGGACGACCAGCGCGGCGTTCAGCATCACGCCCGGCATCGCCGCGAAGGTCACGTTCACGACTCAGCCGCGCACGGCCGAGGCCGGCTCGCTCCTCGCCCCGGCCGTCCAAGTCACGGTCCAGGATGCCGTGGGCAACGTGGTCACGGCCGTGACACCCAGCATCACGTTGACGATCACCGGCGGCACGGGCACGGCGGGCGCTATCCTCGCCGGGACCAGGACGGTGTCGGCGGTCGGAGGCGCGGCCGTGTTCTCGGACTTGAGCATTGCCAAGGCGGGAACCGACTACACGTTGACGGCCACCGCGAGCGGTCTCGTGGGCGCGACCAGCACGGCCTTCAGCATCACGCCGGGGGTGGCAGCGAGGCTGGCCTTCACGGGACAGCCGACCACTGTCCAGGCGGGAAGCGCGCTCGCGCCGGCCGTGCGCGTGGCGGTCCAGGACGGCCTCGGCAACACGGCGACGGGCTCGACGGCGAGCGTCACCGTGACGATCGTGAGCGGCACGGGCACGGCGGGCGCGACGCTCAGCGGGACCACGACCGTGACAGCGGCCGGGGGAGTCGCCGTGCTGTCGGCCCTGAGCATTGATAGGGCCGGCGCGGGCTACGCGTTGGCGGCGGGGGCAGCGGGGCTCGCGGGCGCGACGACTGCAGCGTTCGACGTCACGGTCGGAGCACCCAATAAGCTCGCCTTCACGGGGCAACCGAGCGCCGCCGCGGCGGGGAGCATCATGAGCCCGTCGGTCCAGGTTGCCGTGCAGGACGGCCTCGGCAACCCCGATACGACGTTTGCAGGGACGGTGGGGCTCGCCATCACCAGCGGCACGGGTACGGTCGGGGCGACGCTCGGCGGCTCGCTCACGGCAACGGCCGCCAAGGGGGTCGCCACGTTCACCGACCTGAACGTGGACAAGGCGGGGTCGGGATACAGCTTCACCGCCACGGCGAGCGGGCTCACGGGAGCGAGCAGCGCCACGTTCGACGTCACGCCGGGGGCGGCGGTGAGGCTCGCGTTCAGCGTGCAGCCCGGGACGACGGCGGCAGGCGCCACGATCATGCCAGCGGTGCGGGTCACCGCGCAGGACGCCTTGGGGAACACGGTCGTGGGCTTCACGGGAAGCGTGACCCTGGGCCTGGCAGCCGGGACTGGTAATGCCGGGGCGACGCTGTCGGGGACGCCCACGCTGGCGGCGGTGGGCGGAGTGGCGCTGTTCTCCGACCTGAGCGTTGACAAGGCGAGCCCGGGCTACGCTCTCACCGCTGGGTCTCCCGGACTTGGGGCAGCCACGAGTGCCGGATTCGACGTCACCGTCGGCGCGCCGGCGAGGCTCGCCTTCAGCGTCCAGCCCAGCGCCGCGACCAGCGGGACTGCTCTCGCGCCGGCCGTGCAGGTCACCGTTCAGGACGCCTTGGGGAACACGGTCGCGGGCGCTACGACGCTGGTGACTGTGGCAATCGGCGCGAATCCGGGCGGCGGCACGCTCGCCGGAACGGTGAGCCGGAACGCCGTGAACGGCGTCGCGGCCTTTTCGGACCTGAGCATCGACGCGCCCGGCGCGGGCTATACCCTCACCGCCGCGGCAAGCGGCGTGGCCAGCGCCACCAGCGCCGCGTTCAACATCACGGCGTCGGCGACGTCGCGGCTCGTGTTCTGGGTGCAGCCGTCGACCACGGCCGCCGGCCGTGCGCTCACGCCCGCCGTACAGGTAGCGATCGAGGACGCGTCGGGCAACGTCGTCACCAGCGCCACGAGCCCGATCACCCTGGCCCTCGGGACAAATCCAGGCGGCGCGATCCTGTCGGGGACGACGCGGCAGAACGCGGTCAACGGGGTCGCCACCTTCAACGACCTGAGCCTCGACAAAGTGGGGACGGGCTACACCCTCACGGCCTCCGCGAGCGGTATCGCGAGCGCGACCAGCGCGGCCTTCAACACGACGCCAGGTGCGGCCGTCCGGCTGGCCTTCACGGGACAACCGAGCACTACGGGGGCGCGCTCCGCGATCAGCCCTGCCGTTCAGGTCGCGGTCCAGGACCAGTTCGGCAACACCGTCACCAGCGCGATCACCTCCGTGACCATGACGCTCGGCGTCAACCCGGGAGCGGGGACGCTCACGGGAACGCTCACGAACAGCACGGTGAACGGCGTCGCCACGTTCTCCGACTTGAGCGTGGACAAGACGGGGACGGGGTACACCCTCGCCGCTACGGCGACCGGCCTGGCGAGCGCCGCGAGCAGCGCGTTCGGCATCACGCCCGGGCCCGCGGCACAGCTGGTCTTCACTGGGCAGCCCAGCGCCGCGACCGCAGGGGCCGCGATCAGCCCGAGCGTGCAGGTCACGGTCCAGGACGCCTACGGGAACACGGTCGCGAGCGCGACGACTCTCGTCACCATGGCGATCGCGACCAACGCCGGCGGCGGGACGCTCAGCGGCACCCTGAGCCAGAGCGCCGTCAATGGCATCGCGACCTTCTCGGACCTGAGCATCGAGAAGGCGGGCGCCGGCTACACGCTGGCGGCTACGGCGAGCGGCCTGCCGGTCACCTCGAGCGCGTCGTTCAACGTCAGCGCGACTGCCGCCAGCCGGCTCTCCTTCACGGGCCAGCCGAGCTCGGCCGTGGCAGGCGCGGCGATCAGCCCGGCCGTCGAGATCACGGTTCAGGACGCTTTCGGGAACACGGTCACCAGCGCCACGACCCTGATCACCGTGGCGCTTGGTACGAACCCGGCCGGTGGGACGCTGATGGGTACGCCCAGCAGGAACGCCGTGGGCGGCGTGGCCACGTTTACCGATCTGAGCATCGACAAGGTGGCCGCCGGCTACGCGCTCGCCGCGGCGGGAAGCGGGCTGGCGGGAGCGACCAGTGGCACCCTCGGGATCACGCCCGGAGCAGCCACGCACCTTGCCTTCACCGCCCAGCCGAGCCGGACACCGAAGAACACGGTGATCACGCCGGCGGTCGAGGTCACGGCTCAGGACGTTTTCGGAAACACCGCCACGGGCTTCGCGGGGTTGGTCACCGTCGCGATCGGGACCAACCCAATCGTCGGCACGCTGAGCGGAACGCTGACGGTGGCGGCTGCGGCGGGCGTCGCAACGTTCGCGAACCTGAGCATCGACAAGGGCGGCACCGGCTACACGCTGACCGCCGCGGCGACCGGGCTCACCGGCGCGACGAGCGCTGGCTTCGACATCACGAACCCGGCCGTGCTGGTCTTTGTGGTCCAGCCGACCACGACCGCGTTGAACGCGACGATCACACCAGCCGTCCAGGTTGCGGTCGAGGACGGCTTCGGCAACATCGCCCGGGGCTACTCGGGCTCCGTCGCCATCTGGCTGACGGGCGGTAGCGGCGGCGCGCAGCTCAGGGGAACGGCGACGATGACGGTCGTGAACGGGATTGCTACCTTTACCGATCTCAGCGTCACCAAGACGGGGACCGCGTATCGGCTCACGGCTAACGATCCAGGCGGCGTCCTTACCGTCGGAACGAGCGTTTCCTTTGATATCTACTAACCTTCCGGGGCGGCAGGAGGCCCCTACAGGCGAGCGAGCTCAGTCGACGGCCATGAACTGTTATCGTTGCGCGACCCCGATCCCCGAGCACAGTCGCTTCTGCCTGAGCTGCGGGGCGCTGGTTCCGGAAGCGACGCTGCCGAGCATTGCCGCAGACGAGCTCGACGACGCCGGCGCGCGCGAGCTGGAGTTGTTGTTACGAGCAGACACCGCGGGCGAGTACGAGATCCTGCGTCAGATCGGCCGGGGCGCCATGGGTGTGGTCTACCTGGCCCGCGAAATGCTGCTCGCCCGCGACGTGGCGATGAAGGTCCTGCCTCCCCACCTCACGTACGGGCAAGGCGCGATCGGCCGGTTTCGGCGGGAAGCGAGGACCGCCGCAGCCCTCGAGCATCCCAGCATCATCCCCATCTATCGGATCGCCCCTGGCGGAAGGCTGTTCTGGTACACGATGAAGTACCTCGAGGGCCGGTCGCTGGCCGAGGTCCTCAACGAGCAGAAAGGTCTCCCCCTCGAGGCGACGATCACCATTCTGGAACGCGTGGGCCATGCGCTCGATTACGCCCACCAACGTCACGTGATCCATCGCGACGTCAAGCCCGCCAACGTGATGCTCGAGCCGCACGGCCACATCGTCGTCACCGACTTCGGGATCGCGAAGGAGGCTGCCACGGGGACGATGCCTGGCTCCGGCGCGATCCTCGGGACGCCGTTCTACATGTCCCCCGAGCAATGCAGGGGCGAAGATCTCACCGGCGCATCGGACCAGTACTCGGTCGGTGTCATGGCTTATCAGATGCTGTCGGGCCGGGTGCCGTTCGACAGCAAATCGGTCGTCGACATCCTCCATAAACATGTCGCGGAACCCCCGCCGCCCCTGGCCCGCGTGTCTCAAGGGCTCCCCGACCACGTCTCCCCGGCCGTGGAGCGCGCGATGGCGAAAGATCCAGCCGAGCGCTTCGCATCGGTCACCGCCTTCGTTCGGGCGCTGGCCGGGCCGGCTCCTGATGCAACGATCCGACTTCCCAGGTTCTGGTCGGTGCGGCAACGCATGTCCGGCACGCTGGCGCGGAGCCCACGCGCACGGCGGCGCCGCTGGTCCTGGACGAGCAGCCTGTCTACCCTCGCGGCAGTGGGCCTCGTCGCCGGGGCCTTCTGGTGGAGTCACCGGACACCACCGCCGGGCCCGGAGGCGCCGCGACCAGCTCCGAGTGCTCCGGCCCCCGCGGTGAGGGAGCCGGCTCGGCAGTCGGTGATTCCCGCCTTGCCCAGGGCCGGCCTCGGCACGGAACGCGGAGCGGCCCCTCGTGCAGCGTTGTTGGTCGTTCAAGCCGTCGGCGGCTGGGCCAAGATCTACACGGACGGCGCGTTCCGCCGCGAGGGGTCGGCATATCGCGACTCCGTGACGGCGGGCGAACACCGGCTGCACCTCGAGCGCGATGGCTACGAGTCGATCGACACGACGGTGACCGTCCGGGTCCGCGATACGGTGCTCGTGCGTCTCGCGATGCGGAGGAAGGGCCCATGAGAGCCGCCGTGCTGGGGTTCGCCCTGGCGGGCGTCCTCGCGGGCGCGTCCCAAGCACAGGACGCGCCCAACCTGCTGCGCCTGGGCGCCCAGGCGTACGCCTTCGCCGAATACGGAGCGGCGCAGGCGTTCCTGACCGCCGGGCTGAATCCGGGCGCGGGCCCACGCGACACTCTGTGGGTGGCAAGCGTGCACCGGCTGGCGCACATCCTGATCGAGGAGCGGAAGGACTCAATCGCCGCGGTGTGGCTGCGCTGGGCGCTGCGGGCGCAGCCCGGTCTCGTGGTAGACACCGTCAACTTTCCTCCCCCGGTCCAAGACGCTTTCGCCAGGGCACGCACCTTCGTCGCTGCCGGGACCCCAGGGGACACGCTCACTGAGACGACGTGGGAGTGGGTCCACGGGCGAAGCGAGACGCCGAGCGGTCTTCGGATGGAGCGCTCGGGTGTGCCGCTGAGCGGCTTTGTCGAGGGAATCGGCTCGCTTCCAGCAGGAACAACGCAACCCTTGGCCCCGGGGAGCTACACCGTCGTAGTCTCAGCTCCGGATTACTTCTTTCGCGCGCGAGTGACGCGGGAAGTCCTGCCGGGGATCACGACCGTGGTCCGCTTCCGTCTTCGGGGGGGGGGACCGTCGAGCCAAGCGCTCGGCCTCCTCTACGTCGCTTCCACACCGTGGGCTGTGCTGTACCTCGACGGTGAGCGCACCGACTACACCCCCGTGGCGGCCCGTCCCGTGGCGGTCGGCACGCACCGGATGCGCCTCGAGCGACCCGGGTACACTCCGTTCGATACGCTCGTCACCGTCGGACGCGACCAGCGGCTGCGCCTCGGCACGATCCGCTTGCGGGCGGTGGGGAGCCAGTGATCAGCGCCCGTTGCTGGTTGGTGGCAGTCGTGGCGCTCGATGTTGCGGCTGTCGGAGTGCCGCGCAGCGCCGCGGCCCAGACTCCCGAGATGACGCTCGCCCGCGCCGTCGCCGCCTTGGAGGCCACGGAGACAGAGCGGGGCGTGGAGCTATTGCGGGAGGCGATCGCGACCGCGCCCCGCGCGACGCCGTCGGCACTGCGCGGTAACGCCGAGGTGCGCTTGGCCGTCGCCAGCTGGTCGCTCGGCTTTTTCGACTCAGCGACGGTGCATTTTCAGGCGGCCGTCAGCGCCGATCCGTTCGTCACCCTCGACCCGGAGCAGTTCAATCCGGATCTCCGGGCCGTCTTCCACGCCGTGCGGCGCGCGACGCTGGTGCTCGGTGTGCGAGCGCCACCGGACACGGCCCTGGCGCCGAGGACGGAACCCTGGCCCGTCTCGGTCGCCGTGCCCAGGCCCGGGCAAGTGCGCTTCCGGCTGGCGCGCACGGGACCCGCCAGCCGCGACACGCTGCTCGCGACCACGGCGGTCGATTCGACCGCCACGGTGGCGCTGCGGCTCCCTGTGGGCGATAGTGTGACCCGCGCCGCCGGCTCCTATCGCCTGGCCGTCGAGTATTCCGAACCGGGAGGCCGCGCGCTGGCGACGACCCTCGCCTTGGAGCTGAGCGAGCAGATCGCCGACAGCCTGCCGCACGAGCTTCCGCCGGCGGACTCTCTCTATCGTCTCGAGGTTCGTTGGGGAGCCCCATCCCGGGCCAGCCTCGCCCGAGGGATCGGGTTGGGCGTGGGGGCAGCGACCATTCCCCTGCTCCTCGCCAACAGCGCGCTGCGGGGCGTCGGGGGCCGAGCTCTGACCGTCGGGGCCACGGTCAGCGCGGCGGGCGTGGTCGGGTATTTTCTCGGCCGCCCCCGGCAGCCGCTGCCGGAGAACGTCGCCTATAACCGGGCGCTGCGGTCGGCGTGGGAGGCGCGGAACCGCACGCTCGCGGCCGCGAACGAGCGACGCCGCGGCGCCGTGCTGCTCCGCGTGCGGGTGGCGTCGCCGCAGTGATCTCCCGCGCGCTCACCCTGGCGCTGCTCGCTGCGGCCGGGCTCGCCTCCCGGCCGCTCGCCGCCCAGCGCGTCGAGATCGCGGGCCTCGGCATCGTCGCGGGGCCGCGCAGCACCGTGCTTGACCAGGGTGCGCGGGAAGTGATCGGAGGCGTGTGGATCGGAGCGGCGGTCGAGGTCAAGTACAATCGCTTCCTGCTCACGGCCTCGGGCCTGCGCGGTACGCTCGACCCGATCGAGAACACCCCGTTTCAGAGCGATGCCGGCGAAGAGGGAATCCGGGTCGGCTTTGCATTGCGGAGCCGGCTCGCTCTCGAAGCGAGCTACCTGGCGCGCGCCTTCAGCTCCACGGCCGGGTACCAGCGGTGGGACATCCTCGGCCTGGGCGCTGCCGTGTCCGTCCCGCTCGGCGATTCGGCCCTGAGCGCCCACGCGCGCGCATCTTACCTCCCCGTCGCGACGGCGAGCGGCCGTTCATCCCCAAGCTTCGCTATGGCCGCGGAGGTGGGAGTGAGCGTCGCGCCCCGTCGGGCGCCACTCCTCATGCGTTTGACTTATCGGTTCGAGCGGTTCGACTTTCCCGGCGAACCGGCCCAGTTCGACCGCATCACGCTGGAGGTGGGGTACCGGGTCAGGCGGTAAGCGGCCTCTTACCGCTTCTTACCGCCTCCTGCTGCGTCAGCCGCATACACGCTCACCTGCTGCCGCGTTTTGTCTTTGTACTCGAACTTGACGACGCCATCGACGACGGTGAAGAGCGTGTCGTCGGAAGCGCGGCGCACGTTCGTGCCCGGGTGGAACTTGG
>Ga0137383_10000550_pt1 | contig 19724 bp, 19 predicted proteins | sample SagtaG_19_FD_104817 | JGI IMG/M metagenome (GOLD analysis project Ga0137383, IMG submission 104817) | Vadose zone soil microbial communities from Sagehorn Ranch, Mendocino, California, USA - Sage2_R_40_16 metaG | ecosystem: Environmental > Terrestrial > Soil > Vadose zone | place: USA... | reverse complement strand
TCGGCAGTTGTCGATGCCAATACACGCTATCCCGTCATCGCCTGCCCGCCCTACAGCGACCGTTTTGGCGGCATGGATATCCTCTCATCGCTCAGATTGCCCTCTGGTATCGCCTCGCCCACCATTCTGGAACCAGAGGGAGCTGCTCTACTCACAGCCAAAATGCTGGCACTCTCAGACCCACAACTGGCGCAGCGTTTGGACAACTACAGACAACGCTTTACTACCGAACTGGAACAGGCAGATGAAGAGGTACAGCAACTGTGAGCAGTAGCGAACACGACACTCAAAACTCACCACTACGCCTCGGTATCCTGATCTCAGGCTCAGGCACCAATCTGCAAGCCCTCATCAACGCCATCGAAAGCAACCGGCTCCCAGGAGTCGAAATCGCGCTGGTTGTCAGCAACAAAGCCGGCGCTCACGGACTGCAACGTGCACTCAAGCATAACATCCCAGCCATATTTTTACCCTGGAGTCGACGAAACGTAGGGACACAAGGTACTGCGCCCGGCGAGATGAGGATTGCAGGAACGCAATACACTGCGTCCAATAGCGGGATGGCAGAAAGTGAAGCCCGGCTCACTGCCCTCTTGCATCTATTTCAGATCGACCTTATCGTGCTGGCTGGCTGGATGCGTATCCTGAGCGCTGCCTTCCTCGAACAGTTCCCGCAGCGTATCATCAACATCCACCCCGCGCTTTTACCCGGTGATGGCACGGGAAGCACCTATATCACAAGCGACGGCACACAAATACCAGTCTTTCGCGGACTGCACGCAGTCAAGCAAGCCCTCGACGCTGGCGTGAAAGTCACAGGAAGCTGTGTGCATTATGTGACACCGGAGGTGGATGCCGGGCCTGTCATATGCAGGGAAGAGGTGACGATTGAGGAGGGGGATACAGAGGAGACGCTGCACGAGCGGTTGAAGATGGTGGAGCACCGGTTGATTGTGGAGGCGGTGAGGATCTGTAGGGCGAACGAGCGGACTTAAGCCGTCCCAGCAGGGCGGGGGCAAACCCCAATACATTTTAAAGAAGAGACCATCGCGCTTTGTCATCCTGAGCGCAGCGAAGGATCTTTGTCCGGCGAGGGATCCTTCGCGGAGTTTACCCTGAGCGAAGCGAATGGGCTCAGGATGACACTCCTGAAGCGGCTTCGTTTGACGCGCAACTCGTCTTCTTTGAAATGTATTGGGGGCAAGCCCCCAGGTACACGATCCCACGGGTTGCGCAATGAGCTATACATTCTGCTGAAGTGGCTTCGTAGGCCAGTTCAATCCTCTCGCTATCGGCATATAATACCTGTTCCGAGCGCTGTCCAGGTTATGATAGGCGTTCCACGGAAGGTGCCTCTGTAGGTGCGACAACCCTCTTCTCTGGAGACGGAACGGGCGAGAGGCGTGTGCTCAGCCAGTAGTTGAACAGTGCGAGAGCGGCGAAGGCTGCCCCCACGAGACAGAGGAGGGTGATCGATCCATGTGTCAGGGTCAGAACGAGGCTGCCAACGCCTGACCCGGCGGCGATGCCCAGGTAAGCAATAGAACTACTCAAGGCGAGGATAACAGCAGGAAGCCCTGCCCTCTCAGATGCTTCCTCTCTTCTTGCGGATCTTTGCCTTGACCAGACGTGAGCGGGAACTGACCTCATTCGTCTTGCAGGGCCTTTCGACCGCGGAGATTGCGGCAGAACTCCATATTTCATCATATACCGTTCAGGAACATTTGAGAGCTATTTTTGCCAAAGTGGGGGTAGGGAGCCGTCGTGAACTCGTAGCACGGCTACATATGTCATGAATAGACACATGTGCAGCAGAAAATCAAAAACAAGAGGGGCAGCCGCTCCTGAACCGCTTCCGTTCGCGCCTATGGGCTTCGCCCCCTTGCCAGGGTGTAATTAGCCCTGTTTACGCACTCTCAGGAACAAGACTGCGAATAATAGGTAAAATAGAGGCATTGGCATCGCTGTTCCATTGACGATATTCATTGACCTTAACCAATACACCGTTTGCCAGTGTGTCATCGGTAGCAAGCCTTCTTACTAGCTCGCGCTGCTGTTCCATTTTCAACGCCACCCAACCTAGACCGTGGCGCTCTATAAACTCCAGGTTGCCTTTTTCCTGGCCAGGAATGTAGGTTGCAGCAATGAAAGGTTTGCCCAAAACTCCAGCCTCGAAGAGCACATTCGGGCCTGCCTTCCCCATCACAATATCGGCTGCAGCCATATACGGCGCAATCTCCCTGGTTAATGGTAGGACGTATAGATTCTTCGTCCCTTTGAAACGCCTGAGCAGTGCATGGTTCGTTCCCGTGGCAAGGATCACTTGAACTCCCTCGTGCGCTGCTAATAGATGCTCCGTACTGCGCCAGAAATTCGCGGCGCCATCACCGCCGCCCTGTAGAAAGATCGTGAAGCGGTCGGGGTCCAGCTTGAGGCGTGTGAGCGTTTCTGCACGGCTAAGCTCACCAGTGCGATAGAATTGACTACGAACAGGCCAGCCAACAAGGTGTAAACGGCCGGGATCGAAACCATTAGCAAGTGCCAGGGCACGAGATTCGCGAGTAGGGGCAAAGGTAGCCTCTGCATCCAGTTCTGAGAACCATGAAGAGTGTATACTGTATGGATCGGAGAACAACATGACGAATGGGATATCGGGCGAGTATTTCTCAAGTACGAGCTTCGCAGCGTGTGAAATAAGCGAATGGGTGGTTATTACCAGGCTGGGCTGGATCAGATCCAGGGCACGTTTGAGTCTACTCTCAATCAAGGGCACAAACAATCGTTGAGACGAGCGTGCCTGCCCGGGGCGGTCGGATAAGTGAAACGCCATTGAATACAGCCAAAGAGCGTGCTGGCCTGCAAAGCGATAGCTGTAACCAAAAAGATTGGGAAGCAGGTTAAGGATAGTTATAGCATAATCAAGTTCAAGCTGGTCGCGCAGGGCTTCGGCCAGGCTTATATGGCCGCCGCCTGTTTGGCCGGCGAGGATAAGGATATTGGGTCGGTTGGACATGCGCTTTCTCTTCTCCTTAATAATTAAAAGCCAATAGTTGTACTTATGTTTAAAGACGTTCCAGGTTCCAAATTTCCACAAATTTCCGCCTCTAAAAGAATATACAAACGAGAACTTTTGTTCTATAATATCAATTAGGAAACTGAACCTACCAGCTAAGACTGGCTAAGAAAGAGATATTTATCAATGCTCCGAGACGTAATGCGCGAAACATGGGAGTATCAACAGATGCCCCATGAGGGACACGAAGAGGAACTCCCACAGGGATTGCAGCAGGCATTTTTGCAAGGGTTGCATCAAGCGCACAAAGAAGTACTTCAAGAACTACGCCAGACGTTTTTGAAGATTGTGCGCATACGTTTCCCCAATGTAGTACGCCTGGCGAAAAAACAAACGGTCGGCATAGAAGATTCGGCAATTTTGCGAGATGTGATCGTCAAAATGAGCATCGCACAGACCGCCGAAGAGGCTGTCATGTACCTGCTGGAAGTGGATGAAGACGAAGAAGAGGACTGAGGCCTGGCAGGTCAGTCTACTCCCCCAACAGAATCTTTAAATCTGCGGTCAACTGCTTAGGATCGAAGGCATTATCGAACAGGACCCGCTCGCGTCCCTGCTTGTCGATTACATAGATAGCGGAAGAGTGCGAGACTACCCCTGCGCTGGTAGCCGCCTGGGCATCGACACTATATGATGCCCACACAGGTGCCAGCTGATCGTGAGTGCCAATTAAGAAATGGAAGTAATTCCCTAGTTTATGAACACTGTCGAAGTTTTGTGCAGCGGCAGCAGTATCACCTTTAGGATCCATACTAACGGCCAGAACTGTGACACTCCCGGCATTTTTACCAAGGCTTTGCATAGCTGTATGTAGTTTATCGGCCGTCAGAGGACACACATCGGGGCAATGTGTATAGAGGAAAGTCAGCACAACAGGCTTGCCTTTGAAGCCTGAGAGTGAAATCGGCTTACCAGACTGGTCCTTCAGGCGAAAATCAGGAGCGGCTACACTGCCAAGATCCGTTCCCTGGAGCCCCGACTGGTTTGCATTCGTATTGTTACCAGTAGTCCCCCCTATACCGTTGTGCAGACTCAGCAGAGCCACAATCAACACAACGAGTAGTGCAAGGGTTATAACTGATAGACGTGAAGCCAAACGCCAGCTCATACCCATAGTCTGCCCTTAATGTATGACTCGATCCACTACCATAGCTGCAAAGATCATAGCAAGATAACAGTTAGAATACCAGAACAGCGTGCGTGCCCACTTCTTCGATTTGTCGCGCAGCAAGCGTATCGACATATATAACAATATACCACCAAGGACAACCGCAGCCACCAGGTAAATGTAGCCCATTGCATGCATCGCGAACAGGATCAGCGTCACGGCCAGCAGTAGAAGCGAATAAAGGAAAATCTGCTTGCGCGTCTCTCTCTCTCCTAAAACCACGGGCATCATTGGAATGCTGGCCTTCTCGTAGTCTTTCTGAATGAGCAAGGAGAGTGCCCAGAAGTGCGGTGGCGTCCAGTAAAAGATAAGAGCAAAGAGCCAGATGGCCGGTAGGGTGAGTGTATGCGTTACCGCCGCCCAACCCACCAGTACAGGTACAGCTCCAGCAGCTCCGCCGATTACAATATTCTGAGCGGAGGTGCGTTTCAGCCACAGGGTATATACGAACACGTAGAAAAGGATGGCCGAGCATGCTAGAATCGCGCTGAGCAGGTTAACAAATAGCGACAAAACGACGAAGGCCCCAACTCCTAAGACAATACCAAAGATCAAAGCCTGAGTGGGCTGCACTCTGCCGGCAGGCAATGAACGCCGCTGGGTACGACCCATGATCTGATCGATGTCACGGTCGATGTAGCAGTTAATACAGTTTGCGCTGCCAGCCGCCATCGCTCCGCCCAGCAATGTTGCGAGTACCAGGCCCAGCGGTGGTAAACCCCGCTGAGCGATTGCCATAGCAGCGAGCGTTGTACCAAGCAGCAGTACCGTCACGTGTGGCTTCATCAAATCGACATAGTTGGCGATAGTCTGCCTGATCGGCCCTACTTCTTTCTTCTCCGCTACCAGCTCTTCCAGCGCTTCTCCCTGAGGCGCTGCCCGCAATTGACGGGCTGCGAGCACTGCGAGGAGCACCAGGCAGCCCCACACGGCAGTAGCAAGGGCCAGGTGCAGCCCTGCCACAAAGTCGGGCCGCTTCAAGAGCACAATCAGGCCACCGACAGAAGACTGCGCCACAAACAGCACACCGGCTACCAGCGCAACCCAGGCCTGGCCGGGTGCGACTTTACGCCTGCGCAAGGCAGATATCAATGTCCAGATGAGCACCAATCCGACAAACGCAGCAACCAGTCGATGGAAACTATTTATATCCGCGAGGTGGTATTGTATAGCCCATTGCGGTGGTGTACCGCACAGGGGCCAACCAGGGCAAGCAAGGGTTGCGCTGCTGCCTACCACGTAGGAGCCACTGAGCATCAGTCCATAGACCAGCAGGGCATTCGTGATGGCCAGGCGTACAAATTTACGCGTCTTGTCAGGATGTTCTTTGCTGGGTTTGGCTTTGCCTGACATTACCGCTACTGTGATCACCATGGCGAAGATTGCCAGCGCCGTGCCAAGATGCGCCGTGATGATCTCCGGTGGCAGTTTCCACAGCACGGTGAGGCCGCCCAGCACGATCTGTATCACCAGCAAAACAGGTAATATCAGCGACGGTATCAATATCTGCCGCTCTTTACGTACCCAGACCAGGACGCTGATCACCAGGGCAATAATTAGAACACTGACTATCGAGGCGGCATAACGGTGGAATTCTTCAAGCAGCGCATGTAGCCCCGCCAGGGCAAATGCTTGTCCGAAGCATAGCGGCCAGTCGGGACAGCTCAGACCGGAGTCAGAGACACGTACCGTGCCTCCAAGTGCAATCAGAAAATATGTGAAGCCAACCGTTACCCAGGCGATGCGACGTACTATTTTCATCGGATCTTACTATCCTTCTTGGTCAGATAAATATTGTGGCTCGTTTAATTTTCATTGACAGCCCTGATACTGTCCTTGCAAGGAGCAAGACATGCCTTACAGTTACCTGAACGAATAGCATGTGCAGCTTATGCTAACCAGTCATCGCGAGAGCCAACTCTTGATCGTACGCGTAACCAGGTCTGCCGCGTCATGCTGTACGAAATGGCCTGCGCCAGGGATGGTGACGATGGTCAGATCTTTTTCCACCCACTCCCACGTGTTGTTAAGCCCGCTGGCCAGCAGCTCTTGATCCTCCAGGCCATGAATCACCAGCACGGATGCCTGTACCTTGTCGACCGGCGTGAAAGATTCCGTGTAAGGTTCCCGCGGAAAGTTCTGTTTGTAGTAATTCAGCATAGCCTCCAGATCGGACCGCTGCAAAGCCTGGAGGTGTTTTTCTTTCTGTACGGAATCTGGCAGCCACTGGCTGATAGTCAACTCAAGGGTCAGGCTCAGGTGCGCTCCTTCTAGCTGGAAGTCTCGTGCATACTGGCTGTTCTGCCTTTGCTGCGGGTTGTGAACCAGTTCGTGGATGAAACCGTGCGGATGTGGCTGAGCGAGCAGGATCAACTTATCCGTCATAACGGGCAGGCGGCGCGCGAACTGCCAGGCAATCGCGCCACCCCAATCGTGACCGGTGATGATGGCCTTCTCCTGGCCCAGGTGTTGAATGACCGCCTGCACATCACCAACGAGCAGGCGCATAGTATAGTTTTCGACCCCTTGGGGCTTGTCGCTCAGGTTGTAGCCTCGCAGATCCATGGCGACGACCTGGTAGTCCGGGGCCAGGGCTTCCATCTGGTGGTGCCAGGTGTACCAGTAGTCGGGGAAGCCATGAATCATGACCACCAGCGGACCGTTGCCCAGGCTTGCGTAATGGATCTTTACACCGTGGCTGTCAGCATAGCCATGCTCTACACGAGCTTCGAGGTCCGGTTCTACTCCATTGTTAAGTGAATGTTCCAATGTCAGTTCCTTTCTTTCGTTTCGTCGCTCTACCTCTTGACCCTTGCTATAGTATCTAACGAGAGGACACTTTTGTGCGAAAGGTCGCGGCATGGCAAACATAGGACTCGATTTCTGGCTCACACAATGGAACTGGGAGCCATCAATACTCATCGGTACGCTGCTCATTGTAGGACTTTATCTTTGTGCAATAGGGCCACTGCGTAGACGATATTACCCCGACGAGCAGGTCAAAACCGGGCAAACCGTCTCTTTTCTGCTGGGTATGCTATTTATGTTCCTGGCGCTTGTCTCGCCGCTGGATGAACTGGGCGACTCCTACCTGTTCAGCGCTCACATGGTGCAACACCTGGTCCTCACCATCGTTGGGCCACCGCTGCTCGTGATTGGTACACCAGCATGGTTTTTAAAGCCAATAGTGCGCAATAAGGTCGCATTTCGCATCGCGAAAGCGCTGACGTACCCTGCTGTCGCATTCGTACTCTACAACGCCGATTTCTGGCTCTGGCATGCACCTCCATTATATAACGCAACACTTGAGAACCAGAATATTCACATCCTGGAGCATCTCACCTTCATCGCCTTTGGCATACTGAACTGGTGGCCAATCTTCAGCCCATCAAAAGACCTGCCGCGCCTCTCCATTGGGGGGCAGGTATTGTATCTCTTCCTTAGTGGCATGCCTTCTGTTTTGTTAGGCGCGGGTTTGACGTTCTCCCCACCTCTCTACGCTCCCTACATTGCTGCGCCGCGTGTATGGGGCATTTCCGTAGCAACAGATCAGCAATTGGGCGGACTGATCATGTGGGTACCGGTGAGCATTGCTTACATCGTTATCATGAGCATACTTTTCATCCGCTGGATGCAGCAGCAAGAGGCAAAACAATTGGCCCAGGAGTCAGAAGAGTACGAACAACAGGATGCGGAAGACGGAGCGGGTACTACACCTTCCTCATCCATGTTATAATGCCCGCAGAATTTCCACTTTCCCACTACAGAGGGGGAATAACGAAGTGGGAGATAGCACGCTCGCGAATTTTGTGCTCGCTGGGAAGGCTGTATTAACATGCTCATTACACGCATCGAATTAGAGAATATCAAAAGCTATCGTGAAGCCAGAGTAGATTTTCGTCACGGCACAACTGCTATCGGCGGGCCAAATGGCGCCGGCAAAACAACCCTCCTCGAAGCCATCGGTTTCGCCCTTTTCGATTATCTTTCCTATAACCAGTCACAATTCGTGCGCGAAGGCGAAAAGTATGGGCGCGTAACGGTGCACCTCATCGGCAGCGATGACCGCCCCTACGAGGTCGAACGACGTTGCGGCACGGGCACAAAATGGGTCGTGTATGATCGTGAAGCAGATTCGCGTGTTGAACAGCATACCGACGTACTGGATAAGCTGCATGAAATCTTTGGTATTGATCGCGAACGACCCCTGGATGTGCTCTTCCGCGATGCCCTGGGGGTACCACAAGGCACGTTTACCTCCATCTTCCTGGAGGCTCCCCGCATACGCAAACAAAAATTTGATGCCCTGCTGCAAATCGAAGATTATAGGATCGCTGCTGATTACTTGCTAGACACGCAGAAAGTCTACCAGGAGCTGATTCAAGCACAAAAAAGCGAAATCCAACGCCTCGAAATCGAGACGCGCACCCTGGAAGAGTGGCGTACAGACCTGAAAAATGCGCGCCTGGACGATCAACAGAAAAAAGAGCAAAACGTGCTAGTCATCCAGCGGCTCACAATATGCAAAGAACGTTTTGAAATTTTGAAGCGACATCGCGACCACCTGAGAAAGTGCGAGTCACAGTTCGCACAGAACAGGACAAAGCATACTGCGTCTCAAGAGCTTTTGCAGAGTAGCCAGAAACAGTTAAATGATGCTCAAACTGCCGGGCAAGCGGTGGAGGACAGCCGGGCTGATTATGAACGATATTTGCAGGCAGACGAAACCTTGAAGCGACTACGCCAGGACGAACGCAAGCGTAACGCACTGCATAAGCAGCAATCTGACTTGCACGGTACACGAGCAACCCATCGCGCGCATATCAGCAACTTGCAAAACAGGCTGGACGAGGTTACTACAGCCCGTCAACGGCTGGTGGATCTTCTGCCACTGGTTGAGCAGCAGTATGAATTAGAGAAGCAGAGAGAAGTCCTGTCACAACAGGTTACCCAGTACGAGGGATTGCGCAAGGAAGCACAACGAATCGCGCAACAGCACACAAATTGCCTCCAGCAGCAAGAAACCCTCCAGCAGCGTATTGCTGCAATCGAACCGCTGCAACCGCTGGCCGGGCAATTGACGGAGCGCGTCGAGAAGTTAGCGCGGCTGCAGGCCAGGGTGCGCGAGCGAGGTTCTAAGCGTTTGCAATATGAGGAGAAGCGCAAACAATTGCAAGAGAAACACGATGAGCGCGAGAAAATCGCGAGCAATCTGCGTAGAGCCGAGGACAACATAGCCAAAATTGAAGAGCATCGTCAGCTAGCAGAAGAACTACCCGCATTACAGCAACAGCTTGAGCAACTTTCCGCGCAACGACACCGGCTAGAGGGCAATATTGAAAGCGATATAAACTCGCGTAAGCAATCAGCAGGCGGACAATGTCCCTTGCTACATCAGCCGTGCCTGAATATTAAACAACTCGGCATGGTCAGCCTGGAATCCTACTTTGATGGCTTGTTAGTCGAAGAGCGCGCCCAGCTTGCAGGACTCGATCAGCAGTTGGCAGCCGTCAATGACCGCATGTCGAATGTCAAGAAATATGCCGACTGGCTAAGTAAGCTTGGTCAGTATATAGAGAATCGCGATAGTCAAATCGAGCGCATAAGAGCAGTAGCGCTCGATATTACACGCCTGGATCGCGAGGTAGCAGCTTTAGAGGAAGAACTGGAGGAGCTTAAACTTGTTGATCAGCACATCACCAGGGCCAGGTCAGAGCGCGATGAGAGTGAAAAAGCGGATCAGCAGGTACGCGAACTAGAGGGCTTGCGCCAGCAAGTTCAGCAGTTGCAGGCATTAGCTCAGCAGTATGCAGCCGACCTGGAGGAGCGTCAAAAACGTGCCGGTGAACTTAGCGGAAGCGCCCATCAACTGCAAGGGGTTAAGCAACAACTAGATGCACTCAATGATCCTCGCTCACAAAGCAAGACACAACAAGCAATCATTAAGCAAGAGGCGACCTTTCAGCAACAATTGCAAGACGAGCAGCAAAAGTTAACGGAGACTGGGCAGCGATTGCAGGATCTGGATCAGCAACTAAGCCTCTATGCTGAGCTTGATATGCAGATCGCCCAGCAAGAGGCTATCCGCCAGCAGTGCGAGCCCAGGTACTCAACTTATTTGAAGAACATAGATACGGCGAAACTTCTTCCCGAGCGTGAGCAGGTGTACCAGCGGGCCTTGCAAAAAGCAGAGCAGGCCGAGCAAGATTTAATCGCCGCCGAGCAAGCATATCGCGAAGCTGAGTCTGCATTCGATGAGCAAGAACTTGTAGCAGTCGAAAATGAAATCAATCAACTCACTGGCGAGTTGGCACGACTGGCTGAGGCCATGAGTAATTTGCAGAACGAAATCAACGAGCTTGAGCGAAAGATTCAGCACGCTGAGGCGCTGCTGCTCGAGTTGGCGGCGGCGGAGAAGGAAAAACAGACGCTCGAGGAACTGCAAAAAATGATCGAGCAGTTCCGCAAGCTAATCAAGGAGGCCGCTCCCCATATACTGAAAGCTATGATGAGCGACATCTCCATTGAAGCGAACCGCATTTTTGGTGAGATCATGGGTGACCGCAGCGCGCAGCTCTCCTGGCAAAACGACTATGAAATTATCTTGCATCGCCAGGGCGTCAATCGTACTTTCGCCCAGTTGAGTGGTGGAGAACAGATGAGCGCTGCGCTCGCGGTGCGCCTCGCGCTGCTCAAAAAGCTCTCCACACTCAATATCGCATTTTTTGATGAGCCGACTCAGAACATGGATGGGTTGCGCCGTACGAACCTGGCAGAGCAGATCCGGCGCGTGCGTGGTTTCGATCAACTGTTTGTCATCAGCCACGACGACACATTTGAGCAGGGCCTTGACAGCCTGGTTCGCCTGCGCAAGACGGATGGTCAGACGCGGATGCTGACTGAAGACGATGTGATGATAGCAGAGGAGCAGTTGAAAGTACATGCTACATAAAGGCAAACTCCAGGCTGCCCTGAACTTTAAGCGAGGGCAGTTTACCGCCTACGACAGTTCGTTCATCGATCAATTACAAGCATACCGGCATGCGCTCGAAACGCTTTATTTGCGCTATCCGTCGGCTGCACAACTGGAGCATGTGCTCCCGCCAGATGGCAGCGGCATGCCGCCGGCGGGTGCACGTTCCAGCATCGAGTTTGATCGCTGGCTGGTTCAAGCTGAACAGAATCCCTATCACGGGCCATATTTTCCTTTCGGACGCGAGTTTGCCAACCATGAGCACGCACGTCAATGGGCTGAATGCATTGAGGGTATAACGACACTCGCCGTTGATGGCAGCCAGTTACAGCCCTGGCGTGACGCCTCGATCCCCGTAGCCTTGATTCAGGTTGGCTTGTTTGCCAATCCCCATGCCCAGGGGCATCCATACACCAAAGATGTGCGCATGGAGGTGCTTTCTCCCGATGAAATCATGGAGGAGTCTAAGACCGAAAGCAAAGACCCTGATAGCTACCCTTATTCGGAAATGCAAGTAACACTGCGCCGCTATATGCTGGAAGTGGAAACGCTTTGCAACCAGATGGAACAATATGGCCAGGCGCGCCGCGCCGGCGACGCGACGCACAGTCCCGTAGTCTTCTTCGATGGCTCGCTCGTCGTTTCGTTCGCCCTGACGATGCCCAGCCCCTACCGCGAACGCTACATCGCTTCTGCCATCTCGCTATTGCAAACATCAGAGCAACAACGCGTGCCGCTGATCGGCTATATAGATACCAGCTACGCGCGTGATATCATCACAATGCTGCGGCGCCTGGACGCCATAGAACGCAGACCTGTGCTGCGCGAAACGAAAAAAATTCATGATGCGCTCTTATGGCAGGGACACTTGCGCTGGGGAGACCGCACTCCCGCCATGATCTGCGCTCGTGGCGACATCCTGGAAGGCTACGGATCCTATCGCGAAAGCGTGGCATTTTGTTACTTACAAACCTCCTCCACACGTCCACCTGCCCGCCTGGAGTTCCCCCGCTGGATGCTTGACGATGGGATTCTGGAGCCGGTGCTGGACGTAGTGCGCGCCGAGGTGATCGCCGGACAGGGCTACCCCTATGCGATTGAGGCAGCGGATGCCGTGTCGGTGATTACCATGCAGGATAGAGCCGAGTTTTACGGGGTGTTCCAGGAGTTTATCGAGAGGCAGGGATTGAAGTTCACGTTCTCGACAAAGGCAATGAGCAAGAGCAGGAGGAGGTAGTTTAACCTCCTTATATTTCAAACCTACTTGTAACTATTCAGCAGGGGGTTCCAAGGGGCCTGCAAGGCCCCTTGGCGGGGTGCGGGGCAAGGAAGCCTGGGGGCTTCCAGGGACCGCCTTTCTCCCTCACCCCGCCGCCGGAGGCGGCGCAAGAGAAAGGAGACCTGAATAGTTACACCTACTTTGCGAATTGGGGACCAGTATCGACGCCTGTATTGTGCCACCGAGAAGACAAGGGAATAAGCAGCTCTTATTACGTGTTATAGTAGCTGTATGACATCAAAAAGTAATTGTATCGCTTCTGTGAGAAACGGTTTCTACGAGCGTCAATGCGTTGAGAGATGTCAGCACAGGAGCATACTATCATGAGACTGTATGTAGGGGGACTTCCCTACCAAACGACCGAACAAGATCTGATCGATCTGTTCGAACAGGCAGGACACGTTATCGAGGCCTCGGTTATCACTGATCGCGACACAGGGCGAAGCAAAGGCTTTGGCTTTGTCGAGATGAGCAACGATCAAGAAGCACGGACCGCCATTGAGAGGCTCAACGGCACCATCTTGGGGAATCGCACCATTACTGTCAACGAGGCACGCGAGCGCCAATCGACAGGAAGCAGAGGGTACCAGGGAAGAGATCGACGTTCAAACAATAGCTATCGGAGCGAACGCTACTAACTTCTGACGACTGGTAGCGGAAATATGCCAGTAAAACGTTCAGAACACACGAAATGAACAAAAGGCTAGCTCATCTGCTAGCCTTTTCTTTATGTTTTCATACTACTCCACACGCTTACCCTGAAACACCCCCTTTTCCCATGCATATGATATACTTTTCCCAGAATAGCTTTTTGTATTACAGTTCACCCTAGAGAATAAAACCAGTATGTCTCGCTCAACCAATCGCACACTCACCTGCCCGTGCGGTGAAGTGTTTACCAGTGAAATTTATGAATATGTCAACGTTGCAAAGGATCCACAGTTGCAATACACTGTGCTGGCCGGACTATTGAATGTCTCTACCTGCCCGTCATGTGGGCGGCGTGCAGCAATCGCACGGCCTTTCATTTACTCCGACCCGGCCCATAACCTGCTCGCCTACGTTCACCCGCGCAATGATGTGCCTGAAGAAGGTCGGCTGCTGATCCTGGATAAATTGCGCAGCGTCTATGAAAATATCGTTGGTGATGCTGAACAACTCTCCGACCTGGAAGCTGGCGGCGACAGCAGCAGGATCGAACCGGCCGATACGTCAACAGACCAGGTGCCAGAAACGCCTCCCCTGCAAGTCATCTTCGGCTTAGACCAACTTCATGAGCTCATCAATGCTGTCTTAAGCCAGGAAGAACGCCTGGGTAAGCTGGCATTGAATACGCGCAGCTATGACAGTGCTGAACGCGGGCAACTACTGCATATCGCGCGTAAGCTCGCCCGGGAAATGCAGTGCCAGGTCGAGGTCGAAGAGTTGTCTGACGAGTATACCGTCTGGCTTTTCGGCTCGCGCCGCCAGATCGGTGCCATTATGCGCGAATTGGCTGCACGTAGTTAGGCCAGGCCAGGGAGAAAAGCAGCATGATTACGGTTGGAGTTCTCACCATCAGCGACAGCGGCGCCAAAGGCGCTCGGGAAGACACCAGTGGTGAAAATATCCGGGCCATGGTCGCCTCGCAGCTGCCACAAGCCGTCATTAGCGCAGGTGCGATCATCCCGGACGAACAGGCATTGATCGAGGGCACGCTGCGTGAATGGAGCGATGAGAAAGAACTCAACCTGGTACTTACCACGGGCGGCACAGGGCTGGCTCCACGCGATGTCACACCGGAGGCGACGAAAGCGGTTATTGAACGCGAAGCTCCTGGCATAGCCGAGGCCATGCGTGCCGTCAGCCTGCAACATACACCGTTCGGCATGCTTTCACGCGGCATCGCAGGCACACGCGGGCGTACACTCATCATCAATCTTCCCGGCAGCCCCAAAGCGGTCAAGGAGTGCCTGGAATACATCCTGCCCGTACTATCGCATGCCGTAAACCTACTTGTCGAGGGACCGCGAGAGCACTAGTAGATGTCGATTGACGCTCCTATCTTGATCTATAAAGGCCATAGCGACAATGTTTTTGCTGTGGCATGGTCGCCCGATGGGAGCTTTATTGCCTCCGGCTCACGTGATAAGACGGTACGTATCTGGAAAGCCAGCACCGGCGAGGATCGTTACATCTACCATGGCCACAGCTTATTCCTGCTTTCGCTGGCATGGTCACCCACTGGCAAATACATTGCTTCTGGTGATACCGCTGGCGTCGTACATGTTTGGGATGCTTTCACGGGCAGCACTGTTGCTACCTACCGCGGTCATACTCGCTTTGTGCGCAGCATCGCATGGTCTCCCAGCGGCTCATATATCGCCTCTGGCGGGGATTATGGCGATAGTACAGTACAGATTTGGCAGGCTTTTTGTGGAAAGCATGTATATACCTACAGCCGTCAATATAGAATCTTTGCCATTGCCTGGTCCCCTATAAGCAGGCGGATCGCTTCAGGTAGCTTTGATAGCAACGTGCAGGCCTGGGACGCTTTCACAGGAGACAATATTTTCATCTATAGCGGTCATTCTGGGCCAGTCTATACGCTGGCGTGGTCGCCCAATGATTTGTATGTCGCCTCTGGTGGACAAGATAAGACAATACAGGTATGGGAAGCCACTACGGGGAAGAATATCTGCACCTACAAAGGACACACTAATGTAGTCAAATCCTTAGCATGGTCCCCGGATGGCAAGTATATTGCCTCGGGAGGGGATGATACGACGGTGCAGGTATGGGAAATAGCTACAAGAAAACTGGTCACGTTTTATGGTGGTCATGCTAGATGGGTGCGAAGCGTAGCCTGGTCGCCTGGCGGGGCTTACATCGCATCTGCCAGCGACGAGACGGTGCATGTATGGCAGCCGTTCTGAATCCTGGTTACTCGTCTTTCAAGCCCTTTTTTAGTTCCTTGACAAATCCAACCATACCCTCTACCCAGGTCATTTCTGGTTCGCGTTTGGCCTGCTCTTGTTGACGGCGTGCAGCCGCCCGCGCCGCTGCGCGTTGCTGCTCGTCTGCACGTTGTGCATCATACGCGGCACGCTTCACCGGATCGCTCAATACTGCATAGGCTTCGTTGAGGCGCTTGATGAGTGTATCCTTGGCTTGCTTATTGAGGTCGGGATGGTGTAGGCGCGCAAGACGATGGTACGATCGCTTGATTTCGGCTGCAGTTGCAGTGGGTGGAACTTCGAGAATTTTATAATAGTCCCGCATCAAGCACCTGTACTTCCAAATCCGCCTCTGCCCTTGCCCATCTCATCCACCTCATCCCAGGTCACACGCATCACAGGGATAAAAATGCCCTGGGCGATACGCTCTCCACGGTTCACCGTTATTGCCTCATCGCGGAAGTTAAAAACCTGCACCTTCAGCTCATCGCCTTCGCCACAATAATCTTGATCAATGATGCCAACACCATTAGGAATGAGCAGCCCTTTGCGGCGCGGAGTGCTGCTCCTCATCGTCAGCATCAGCATAAAACCTTCCGGGATGCGTACAATCACGTTGCCTGGAATCAATTTTATGGTGCGTGGTGCGATCTCGGTGTCTTCGCGGCAGAGCAAGTCAAAGCCCACTGAACCCGCCGTTGCGTAGGTAGGCAGTGGCAAACCGGTATCAATGCGTTTGATGGTGACTTGTAGGTGTTGCGGCGATGTATCCATGTCTGCTATTCTAGAGCAGAGCTTGCATAACGTCAAGAGATGTGTTTAGAGGAGAAGTGCCACTGTTGAGTACACGCACAAAGCTAGTCGTTACAGGTATTCTTTTATGCGTGGCCCTGGGCGCTACAATATTCTGTGCAGTGCAGACCGTTCAGGCTATCCAGCGTTTTCGGGAAGAACATGCGCTCACCACGTCCGGCGATGTGCGTACCATTCGCCCGTGGATGACCATCCACGACATTTCCCGTGTTTACCATGTGCCCGAAAACTATCTCTACAAATGGTTAGATATCGCTAATCCCCAGTCAGTACGTCATGCCACACTGAATTCCCTGGCAGCGCGCTATCACCGATCGCTTGATGGACTGATTGGCGACGTTCAAAACGCTGTCAGAACCTATCGTAAAGAGCACCAGTCCTATTTATCATCCAGCAGGAACGCCCAGGGGCCACCGTCCTTGAGGAGGAGAGAAACATGAGTGGCCTCCTCCAAACCATGCTCACATTCCTGCAAAACTACGGCTATCTCGCGCTCTGGATCTCAGTTTTTATTGCCGCAGCTGGTGTACCTCTTCCCATTAGCCTGGTATTGCTAGCAGCAGGAGCATTCTCGGCACTCGGCGAATTTAACTTTGTGCTACTCTTCATACTTGCTTTCAGCGCCCTGGTTTGCGGCGATAACGCCGGCTACTTGATTGGTAGGCACTGGGGCAGCAGAGGGCTGGACTGGTTGGAACGTCCAGGAAAATGGAACCGTTTCATTCCGCCGAGAACTGTTGAACGATCTCGCACCTACTTTCGCCAGCAGGGCGGCTGGGCGATTTTCCTCAGCCGCTTTATCTTCTCAGCATTGGGCGGCGTCATTAACCTGCTTGCAGGTTCAGAACTCTACCCTTATCCTTACTTTGTCCTCGCCGACACCTCTGGCGAGGCGCTGGGTGCGCTTATCCCGCTGCTGCTTGGTTATATCTTTGGCGCAAGCTGGGAAGCTGTGGGAGATGTGCTTGGACCGCTTTCGCTTTTTATTTTGGGCCTATTAGTCGTCGTACTATTAGTCACCCGCCTGGTTAGATATATGCAAAGGTTAAAGCGAGCGCAAACCGCTAAGGTTGATCAATCTATCGATGTTCAGAGTAGTCCGGCAGGAACACCCATGGTCGACACACCCGCCAGGCCATCCGGCAATTTGCCACTTTTATAGGTCTGAAACGTATTAAACTATAGTGAATGTGGAAAGTACCAGAGAGAGGGAAAAGCAAGGAGAATGTGTTTCGTTTCAGGTAGGAAGCGTCTCCAGGGCGTTATCAGTTGATGAAAGGAGACATTTGCGTTATAATTGGGGTAATGAAGGAATATTTACCGTTTTGTCTGTGTTTCTATAGTTAGAGAGACAGATGTGTGTGCGTCTATAAACTTCCTCCCACCCGGTATTCGGACATAGTGTCCCAATCGAAAATCGAAAGATCAATCGAAGGATTACTTTCCCTGAGTCAGGACCGAGCCGGCGGAAGAAAATGCTATCTTGCTGCTTAAGATGCTACTGTTCATGGAGGGCGCAAAATGATTGATGTACAGCGTGCCGCGACTGGACCTACGCTTACTCGGGATGATAACAAAGATAAGAATGTCGATCTTAGTAAGCAATGCGACGAAATTGTCGATCGCTTGCTGACGAAAGATCTTGAATATAGTGAGGATGAGGTGGAAAGCCCAGGCAAAGAAGAACAGGAATTTGAAGAGGATATCGCGAATCTGGACACAGGCCCTCTTGAGCTGGAAGAATTATCTGAAATTCATGAAGATCTAACTCAGCTGCCGGACTCACCAGTCCTTGAGACCTCCTCAATCCTGACATTGCCAAGAATAACGACGGAAGATGTGCCACCTGCCCGGCGCGTAAACGTGCGCCGGCGGCGTTCAGAAGACCAGGACGAGAATTCGGTGAATCCCACCGATGCGGGCGAGTCGGATGCGGTGATGACCTACCTGCGCGAAATTGGACGTGTGCCGATGATTACGCACGAGCGTGAAATCGAGCTTGCCCAGCGCATCGAGATGGGTGACCGCGAGGCTATGAAGCAGTTCATTCTGGCCAACTTGCGCTTGGTGGTAAGCATCGCCAAGCGCTATGTCGGACGTGGCCTGACGCTGCTCGACCTGATTCAGGAAGGCAATATTGGCCTGATTCGTGCCGTACAGCGCTATGACTGGCGCCGTGGCCACCGGTTCTCCACTCACGCAACCTGGTGGATCCGCCAGGCGATTAGCCGGGCGGTTGCTGATAAAGGACGAACGATTCGACTGCCTGTATATGTCAATACTGCGTTGAACCGTATCCGGCGCGAACGCCAACGCCTGTTACAGGAACTTGGCCGCGAACCAACGGAACAAGAACTGGCCGAAGCGACAGGCTTAGACCCCATTCGCATGGTTGAATTACAGGCGGCTCCTGGTGCTCCTGTTTCCCTGGAACTGCCAGTGGGCGAAGACGAGGAGCAGGAACTGGGTGATGTGCTTGCCGATACGGAGTCCGCTTCACCAGAAGATATCGCTACCACGCAAACGCTTAAAGATGAAGTGCAGCGCGTGCTTGAGTCAGTGCTGACGCCGCGCGAGCGACTGGTCTTACAGTTGCGCTTCGGTCTTGGCAATAGCCAGGCACATCCACTCGAACAGGTGGGACGTGAACTGGGTATTACTCGCGAACGAGTCCGCCAGATCGAGGCCGGGGCACTTGCCAAACTACGCCAGCCACCCGTTTTGGAGCGATTACGCGGGTAAAATCTTATCAAGTATAAAAATCTGGCACCTCAAAAGGTGCCAGATTTTTATTTTCTCTTAATTTTGCCAAGGTCCCGCTCAACGGCTCTCACATCCTTGACCTTTTCAAGGCGTGCGAAGACGCGCTGCATCTGATCCAGGCTTTCGACTTCCAGCGTGGCGCTAATTATTACTAACTCTTTGCCGGCACCGACGTTGGAACTTACGGAGGTCATATTAACGCCTACTTCGGAGACAACCGTGGCAATATCGCGAATGAGGCCCGGACGATCTCGCGCGGTTATCATCACCGGAGCCAGGTAGCGCTGGTAGCCCATTGTCGTCCAGCTCACGTTTACCAGGCGCTCGCGATCACGCTCACGATAGCGTTCAATATTTTTGCAATCAGCGCGATGAATAACAGCGCCTTTACCACGGCTGATGAAACCAACAATCTCATCGCCGGGTAACGGACAGCAGCAGTTCGCCAGGGTGGTTAGTAAGCCGCTGACCCCTGCCACCTGCAAACTGGCCGAAGTCGTCTGCCTGGTAACACCGGGCAGCGCAAGAGGTCCATCTACTTCCTCTTTCCCATCCCGCTGCTCCCGCAGTTGCCAGAAATCCACCAGCTTGACTACAACTGCGTGCTGGCGGATATCATCCCCACCGATAGCCGCCAGTATATCCTCAAACGACCCCTTGCGATACTCCTCTATCAGCCAATTTTGCGCTTCTTCGTTGATTGTCTCGATGCCTCGCAG
>Ga0137383_10000546_pt1 | contig 19795 bp, 21 predicted proteins | sample SagtaG_19_FD_104817 | JGI IMG/M metagenome (GOLD analysis project Ga0137383, IMG submission 104817) | Vadose zone soil microbial communities from Sagehorn Ranch, Mendocino, California, USA - Sage2_R_40_16 metaG | ecosystem: Environmental > Terrestrial > Soil > Vadose zone | place: USA... | reverse complement strand
GGGTACCGTTCCTCCGCAGCGCTCACACCCATCACGAAGGCGAACCTGCGAGAGGAGAGATGCATCCCGCGCCCGCAGGCGTGCGCTGAGCTTTTTCATGCTCTTGCTCTAGGGTAGCCCGAAAGAGCATGAGCAAGAGTAGGAGGCAAGAGGCGTAATACCTAAACATGCGCGCAATGGTTCTAGATAAGCCGCGGCAGGCGCTTCAACTCCGCGATATGGAGAAGCCAAGGCCGGCCAAGGGACAACTGTTGGTGCGAATCGCAACGTGCGCGGTGTGCAGGACTGATCTTCACGTGGTCGATGGCGAACTACCGGATCCAAAACTGCCGCTCATACCCGGTCACCAAATTGTTGGCCATGTGGAAGAGATCGGAGAAGAAGTAAATTCGAAATTTGAAGTCGGCGACCGTGTCGGCATTCCTTGGCTCGGCTGGACCGATGGCGAATGCGCTTTTTGTCGGTCGAACCGGGAAAATTTGTGCGATCAAGCGCGCTTTACCGGCTATACCATTGATGGTGGTTATGCGGAATTCACTGCCGCCGATGCTCGATTCTGTTTTCATTTGCCTGACCGTTACAATGATGTCGATGTTGCGCCGTTGCTTTGCGCGGGGCTGATTGGCTATCGCTCCTATCGCAAAACCGGGAATGCGCGCCGGCTTGGGATTTATGGCTTTGGTAACGCTGCGCATTTAATCGCGCAGATTGCCCTTTATGAAGGGCGCGAGCTCTTTGCGTTTACGCGACCCGGTGATCTGGAGACCCAGCAAAGCGCGAAAGCGCTGGGCGCAAAGTGGGCCGGCGGTTCCGATGAGATGCCACCGGCGAAACTCGATGCGGCGATTATTTTTGCTTCGGTCGGCCCGCTCGTACCTGCGGCGCTGCGTACGCTTGCCAAGGGCGGCATTGTAGTCTGCGGCGGCATTCACATGAGCGATATCCCGTCGTTTCCCTATGCGGACCTTTGGGAAGAACGAGTCATCACTTCTGTGGCAAACCTGACCCGCCGCGATGGGGATGAATTTTTCGACATCGTCCCGCGGGTTCCTGTGCTAACGAAGACGGAAACATTCCGGTTGGAAGAGGCTAACGTTGCGCTCGACCGGTTTCGCGCCGGTGAGTTGAAGGGCACCGCCGTGCTAGTGATGGGCGTGAACTAACGCTGCACAGGTGGTGCGCGGAGACGGTTGGTCGCCTCGTTTGTAGGGCGTTTCTGTGAAACGCTATCGTATGGTGGCGTCTGGCACGCCTACAATTTTACTGGTCGCTAACTACCATTTGTGACGTCGAGGCCGCCTACAGCGGTATTGTGGTTCTCGGTTTGTTGGTCTTCACGCGCGCGGTATTCAACTGCGGTGTTAAACTCACCGCCGATGTTTGATTAGAAATAATGGCTTCATACCGCCGCGGATGGTGAATGCCTTTGGGCAGATTGGCGAGGAAAATTGCCGCCTGCCCTGTGCAGCTTCTTTCTCAGCGCATTCCTACCCGCGCGCGGGTGCCGATCGGTTTCACAAAATTACCGGGAAGCCGTTTTTCATCGTCCCGGACCCCGCCGGCGGCGTTGCCCAGCGCTTCTTCCTCCGGAGAGAGAAACGGACTGAAGCGGCTTTTGTCGATGGCTTTCATGAAGGCCTCGTGAGGGGAGACAATGCCCTTTTCAAGGAGCGCCCAGATGGCGTCGTCCATGAATTGCATCCCCTGCGCTTTGCCGGAAACAATCACGTCCTGGAGCTTTTGCGTTGCTCCTTCGCGAATGATCGCTGCAACAGCGGCGTTCGAGATTAGAATTTCGTTCACTGCAATTCGCCCGGGTCGATCTGACCTTTTTAAGAGCAATTGCGCAACCACGCCGCGCAGTGAGTTCGCGAGCATGGCACGAGCCTGGGGTTGACGATCGGCGGGAAAAACGTCCACCATTCGGTCGACGGTTTTACGCGCATTGTTTGTGTGCAGCGTGCCGAATACGAGAAGCCCCGTCTCGGCAGCGGTAAGGGCAAGTGAAACGGTCTCGAGGTCGCGCATTTCTCCCACCAGCACAATATCGGTGTCTTCGCGCAAGGCAGCTTTGAGCCCGGCTGCAAATGAACTGGAATTAGTCGGGACTTCCCGCTGAGTTATGGTGCTTCTTTTGTTGTCATGCACGAACTCGATCGGTTCCTCGATCGTCACGACATGTTTTGCAAAGTTTTGATTGATGTAATCGATCAACGCAGCTTGCGTGGTAGTTTTGCCGGAGCCGGTAGGACCGGTGACTAGCACCAGGCCGCCGCGTAGATTCGCAAACTCTCTTACAATCAGCGGAATCCCCAGTTGTTCGAGCGTAGCAATCTTAGTAGGAATGAGTCGAAACGTTGCGCCGTAACCGTTTGACTGCTTGAAGTAATTACTGCGGAAGCGAGAAGCTTCATCCATTTCATAGGCAAAATCCAGATCTCCGCTTTGTTCAAAGGTTTCCCAGTTACGCGTTCCGCAAAGTTCGCTCATCATCTGCACGGCTTCCTCGCGTGAAATCGGCTCGGCCCGAATGGGCATGATATCCCCATGCACACGCATTTTCGGCGGTTGTCCCTCGGCGAAGTGCAGGTCGGACCCGCCGTGCTTCACAATCACACTTAGAAACTGGTCGAGGTAAGCCATTGTTTCAGAACCGCGGATTACAACGGATAATGGAGACAACCGGACGACGAGACTATCGGGCTACGCGTTTGAGGTTTGGTGGTCCTGTGGTCTGTGGTCATGTGGCCCTAAATTTTGAGTTGCTGGCGGACCATTTGTTTCTGCTCGGCGCGCGCGTAAGCCTCCTGAGCGCTGATCAAACCGCGCTGATATAGTTCGATTAGCGTATCGTCCATCAAACGCATGCCTTGCTTTTTGCCGGTCTGAATAATGCCCGGTAGCATGTATGTCTTTGCTTCGCGAATAACATTGGCGACCGCAGGTGTGTTCGTAAGAATCTCCAGAGCGAGTACGCGCCCGGTGCCGTCCGCCCGCGGTATCAGCTGGTGACTGATGACTCCCCTCAGAGATTCGCTTACCATTACCCGGATTTGTTCCTGTTGGTGGGGCGGGAACACGTCGAGCAATCGATCAAGCGTGCGGGCCGCGCTGCTGGTATGCAGTGTTGCCAAAACGAGGTGGCCGGTCTCAGCGGCAGTGATCGCGAGTGAAATCGTTTCCAAATCGCGCATTTCTCCAACCATGATCACATCGGGATCTTCGCGGAGTGAAGCGCGCAGCGCCGTGGCGAAAGAGTCGCTGTGAGTGAATATCTCTCGTTGGGTGACGTGGCAGTTTTTCGACGTCAAAATGTATTCGATCGGATCTTCTAATGTGATGATGTGATCGCGGCGTTCCATGTTTACCTGCTCGACCATTGCCGCGAGGGTCGTGGATTTCCCAGTTCCTACTGAACCGGTCGCGAGGATCAGCCCGTTCTGATAACGGGTGAGTAGCTTGAGGCGCTCAGGCAACCCCAGTTCGTCCATGGTTCGGACGTGACTGTTAATCACACGAAAGACAATCTCGATGCCAAGCCGCTGACGCACCACGCTGGTGCGATAGCGGGCGAACTCGTTTTCATATGCGAAATCTGAGTCGCCGCGGGTCTTGAGCTCATTCTTGTAGACATCGGGCACGAAGGCTTCAGCCAAAGCGGCGGTTTGCTCGGCAGTCAGCAGCGGTGCGTCGGGCCAGATGGGTTCCAATCGTCCGTGCAACCGCCACCTCGGTTGCGCGTTCACGGCCAAATGGACGTCAGATGCGCCGGCCTTTTGGCCGACTTCGAGATAATCGTCCACATGTCGCATTGCCTGCGATTTCGCGGGAGCGGCCGGAGGCTTAGCGATCATTGGCGCCTGAGCAAATAATTACGCAACCCGGGCCAGCGCGTAAATCCTAAAACGAGCGCATCCCTTATGTTTCGCGGTGGGATTTTCCAGCAAAATTGGTCAGCCGATTTTTGACAAACTCGACAATCACAGGCCGAGCCAGGCTGGCGACGACTTTCAACGCAGCCAACGCGAAGCCAGTTTCGAGCAGCTTCTTCTGTGATTTGCGGCTGCTTTTTGCATCCACATAAATTTTCTTTCTCCGCATCGGCGCCAAAGCGATCAGTGCACCGACCGCAGCTGCGGCTGTGATCCACGAAACGGTTTGTTCCCGAAATGATCTGCGCAATTTCGCGGGGAAATCCAATTCATGCCGCAAGCCGCACAAATCACGCCCGACGCGTTCGCGTGAACCTGCGATTTCCGCTCTCAGTTCGTCGATTGATTTGTTGTGTCCAGATTTCTCAGCCATTCACGGTCTTTCTTTAATTCAGCCAAAGTAGCGCCAAAAAGTGGCTTGGTGATTCGGCTCCGCGCGATCAGGACCAGCACCAGCGCAATGATGAAATGAAGCGCAGCAGCGGCCAGTGCTATCCATGACCATGAAATCCCAGCTAGATGAGCCAACCCGGCGACGGCGCCGGTGATGAGGAAAACGTAGCCGACCGCGCAAAGGAGCACCGCGAAAATCAAGCAACCAGCCAGTATCAGTAATTGCACTGCAGCCGCTTTTGATTCCTGGGCGACAAGGGCAAAGCGGCTTTCAAAAAATTCGGCAAGCGCGCTGACGAACGCGAACACGTTCTGCAGCAAACCGGCATGCCCCGCAGGATTGCGGGACCGAGAGCTCTCGCTGATCATCTCCGAAAGTTTTCGGAGTTAGCGCCGGAATATCAAACCCAGAACAAACCCGATTCCGAGCGCGGTAAAGATCGCTTTGGTTGGATTTTCGCGCACATATTGCTCCGCGTCTTCCTGGAATGTGCGGGCGCGATCTCTCGCATCGCCCCATGCTTGTTCCGCTTTGCCGCGTGCTTCGCCCCATTTCTGCTCTGCCTTGCCTCGATATTCTCCAGCCATGGCGCCTGCTGCCGATTTCAAATCTTCAGCTGCTCTGCGCGCATGTTGTTTACTGCTCTCCAGCTTGTCGCGAGCATCCCCCGCGGCGGGCATCGTTTGTTCTGCTTTATTCTCTTCTGCCATTGGTAATCTCCTGTTTGACTTTAGGTGCAATTATCCGCGCGCTTTGCTAAATCAGCAAACGCCGAGTTATCGCTGAGGCGTTAGACAGTTGAAGCGTTGAAAAGAGCATAAGAGCGCACACTTTAACGGTGCCGTGCTTTAACGCGTTAACGAGAGTCAAGGCAAGTCACTGTTCGCGAAAGATGATACGCGCTTTTGTCAGATCGTAGGGTGAAAGCTCGACAGAAACTTTATCTCCCGGCACGATCCGGATGAAATGTTTTCGCATCTTACCCGAGATATGTGCGAGTACATTGCGTTGCCCAGGTAGATCGACCCGAAACATGGTTCCCGGTAGCACCTGAGTTACCGTGCCTTCCGTTACGATCTGTCCCTCCTTCGACACGCGGGAATTATACTCTTCAACCCGCATAGCTCAACTTGCCTAACAAACTGTTGAAAACCTCCCGGGCGTGACGGGCGTCACGATCTTGCGCTGCTAGCGCAGCTGATCCCGGGAGATCGTCGGCAAATATTCCCGGAGTTCCTGGCGTTTCCACCAGGCACCGCTTTGCCGGCGCTCCTCACTGTTTGTAAAACGATAGCGATAAAACATCGCGCGGATGTAGTGGGGCGGTTTATCTGGGAACGGGTCATGCGCAAGCAATCCGGTCACGTCTCGCGATCCCTCCAGCAGCCTGACGATTAGCCCGACCAACCACGGATTTTGCTCCGGAGCTTCCAAGGCGGCGAACCACATCTGCCAATCAAGTCTCGGTTGGTGCGGTGCGCACCAGCCGGGTGCGCGCTTCACGTTTCCTGGTTTCCATTTGAATTCATAGGGGGCCCATTCAATGCCATCGGTGCTGCCTTCGATCACTATCTCGCAACGGTCCTTGGTCATCACGCGAAAAAGTCCGTAGCCGTTCACGATTCGAAATGCTTCGAGTTGTTCGTAGAATTTCGCCAACAAGCCTGGCGGTCGGCTCTGCGGTTTGAACGCGCTGAAAATGAGCCACGCGTTAATCGGCAACGTGACGATGATTACAATGACGGCGACGTAGACTGACAATCGATATGTCGTTGATTCTGTATTTGGGCGGCGGAGCTCCTGCGACGCCTGCCTCGCAGGAGCTCCGCCATCCATACGGAAGACGAACGCGTCATCGATTAACAGCAAGCACAACGCGATCGTCAACAGATTGAAGAAGCAATAGTTGCCGGTAAGGGCGATTATGATTTGAAGGAAGATCATTAATCCCGCGGCCATCAGCCGCGGACGTCGCGGCGCCCAGATGAAAAACGGCGCGATGATCTCCACTGCCAGACAAAACGCGACCGAAAAATGTTTGAACCATTCCGGGCTTTGGTCCGCCCACCAGGCAAAAACTGTCGGCAACGGCTGCGACCAGTAATGGTAATCAAGTGCCGTCAGCGCGCTCCAATGAAACGAGTGATTCACCCAACCCCAGGAATCGTCGCCGCTGGTCAACTTCACGACTCCGGACATGAGCATTAATTTGAAGAGAAGGAATTTGAGCAAAAACAAACCCGCCCGTGAAACTGGAGAAACCGTAGCCGGGGTCCCTGTAGCGGGGATCGCCGATCCCGGCCACAACAAGAGGTCCCGCGGCCATAGTCGCCATGGCGCGATAAAGACCGACAAAAAACCGGTTTCCAGCAGCAGAACGTCCCACTGGAAATTGAGAAACACTTGTCCACCGACCGCGAGCGACAGGTAAAAGACAAAAAGCACTGCGAGTAAAAGCGCCGGTGCGATTCCTAAAATCAGAAGTAACGAAAGAACAGCGCCCCCACCGCAAAGGAAATGCAGAAAGGCGTTGCTCGAGTCGAACCAGCAAAGTGTTGGCAATAGAAAATAAGCGTCTGGCCCAAGTTGTTGCCGAACCGCAGGGAGAAACCGATTTACCGGCGACATTCCGTTGCTGCCAACAAGTCCATCCACTTGCACCCAAAGGGACACGAAGGCGATCAGATAGATGAGTCCAAGCATGCGGAGAAACCAGCGGCGCGCCCAAAAATAAGTCGGCGGCCGCACGTCTTTGCCCCACAACAATCGAGTAAAGGTTGATCCGAGACCGCGATGCTGCGCGATGAATTTATAAGCGGTCTCGGAAATGCCTGCGAATCCAGGAACGTGATCGTAGCTCCACGCCAGCCATTTCCTCGAGGATCGATATCGCAACGAGCGATACACGGCTTTGGCGGCAACGAAGGCTTCGCCATCCGGTTCGATGAATGCAACCGCACGCTTGAATTGTTCGATTGGAATTTCAGGGAACCGCGCTGCTGCCTCTTGATAGGTGGCATAATCCACTTTGCCAGCGGTGATTTCGCGCCAGCGTTCGATCCACCGCTTGCAAAAATGACACTCACCGTCCCAAACCATGAGGGGTTTGGTCGGTGGATTCGAAACGCGGAGGCGCATTCAGGCTAGTAGAACGTGAGAGGTGAGAAGTGAGAAGTGAGAAGTTTGTTTGCACTACTGATTACCCTCTTACTTCTCACCAATCACTTCTCACTAATTGTGAAACTCCGCCCATACCGGCGCGTGATCGGACGGGTCCTTGCCCTTGCGCATTTCGATGTCAATTCCTGATGCGCTGCAGCGCTTCGCCAGTTTTTCGCCGGCTAGAATCGCGTCAATGCGCAGGCCGCGATTTCTTTCAAACGCGCGCATCTGATAATCCCACCAGCTAAAAAGTTCGCCTTCCTCGTGATGAATTCGCAGTGTGTCCTGCAAGCCGATTTCACACAAGTGCTGGAACGCAGCGCGTTCGCCATCGGAACACATGATGGCGCCACGCCACAGATTCGCATCGTAAACGTCAATGTTTTGCGGCGCGACGTTGAAGTCACCGCACACCACAATATCGCCAGACTTTTCTTTGGCGATGCAATCTCGCAGGCGGCGATACCAATGCAGTTTGTATTGGTAGGCTGGAGAACCGACCGCCTGTCCGTTCGGCGCATAAATGGAAAAAACACGGAGGCCACCTATGGTTGCTGCAATCAGGCGCGCCTGTCGATCGACCACTTCGTCGCAGAGCGACGGACGCACGTCTCTCAGCTCGAGTTTCGAGGCAATCGCCACGCCGTTGTACGATTTTTCACCGTGATAAGCCGCGTAATAACCGGCGGCTTGCAGAGCAAGCGCCGGAAACTGGTGGTCAGTGCATTTTGTCTCCTGCAAGCAAACAACATCCGGCTTTGTCGCTTCTAGCCATGCGAATAAGCGGTCCTGGCGTTTTCGTAGCGAATTAATGTTCCAGGAAACGATTCTCATTTTCTGTAGCCGCGGTCTATGACCACCGTATTGTTTCGGACAATTTACCATCGGCGCTCATAGAGCGCCGCTACAGTTCAAGCTCTACGCCCGGGGTTGGCACAAAAACTTCCGATCGAGGAAGGTACGTCGACAATGTTGAGCGCATCCACTCCACCGCCGGTGGATCGCCGTGCACAAGAACAATTTTTGCGGGCGAAAGGTTTCTGGCGTAATCGATGAGCGCCTCGCGCGTGGCGTGCGCGCTGAACTGAAACTGGTCGATATTGCAGCGGACGCGCTGTGGCGGTTTGTCGGGGTCGAGGGCGACCTCCCCATTTGTTCCAGCGTCCCGTAGAAGACCGGCAGGCGATTCCGGGTTGGCATAGCCGACAAAAAAGATCGAATGCTGCGGATTCTCGATTAATCGACGCGCGAGAACATTGGAGAGTGTTTTTGGTATCATCATCCCACTCGAGAGCACGTAAACCCGCCCCGGGCGCAGCGGCGCGTCGCGCACTGTTTCGTCGTTCAAAATGAACGGTGCGGCTTCCCTCATCAATTGCAGACGTGGCAATTGCCGGCGAGTCACGTGCGCACGACGGTCGTAGATATCGGTCATCTTCGAGCTGAGACCGCCTATATAAATTGGAAACTCAGGCAGAAGCCTTTCGCGGCGGAACTTGTAAAGCATTGCCAGAATTTCCTGCGTTTTCCCCAGCGCGAAAACCGGTATCAGCACGCACGACTGGCGTTCAAAAGCGGTGGAGATAGCTTCTGCGAGCCGTTGTTCTTCCCCAGCGCGCGTCCAGTCGGCCGGTTTCGCATGATCGCCTCGCGTGCATTCCATGATCAGCACATCGATCTTCTCCTCCGGAAAGACCGCTGCTTCCATGATGGTTTGATCGTCGAAATTAACGTCCCCGGTGTAAAAGACCGTTTTACCTTCCGCTCGCAGAAGAATTCCGCTCGACCCCAGCACGTGTCCTGCGTCGAAGAACTCGAATGTCAGTGCGTCTTTCTCGCGCTGGGGCGCACGCTCGCCGGAAATGGAGATACGCTGACGCAACGGACACCAACGCCAGCTTTCCGATGCGCGATCAGTTTCTCGATGCGTGAAAAGTGGATATAACCCAGCGACGGTGCGACCGATCTGCTCGCGTTGCCGGGTCATCACATTAACCGAGTTGTGCAAAAGCACGCTGCCGATCTCAGCAGTGGCTTCCGTCATGAAAATGCGCGCGGCTGGAAAGCGTCGCATTAGTACCGGCAATGTGCCGATGTGATCTTGATGGGCGTGAGAGATCAGGATCACTTCGATCTCCTGGCTAGCGATCGCTTTGAGATTCGGCAGCGCATCCTCACCGGTGTCCTTGGGATGCATTCCGCAATCGAGCACCAGTCGATGGCGGCCCATCTCGAGATAATATGAATTCGCACCAATCTCGGTGCGGCGTGTCAGGTTAATGAATTTCAAATGCAGTTTTAGTTAGTGCACCTTTCAATTCTTCTATCAGCCACGCAATTCTCTGAACAGTCGCTTTCGCAACCAGTCTAAGTACTCATCGCATGAAGGTAGAAACGCAGCCGCAACGCGATACAAACAGCCACCTTGAGCAGGACATTTGCATCCACATCTTCACTGTCTCATCCGCGATGGTCGGCGTTTGCCTGACCGTTATTGGATTGATCCGCGTCGTTATCACGCTTGGAACGGCCGACAGGCTGGCAGATGATGCTGGCTGTCGACGCACTCCTGTTTCTGGTCTCTTGTTTGCTTTCTTACTAGGCGCTGCGCTCGCGAGGCCTGCGCAGAATGCATCGCCTTGAAAAAATCGCAGATGGAATCTTTATCGTCGCCATGATCGGGATGGTTGTGGTGTGTGCGTTGATTACATATACGATTTCCATTCCGCCCCGGTAGGTCGCTAAAGAATGTCTTTACGCTACCTGTTACCGTAAGCGTATAGGGTACCTTCCTAGCGCGGCGGCGTTGGACGCGGCGCTGGCGTCGGGCGGGACCTTGGCGTTGGAGTGGGCCTTGGTGGTGCAACGGCGCAGACTCTGAAGAAGATTGGGTCGTGGTTGGCAAAAGGTCGACCAAAGGGGACGCCATTTCCCGTGAAAGCTCCATAGAAACAATTATCCACCGCTTTCATCTGTATATAGTCTCCGAGCACTCGCTGTCTGGAATTACCGTTGTCAGCAGCAGAAGACAGGAGAGTCAATAGTACCTGATCGCTGAAAGTAACACCCTGATCTCTGACCTTGGGCTGTTGCCACTAAAGGTGAACTCCCCTTTAGTAACAATATCAAGCCTGCAATCAGTAGAGCTAAGCCTAATCGTGTTAGCCGTATCATAGCCTCAATCCTCTGTTAATTTGTTTTAAGTTTTCAGATCTCCCATTTGTTACCGATGACGTTGATTTGAATCGCGTTGAGAACCGCCCCCACAAAATTTCCAGGGTGCGTAAAACCGCTTCAGGTGACAAGCGAAATGCGTCAGAGGCGAGTTAAGCGCGGCATGCAGTCAATAATCGAACCCCGAGATCCAGGTCGCCGGGTTCGGCCGAGAGCATGCCCGCCCGAATCTACGGATCCTTTACTGCAAATGGAGTGCCATTCGGTCGGCCTTTCGTCAACCACGATCCAATCTTGTTCAGAGTCTGCGTCGGTGCTGCTGATCTGGCAATCACCAAGACTGACTCGCCAGACCCAGTGACAACTGGCAGCGACCTGACTTACACTGTCACTGTAACCAACAACGGGCCAGATACGGCGACATCGGTTACTGTAACGGACAACCTTCCCCCTGAAACAACCTTTGTCTCGTGCTCTTCAACAGGGGGAGGAGTCTGTGGCGGCTCAGGTAACAACCGCACCGTAACGTTCCCACTGCTTACCTCAGGTCAGTCTGAGACCATAACCTTTGTCGCCAACGTCAGTTGTTCGGTCGCTGACGGCACAGCGATAAGCAATACGGCCACAGTGAGTTCTTTTACGCCTGATCCTGACCTAACTAATAACTCCGCCACAGCAACTACGACGGCTTCTAACCCACCTCCAACGATCACTGGTGAGGAAGCGGATCCATCGGTTCTGTGGCCACCGAACCACAGGATGGTAAACGTGACTGTCAGCTATGATGTTACGGACAACTGTGCATTGCCACCTGACTCCTGCACGCTCAGTGTGACCAGCAATGAGCCGGTCGATGGCAAAGGCGATGGACATACATCTCCAGACTGGATTGTCTTGGATGATCATCATGTGCTACTTCGAGCCGAGCGAGCAGGCAATGGCAATGGACGCATCTATGCAATTACCATCACCTGCACCGACAGTGGCGGCAACTCCTCGAACGAGCAGGTGGAGGTAACAGTGCCACACGACAGAGGCAGGAGATAGGTTGATCCTGAGGATTGCAAATTTCCTCTCCCGTGGCCCGCGGCCGCCCGCGTACTGGTTTTCATCCAGTATCCTGAGGCGCCCGCGCGCAGCGCGCGTTCTGCATAAATTTCTTCGGGCTGTCTCGATACAGCGAGAATCCGGGCCCGGGGGCAACGGGTGGCAAGTTGTTTGAGGAGAAAGATCCCGTCGTGATGACCAAGGAACGGTTCAATCACAAGCAGATCTGGCCGGTGCCTTTCCGTGAGCTCACGCGTGGCCCTTTCATCAGTTGCAAGTCCGCAGACTGTATAGCCCAGATCACGCCGGATAATCGCAACGAGTCCTTCTCTGGCGACCGTGCTGTCGTCAGCAATAACTACAGAAGGCTGTCGCGAGGGGAGCGCGGTGGAGAGGGCCCTCACAAACTTTGAGGGTGGTCAAAAGTTGTTCAGATGACAAGCAAAATTCGTTACCCGCGGGCAACGCGCGGCTACAGCCACTCTTGAAAAATCCGCAGCCAGTTTCGGCACAGGATTTTTTCGATTTGTTCATCGCTGAAACCGCGCTCGATCAGTTTACGAGTGAGGTTCCGCGCCTGAGAATGGTTCCTCAGATCGGGAATGAAGTGAGGCGTTGTAAGTTTGTCGGCGAGCTGCTTTTTTGCCGACTCGGGCCACTGGCTATAGATAAATTCAAAGAAATCGAATCCAATTCCGACTCCATCGATGCCAATCAAATTGGCTATGTGTTCAATGTGATCGACGTAACGATCGAGAGTGGTTTCTTCTTCTTTTGGACTTACCAGGACGGAATTAACGCCAACCACACCGCGCCGTTCCCCGATCATTTTAATCTGGTCATCGCTGATGTTGCGCTCGATATCGTAGTAGCGCCGGACATTTGTATGCGAAACAATTGGCGGCTTTGTCGTCGCTGACAAAATGTCGTTGAAACCAGCTGGATTGATGTGAGCAAGATCGATAATCACGCCGAGCGCCTCGCATTCTCGCACCAGATCACGGCCAAACCCGGTAAGACCCTCCTGCGATGAACCGCTGGAAGCGAAAATTCCACCGTGTCCGGCCTCATTGCTTCGCGCATGGGTGAGCCCGATTGAGCGGACGCCGAGCTCGTAGAAGGCGCGCAAAAGATTTAAGTCTGTTCCCAGCGGCTCTGCTCCCTCCATCGTAATAACCAACGCGATTTTGTCTTCTTTGAGTGCGTTCTCGATGTCGCGATAACTCTTACAAATCGCGCACTGAGGGCACGCCTGCGTCTCAGTATATAACCGCGCGATTTGATCAAGCGCCACACGCAGACCTGCGTCCGGGAGATACCGATCCTCGAGATAAATCGCGACGCCAACCGCGCCAATATTCCCGGCTTCGAGTGCCTGTAAGAACTCAGTCTCCAGCACGTTTTCGCGCTCCCGCTTCGCGTACAAATCCATCGGCAAATCGAAATGCATGTCGATAACTCCGCCGGCTTGCAGGCGATCGATTCGTTGTTCAATGGATTTTTCGCCATTCATGGCTTCTACAGAACCGCGGATTACGCGGATGTCACGGGTGGAAAATAATTTGGTTGTAGCCTAGTGCTGATTCACAGCGATTCGCACCGCAGCCTCGGTCGATTCAACCTGCGCAGTTACTTTTTGGATTTGCGTCGTTTGATCTTTGACGATCGCTTTGAGATTTGCAATTTCACCCTTCAACTCTGCAATCGCGTCCGCCTGCTCTTGTACCTTGCGATGTTCCTTAAGCAACTCATTGAGTAACATCCCGACCGGCGTCGCGAATTACTGGACGAAGAATGACCGAACCTTTCGAGATCCTGCCGAGCTTTGTCGCTGTAGCCGCCTCGCTGCGTCGAGGCGCTCCACAAACACCGTGCCTACAACTATCGCTATTTGCTCAGCTCAAGCATTCGCCGAATGGGTAGCTCCGCGCGCTTGCGCAACGGCTCTGGCAAAGCGATTTCCGGTTCCATGTTCAAGAGCGCGTCGTACGCCTTTTCGAGTGTGTTCATCTTCATGAACCGGCATTCGCCACAGAAGCAGTTATCTGTCGGACCGGGAATGAATGTCTTGTCAGGGATTTCTTTGCGAAGGCGATGCAACAGACCAGCTTCAGTTACGACGATGATCTCGCCCGCAGCCGATTCTCTGCAAAAAATCACCATCTTTTCAGTGGAACAAACTTCATCGGCCAGCATGCGCACGGCGTAAGTGCATTCCGGATGGGCTACAACCGGCGCGTTAGGATATTGCTCCCGAATCTTATTAATGCTGCGCGCTGTGAATTCGACGTGCACGTAACAGTTGCCCTGCCACAAATCCATTTTGCGTCCCGTTCGTTCCATCACCCAGGCGCCGAGATTTTGGTCCGGAACAAAAAGAATGTCTCGATCGGCCGGAGCGGCGCGCACAATCCTGTCCGCATTGCCGCTGGTGCAGATCACGTCGGCCAACGCCTTAACTCCGGCGCTGCAATTGATGTAGGCGATGACGTAGTAGTTCTTATCGGCATGCTTCTTCAAAAACGCCGCGAGCTTTTCGGGGGGACATGATTCAGAAAGCGAACATCCCGCGTCGAGATCTGGCAAAATCACGCGTTTGGTTGGATTAATGATCTTCGCCGTTTCGGCCATGAAATGGACACCGCAAAACAAGATCACGTCGGCGTCTGTTTCCGCAGCCTGGTAACTCAGGCCTAACGAGTCGCCGACGAAGTCAGCAACATCCTGTAACTCGGGCACTTGGTAGTTATGAGCGAGAATAACAGCGTTTCGCTCGCGCTTGAGCTCTTGCAACTCTTCTGCAAGAGCAACACCAGTCAGCCGTGGACTGCCAAAGTTTATACCCGCGCTTACCATCGGCTAATATGGCGGTTTTCCGGTGAATTACAACCTAGCCGCGGGTGAATTATAGGGCGTTTGACTCGTTCGCTCCCGCTTTCTCGCCCACTTGGACTGCCCGTCAATGTCGCTCGCGTCCCCGCGGCTCCATTCTTTGAAACGCCGACTAAAAGTTATGGCGTCTGACACAGACGCCCTACAGTAACCCTTTACGCATCGCGTCGATTGGTGGCTCGCGATCGAACCAGATGGAAAACGCGAGGGCACCTTGATGTAGCAGCATCGATATTCCATTCGCACTGCGCGCACCGGCCTGTTCGGCCGCGCGAAGCAGGGCGGTTTTCGAAGGCCCATATATGCAGTCGAAAACCATGTGATGGGGAGCGATCAAGCGCCCAGGGATTGGCGCGGGGTCGCTCGGATTCATTCCAAGCGGAGTGGCATTGACGATAAGATCGATGTCCCCAAGTTGCATGCGCATTAACGATTCTTCCCACGCTACAACTTCAAGGCGCGCTGCGGGGCCAAGCACGCGAGCTTCCATAAAAAACGAACGCAAATGCTGCAACAGAGCGTTTGCTTTTTCCAAAGTGCGGTTGACCAGAACTAGGCGCTCACAATTCTCAAGCGCGCATTGCAACGCAATAGCGCGTCCCGTTCCGCCACCCGCACCGATTATGAGCACTCGAAGATCGCGGAGATCGACAGAGAATTCGCTGCGGACGGCGCGCAAAAATCCTTCACCATCAGTATTCGATCCGACCAGTTTGTTATCACGAATACGAATTGTGTTTACGGCTCCTATGCGACTCGCCGATTCATCCGCTTCATCGATCTGCCCGAAGCCCGCAATTTTGTGCGGCACTGTCAGGTTCATTCCTGCGAAGTCCAGATTTCGCAAAAAATGCAGAGCCGACCTCAATTCACTCGGCCGGATATGAAAACGGGCGTATTGAGCGTTGATCTCGCAGGCGCGCAGGGCGGCATTTTGCATTTCGGGCGAAAACGAATGCGCGACTGGATCACCAAGGACGCCCAGGCGGATCGGTGGATCAATGTCCCGCGATATCTCGCGCCACTTTTCCAGATCGGCGAGCGTATACCGCTCGGTAGTTTGTTTGTTTTTCATGTCATCCCGAACGAAGTGAGGGACCTCTCACAGGCACGTGGGATATTCTCAGGTCTGTAGTGTGATCCAACCGTTGTAGGTGAGGTGCTTCGCTTCGCTCAGCATGACACGCTTGGATGGCAGCTTAGCGCGTCGACGTTCACAGCGAAAGTTGTCCATGTGCGCGTCATTTAGTAGCTTTGTTCGTTCTAATGACGACTGAGACTGAAAGACCTTCGGATTTTATCCGCGATATCGTCGCGGACGACCTTCGTACAGGCAAATACAAACAAATCTGCACGCGTTTTCCGCCGGAACCTAACGGCTACCTGCATATCGGCCACGCGAAATCGATTTGCCTCAACTTCGGGATCGCGCGCGAATTTGGCGGCATTTGCAACATCCGCATGGACGATACCAACCCGATCAAGGAGGAAGCAGAATACGTCGAGTCAATCATGACTGACGTGAATTGGTTGATCGATGGCTGGGCGGACAAGTGCATCGGTGGCGCGCCGTTTTATGCATCGGATTATTTCGACCGCTTCTATGAATACGCCGTCGGTCTTATTCGCAAAGGCAAAGCGTACGTCTGCGATATGACTCCCGAGGAGACGGACGCGTATCGCCGGCTCGGGAAGGCGAGTAGCTTTCGCGATCGCTCAATCGAGGAAAATCTCGATCTCTTTGCACGAATGAAAGCAGGGGAGTTCCCCGACGGCGCGCGTACGTTACGGGCAAAGATCGATGTAAACGCTGCAAACATCTGGCTGCGTGATCCGGTGCTCTACCGGATACGGCACGCGTCGCATCACCGCGCCGGTGATAAATGGTGTATTTACCCGATGTACGACTGGGCGCACACGCTTAGCGATTACATTGAAGGCATCACGCACTCGGTTTGCACACTGGAATTCGAAGTGCACCGCCCGCTCTATAATTGGATTCTCGAGGCGCTTGAATTGCGCGAGCCGCGTCCGCATCAATATGAATTTGCGCGGCTTAATCTCACTTATTCGGTCATGAGCAAACGCAAACTGATCCAACTTGTAAACGAAAAGCTTGTCAGCGGCTGGGACGATCCGCGGATGCTTACTATTTCCGGATTGCGGCGACGCGGAGTCTCCGCGAGCGCGTTGCGCGCGTTCGCTTACAACGTCGGCATCACGAAATATCCAAGCATGACTGACATGGCCGTGCTGGAACACACGATGCGCGACGAGTTTAATCGCACTGCCACCCGCCGTCTCGCTGTGCTGCGGCCGATCAAAATTGTGCTGACGAATTATCCCGAGGGGAAAATCGAAGAGTTGGATGCGATCAACAATCCCGAGGATCCAAATGCCGGAACACGAAAGATTCCATTCAGTCGCGAGCTTTACATTGAGAGCGACGATTTCATGGAATCGCCGCCGCCAAAATATTTTCGGTTGCGGCCCGGTGGCGAAGTGCGGTTGAAATACGCTTACATCATCAAGTGCGATGAAGTCGTGAAGGATGCGGCCGGCAACGTGGCTGAGATCCGGTGCACAGTCGACCTGGACAGCAAATCAGGCGGACCGACGGCTGGTCGCAAAGTAAAAGGGACTATACACTGGGTCAGCGCGGCACAGGCAATCGAGGCAGAGGCTCGATTGTATGACCGCCTGTTCAGCGTTCCCGAACCCGACGCCAGCGGCGATTTCAAATCATTTATTAATCCGAATTCGCTGGAAGTCGTGACCGCGAAATGCGAGCCAGCTCTTGCGAAAGCTCCTGCTGATAGGCGCTATCAATTTGAGCGGCTCGGTTATTTTGCGCTCGATCCAGATTCCACGCGTGAAAAACAGGTGTGGAACCGGACGATCACGTTGAGGGATACCTGGGCGAAGGAGGCTAAGAGACCGAAATAAACTCGGCAGGGTACAACGGATTACCACACCCGAGATAAACGCAGCCTTTGTAGGGCAAGCGCTTCGCTTGTCGGGCGTTAAAACGTCGCCAGCGCGCGATCGATTCGTGCCACCACTTTGTCTTTCCCGAGAACTTCAAGCAAGTGATACAGACTGGGTCCCACGTTGCTCCCAGTCACAGCTAGTCGAGTCGGATGAACGATTCCGCCGACTTTTACGCCCAACTTTTCGGCTGTGCTCTTCAGTGTCGCTTCAATTGTAGCAGCATCGAATTTCTCGAGGGCGCTCAGCGCTTCCCGAACCGCTTCCAGTCTTGCTTTGTTCTCAGGGGTGAAATGCTTGGCAACGCCCTCGGGATTGTAGTCGAGCTCGTCTGTGAAATAGAACCCGCAATAGGTTGGCAGCTCATCAAAGGTATTGATCTTGCCTTTGCATGTTTCCAGTGCGGCACGCACGTATTTCTCTGGAAAATTCTCTAGCTTAACCCCGCTCGACTTCAGCTTTGCGACTGTCAGGTCGTAAAATTCAGAGTCGCTCAATTCGCGCGCATATTCACCATTCAACCAATGGAGTTTATCGGGATCGAACGTCGCCGAGCTGCGTCCGATGTTTTTCAGATCGAAAATCCGGATGATTTCGTCGATATCGATCTTCTCGCGATTGTCCTTGGGCGACCAGCCGAGCAGACAGAGATAATTTCGAACCGCAGCCGGGAGATAACCGCGCCGGATGTAATACTCCACTCGCGCGCCTTCGTCGCGCTTGCTCATCTTCGATCCATCGCGGTTTAGGATGAGTGGAATGTGCGCATAATGCGGCGGCGTTGCGCCGAGTGCGCGAAAAATCTCGATATGCTTGGGGGTGTTGGAGAGGTGATCTTCGCCTCGGATCACATGCGAGATTTTCATCTCCAGATCGTCAATCACGTTCACGAAATGAAAAATCCATGAGCCATCCGGACGACGGATCGTCATGTCGGGATGGGTAGCCGGATTGCTCAGGTCGAAATCGATTTTGCCGCACACGACGTCATCGACGACGACGTGCTCGCGGGGCGAACGAAATCGCATGGCGCCCTGGTCCTCGAAAATGTGACCGGAATCCTGAAGCTTCTTCAGGTAGCGTTCGTACAGCTCGGTTCGTTCACTCTGCAAGTAAGGTCCGAATTCGCCGCCGACGTGCGGACCTTCGTCCCAATTCAAGCCAAGCCACCCTAGCCCCTCATAAATGGCTACCATCGCTTCTTCGGTGTTTCGCTTAATGTCCGTGTCTTCAATTCGCAGAACGAATTTCCCGCCGTGATGCCGGGCAAAGAGCCAGTTGAAAAGCGCCGTGCGCGCCCCGCCGATATGCAGATAGCCGGTGGGCGAAGGGGCGAAGCGGACGCGGATGTCAGAGCTCATTCAATTGTCATCCTGAGCGAAAGCGAAGGATCTCGCAAATCCTCGACGATATGTGAGGTCCCTCGCTTTGCTCTGGATGACGACTTATAGCGGAGGCGTTACTCCACAAAAATTTTGCCCGCGCGACGACGGGCGTATCGGTTTCGCGCCAGATTTACCTTCGCCACCCGCGCGTCCTGACCGATCAATGAGCGCACACGCTCAATTACGTCGAAACCAACTTCGGAAACTTTTTGTGCTCGTAGCCATTTCAGAATCGCCCGACGCTGGAGTGCGACCGGCAGCGCATGAAGTTTTACGACCGAAAGGTCAGCGTTGGTCGAATCGGGGAGTTGACGGTCGATCCAATCTTCTTCTTCGCCGGCGATTGCAGCAGCCCGCCAAATCGCAGGCCGAATGTTTCGGCCAAAGATTTTCTCCAGGTAAGGAATGATACGATGACGAATGCGATTGCGGAGTGGATTGAGATTTTTATTCGATGCGTCCTCGTGAAATTTGATCCGATGCTCCTGCACATAACTATCGATCTCTTTGCGCCAGAGACCGAGAAGCGGCCGCACAATGGTAAGGTCAACATCGTCGATACAGCGAGTAGAAACCTCACGCATGGCAGCGAGGCCTGCGCTGCCGGCACCGCGAAAAAGATTGATCAGGAACGTTTCGACCAGGTCATCAGCGTGGTGCGCGAGAAAAATGGCATGGCAGCGGCGACGCTTTGCGACTTTCGCGAAGAATGAGTAGCGCGAGTCACGCGCCGCGGTTTCGATCGACATCTTCTGTTTTGTGGCGAAGGCGCGGACATTTACCGCGCCGAGCTCAAAATGAAGATCTGGCTTTCGTATTGT